>Ga0180217_1004480_pt1 | contig 11046 bp, 10 predicted proteins | sample eDN3rd37CBELigOP_FD_128521 | JGI IMG/M metagenome (GOLD analysis project Ga0180217, IMG submission 128521) | Enriched Organic Plus compost microbial communities from Emeryville, California, USA - eDNA 3rd pass 37_C BE-Lig OP (version 2) (version 2) ... | reverse complement strand
GCGAGTAGAGGTCTCCATGTCAAGTTGTAATTATTCATGCACATGTATAGAGAAGCCCAATTTAAGCGAAAGTGTACATGCTTAGACAAGCAAAAATGTACATTTTGATACGGACATTTATACCCGAAGAAGGAGACTTCAAGCTCAAACAGTCGCAGAGCCCCCATCTCTTCTACCGAACAAGAAGACTTCCCGCTCCAACCGTCTTAGAGACCTGTTCTCTTCTCCCGAAGAAGAAAAGACTTCCTGCCAAAACCGTCGTAGAAACCGATTCTCTACTACGCAACAAAGAGACTTCCTGCTTAAACGGTCGTATAGAACTCTACTTCATGTTTTTTTAATGAAGTTTGACTAGATTTGATTATTCTCACCAATAAATTATCAGTATCCTCCTTACCATTTCCATGTTTGACACTCGCGTATCCGGGAATGAGTTTTATAGAACAATCTAAACTATAAAAGGAATGGTGATATTTAAATGGAACAGATGAATAGTCAGGAAGCTCAAAAAACACGAGAAGTATTAAAAGGGATTATTGAGAGTGCAGACGTAGCAATGTTAGTTACAACTAATTTAGAAGGTCACATTGTTTCACGACCTATGCAATTACAAAAGGTAGAATTTGATGGGGATATTTGGTTTTTAACTCGTAAAGATACAGATAAATATGATGAAATCAAACATAATGAGATTGTGAATGTCATCATAGCTGAAAAGTCTTATGCATCCATAACAGGACATACGGAAATTGTGGATGATTTAGAACTTAAGAAAAAATTCTGGAACGACGCGTATAAAATGATGTTTGATTTAGACTACACGGATCCTCGCGTGACTCTATTAAAAATTCATGCAGAGTCAGCGGAATATTGGGAAACAGGATCAACCATTAAAAATATATATAACTTTGTAAAAAAAGTTGTAGGTAAAGAAGAGCCAGTGGAACCAAGTAAAAGTACAAATGAATCTATAGAGTTGTAACGAAATATATTATAAATCTGTAAGGGACATAAAGTGAACTTTCCAAAAGGGAAGTGCTTTATGTCTTTTTTGAATTTTGCTAAATAAGAATTTACAAAAAGTGAATAGACGGTAGTACGAAAAAGTTTCACGCTTAATTTTAAACGTTGTTTTATTAAATTTTAAATACATTGTTTAAACGATTGGCTAACATACTAAAAAAAAGGTGGTGTGTTAATCAATGTATAATTTTGAATCAGTAGAATTTAAAACGATTAATGGTCAATTACTTATTTATTTACATATAAAGGAGAAACCAGGGATTGAGGAGTTTGGATCGGAATTTTTCTTTAATAAAGAGGATACTTTAAAAAATAAAGCCATTAAATATGTAAAATCACAATTTCCAAAATTGAAGGTTGCATCCATCGTTGTAGTAGCTGGTACGTTTCTACTAACGAACATTCCGATGCAAAAAGTAGAGGCTCATGAAGCGGATTTTAATATGAGCTACCTTTATTTTGGAAATACAAGTTCATATATTTCTCAAGTAGATAAGACAAAGGGTAATTTAAATCTTGTGTCGCCAAGTTACTTTGATCTTAAAACGGATGGGTCATTAAAGTTGACGACACAGTTTGATACTAAATTTGTATCAGAGATGCATAATCGTGGTATTAAAGTAGTGCCCTTTTTAAGTAATCACTGGGACCGAACTCTCGGACGTAGTGCATTAGCAAATAGGGATGTGTTATCTACACAAATTGCGGAGGCAATTATAAAGAATAATTTGGATGGAGTTCAAGTCGATATCGAAAATACAACAGAGATTGATCGGACTGCCTATACAGATCTTGTAAGACTTTTACGAGAAAAGCTTCCAGCCAATAAAGAGGTATCTGTCGCCGTTGCTGCAAATCCAAATGGTTGGACAAAAGGATGGCATGGTAGTTATGACTATAAAGAATTAGCGAAATACTCCAGTTATCTCATGATAATGGCTTATGATGAATCTTATGAAGGAGGTCCAGAGGGGCCTGTAGCAAGTATAAACTTTGTCGATCGTTCAATCCAATATGCCTTGAAACAAGGTGTTCCTGCAAATAAAGTTGTTCTAGGAGTACCATTTTATGGTCGCTATTGGAAGGAAGGGGCCTCAACAAGTGAGGGAGGGGCAGGGATTTCTAATACAAAAGTAGACGAAATGTTAGCAAGATATGGAGGGAAAGTTACCTTTGACGAAGCTTCTAAAACACCTAAAGCGACGATTACCATTAAAAGTGGAGATCCGACTACAACCATTGCAGGGAAAGCTTTAAGTCCAGGAACTTATCATATTTGGTTTGAGAATAATGATTCAATAAGAGAAAAATTACGACTTGTCCACAAATACGAAATCAAAGGCACTGGAAGCTGGAGCTTGGGGCAGGAGAATGCTTCCATGTGGCAATATTATAAAACATGGATGTCCCATGACGGTGTGGAAGTCTTACCGATTAATCCAGATCAACCAAAAGAACAAATTGGTGAAATCATACCGTCTACATCAACTTATACAGTCAAGTCGGGGGATACTTTATGGAAAATTGCAACGGAACATAATCTAACAGTTAGTGAATTAAAAAATTTAAATAGCTTAACTGCTGATGTTATTAGCTTAGGACAAGTTCTTAAAGTAGGGAATGCTGCTTCAGAGAGTACAGTTCTGCCTAAAGAACAAGTAGGTAATAACTCTACTCCTACGCAAATAACAAATTATACGGTCAAATCAGGGGATTCGATTTGGAAAGTTGCAACAGATCATAATATGGCTGTAGCAGAATTGAAGAATTTAAATGGCTTAACCACTGATATTATCATGATTGGACAAGAATTAAAGGTGAATAGTTCTGGAGCTACTTCTACATCTACTACGCAACAAACGGTTGTGACAAATCCGAAAGCGAATACGCCTGGTGCTATTACTGCTCCGACGCAGGAAGCTGTTAACCCAAAGACAACTCCTGCTCCAATAACTAAAACGACTTCAACAACAGCAACTAAAACTACTACCGCATCTACGACGACAACTAAAACTGCAGTAACTACAACAAATTCTGCTAGTACCGCAAAGACGACATACTCAATATTAAAAGTAGGATCGAAGGGGAGTGCTGTTACAAATTTACAAAATAAATTAATAAAAACTGGCATTTATAAAGGAGAGGCTTCTGGAACGTTTGATACTGCCACGAAAAACGCAGTGATTGCCTTCCAAAAAAAATATAAATTGAGTGCTGATGGGATTGCTGGGGCAATTACACAAGCAAAGCTTGATTCAGTCGTACCATCAACTGCTCCAGTGAAAAATACAACTACTCCAACGACTGTTGCAAAAACTTATGCGATATTAAAGGTAGGTTCTAAAGGCACTTCAGTTGTTAACATGCAGAGTAAACTTATTAAATTAGGTATTTACAAAGGGAAAGCTACCGGAAATTATGACACGGCAACGAAAAATGCCGTCATAGCCTTTCAAAAAAAATATAAACTGTCTGCGGATGGAATCGCAGGTGCAGCAACTCTTGGTAAGCTTGATACTTTAGTCAAATAGGAGGAAATTCTAATGAAAAAGCTAGTAAGCGTTTTATCCTTTTTTATACTCGTGATTTCGGTACAATCACTTTCTCACGCGGCTGAAGAAACACCATCGATTCCGTATTTTGGAGTAGGTGCAACCGTTCAAGAAGTTATTAAAGGAGAATATCTTGTTAAAACAGAAGGCGCAAAGTCTGAAGAAGGATTTGTATACAGTCCTCCTAAACCTTTCCAAAATGAGAGGATTAAATTTCAAATTACCTTAAAGGGAAAAGGTACAGTTATACTAAAACTAGAAGAAACGAACGCAAGAGGACAATATATAAAAGAAAAGACAATGGAAGTTGCGTTAACGGAAAACTGGTCTACCTATGAGATGACGTATACATTAGAAAGTCCTACTTCTCAAATTGATGCAATGGTCACAACAAAATCACAAGAAAAAGCAACGTTTACATTTAAGAATCTACAAATAATAGAGGAGTAATATTACAATTTTCACAATATGAATGTAAGGCATTTTATAGGTGATATAAATGAAAATGATTGGAATCCCTGATCCACTCGAAGGATACAAAACATAAGAAAGATGATTACAATATATTCAACAAAGAAAATGAAACAGGTTGAACAAAGTGATTTCACTTTGTTCAGCCTGTTTTTTTACTTATTGGGAGCAACGTAGGAGTTTTTAATAAGCTTTTCAGCATTACCAGAAATATTATACTTTCTATTTTGGTACTTTCTCATTTATACTAGTATAATGTGTGAAATTGAATTGTAAGCTTAGATAAATTTTAAAATAATAATTTTCTTTATATAAGAATGTTTTTTAAGGAGGAATATGATTTGACGATTACTACTGGTGAATCATTAGTTGTTGATATTAGCAAATTAGATGAGAAGGGCTCTGGACGAGCTGTCATCTGGCGTGAAAATGAAATAGGGAACAAGAAGAAATTAAGACTAACAATCCCACAAGTACTACCCGGTGAAAAAGTAAAAGTAACGGTGGATAAACCTGAACGAAGAAGAAGAAAAGCTCTACTAGATGAAATTTTAGAAACGAACCCAGATAGAATTACGCCAGAATGTCCACATTTTGATTTGTGTGGTGGATGTGTATGGCAACATTGGAGTTACGAAGGTCAGTTAAAACATAAAACAAATCATGTAAAAGAGGCAATTGAATCTCAAGGATTTGATCCGAATCTTGTAAAAGATACAATTGGTATGGACAACCAATGGCACTATCGTAATAAAATGGAGTTTACTTTTGCGACGGATGGTTCACTAGGGCTTCACGAACAAGGTAACTTTAGAAAAATTATTTCTTTAGAGTCATGCTTAATAGCTGGAAAAGAAATGGTTGCAGCAGCGATGGAAGTAGCTGACTGGGTAAAAGCTCATCAGTTAACAGGATATAATAAAGATGCACATGAAGGATTACTTCGTCATTTAATGGTGAGACAATCGTTTGCAACGGGAGAAATCATGCTTGCTCTATTTGCAACAGAAGCTCCTGAAGGTCATCTAAAAGAAGCAGCAGATGACTTAATTAATCGTATTGCTGAAAAGTTCCCACAAGTGAAAAGCTTAATGTGGCTTGAAAATACACAATGGGCAGACCGTACACAATCAGAAAAAAGTCATACATTAGCTGGACGTGACTTCATTTACGATGAAATGGACGGTTATCGATTCCGTCTGTGGTTTGATACATTCTTCCAAACAAACCCAGTCCAAGCGCAAAAATTAGTGGATCTTGCAATTGAAATGGGTCAACCGAAGAAAACTGAAAAAATGATTGACCTATTCTGTGGTGTGGGAACTTTCTCTTTACCATTTGCAAGTAGAGTAGGGCAATTAGCTGGAATTGAAATCGTGGAAGCATCTATTGAATCGGCAAAACGTAATGCAACTGATAACGGAATTGACAATACGTATTTCTTAGCAAAAGACGCAAGAAAAGGAATTGACGAAGTTCTTGAATCATTTGGAACACCTGAGTTACTTCTGCTTGACCCACCTCGTTCCGGTGCTGGCGGGAAAGTAATGAGAAGAATCGGCCGTTCTAAACCAGAAAGAATTGTTTATGTATCTTGTAACCCAGATACATTTGCAACAGATATCAAAGAACTAGAACAATTTGGTTATGAATTAACAACAGTGCAACCTGTAGACTTATTCCCTCACACGGTGCATGTTGAATGTGTAGCACAACTTATTTTAAAAGAAGAGAACTAATCATTTTAGGAAGACAGCTAACCATTTCGGTAACTGTCTTCTCTTTTCGTTTTAATAGTTATATTTTTATCTGATGGGTGAAAAAAAGTTATTCAACAAACCAGCTAATAGTTGTCAATAATTTTCATTAAAAATATAAAAAATATCATGTTATACTAAATTTCGCATACCAAATAACCCTCCAAATCTTAGTTTTGAAAGTTTAGGTGTGCTTGGTTAAATTGTTAAATCAAGCTAAGTCTTGGAAAGTAGTTTTATTTTTTAAAATTGCATAAATCCAATGTAAGAGTTTGTTTGCACAAGCTATTACAGCTACTCTAAGTGGTTTTCCTTCTTCTCGTTTTTTATCATAAAACGCCCGTAATTTCTTATTACGAGGAAGGATTTCATCCGTTGTTTTTTGTTTTCGACAGTCACGAATCGCACATTTAACAGCCATAAACAAAGCTTGCCGTAGTCTACTAGAGCCTCTTTTGGTTATTCGATTGTAAGTACCTTTGAATGTACCGGATTCAAAGACACTTGGATCTAGACCGGCAAATGCGACGAGCTTCTTAGGATGATTAAACCTTTCAATTTCCCCAATTTCGGATACAATCGTGGCAGCGATTTTTTCTCCGATACCGGGAATTGAACGGATAATCTTAGATTCTTCAATACTTTTTGCTAAAGCATCTATCTCATTTTCTAGTATGGATAGATGTTTTTTATATTCAAAAATCATATTAATATACATTTCTAAGCTTAGGGCAAGGCTAGAATATAGTATCTTCTGAAAAGGGTTTTGAGCTGCTGCAGCCATTAACTCTTCAGCTTTTTTGTTTGCCCACTGTAGAGAACGAGAATTACAGAATTCTTTTATCTTAGTTGTTAATACATCAGTAGTTGTTTTCAATATGTATTCTGAAGTAGGAAATGTATGTAGTATTTTTAAAGAAACATCCGAATATAAGTCACTAAAAACCTTACAGAACTCAGGGAAGATTTGATCTAAAACTGCCTGAAACTGTAGTTTCGTTTGTACAAACATACCTGTAATATTATCGTGTTGTCTCGTAAGGTGACGTAAGTTCCCAATTTGGATACCACGCCTTTTATAAGGCTCTAAATCCTCCTTATAATTCAGCTCGCAGAGATGGTTGGCATCAATGATATCTGTTTTTACCTTTCGTAAACTAGAGCTTTTCGCTTTATAAGAGATAAGTGGATTTACAATAATGATTAAATAACCTTTGTCTTCAAAATATTGAACAACTGGTGTGTGATAATGACCTGTTGATTCCATCACTAGTGGGGGACGTTCTCCTGAAATATCTTCTACTTCTTTAATAAAATCTAATAAACTAGCTAACCCATCAAGATCATGTTCTACTTTGAAACTTTTCTTGTACGGCTTCTTTCTTTCCAAGTACGCTTGAACTTGACTTTCACCTTTTGCAACATCCAGACCAATGACTGGATTCATCTTAATTCCTCCTTCAAAATACAATTAACCGGTAACCCCTAAATCCTCTTTGTAGTGTCATAGCTTCGCTTGTTATACGAGATCATTGTCCCAACCAGCCTCAAACATGTTTCTACAAGTAGGGGGCGAACTGTTTTGCGGACGGGATCAAGTCCCACGGGCGCGAACGTTCTACCCCGGCTACCGCTATCATATATCGATATAAAAAATGGTCAACCAGAAATATTTTCTGGCTGACCTAATAATACGATCGGGCGCGATTCTTCAATAAGAAGATCGCGTATTTTTGTTATAGGGTCAATTTGTTGAATAACATACTTTAAAAACATTACCAAACATTGTTTTGGGTGAAATGTAATGTATTTCAGGAAGGTTTATTCTTAGAAGGTGAAGTAATATTATTGGAAAAATATTTAGAAGGTGAAAAATGCCAATTGGTAGAGATAATATGATTTCTATTTTAAAAAAGACTGTTGTACCTGAACTTAGACAAAAAGGATTTAAAGGTTCGTTTCCTCATTATAGAAGGATAAATGAAATTAAGATAGATTTAATGACTTTCCAATTTGACAGGTATGGTGGAGGTTTTGTAATTGAAGTTGGAGTATGTTCTCCGGAAGGTGTTACTCATAATTGGGGAGAAAGAGTTCTACCAAATAAAGTAACAGCACACGATTTACCTCACAATAATAGGTTAAGATTGAAAAATAGTGAAGGTGAATGGTTTAGGTACGACGTTGAAACTGAATCTGGAGACATTGATGAAATAGTTGCAAAAGAAGTGTTGCTGCATCTAAGCGAAGCAGAAAATATTGGAAATATAAGGGGTAAAAATGTAGCCTTAATCAGCTTTAAGGAAAAATAATATCTTCCACAATCGGGCGCGAATCTTCAATAAGAAGATCGCGTTTTTCTGTTATATGGCCAGATTATGGAGGAACGATTTCGCGTATTGTGGAATAATAACTTAGTAGGAAGGCTTACACTTAAAATAAACGGAGATGGTAAGTTCTATATTCAATGATAATTTATAAAGCTAAATTAGCTAAAAGTGAGGTGTTAAACGTTGTTAAAGAAAAAGAAAGGTAAGATAAATAAGATTGTTTACAACAATACTGCTTACAATAACGGGAAGTTTAGACATTACCCAACTATTACAGGGTTATTGTACATATTAGAAGAAATAATAAATTCTGATTCAACAACAGAATTCATTAGAATTACTCCATTTTATATAAATGAGCGATTGAATCACCAAATTGAATTTGAAGAATATATGTTTTATCTAGAATGCAGAGACTGGTTTGATAAGGAAGAACTGAAAAAGCACATAAAAGAATGTATTAATGTTCCCGATAGACAAAGACAACTTAACGATTTTGAGGTAGGGACAATCTTATATCCTCTGTGCCAAAATGAAGATACTAATTCATTTAAAAATGCACTTGAGAAATACAAAGAATATTTAAATGAACTTCTTCTAATAATGATGGGAATTGCAAAATCAGTATTGAATTTAAGTGAAGAACACCTGCCCTTTGGCTACTTCTGCTTTGAAATTCATAGTGAATAAAACCTTATACCAATAGGTAGAGAATATTAGAATCTTGTTATAATGTAATAAAAATGATTGGAGAAACGATTTGAAACTTAACTATCCTTTTAGGCCAAAATCAAATAAAAATTTGATACAGGTCAATTCTGGGCGATTCCTTTACATAATGGAATGTTTGCTTGCGGTAGGGTTATACAGGTTACTGGAGAATATGGTGCTTCGCCAACAAAAATTTTCCTTGCAGGATTGATGGATTGGATAGATAGTGTTCCACCCACATCAGAAGCAATTGCAGGTACAAAGACTTTAGTTCAAGGAGTAGTACATATTAATTGTATCTACGAAACCGGGTTAGACGAAATGATAATTGGATACCGTCCATTGGAATTAGACTCCATTGAACCTAACTATTTTCGTTCTCAAACAGGCTATCAACCCGAAAATTGTAAATTGATGAAAGGGTTAGAAGAAATAAGATCAATTACAAAAGAGGAGTGGAAGAGATATGAAACTCTAGGAGGATGGGGTACAGATTACATAAGAGTACTTGCTGAATCAAAGTTATTAAGCTAAATGGCTCTATAATGTAACTTATTTGCGAAGCAGGATGTGATTGTATGTTACAAGATGGATTTCCAAATAATTTGAGAGATGATGTAATTAAAGTAATGGAGCTGCTTGATCAGCAGACTTATAATAATGTCACTATCGGTGAATCGCAAGAAACCGTCGAATACTATCAAGAAAATAAAGTGATTAAATTTCCTTATCGTATTTATTACATTGATACTTCAGATAATTATATAGACACATTAAGTGGATACCAAAAAATGATTCTTCATTGCATTTATTCAAGAAGTTGTGATGGATTTATTCGTCAAAAACATTTGAATTCATTGCTTGTAATGCATTATGAAGATTGGGCTATTCCTTATATCGTAAAAATATGTGATGAATATGTGGTTGAAATATTAGAAATGACTTATGATATCTTAAAAGATCAAAACACTGAAAGTATTAAGAAATTTTGTAACGAAAATAATGAGGCATTTTGTAAAAGCTATAACAGAATGATTAGCTATTGGAACGAATTTTACAGAAATGAATACAATAATTTTCACCAATATATTGGAAAGAAGTTATTTAGAGAATGTTTTGGTTACTCTAGATCGATGGAATGCCGGAAAAATAAGAGCTCGTAAAACAACAAATAATGACGGCATTACTTTAAGATCGTATTAAGCAATTAGGCGCTTTACTTTAATAGGTCCGCTATTTTGATAATCTCTAAGTCTATTAAAACGCTAAAAATCCCTACTTTTAAATTAAATTGAATAGATATGGTAAATAGTGTTAAATTTAATTGAAATACCTTATATTGCTAAAGGAGTCCAATTATGTATAATTCATTATTATTACGCACGGATGCACTCTATTCACTAAATTTTTTAATCTACTTGCAAAATATTTATCTTAATCAGAACCAAAGGGGAGAGCAATTTAAATTCCCATACGTAACAGAAATGATTGAGTTTTATGATGAATTTGAAATGAAATTCAAAGAGTTATGGGAAGACATATTAATTAAGCTTTCTAAAGAAGAAAATAATGGTTTAGATTTAAAAATATTCTATGAGGAAAAGAATTTATTTTACGAAAAACTCTTCGTTCCTAATTTCGATAGTTTAAAAATATATAATGAAATTTACACAGGCTTTGATGTGTGGTGGAGTAGTGAAGCAGGAGGATTTTCTGTAGAAAGTGTGATTACGGATCCACTTTATAATATATATATGGAACTATCTAATACATTAACTAATATTGGAAGAAAACCTAAGAAACAGTTGAATATTAGTTTAATTTACGATAAATGTTTATTTGGTAATACTATGTATCAACCATATTTTGCGGTGTTATATATTATGGACATTTGGGGTAATAAAGAAGAATTGGTACCCAATTTGCAGAACTGCATTAGTTAAATTAATAATGATTTATTCCACGAAACCAGCTAATAGTTGTCAAGATTTTTCAATAAAAAAATTAAAACTCGCATGATATACTAAAAAAGGGTACACCAAATAAGCCTTCCTCTTTAAAATTAGAAGGTTTTTCCCGATGTACTTAAATGTGATTTTTAAACCGCATTTTGGAAGGCTTCTTTTCTTTTTAGTAGGGCATAAATCCAATGTAAAAGCTTATTAGCACATGCGATTATTGCTACTCTAAAAGGTTTTCCTT
>Ga0180217_1004478_pt1 | contig 11049 bp, 11 predicted proteins | sample eDN3rd37CBELigOP_FD_128521 | JGI IMG/M metagenome (GOLD analysis project Ga0180217, IMG submission 128521) | Enriched Organic Plus compost microbial communities from Emeryville, California, USA - eDNA 3rd pass 37_C BE-Lig OP (version 2) (version 2) ... | reverse complement strand
TTTTGATATTTGAAAAAATGTTTGTTTAGGCATATTACACTTCCTCTCCAACAAAGTGACACTGTGTCACAATCGACCGCAAGAGAAATTATATAATGACACGGTGTCATAAGTCAATAGAAATAGTGACATGTTGTCACTTTATTTTTTAAAAAGAAAATAGAAAGCCTAAAAACCTTAGTTTATGGTTTTTAGGCGTCTGTAATAGTATGAAGATAGCTAAATCCCTTATTCGATACTTCAGCATTAAGGACATTCCCTAAGTTTGTCCTCATTAAGTGCCCTTCACTATATAGTTCTTCGCAAATTCTCCCAAACTCTTCTATTGTTAGATGACACTCTTCTGCGGATGGTATTTGTCCATTTATTAAGGAAGATAAAATAACTGCTTTTGCATTTTGGTTGTATAGGCTCTCGTGCATTAGGTACACCTCCTTCAGCACCAGTATGTAACAGAGGTGGGGGGAGATATACCTTCCTTACGTAGTAAGCTATTGATTCTTATGACATACTTAAAGACCCAAAACCTATCTAATCGTTATACTTTGAATTTACTTATTAACCTTTGTAAATCCTCCGCCAACGCAGATAGACTGTTTGCTGACGCTGTTATCTCTTCCATAGAAGCCAATTGTTCCTCAGCAGATGCCGCTACATTCTGGGAGTGCTCTGCAGTATCAGCTGATATGCTAGCAATTCCATTTGCAGTAGCTGACACTTGCTCTGTGCTAGCTGAAATTTCTTGTGCTGTTGCAGCCATATTTTGAATTTCACCTGAAAGCTTATTCATGAATATAAGAATTTCATGAAAATTGTCTTGTGTTTGCTGCACGATATTAAGTCCTTCTGCTACCTCTGAAGAAACTTGTTCCATTGACTGGTTAGATCGAGTCATATCCTGCTGAATTTCTACTATTAGACCTGAAATTTGTGAAGATGACTGTTCTGACTGTTCTGCTAATTTTCTAACTTCATCCGCAACTACTGCAAACCCCTTTCCATGTTCACCTGCTCTTGCTGCTTCGATTGCAGCATTTAAAGCAAGCAGGTTGGTCTGCCCTGCGATTGAAGAAATAGCTTTTGTTATTTCACCAATCTCTCTTGATCGGTTCTCCAAAGACTTAATGACATCGCCACTTACGGAGACAGATTTGCTGATGGACTGAATTTGCATGACCGTTTTTTCTACAAAAGTTCCTCCTTCTTTGGCTTTAGTAGTCGCCTCTGAACTGGACTCTGATATAGAAAGAGCGCTGTCTGCAATTGATTGAACTCCTCTTGCGACTTCATCTAAAGCTGTAGAACTTTCCTGAACACTTATAGTTGAACTTTCTGCTCCACTTGCTACTTTCTGAATTGAATCAGTAATTGTTTCAGTTGCCTTACTTGTTTCTTCTGAACTCGCAGTCAACTCTTCAGCAGAAGATGCAACTTGTTCAGATGTAACGATTACTTCATTTAATAGTTTTTTTAAATCATCTGCCATTAGGTTATAACTGTTTGTAAGGGTACTCAACTCATCACCAGTCTGATCTTCAATCCTAGTCGTAAAGTTTCCTTCACCCGCAAGTAGCATCGCAGAGGTTACTTTGGCTAAACGCTTTTTTATTCTATTTGTAAACAAGTACACCACTATACTAGCTAACAAAATACTGACTACTAGCACTAGTGAAAATATTTTCATAAAACCATCGAGTATTCCTTTAATAATTTCTTGAGATGCTCCTACATAAAAAATCCCGATTACCTCTCCGCCGGCATCATTAATCGGCATATACGCAGTTTGGTATATACTCCCTGCTACATTTGCCTCACCATAGTAGTTTTCACCTTTTTTTAAAACAACATCAGCAACCTCTTTTGAAACTTGGGTACCTATTGCACGTTCACCGTTCTGCATAACATTTGTCGCAATTCTTGTATCATACTGAAACAAAGTGACTGTATCACCCGTATCTTCTCCGATATTATCGATAAATTCATAGTTGTCGTTCATTAATGTATCGCCTTTGTAAAGCTTCTTATTTTTAACTTCCCAGTCACCGGGATAGTTATTATCTAAATACCTGTAGGCAAGTTCCAAGTCACCTTTCGCCTTTTCAGTAGCAAATGCTTCAATACCTGAAGTAATTTCTTTTACTACAACGAACCCAATAACAGTTGATAACAATATAATTATACCTAGAACCATCATATTAATTTTAGTCCCAAGCTTAAACTTCAAACTTTTCATCTGATATATACTCCCTTTTCATTAGATAGTATATATATCGGTTTCAAACGAAGAAAGGTTAATGAATTTGTTTAGAAATTTACAATAGAGCTGTAAGGAAGTGGATTCTTTTACAAGCAAAAAAAAATAGCAAGGGCCTGAGATCAACTCAAACCCTTGCTATTTTGACGCGCTCGAAGGGATTCGAACCCCCGACAGACGTGGTACCGGAAACCACCGCTCTATCCAACTGAGCTACGAGCGCACAATAATATGTCAGTACGAAAAATTATACGGCAACTTCCACTTAATTTCAACTGTCTTTTCAAGTATTTAGCTGGAAAAGGCTCCAGATCATTTCAAATACAGAGTTCTAACTAACTCTATCATAAGCATATTTTACTTTATAGGTAAAAAGAAAGGGGTTGGAGTATGACATTTTACTCATTGTTATTAGTGATCCATATTGTTGCGGCTGTAGTTGGACTTGGTGCCAGTTTTGGAATGCCTGTTTTAATGAGCAGTGTTAAAACTGTTCCACAAGCAAAGTTTGCGTTTGCTGTTTCAAAAGGGATTGAAAAGTTTGCAAAGGTTGGGAGTATTACATTATTGATTACCGGGATCATCATGGCCATTATTCAGCCTTATTTATTTAAAGAAATTTGGTATATTGCCTCCCTTGTCATTTATGTCGCTGTTCAGCCAATAGCAGCAGGTTTATTACCGAAAAAAGCAAAGCTACAAATGGAAACCCTTGAAAACTATCAAGGAAAGGAACTTCCTGATGAATACAATACTCTTGCTAAGGAATCTGTTCCTTTAAATAATGTTTTACATATCGCAGCTATTGTTTTAATCATCTTGATGACAATAAAGCCTTTTTAATTTGTATATGATGCAGCATCAAAAGGTGCTGCATTCTTTCATGCGTTTGAAATCAGAAAAATGTGGGAAACATGATTACATGTTATGCTATTACCATACATAGGATAGTAAAAGGAACACATGGATATCCCTACTTAAAATTCATTGTGCTGCTTTGGTCTTTTCGTTTGACCTTTATTGACCTTAGTTGTATGATGGAGATACATAAAGTTTTACCTTTTGTTTTATGTCTATGTGTTAAGTCTTAAAGGATTACATAGTATCTACATTTTCCTTTAAGACGAAAAATCTTTCTTATATTAAAGGAGGAATACAAAAATGAATTTAATCCCTACAGTTATTGAACAAACAAACCGTGGTGAGCGTGCTTATGACATCTACTCCCGTCTTTTAAAAGACCGTATCATTATGCTGGGTAGTGGTATTGACGATAATGTGGCGAACTCCATCGTTTCTCAGCTGCTTTTCCTGGAAGCAGAAGATCCAGAGAAGGATATCTCAATCTACATTAACAGCCCGGGTGGATCCATTACAGCTGGTATGGCTATCTATGATACAATGCAGTTTATTAAGCCAAGTGTATCAACAATTTGTATCGGTATGGCTGCTTCAATGGGTGCATTCTTACTTGCAGCTGGAGACAAAGGAAAACGTTATGCTCTTCCTAACTCTGAAGTTATGATTCACCAACCGCTTGGTGGTGCTCAAGGTCAGGCAACTGAAATCGAAATTGCTGCAAAACGTATCTTGTTCCTGCGTGATAAATTGAACAAAATCCTATCTGATCGTACTGGTCAATCATTAGATGTGATCGAGCGTGATACAGAGCGTGATAATTTTATGACAGCTGAACGTGCGCTTGAGTATGGTTTAATTGATAAAGTATTGGATCGTAATACGTTAGGGAAATAAAAGTAATAACAGGCTAAAAACCTCATTGGTTTAGCCTGTTTTTTATTTAGGATACATTTAATTTGAATATTATTCTGTAAACCAACCTAAAGGAACGGTCACAATTTCGGGGAATAATACTAATAGTAATAAAATTCCCATTTGAACTAATAAAAATGGCAAAATTCCCTTAGTAATATCAATAATACTAATTTTACTAATTCCACAACCAATATAAAGTACCGTTCCGATTGGTGGGGTAATAAGTCCAATTGATAGATTAATAACCATTAGTAGTCCAAAGTATACAGGATCGATTCCTACTGCTGTCACTACAGGAAGCAGAACTGGTGTAAAAATCAGAATGGCAGGTGTTAAATCCATTACACAACCTACTACCAGTAAGAAGAGCATAATAATTAATAATAAAACAGTCGGATTAGATGTTAATCCACTTAAAAATTCAACCAGTTCACGCGGAATTTGTGCAACAGTAATTGCATAACCTGATACTACTGCCGTAGATGCAACAAACATAACAATACCTGTAGTTTTTGCTGTCCCAACAAATACTTCTGTTAACTGTCTCCATTTTATTTCTTTATAGAAGAAGCTTATAATTAATGCATAAACTGCTGCAACTACCCCGGCCTCTGTTGGAGTGAAAATTCCCCCCCGAAGCCCGACAATAATAATAACCGGTAGTAAAAGAGCCCAAAATGCACCTTTAAAGGCTTTCCACTTTTGTTTTGCATTGGCCTTTGGCATTGTTTCACTGTTGTCCTTCTTGGAAACAAAAAACCATACTATTACAAGACCCATGGCAATTAAAACTCCAGGAACAATTCCTGCCATAAATAACTGAGTGATTGAAACACCACCAACAACTCCAAATAAAATCATCGGTATACTTGGAGGAATGATTGTTCCAATAATGCCAGTTGCAGCAACTAGCCCGGTAGATGAGTTTTTGTTATATCCCTTTGCGATCATCATTGGAATGAGAATCGCTCCTAAAGCAGCCGTGTCTGCAACCGCTGATCCTGATAACCCAGCAAAAATCACACCGGACATAATAACAACGTAACCTAGCCCACCTCTTATATGTCCAACAAATGCACTTGCAAATTCAACAATTCTTCTTGATACACCACCTGCATTCATTATTTCTCCAGTAAGGATAAAGAAGGGAATTGCCATCAGTGAAAAATTATTTGCTCCTTTTACTAAATAGTCACCAAGAATTCCTGTATCAAACAAACCTAACACTGCTAACATGACAATCGCACTGCTAAGCATGGAAATGGCTACAGGCGCCCCTATAAGCAGGAAAAGAAATAAAGAAATAATAAACACCAAAATCATCATTCTGTTCTTCCTCCTTTCCCTTCTGTTTTTGCCCATTCAGGAGCATCTTGATTGAAAAAGGTAAATCGAATCGTTTGAATAGCTGTAATGATGATCATTAGAATAGAAGCAACAACACCTGCTAAATAAAAAACAGCTTCCGGAATCCCAGTTGCAGGACCTGTTACCAACTTATTAAGCTCCATCATTTTGAAGAGACCGTCTAAAAAGAGAATTAAAACAAAGACAGTTAAAGAATTTGCTAATAGATAAAGGATCTTTTGAAACCTTTTAGGAACCTTACTAATTACAAGATCTACCCCAAGATGTCCTTTCTCTTTTGAAGCAACAATCGCCCCTAAAAACACGATCCACACAAACAAATAACGTGCTAGTTCCTCAGACCATGTAATCCCTGAGCTAAAGGCATAGCGTAAAACAACATTTAAAAACACAAGTGATACCATTGATACAAGAACCAATACAATAATACCGTTTAATAGGCTGTTGAGAGTTTTCAACAATTTGACCATCTGATTTCACCTCTCAAAAATCATTATGAATCTATAAAACTCAACTTATTTTCTCTTTTTCATTTTCAATTAATTGAATAAATTCTTCTGCCCAATCATATTTTTCATATAACTCTTGATAAACAGGCTCCATTGATTCTCTTAAATCCTTCATGAATTTCTCATCAGGAACAATAATTTCAATTCCTTCACCCTTTAATTCTTCTTTTACTTTTTCTTCTGTTTCCTGAAGTAATTCCCACTCATATTGTGCAGATTCCTGTGCTGCCTCAAGAACAATATTCTTTGTTTCGTCGTCTAATCCATCAAAGAACTCTTTATTCATTAGGTATACATTGGGACTAAACATATGGTTTGTTTCCACAACATGACTTTGAACTTCATATAAGCCTGACTCTTTCAAGGTTGCATATGGATTTTCCTGTCCATCAATAACACCCTGTTCAAGTGCAGTGAATACCTCCGATAGTGCAAGTGGTTGAACGTTTACACCCATAGCCTTACCTGTATTGATAAATATCGGAATATTAGGCATTCTAAGACGCAATCCTTTAAACTCGTCGTAATTTTCAATTGCTCGATTTGATGAAACGACACGGAATCCGTTTGCCGTCCAAGCAATCGGCTCAACCCCTAGTTCACGAAAGGATTTAGCGATTTCATCTCCTACTTTCCCATTCAAGATCTGGTTTGCTTGTTCATAGCTATCAAATAAATATGGCCATTCCACTGCACCTATTTTAGGGTTGGCAGTTTGCAATCCCATTCCAGTTATCGCCATTTGAATAGAGCCAATTCGTGCTCCGCTAGTAAACTGAGCTTCATCTCCAAGTTCATTAGCTGGATAGATTTCTACTTTATATTTACCGTTAGTCTTTTCTTCAATTAAAGGTTTAAATTTCTCTAATAACGCAATATTCTGCGGGTGTGTTTCGGAAAAATAATGTGCTATTTTTATTGTTGTAATCCCTTCTGAGTTCGCCTTACCAGCTGTTTCCAAGAGGTTACAACCAGTAGTAATAAAAAGGAGTGTTGCTGTGATTATCCCGATTATAAACGCTTTCATTTTCATTAAAAGCCCTCCTATTCCGTAAAGGTGGCAGGTCACATTCTTGTATCCTGCACACCTACTATCAATCTCTTGCTTTACGGACTGCTTCCACGAATTGTGCAGCTTTTTCTTCTAATTCAATAAAATACTGATTATCCATTGTCTTCTTTGTATTTACTAGAGAGCTTCCTATCCCTGCTGCTACCGCTCCCGCTTTTATATATTCTCCAACATTATGAATATCAAGCCCCCCTGTTGGCATTAATGGAATTTGTGGCATCGGCCCATGTATATCCTTCAAATAACTTGGCCCAAATACATTTGCAGGAAAAACCTTAATGATATCAGCACCATTTTCATAGGCTGTTAAAATTTCCGTTGGTGTTAAAGCTCCTGGAATACTGATCACACCATAGCGCTTTGTTATTTTAATTGTTTCAACATTTACTGTAGGAGAGAAGATAAACTTAGCCCCAGCTATAATAGCTGCACGTGCTGTCTCGGGGTCCAGAACAGTACCGGCACCAACTATTACCTCATCCCCCATCTCATATGAAACTCTTTCAATTAATTCTAGTACTCTAGGAGTTTCAACCGTAATTTCTAGTGTCTTCACACCCCCGGCTTTTAAAGCCTTTGCAATGGGAACGATATTTTCAGGCTTCGCTCCTCTAATGACTGCAGCAATACCATTTTCCTTAATACGTTCTTTTAAACTCATCTACATTCACCATCCTTTATTTTAACGTTCTACGTCCTCACCCTTACTATTCATAAGTGCCTCAATCTCATCTGGTTCTGGTAGACCTTCTACATCACCTTCAACCATTGTCACCAATGCACCTACAGCATTTCCTCGCTTGACAGCATCAGGTAAGTTTAACCCATTTAGTAGACCTGATAGCAGTCCGGCAGCAAAGCCGTCACCTGCACCAACAGGATCAACAACTTGATCAACAGGATAACCTGGTATCACTCCAGATGTCTCGTTTGTAAAAAATGCAGCTCCTTCAGCTCCCAGTTTGACCACTACTTTAGCAGATCCATTATTAATAAAGCAATTCGCTATTTTTTGAGGATCTGTTTCATTGAACATAAATTTCCCTTCATCAATTCCTGGTAGGACAATGTCTGCTAACGAAGCTAATTCTAATAAGACTTGTCTTGCTTTTTCTTCACTCCAAAGCTTTCTTCGTAGGTTAGGATCGAATACGACTTGTACACCATTCTTTTTTGCTAGTTTTATTGCCTCTAAGACAGTACTAGCACAGGAATCACTTAATGCTGGGGTAATTCCTGTTATATGAAGAAATTTCGATCCTGCAATATACTCTTCATTTAAATCTTCAGGAGTTAATCCACTTGCTGCAGAGTCTTTCCGATAATAGTAGACCCTTACATCACTAGTTCTTCTTAGTTCCTTGAAATAAACTCCTGTCGGACGTTTCAAATCAACTTTAACCTGACTAACGTCTACGCCCTCTCCTTTAATAAAAGCTACAACCGCCTTTCCAAACTCATCATTTCCTACCTTACTTACCCAGCCAGCTTTATGCCCTAATCTAGACAAACCGATTGCGACGTTCGTTTCAGCTCCACCAAATTTCATTGAAAATTGATTAGCATGACGCATATATCCTGCTGAATTAGGAGTAAAGAGGACCATTGTTTCCCCTATTGTGACAACATCCATTCTTTTCATTCCATTCTAGTTTTCACTTAAATATTCATATACTGTTTGAGTAATAGGAACACCATTTACAAGTCTCTCATCCTCTCGTAGTTGTTCCGGTTCGCCTGGTACCATGACATGGTCGAAGCCCTGTGACGGCTTGGATTGGTGTATTTCATCTATCATTCTATCCATATTTTCTAAGAATTGTTGATGATCTGTAAATACTGCTGGGTTTATCGCAAACAAGAAATGTCCTAGCTTACGCTTTTTATTATAGTCACCATACATTGTGACGATATGTGGTCCAAAAGCAGAGCCTGTTAATAGACCGGATAATACATCAACAACCATCGCCATACCATAACCTTTTGGACCCGCGAACGGTAATAAAGCGTTTACTTCATGAGGATTAGATGTCGGTGTTCCTTCTTGATCAACACCCCAATCACTCGGAATAGATGTACCTGCTTCTCTTGCATGAAGTACCTTTCCAAAAGCCACATTACTAGTAGCCATATCAAGTATAATCGGTTTGTGCTTGTTTGCTGGAAATCCGAACGCAATTGGGTTTGTTCCGAAAAATGGTTCCGCTCCGCCAAATGGGACAACGACTTTATCGGTATGAGTAACTGCCATTCCGATTAGCCCTTCCTCTGCAGCTTGCTTAACAAAATAAGATAATGCTCCACAGTGACTGCTGTTTATAACAGCTACTGTACCAATTCCATTTGTTTTAGCCATTTCAATGGTATATTCCATCGCTTCTTTCGCAATAACATGACCAATTCCGTCATCACCATCAAAGATAGCTGAAGAAGGGCCGGTGTCTTTTACCTTGAATTCAGGATTAGGATTTAATCCACCTTCTGACAGGCGTTTTACATAATGTTCTGTTCTCAAAACGCCATGGGAACTTACTCCTCTTAAATCCGCGTGTACCAATACATCTGCTACCGTTTTAGCATGTTTTTTTAATAATCCAGCTTTTACAAGTTTGTTTACAACTAAATCTTTTAATTTCTCATGATTAATAATTGTGTTAGTCATCTTTATACCTCCCATATTTTTTCATGATTCTACTGATTAATAAATAGAAATCCCTATTATTAAACGCTTACTTTTATTCGTTTAATGATTTTTCAAAAGTTTATGATTATCGATTATCTAAAAAGGATGAGTTCGTGAAATGTAACATTTCACATTTCAATAGTATCTCTTTTTATTTTCTCAGTCAATATTTAATTTTCTATTACTAATTCTCTTTTTTGCTCTTCATTTATGAAATTGACTAGACCTTAGGGATTCCTCTATAATTTAAACTATCTATAGATAAATTTTTCATGTAACATGTAACATGTTAATTACTTTTGAAGAAGGAGTATAGTTGAATGAGCCTAATCGAAACCTCTGCTCTAGGTACACAAGTTTATAAAATTCTTCGCTCAGAGATCATTAGTGGAATTTTTGCACCTGGGGATAAATTAGATATTAATGAATTAGCAACTAAATTTGGAGTAAGCCGCTCACCTGTTAAAGAAGCAGTCAATCAATTAGTGCATGAAGGATTAATTGAAATCTTGCCAAGAAGAGGAACATATATAAGTCAGCTTCGTTTCAAAGATTGTATGGAAGCTCTTGATGCAAGATTTATGGTAGAAATATGGGCTGCAACTCAAATAATCGATATTGTAACGGATGAACAAATAAACATTTGGAAACAAATTATTCAAAGAATGGATTCTCTTTTAAAGGAAGATACTTTTTCGTATGAAGTGTATAGTCAGCTTGATATGGAATTTCACCAGCTTTTAGTACAGTGGACAGGAAACCAAAAAGTACAAAATATTTACCAATCTATCAACCCTTTAATTTCCCTTGCTCGAGTAGGATACAGTGAGGTGTTTGAGAAAAGTTTAAAAAGACACAAAGACCATCATAATATGTTTGATTCCTTAAAAAATCGTGACTTGACTGGATTGATTTCAGCCATGCAGCAACATAAAGATACCTTAAAAATTGATACAAGACAAAACTGGAATGAAGAATTATATGGTCCAATTGATAGTTAAACACTCATCCTTAAATTGAAAGAGCCATCTGTCCTTTTTTCTAGTACTGAAGGTTATTAGAAAACTTCTTGATTTCCCACTAATTAACATCTACTTCAACACAGATCGGAAAGCTTTTAAACTCGTTGCAAACAAAAAAGACACACCGCCTATAACTTTTCGGTGTGTCTTCTTTTTACGCTTCTTGTTTTACAAATTTTTCTAACGCTTCTACAGCTTCCTGCTCATCGCTGCCTTCTGCAATTAGATTGATTTCTGTTCCAGAGCTAACAGCTAAACTCATTAACCCCATGATGCTCTTTGCATTTACCTTTTTTCCGTCTTTCTCTAAAAAAATATCTGATGCAAAACGATTTGCCTCTTGAACGAATAACGCTGCTGGACGC
>Ga0180217_1004477_pt1 | contig 11050 bp, 7 predicted proteins | sample eDN3rd37CBELigOP_FD_128521 | JGI IMG/M metagenome (GOLD analysis project Ga0180217, IMG submission 128521) | Enriched Organic Plus compost microbial communities from Emeryville, California, USA - eDNA 3rd pass 37_C BE-Lig OP (version 2) (version 2) ... | reverse complement strand
TCTGTTATTTCAGTGGTTAGAATATCTGCTTGCACGCTGAGGCTGAGGCTGAGGCTGACACTCATGCTAGCTAATATGCAAAATATTGCCAGTCTGTTATTTCAGTGGTTAGAATATCTGCTTTACACGCAGAAGGTCGCCGGTTCAACTCCGGCACAGACTACGTGATTTCTTTTGTCCGCCGTCTTTTACCCTTATTCAATATTCAATATCCAATATTCAATATTCAATATCCAATATTCAATATTCAATATTCAATATTCAATATTCAATATTCAATGTTCAATATTCAATATTCAATATTCAATATTCAATATCTGCTTTACACGCAGAACGTCGCCGGTTCAACTCCGCCACAGACTATGTCATTTCTTTTGCCTTCCTGAACTTGCTTGGCTCCCAGAATTTGCTCGAGCTCAAGCTCAGGATCGCCGAAGCATCAGGTAAGCAGAGCTTTCAATGCCAGTGCCATTGCTGTCTCGGGCATCGATGTACGAAAGTAATGATGAGTTATTTCAGTTTCTCCTGTACTACTCTCTCTATAACTCTCCACGTGAGGGCAATGTCCTGGACGCTGCACATTTGCACAAGGCTCTTGCACAGTAGTCCGGGATTTCGTGAAAGCGATCAGTGACGTAGCGTTCCGATGTGCTTTGGAAATTCGGACAGCTTCGAATTCCTATGAAGCCACCTAGGAGAATGGTGCCTCCCGATGTTACTGCAATTTTATCTGCGTCTGGGACCAAAGTGCCCTGAAGGCCCCTTTTCGTCGAGCTCTAACTCGTGTCACGCTCCGTGTCTTGTTGTACTGCAGATGGTGTAGTCCGGTCCACTTGTTGACGCACCCTTACACGCTTTACACGCGCGCAACACACCCTGACCCTGCAAGACATCCTGACTCGGTTGTGTGACTCGTCTCGTGCCTCCAGAATCTAATTCACCCGTGGGTTGCATTGATCTACTCGAACACGTACTGCGCGAGGGGTATGTCGTGCCAGTTGAAGCAAAGCTTACCATTCGATGACAAATACCCCTACGCGTCTGATCCACCCGTTGGCATTCCACCACACCACCCTCTAGATGTCGAAATGTACTCCGATTGAAGATTCGTCATGCAACCCGGAGGAAGACCAAATCAGGCGCCACACAACTTGGACAACCTGCTCACAGCGCCTTCGGTACAGCAAACCTCTCCATACCTCGAGACGACTGCACTCGAGTCCATCATCGAAACTCAGAACCTCACGACCCGACAGCGTGTGGAAGACGCGCTAGTCGTGTGGAGCTGCATTGCCGCCGGGAGTTTGATGAGGCTTCGCGCGTTCGCCCAGGCGCATGCTCCAGCCCACCCACAAGGCGGTATCATTAAGGTACTACCAACATTTCAACTTGCTCTGACAGACTCAGGACCAGAGACCAATTCTTCCAAGCGGCCAGGGCACCCCACGCGAACCAGCCATTGTCGTCTCCGACTGGCGGATATAATGCATGACATTTGCCAGCTTCACGTAGACGCCATTTTGCCGCACTTGGCAACGCACCCGCGGTGGTCTCCAACCTATCAAACCGAGTTCCTCAACGATCTATGGAACTTTTGCGCTCACCTCGCCGCTGCAGAGCTCGAACATGTTGAGGGTACGGAGGAGGCCAAAGCAGCGGCCAATCGTTCCGGCCCAACTAATCCGCTTGATGAGAGAGATGTAGTTCATGCTAACGGGGATTTTCAGCGCCGGTGGTTCATGATGCAGGCCGCGCCCGTGAACAGAGAGGTTAAGGAAGCTGAAGACCAAGATGCGAAAGACGACAAGTTGGTGTTTGTCCATCGTGCGTTGTCCGAATACTTCTTCGCATGGTACAACGTGATGCTGTCAGCGAGGTCACTCGAAGCCCAGATTCAACGATTGGGCGCTATTCGATTTGCCCACATCCCACGGCTGCTGCATCTGCACGCAGAGCTTGCGGCTGACTTCCCGGATCTCCAACAACTCTACGCGAGCATCGTGCTACAGTCCCGCAAACCCCACGAGGATCCCGAGCAAGACGAGCGGCTGGTGACCGCGGCAACCAACGCCATCAGTATCTTGAACCATGGCGCTACCCACGGTCTGTTACCGTCCAGGTTTGTGACTCATCGGGACTGGCGAGAAATCCGCGTGCCGCATGCGAATCTGAGCAACGCCCAAATACTACACTGTCAATTCGATGGGGCAGATCTTTCCCATGCAATGCTCTCCAATGCTCACTTCCTGGGTAGCTCATTTGCAGGTGCCAACTTACGCCATGCAAGGCTACCGCTTTTGATGCAATTCACCGGATTATCCAACACGACCCAACGCGTCTGCTTCAGCGCAGACGGAACGCAGCTCGCTGTGGGCTCGCGTGACTCGACGTTGATATACGATTTGCAAGCGCGCAAACTCGCTCGGACTCTAACGACCCTCCGCTTGAGCGCCCATGCCTTGGCCTTCTGTTCGAATGACACACGACGGACACATTCGCTACTACAATATCAAGACAGGGAGCTGTCTTCGAGCGATGAGCGAGGATAGGAGCTGGATCACAAGCCTTGCGGTGCATCCCAACGGACGAGACGTGGCAACAGCGTCCGCGGATGGAAGTATCCGCGTGTGGGACGTTACCACCGGAAAGCTTATCAAGCCCTTACAAATCCACGGCGCTAAGGCTACTGTGGTATGCTACAGTTCTGACGGGAGCTTCCTCATGTCGGCAGGCTTGGATTCCATTATATGGCTCCGTGCCGTCGCACAAGGTGCATACACACAATGTGAGAGGATTCCTCATCAAGGTCTCCATGCAACGGTTGTGGCAGTGTCGGTCGATGCAGGGCTAGTGGCTTCGGACCGTACCAACGAGCCTAGATCCATTGCCCTGTGGGGCCTCAAGTCGGGGGAATTGCTTGGGCATTTCAGGAGTTGCTCCGCAACCGTATCCGCACTGGCATTCAGTCCTGATGGGCAATGGCTCGCATCGGGTGGGCACGACGGAGTGATCAATCTGTGGCAGGTTGAGGACCGGAAATGTGTTGCCAGGCTGCGTGGGCACACCGAAATGATTAAAAGCCTTAGTTGGCGTCCGGATGGCAAATGGATTGCATCTTGTGCGTCTGATCACACCATATGCATATGGGATGCCTGTTATCGTGATTACGAGGATGAAGATTATCAATATGACCCTCGGGACGGACACACCGGACGGATTACGTCCATACGCTTCAGTCCTAACAGTCAGAAGCTCGTGTCTGGATCGGAAGATGGCACGGTGCGGATTTGGGATCCGTACTCGGCACAGTGCATTATGGTGTTGCTCGGACACGAACTTCAAGTCAACCAAGTCGCATGGAGCGACGATGGGAGATGGATTGCCTCGGCTGGCGAAGATGCCACGGTCCGCCTCTGGTCTGCCACGACCGGGGAATGTGTATGGACTATGCATCGGCATAGGAACTCAGTGAATGCTCTCGCCTTCGCACCACGTCCACCTCCGGGCATGGTTTCAGGTTCGAGCTCGGATAGCATCCCTTGCCTGGTGACTGCGGGGGACGATTGCAGCGTACGCATTTGGCGGCCGTTCGATGATTCGGATGATGACGTGAGGCGACGTGAAAATGTCTTCCTGGGAAGGAGGCGACCGGTGAGTGTGTCATGGAACCCGACAGCGGAGTGTGTGGCGGTGTGTGGTGGACTGCAGACCGATGTATGGAACCTCACAATCCCAGAGGATCATCAATCATGGGAGCCGTTGGCAGGTTGCCCTCGTGAGGTTAACTGTGCATGCTTTGCTCCGCTGAGCAACCTTCTGGCATCGGGTGGGGACGACTGTTCAGTTCGGATCTGGGAGGTCGATCGGGGGAAGCGGTGCAGACATGAACTGCTGGGCCATGATGGTGGTGTGACTGGACTCGCATGGAGTCCAGATGAAGCATACCTTGCCTCGGCATCCATGGACGCAACCATTCGCATCTGGGACGTGCAAACCGGTGCATGTGTGATAACTCTGACTTGTGGAGTTTCAGCGTGGTTCGACGTCGCATGGAGCTCGGATGGCAAATTCATCGCGGGCGCTGCGAAGGATGGCTGTGTTTATGTATGGCAGAGACGGGTACTGCCTGTGTCAGCTGATATTGATGGTATTGAGACGAAATCAAGCGCAGAATGCAACGGCAAAGCAGGCGTGGAGGAAGGAGCGGCAGAGCCTGTGGCTCTGGCTGGGGCTACTGGCCAGGGTTACATGGTGAAATTGTACTCCATACTGGGCAATAAGTTTGCCCCCAATTTCGAGGCAAACTGGGAGCATGCCAAGATGGAGACGCCCCTGGCTCAGCTCCTTGAATCGCTTGGAGAGCAGGCGCAGCAGCATCAGCGACAGCAACGGCAGTCGCAGCCCCAGCCGCAGACCTCCAAATGCTCGATTGTGTGAGTCTGGTTTGATGAGGGGGTGGATGAAGTTACTTATCACCGACACTTTTGAAGTAAATAGGTACCAATGCAATATCGGGGCTTTGATCATGTACATAGTGATTATTTCAATTAAGATAGATTATTCGACACGGGATGTCTCGGTTCTCGAGTCTAATACCGCGCATGGAGTGATATCCGTGTAGAACTCATCGAAATCGCCACCACGAAGGACCCCACCTTTCTAGTCGTGCGAGGTATAGTTGGCAAGCTGTGAGTCAGTTCTGACAAACAAACACGCAGTCTCTCTCACACCCACATCTTACCCTTGTATAACGCGTTGCTATCGCCAGATCCCTTCGAATCGTATTGGATCAGCCACATCAATGGCCAAAATGGCCTCTCCAGAGGTTGACTTCAAGTCATGTCTTGAGTTGCCCTCGACTCGCATGCAACAGATCTGTATAATTCCCGTCGGTGCGGCATTTGACCCTCGGGATTATATGGACTTGATTGAGTCCCTCGGACATACGCGCATCACACAGGACCAAGACCTGCTGTTCCAACTAGCACAACACCTCGCGAGTCAGCTTGCGAACTGGGCAGAATCAGCACTTGGCAAGCTGCCCTCACCTATCCAGAGGTACATCGAGCTGATCCTCAGCACTCGATGTCAGCTTGAGGGCAACCTCGAGTTAGACCAGCGACTCGTAACCGCTGCGAGTAATGCAATCAGCGTCCTAAACTATGCCTACCAGGTTGGATTGATTGAATTTCAGCTCGGTGACGTCGCAAACTTCAGCCATTGCCGCGTTCCGTACGCCAACTTCAATATGTCTTCTTTGAGTGGCTGCAACTTCGATCATGCCGACCTCAGCGAGGCTTCCTTCTACGAAACATTTTTGAGGGGAGCCAGTTTTAGATGCGCCAACCTTCGACAAGCAACCACATATTCCGTGGAGCCGCTCGCAAAGGGTGCTGCTACGTGGTGGAAGTCTGTCGAAGTCGCCCCTAGTGAAAAGTGGTTTGCAGTAGTCACCACCAAAGGTGAGAAGGTGCTACTTCAATTTCGGGACATAGTCACCGCGGACTTGATTCGGGAACTCGACCTGCCTGCCGAGGACGAGAATACTTACTATAGTCTTGCTATCTCACCTGATTCGCAGCACTTGGCACTGTCCAATACAACCCCGCTGACATACGTGTGGGAAGTGGCGACAGGCAAGCTGTTGCATGAGCTTGGCCCGCATCCTAGTGGAGTTGAATGTGTGGCATACCACCCCGAAGGCGGATATATCGCTACAGGAACCGCTGATGGTACGGTCCACCTGTGGGAGTTGAGCAAAGGCGATTGCCCCAAATGCAAATGGACTGCTAACGTTACAGACACGCCAATTCGGCGAATCGCATTTTCAGCTGATGGAAAACTGTTGGCTGAGCTCACGACACCTGGCGACGTACACATCCGAGATTCGGAAACGCAAAAGGTAGTCTTGGCCTTCAAAGGTCCAGATGATTATTGTCGTGCTGAGAACCTCGTGTTCTCCCCTGATGCACGATATCTCGCGATCCAAACCGATTCTAGAATCGAAATCCGCGATTTGGACTCGAATCCAGACGAACCCATTTTCTTGAGATATTTGAAAGGCATCAGCGACCTCTTGCAGCCAACCGCAGAGCGGGACAGTTTGGTATCACACTTTGCTTCAACGGGGATCGATGTTTGGAAGTTTGTTTCCCATGTCATTGGCGGGTACGCGAAATTCTTCAACAATGGCCAACGCGTGATTATGTCCCAAAATTCGATCCAACATGTCACCGCCTTGACATGGCGTACCAAATGTGGGCTCCATCGCAACGACGAAGTAAGGCCATTGAGGATAGGGGTTCATTCGAATGCGAATCCAATCTCTCTCTCTCCCAACGGGTTAACCCTATTGATCCTCGGAGGGCGACACTTCCCGCAAGTATCTAGCTATTCTAGGCTTACTCTCGCCAACTCTCGAACGCTGGAATGCCTGTTGCATATGGTTTGTCCTGACACGATTCAGCGTGTCGGTTGGAGCTCCGATTCTACGTTGCTCCTAAGTGCAGAAACAATAATATATGTGCTCGACTTACGTTCTCGTGAGATTGTGCATGTCATTGGCGACCCATCACGAGTTGCACTTGCTCTGAAACGTCTTTCCACTTTCTCGTCACCTCTCAAAGTTGGAATCCTGCCCGAAGAACGTCTCACGATCACGAACGTGAAACTGTCTGCATCGCCTATTCCTGTACCTTCCAGGCATAATGGTAACCTAATTGCCTTTGTACTCGGCGATGATTCGGGTTTGCCCACTGGGATTGGCTTGATGCACCCGGATGGTGCAAATGTCGGCAATATCACCACTCTGCGCCTACCGTACACCGACGACACCAAAGAAGCGCGTGTACTAAACCAGCCAAGCGCTCTTTGCTTTTCGCACGATGACAGATATCTGGCAGCTCTACTGAGGGGCGGAGATATCTGCGTCTGGGAGATTGCTACTCAAAGCCTTGTGCTCATCGGTGAGTTGGAGAAGAAGAAGAATGCTGGCACGAATCGACCCAAGCAGCAACTGCTCGATTTCTCTCCCGACGACCGCTTTATTGCTGCCGTTGGATCTGATAACGAAGTATGGGTATGGGACATGCAATCTAAAAACGTGAAATTGAGGCTCAGCGGACATAGCCTACCCATTGGGACCGTCACATGGTCTTCGAATGGACGCATGATTGCCTCAGCAGGCGCAGATGTGATCAGATTATGGGATGCTGAGACAGGCGAATGCGTAGCATGCTTGCGCGAGACCGGTCGTGTCAAAGCCATGATATGGAGCGATGAGAGTAAGGCACTTATAACTGTTGACGAGGTTGCAGCGGTAGTACAGCGATGGCGGCTGAGAGTGTTGCGGCGAAAGCAGCCGCTCGCCGATGGAGGCCACTGGAAAGTTCGGACGAACCTTGAGCGCACCAGGTGGTTCACCGTTTCTAACGGGGTTATGGAGGCCAACTTTGAAGATGCCAAATTGAATCCAGCACTCGATCGAGCAATTACAATGAGTGTTTCATCATACTACAGAGGGATTCCCCTTGAGGAAATGCCCTTCACGAACAAAGATCCAGAGGCTGGTGTGGACGACGAAGGCTACGACGAGCTCTGATTCTGCATTGTTGTAGGGTTGTGCTCTATTCAATGAGTTTACGATCTGATATGACTAAGGGACCTAATTGTCATCCGAGTCGCGTTGTCGATTATTGATTTTGTCAGACCAGCCAATCACACGCTGAGGCCGCCACCGATATATTCCCGTTGTTTGAAAGGGCATCACCCGCAGCGTTGGGCAAATTGCGAGAACGATGTCGCTCGTCATAGCTTCCTAGATATACTAACCACTCGCGAACAACTCCCTAGAGAATACACCAAACCCCTCTCCTCATGAAGGCACCACCAAATGGCTCCCTTTCGTCTGAGGATGCGTGTCTTCATGAGAATGTCGCTAGTCTTGATGGTAGTAACTGTTTGTACCAACTACCACGTGTATGTGTATGTCTGGGTTGGTCTGGATCGGAACTCCTTGAAGTATCACTAACTCACTCATCTCAAAGCATTGCGCTCGATATTGTCGTCGTGCTGGTTGCTTCAAGTGCAGAGTTCTAAACCAAGACCAACTCTTGCGTCTCAGCTAAGCTAAGCTAAGCTAAGCTAGGCTAAGCTGAGCTGGCTGCTGCAACAAGCCGCACAATTTCTGCATCGTTTTCTCGGGTGTTCAGCCTTATTTGTGCGCCAGTTTGGAGACCTGCAACGCGTCTGCTGCGCAAAGCGGGCTCAAAATATTCGTTGCACTCGCGCCGCGCACCCAGTCAAAATGTCCGATACCAGTGTACGTATCCTTAAATAGATTATATCCCGCAATTTATACCATAATTCATGGTCACCTCGGAGGTGATATATAGACCGGGTTGGAGGTGTGTTGTTTGCTTTGAGAGGCTAATGGAGGGCACTGGGGGCGCTCTAGCGCTCTAGCGCTCTAGCGCTCTAGGCTTCGAGCCACACACATAACGCGTGGGGATGTGGTTCCCACCATGCGTGCCGATTCGATCCGTTGGTTTGTGGTACATAGACTTATTTCGTTCGCTCACAATACATTTGACACCTTTGCTAGTCGGATCAGACGGAAGAAGAAGAAGAAGAAGAGTTTAAGGATAGGCCCAGCATTGATTCTCTCCTCGAGGTGCTTGGTACAGAGTCCATATCACACAACAAGGAAAGCATCCGAGACTATGCGCTAAGGATCGCTCGAGGTGAGCACTCACGACAATCGTATATCGATCTCATCCTTGCGACACGGGAGATAGCTCCAGATGAATCCAAGGACGCACAACTTGTGAGAGCTGCAAGTAATGCGATTAGCATATTGAACTACGGGAGTTTGAGCAACCTCTTCCCTTTCTGGTTTGGGGAGGTTCGAGACTGGAGTCGTATCCGAGTGCCTGGCGCAAACTTAAACTACGCTCAGGCTATTGAATGCAACTTTGACAGCAGCGACCTATCGCACTGCACAATGCTACATGCGGTTCTTACTGGCAGCACATTCCATGGCGCCGATATGAGAGGTGTGAGCTTTGGGTGCAAGGGCCCACTGCTCGGACACAAAAGCCCGTTGACCTCGATTGCATTTAGCCCCGATGGAACGCTTCTCGCCTCGGGCTCGTACGATACCGCGATACGAATTTGGGACGTAGAGTCTGGCCACTGTACTCTCACTATCGAACCCAACCACACGATGGTGAAGAGCGTATGTTTTAGCCCAGATCGTAATCTGCTGGCTGCAGGGTATTACGATCAAGCGCTCGAAGTTTGGGACGTTAGGAATGGTCAGCGCGTTACCAGCCTCACCGGTCTTGCAACCGGCACAACTTGCCTTAGTTTCAGCCCAGACGGAAAGTTCTTAGCAGCCAGCTCCCTTGATTCATTCCTTCGGGTTTGGAGCATGGAATCAAATGAGTGCATCTTGAAGATACAAACAGGTAACAGACGACTGTTCAGTGTTACCTTCAGTCCCGATGGTGTGCTGCTCGCTTCTGGTGGCATGAACCAAGAGATTCAGATCTGGAGTGTCGAATCCGGAGTATGTACCTCCACCCTTCGAGGGCATTCAGATCGTATTACGACACTCCACTTTGGCCGAAGTGGAACATTACTAGCATCTGGATCCGCTGACTCCACAGCCAGACTCTGGGATCTGCAGACCGGAGAGATTAAGCGGATTTTGGAAGGCCATCGGGGTGAAGTGACGTGTGTTACGCTCAGTCCTGATGAGTCCGTTTTGGCATCAGCAAGTGCTGATTCTACCATCCGCCTCTGCAATTCACACACGGGTGAATGTGTTGCAACCTTGCATGGTCATGCAGGGTCAGTGAACAGCGTTTGTTTCAGCGCAAATGGAGAATGGCTAGCTTCTGGCGCTCATGATCACGCGGTCGTGCTTTGGCGCGTTAAGGAAGTGGTTCGAGGATGCATGGCTGATCCTCCGAGGCAGATTGATGTGATCAATTGCGCAGATGTCCATTCACATGCGGTGGTCCCTGTTGGAGGTGAATCACGCCAACCGAAGCGATGCCCCGTAATTGTGACAGGCTCAAAGTCTGGGGAGATCCGGCTCTGGGGTCTCCAATCGGGCATGTTCCTTGACCAGTTGGACAGCGATCAGAAATATGTCACAAGTGTGTGCTGGAGTCCGGATGGTAGATTCTTGGCCACCAGTGCGAATGATTGTGACATTCGACTGTGGGATTTGACGGAGTCTAAACAACCCATAAGGCGCCTATCTGGCCATGATCACTCAGTCACATGCATCACATTCAGTCCAGATGGTAAGATGATTGCATCCGCATCCCTAGATCGCCGCATAGGGATGTGGGACCGTGAAAGTGGAGAGTGTCGATACCTTCTTGAAGGAGATAGTAGGTTCTTAGCCTCGGTTTGCTTTAGCCCAGACGGAACTGTGTTAGCTTCATCGGGCTCTTATGGGACAATTCTTATGGGACCCATCAACTGGCGAAGAGAAAGCCAGTTTCGGCGCAGGACGAGCGAGCGTTCCTTTGGCCTTCATGAGCCCACAGGTGTGAGGCGCTGGCGGCCGACAGTGGCAAGCACGTAGAAGTACTTGGCTGAGTGACCGGATGATTGAACTCCAAAGATCTAGGCTCGCACTATTCAATGTCATCGTACTCCAACTCTGGCACAAAATGCATAGCAGCGAAATCACTGTTAACCCCACAACAGATTTTGTTTGCTGAATTCTGGTCGAACAGAGTTTTCCAGCCTGATCCGGCTAACGCCCCACGCAAACCTCGGGGTGTTGGAATACTCATGCATGCTCGCTCAACGTGTCTGAGGAAAAGCGTCTTAGGAAAAAAAGTAGCCATGTGTATTTCAACATCCACTCGTGGATTCATAGTAGTTTCGTGTTAGCTCGCAAGAGCGAGGCTCGTGTAACATGGTGCATGTTTTAGAATCCGAATGAATATCCAAATTCCCCCCCCCCCCCCCCCTCCTACCTTCACAAAGGGCAGATATGGGGTGGTGGTGCTCTAACACCAAACTCTTT
>Ga0180217_1004476_pt1 | contig 11053 bp, 5 predicted proteins | sample eDN3rd37CBELigOP_FD_128521 | JGI IMG/M metagenome (GOLD analysis project Ga0180217, IMG submission 128521) | Enriched Organic Plus compost microbial communities from Emeryville, California, USA - eDNA 3rd pass 37_C BE-Lig OP (version 2) (version 2) ... | reverse complement strand
GGCGTGGGGCTCGCGAACCAGCAGCGTAAGCCGCCGCTTGTTGGCGATTGTTACGCAGCATCGCGACAGCGGCCCGACCAAGCATAGCCAACCTGTCCGCGGCATCTCCCCCCGCGGCACGGAAGTACGGAGTTCGTCATGGCGAAACAGCAACCGGCTCTCCTGCACGACGCGCCCAGCTACGGGAACTATCCCGGCTCTGCCGCGGGGAATCAGGCAGGTAACGACGCGTTTTCCGGCGCGATGTCCTTCGGCCGTGCCGTCGTGGAAGCGCTGGGCTCGCTCAAGCTCACCGTGGTGCTGTTTGCCCTGTCGATTTTGCTGATTCTGTTCGGCACGCTGGCTCAGGCCGAGCCGGGCATGGATATCTGGCGGGTCATCGAGCAGTACTTCCGCACGCCGGTGGCCAAGGTTGAGCTCAAGATCTTCACGCCCAAGGCGTTTTTCCCCGGCGTCACTCCGCCTCAGGGGTGGTTCCCGTTTCCCGGTGGTACGGTGATTGGCGCCTTGATGGGCATCAATCTGCTGGCCGCCTACACGACGCGATTCCGGGTTCAAGCCCGCGGCATGCGGCTCTGGTTGGGCCTGGCCATCACCGCTCTGGGCGCGCTGGTCACGGCGATGGTGATCGCCAGCGGCGGCACCGCCGACAGCGGCATTCAGGATCAGCCGTTTGTCGACTGGGGCACACTATGGCGCATCTTCCAGGTGATGCTGGGAATCATTGGCGCGCTGAGCGTAGTGGGCGCCGTCATGCTCGATGGCAGCCGCAAGATCGAACGCTGGCTGCTGTGGGGATTGGCCGCTTCGATGCTGGCCACCTTGGCCTGGACGCTGGTCCAAGGCGAGAGCAGCCGTTTGAGCGATCCCTCGATGCGCATCCTTTGGCAACTGCTCAAGGGCCAGTTCGCCGCGACCGTGCTGCTGGTGGGCTGCATCATGCTGTTCCAGAAGCGGGGCGGCGTCGTGCTGCTGCACAGCGGGATTGGCCTGTTGATGCTTAGCGAACTGCTGGTTGCCTGGACCGCGGTTGAAAGCCAGATGACGATCGTTGAGGGCGAAAGCTCCAACTACACGCAAGATATCCGCTACACCGAGCTGGCCGTGATCCACTCGGGCCGCACCACGCTGGAGCAAACCGGCCTGCTCGATATGGGCGCCCTGCTGGGCACGGCGGGCGTGGGCGCCGCGGAACTGCAGTCGGACTTCGACGACGAAGTGGTGATCCCCCGCTCGCAACTGGTGCCGGGCCATCGCATCGCCAACGAACATTTGCCGTTCGATGTCGAGGTGCGGCAATACTTCGAGAACTCCACCGTCCAGCCGGTGACCGGCGATGACAAGGGCCTTGCCGACAGCGGCAAAGCCCGGCAATTCAAACTCACCGAGTTGCGGCCTGGCGCCGGTACCGATTCCGGCGGGCAGATCGACGTGCCGGGAGCTTACGTCACCCTCTACGACAAGAAATCGGGCAAGTCGCTCGGCACCTATCTGTTGAGCGGGCTGTTCTCGCTCCAGATGCCGCCAGTGCCCGAGGTTGTGGACGTCGACGGCCAGGAGTACGAACTGTTTCTGCGCTTCCAGCGGCACTACAAACCGTACACGGTTCACGCGCTCGATGTTCGCCGCGAGAACTACATGGGCACGGAGACCGCCCGCGACTATTCATCGCTGGTGCGCGTCTATCACCCCGAGCAGTCGCAGCCGCTGGAAGTCAAAATCTGGATGAATAACCCGCTGCGGGCGTACGGGGAAACGTTCTATCAAAGCGGCCACAACGTGGACCCAGAAACGGGCCGTGAAATCACCACGCTGCAAGTGGTGGCCAACGTTGGCTGGATGATCCCCTATGTGTGCTGCATGATCGTCGCCACCGGCATGTTCTACCAGTTTGGCGTGGTGCTGCTGCGGTTCTTGCGGCGCCGTGCGGAACCGGCAGCCGTGACGCAAGCCGATGACTCCAGCGTCCTCAATACCATCGATCACCCCGCGTTCCGGCATGCCGCGGCTGCCCGGGCACCATCGCCCGAGGATGCCTTGGTTACTCCGGCACCGAAAGACGGTTCGCACCGCGTGCTCAACTGGGCGCTGCCTGTTGGCGTGCTGGCCGTGTTTGGGCTGTTGGCCGCTTACATTCTCAAGCCGCCCAAGCCGGTCACCGACCAGGTGGACTATTACCAGGTCGGCAAGATTCCGATCGTGTACGAAGGTCGGATGAAGCCGCTGGATACCATTGCTCGCAACAGCCTGTTGATCCTTTCCAAGAGCGAAGGGTTCTCGCTGTACGACGTCGTGGTGAGCGATTTCGGCAATAACCGCGACGCGGCCGAGTTGGCCATTCGCAAGGCAGGCGGTGAAGTGCCGTCAGGGCAGGAGGGGGGCGCGCAGGTTGTGCTGCATGATGCTCCCTCGTACAAGGCCCACGAACTGGTCGAACAGCTCAAGGCGCTGAATGTCAGCGCCAAGTCCAAAGCTCGGCGGCAACTTGCAACCCGCTGGTTGATGGACCTGATGACGCGGCCGCTCGTGGCTGCCGAATATCCGGTCTTCCGGATCGAGAACATGGAGCTGCTCGATAAGCTGGGGCTCAAGCCGCGCGAGGGCCTGCGGTACGGCTACAGCGAGTTTGAAGAACGATTCCATCAACTGCAGGGCGAAATCGCCGATGCGCAGCGATTGGAAGCCGAACAGCTTTCGACCTACCAGCGCAAGCTGCTGGAACTGGAACGCAAGCGGCAGTTGTTCTTGAAACTGCACGCCTCGTTCAACGTGCAGAAGCCGTCGACGGCCGATGAGGTGCGGCGGTTCATGGGCTTGATCAGCCAGTTGGAACGCAGCCAGCCGCCGCTCTCGGTGCCGCCGTTTGATGGCACGCTGCCGCTGCAGGTGAATGGCGCCGCCGGTGGTGCCGCGGCCGGCACGGGTCAGTATGTGTCGAGCACCTGGGATGTGCTGCCCAAGGCCTGGCTCGAAAACGCCATCCGCGCGATGGAACGCCAGCCGGTCAATCCGTACTACGAATCGCTGGCCTCGCTGCTGGACAACTATCACGCGTTGTTTGAGCCGCAGGAATCTGGCAAATCGGCAGATGCCGAGACCAGGTTCAATAACCAGGTGGCGGCGTACCTCACCCAGGTGAACGATAACCCGCTGGTGAAACCGTATGCCAACAAGGTGTCGTTCGAGTCGTACTTCAATAGCACGAGCCCGTTCTTCTATGCGGCCGCGTTCTATCTCGTGGCGTTTGTGCTCACGAGCCTCTCGTGGTTGGGCTGGTCCACCGCGTTGAACCGGGCCGCGCTGTGGCTGATCGTGCTGACGCTGTTGATCCAGACCTTCGCTCTGGTGGGACGCATCTATATTTCTGGCCGCCCGCCGGTGACTAACCTCTATTCGTCGGCCGTGTTTATCGGCTGGGGCATGGTGGTGCTGGGCCTGATCATTGAAGGCATGTTCAAGATGGGCGTCGGCAACATCCTGGGATCGGTGTCTGGCTTCATCACGCTAGGCATCGCCCACATCCTCGCCCGCGACGGGGATACCTTCGTGGTGCTCGTGGCCGTGCTCGATACCCAGTTCTGGCTTGCCACCCACGTGACCTGCATCACGCTGGGCTATGCCACCACGTACCTGGCTGGCCTGTTAGGACTGATCTATATCGTCCGCGGCATCTGCACGCCCACGCTCACGCCCAAGGTCGAACGCGAACTGTACCGCATGACCTACGGCACCTTGTGCTTCTCGCTGTTCTTCAGCTTTGTGGGCACGGTGCTGGGCGGTTTGTGGGCCGACGATTCGTGGGGCCGCTTCTGGGGCTGGGATCCCAAGGAAAACGGCGCGCTCATCATCGTGCTGTGGAACGCCCTGGTGCTCCACGCCCGTTGGGACGGCATGATCAAGGAACGCGGCACGGCTGTGCTTTCGGTCGCTGGCATGATCTTCGTGAGCTGGTCGTGGTTCGGCGTGAACGAACTGGGCGCCGGTTTGCACTCCTACGGTTTCACCGAAGGCGTGCTGATGACGCTCTCCATCGCCTGGTCGTTGATGCTGATCTTTATCGTGCTGGGCAGCCTGCCGCGGCACCTGTGGTGGAGCTTCCAGCGTCAGGACCTGGAAAAACTGGCACAGCAGGGCGCCCGGCGCCGTTAAATTCGGACCGCCAGGCCGGGGCAGGGCAGGGGAGTCTCCCCTGCGGGCAAGCGGCGGTGCGCGCGGGATGCAGAGTGTTAATGCACCCAGGGCTGCACGTCAGCCCTCGGGGTAACCCCCACGCCGCCCCCTGTTTTGATGCCGGTTCGACTTACCTGGCTTGGCTCGCTGGAGTACCATGGGCTGTATGAGGGGGGAGGCCCGGCCGTGTCACACCATGGCTGGCGGGGCAGCGTCGAGCCAGGATCGCCAGGCAGCTATGACGTACATCGGACCATATCGACTCCTGAATCTGATCCGTAGCAGCCGCACGGCCCAGATCTGGGAAGTCATCCGCGATTCTGATCGCAAAAAGTACGCGCTCAAGCGGCTGTTTCTCGGCGAACAGCAAACCCGCGAGGAAGTCTCGCTGCTCAAGCACGAGTTCGAGGTTGGCCGCGCGCTGCACCACGAGCGGATCATCGAGTTCTATGAGTTCACCCAGCACAAGGGTGAAGTCTACGTGGTGATGGAGCTGTTCCCGGCTCCCAACATCAAGCAGGTGCTCCAGGCCGATGGCTTTGAAGCACTCGCCCCCCGGGCGACCGCCATCGCCCAGCAAAGTGTCGAGGCTCTGGGGTATTTAGCCGGCCAGGGTTGGGTTCACCGCGATGTGAAGCCCGACAACTTCCTGCTCGACGAAACTGGCGATCTGAAGTTGATCGACTTTGCCCTGGCCCAGAAGAAGAAAACGGGCCTGGCCAAGCTGTTTGCCGGCCGTAACAAGAAGGTGCAAGGCACCCCCAGCTACATGTCGCCCGAGCAGATCCGCGGCCAGACCGTGGACGAGAAGGCTGACATTTACAGCCTGGGCTGCACGCTGTATGAGGTGGTCTGCGGCAAGAAGCCGTACACCGGTTCCAGCGTCAACGATCTGCTGACGCGGCATCTCCGCGGGGCGATTCCCAACGCCGAGGCGGCCAACAGCAACGTGTCGAGCGAGTTTGCCCAGCTTCTCCAGCGGATGCTGGCAAAGAAGCCGGAGAACCGCCCGGACTACGACCAGTTGGCGGCCGCATTGAGGTCGATCCCGCTGTTCAAGAATCAGCCCAAGCTGGCAGGCGCCCCAGACACCGACGACACCTGAATCGGGGGCGACACCTGCGGCGGCAACCGTGGCGACACGCGCGGAGGCTGGTTTGCGGCCCCATCTGTCGCGGTAGCACCTCGGTTGCCCCTGGACCCTGTGGCGGCGTGCCGCCGGCTGCGGCCGGCCCGGCGTTTTGCTGGCAGCCCGATGGCGGGCAGTGTCGGTCGGCAAATGCCCCAAAAATGGCAGAAAATCCCCGGTCTGCGAGGATTCGCCATCTTGAAGGCAGTGGCCGTGCGAAGAACAATAACCCCGGGGCCGGACCTGCCGGCCGTGTAACCGGCGGCTGCGAAGTGCGCTTGGCGTAAGATGGCGCGCTGCGGTGTGCCCCGGATGCCGGGTTCCGGCCGCCTGCGGCGCCAGCACTGCTGCCGCGGCTTTGGGCCCCCTGCGTCAATCCTCGCGCCTGCCAACCGCCGATTAAGAACGCATAGCGCTCCTTACCGTTTGCTTATTTCCAATCGGACTCGATCGACATGTCGACCACCCAGCACCGTTTGGCTTTTGAACGCCCCGTGTACGAACTGGAGAGCCGGCTGGCCAAGCTCGAACAGGCCGATCAGAGCCCCGAGATCCAGGAAGAGATCCGCCAGCTGCGCCGGCAGCGCACGGAGCTGATCAAGAAGATCTATAGCAATCTCGAGCCCTGGGAAACCGTGCAGGTGGCGCGGCATCCCGAGCGGCCGATGACCACCGACTATATCAATCTGATGTTCGACAGCTTTGTCGAACTGCACGGCGACAAGTGCTTTGGCGACGACCGCGCCATCATCACCGGCTTCGCCAAGCTGGATGAGTTCAAGCTGCTGTTCATCGGTCACCAGAAAGGTCGCGACTTCCGCGAACGGGCTGCCTGCAACTTTGGTTGCGCTCACCCCGAAGGCTATCGCAAGGCGCTGGCCAAGATGAAGATGGCCGCCAAGTTCCAGATGCCGGTGGTGACCTTTATTGATACGCCTGGCGCCTATCCGGGCGTGGGTGCTGAAGAACGCGGCCAGGCTCAGATCATCGCCGACTGCATCTTTGAGATGTCGCGGCTGAATACGCCCGTCATCTGTATTGTGATTGGCGAAGGCGGCTCCGGCGGTGCCTTGGGGATTGGCGTGGGCGACCGCGTGGCAATCCTCGAGCACGCCTATTACTCGGTGATCAGCCCCGAAGGCTGCGCCGGCATCCTTTGGAAAAGCGATGCCTACAAGGAACAGGCAGCTCGGGCGCTGAAGATCACCTCGCGCCACTTGAAGGAGTTTGGCGTGGTCGATGACGTGATCGAGGAGCCGCTGGGCGGCGCTCACCGCGACCACCATCAAATGGCCAACGCCATCAAGATGTATCTGGTGCGCCGCCTCCGCGAGCTGCTGAACGTGCCCATCGACGAGTTGGTGCAAGCCCGATACGAGAAGTTCCGCAAGATGGGACCGTTCCTGGAAGGCGATGCCGCCGAGCTGGCGTTTGCCGGCAACGGCCAGGCTGAGTAGCCGATTCCGCAACAGCTCACAGACGACTTCAATGGTGCCGCCGACCTGGCGGCACTTTTTTATTTGCCGGCGGGCCCCTAGCTGCCCGGGCCTTGGCTGCTTGGTTGGTCCTGGAGCCGACGAGCCCGGCCGCGGCACTTGAGCGGCTGCTGGTTCGCCGCGCCAGCGCTTCACGACGGCCGACGCTTCTTACCGCCGGCGCTTCTTACCGCCGGCGCTTCTTTTTGGCGGCTTGGTGGCGCCTCGCTGTTTCTGGCAGCCTGGCCGTTGGCTTAGCGGCCGCTGGGCTCGTGCGCCGAGTTGTTTGGGGATCGCGCCTCGCGATGTTCATCGCGCCGACCGGCCGCGCGCCGCCTGCGCCGCGGACTGCCGGCGCGGCTCCGACACGCTTCCACTGCGCGGCGCCGAGTTGGCGCCAACTTGCGCGCGCCGAATTGACGGCGCTCCGCCGCGCACATTTCGCGCGCCGCGATGTTCATGCGCACGAGCCCGCGTTGTTGCTCGCGCGCCGCGGCTAGCTTCCGGCGGCGCGACTGCGGCTCGACGTTTAACAGGCGGCTCTTGGATGGCGGCTCACAGCGAGCCTGTCAGCGACCTTAAACGGCGGCTAAAGCGAAAGGCATCCGGGGCAGGTTAGAGGCAGCCCAGAACAGGCCGCGTGCAGCCCAGTGAAACATACACCCAACGTCCGATAATCTCTGTTATGTTCGGTTCTGGGGTGCCGAAAAGCCCGGGAAATACGGGGTTCTCCGTTCTGGGGTCTGCCGCCGCTGGCCTGCGGTCAGACGTTCGCGTTGAGCGTTATCGATCGCGTTCATCTTGGGCTTGTTTTGGGCGTCGCTGGCGTCGCTTCGCTGGCGGTTTGTTTCGCTCGTTTTGTTGCCAGCCGCTCCCCTGCTGCGGCTTGTCTGTCGGCTTGCTGTGTGGCGGCGTGAGCAGCGTTGTTCATCGCGCTGCTGGGCGCACGCAACGTTGTTCATCGGGTTCGATGTTCATCGCCGCCGCGCCGCGTTGTTCAGTTCGTGGTTCGTGGCCAAACCCCGCCCTGGGGTTGCTTCTCCGGGTTCGGTCACCGGGCTATGCCGTCGGTCCGGCTGTGCGGTATGTAGCTGGCTGGCGTTTAGCGGGTCCGCGTGTTGGGCGGCGCCGGAGCTTCGCCGGGCTCCAAGGCCTCGATGCCGCTGAAGCCGGTCATCGTGCCTAGCCACTTCAAATGGTCGTTCAGCCGGTCCAGTTGGTTGGCCGGCGGATTGGTCGCCGCGTTGGTCGGCGTCGTTGTCGTTGTAGCCGGCTGGGTGCCCTGGAAGGCTTCCGTCACGCGCCGGGCGGTTTCCAGGCCGTCGAGTACCTGGTTGAACTTGTCGTTCAGCTTGTTGGTGGGATTGGTGGTGCTGCCGCTGTTCTGGCTCGATTGGCCCCCCTGCCCCGGCCAGCTTGCCGGCCACGTGGAGAGGGGATTGCTATTGTTCTGGTTGCCGCTGGCGGTGCCGGTTGCGGGCGCTTGATAGTGCGGCTCGTGATCTTCGTGCGGCGTGCCATCGGGCTTCAGTTTGCGCTCAAACTCTTCGAAGTGCGGATGCAGCACTTCGTGTACGCCTTCGGGGATGAGCGGGTGCACGCGGTGGAGCAGCATGCCGATGTAGTGGCCCGACTTGGAAGCCAACACGATCTCGCGGGCTTTGGTGCTCAGCGTGACGGCAAAGAACGTGATCGCCATGCACAGCAGCACGCCTTTGAGGCCGCCAAAGATCGCGCCCAATTGCCGGTCGAACTCGCGGAGCTTCACGCGGTCGATCACGCCGGCCACGATGCGGAACGCCAGCCAGATACCGGCCGAGGTGGCGATATACAGAATGAGCATCGCCACGAACCGGTTCCACGGTTCCTCGGTGCCGATCATTGGCGCCACGACGTCGGCAAACTGCAAAGCGATCAGATAGCTCAGCACCAACGATGCTAGCGAGGCCAACTGCCAGGCCATACCTTTCCAGGCACCAAACAGCACGCAGCCCACGAGCACGATGAGCATCAATATGTCGTACACGAGCAGCTCCCGGAGCGGCAACGATGAGGGCAGGGGAGAAAGCCGGCGGCGAAGCCGAGCCTTCGGCGGTGCGGAGTATAGCCCAGCCACCGATCGGAGCTAAAGGCCAGTCGTTTCGCCTGCCCCATTGGTGGTGATAGCAGGGCTGGGAGAAGCCTGATCAGCACCGCAAGCATGCTGGCTGTGTTGGCGTGCATGAGACTGGTAAAGCACGCCAGCATGCGTTGGTAATCGCCGAGAAACGGCAGCAGCAACGCTAGCTTTCAGACTTCGCCCACATTTCCATTTCAGAAGAATCCGCATACCATTCGATGGGTATGGATGGCACATTGCCGAACAGGCAACATGTGCGCTTCGCCAGCGCGCTTGGTTTGCTAGCTCCCGAGGCAGGGCTGTCATGGCCGACTTCAAAACGCACATCACTACCAGCACCGTGCTGGGCGTTGCCTACGGGACCGGCGCTGCCGTCTATTTCGACGTGCCGCTGGACCAGTGCTTGCTGGCCACCGGCATGTGCAGCGTCTCGGGCATGCTGCCCGACATTGATAGCAACAGCGGCGTGCCGCTGCGCGAGAGCCTGGCGTTCGGCGCGGCCGTAGTGCCGATGCTGCTGATCGATCGCTTCCGCAACCTGGGCCTCAGCACCGATATGATGGTGCTGGTCGGGGCGCTGATCTATTTGTTCATCCGATTTGCGTTCGGCTATTTTTTGCGCCATTACACCGTCCACCGCGGGATGTTTCATAGCATCCCGGCCGCGGTGATATTTGCCGAGCTGACCTATTTGATATGCGACTGCGATGATGAAAGCATGCGCATCTTCAAAGCCGTCGCGGTGTTCCTCGGCTACATGTCGCACCTGGTGCTCGACGAGTTCTGGAGCCTGTACTGGTACCGCGGCCGGCTGTGCAAGAAGAAGTCGTTTGGCACTGCGCTGAAGCTGTGGGGGCCCAAGATGTGGGGCAACGTCTCCACGTTCTCCAAGCTGGCGGCGCTAACCTACCTGGTGCTGTACGACGGCGACGTTCTGGGCCACTTGCATGACCACGATGCCCACCGGATCGCCGATCAACGCGGCACGACCGCGCCAGAAGTGAACGCCGGGCAGCCGACGCACCCGGCCCACAGCGATCCGGCCGCTGCCCAGCGAACCTGGTCGGTGCCGCCCGAGGCGCAGACGCCCACGCCTGTGGTGTACGACCCCAATTCCCCCAGCTACGGTCAGCAGTTGCCGCCGCCGCCAAGCAGTAGCACGCCCCAGGCTGGTTATCCATCTCAGCAGCAGGCATGGCCGCAAGGCAGCTACAACCAAGGCTATCAAAACGCGCCTCAGAACAACGGCTATCAAGGCAGCAGCTATCAAAACGGTGCCTATCCACAAAGCACCCAGCAGTACGGCACCTATCCCAGCAATGCATATCCCAGTGGTGCGTACCAGAACGGCGGCTATCAGAACGGCGCTTACCAGAGCAACTACTCCAGCGGCGGAAATTATCCGGCCAGCACCTATCCGCAGAACAGTTACCAGGGCGGCAGCTACCCCAGTAACCAATATCAATACGGTAACCAAGGCGGCTATCAGAACAGCGGCGGGTATCCACCAAGCAGCGGCTATCCGCAGAACGGCAGCTATCCCCAGAGCAGCTATCAGAACTATCCCGCCAGCCAGTATCCATCGGCCACATACCCGGCCAGCAACAACTGGCACGGCCGCTATTGATGGCCGGCCGCGTTGACGCGGCTGTGGGCGAGCATCGCTGCTGCGTCTTAAACGCCGTGCACGTCAGAACAGTTTGCGGCTATCCAGCAGCAGCGTGACCGGGCCATCGTTGACCAGGGCCACGTCCATGTGCTGGCGGAAGCGGCCAGTGCCCACCTCGATGCCGGCGTTCCTCACGGCCTGCACGAAGACTTCGTAGAGCCGTTCGGCGGTTTCCGGCGCGGCCGCGGCCACAAAGCTGGGCCGTCGGCCCTTGCGGCAATCGCCCAGCAGCGTGAACTGGCTGACCACCAGCATGGCTCCGCCGATGTCCGCGAGGCCGCGGTTCATCTTGCCTTCTTCGTCTTCAAAGATCCGCAGGCCAACGATCTTGTCGGCCAGCGTGGCGGCATCGCGGTCGTCGTCGCCGTCGGCAACGCCCAACAGCACCAACATGCCCTGCCCTATCTGGCCGACCACTTCGCCGGCGACCGTGACCGAAGCTTGAGAAACACGTTGAACCACGGCACGCATACGTACCAATCCATTGAGCG
>Ga0180217_1004475_pt1 | contig 11055 bp, 10 predicted proteins | sample eDN3rd37CBELigOP_FD_128521 | JGI IMG/M metagenome (GOLD analysis project Ga0180217, IMG submission 128521) | Enriched Organic Plus compost microbial communities from Emeryville, California, USA - eDNA 3rd pass 37_C BE-Lig OP (version 2) (version 2) ... | reverse complement strand
GCGCCGCTCGCCGAACGCAATGCGGCGGCGGTGGCGCAAGCCTGCCGGATGATCGAGGACGCCGAGGAGACGCCCTCGCTCGACGATCTGGCGAGGGCGGCGGGCATGAGCCCCTTCCATTTCCACCGGGTGTTCAAGTCGGTGACCGGCCTGACGCCCAGGGCCTACGCCCAGGCGCGACGGGCCGAACGCGTGCGCTCGGCCCTCACAGGGAGCCGGACGGTGACCGAGGCGATCTACGACGCCGGATTCAACTCCGGCAGCCGCTTCTACGAGAAGTCCCAACAGGTGCTGGGCATGACCCCGCGCCGGTTCCGCGCTGGAGGCCAACAGTCGATCATCCGGTTCGCTGTGGGGGAATGCTCACTGGGCTCGATCCTGGTGGCCGCTACGGACAAGGGGGTTTGCGCCATCCTGCTGGGCGACGACCCGGAGGCCTTAGTGCGTGATCTGCAAGATCGCTTCGATCGCGCCGAACTGGTCGGCGGTGACGCGGCCTTCGAGGCGCTGGTGGCCAAGGTCGTGGGGCTCGTCGAGCAGCCGCGGCTTGGGCACGACCTGCCGCTCGATGTGCGCGGGACAGCTTTCCAGCAGCGGGTCTGGCAGGCGCTGCAGGAGATCCCGGCCGGCGAAACCGCCAGCTACGCGCAGGTGGCCGAGCAGATCGGCCGCCCTGGCGCAGTGCGGGCGGTAGCCCAGGCCTGCGCCGCCAACGCCCTGGCGGTGGCGATCCCCTGCCACCGTGTGGTCCGGACCGACGGCGCCCTCTCCGGCTATCGTTGGGGCGTTGAGCGCAAGCAGGCGCTGCTGCAGCGCGAGGCGGCGGCATGAGCGCGCTTCCGACGCTTGCGACCGTGTCAGACAGGATCGGGGAACTGGATTGGCCCGCGACCCTGGCCCAGTTGGACGCGCAGGGCTCGGCGGTGCTGCCAAACCTGCTGGAGCGGCGGACCTGCGAGGAGGTGGTGAGCCTCTATGATAGGGAGGAGGGATTTCGCAGTCGGGTGGTCATGAGCCGGCACGGCTTTGGCCGGGGCGAATACAAATACTTCGCCTACCCCCTGCCCCGACTCGTGGCGGAGCTGCGGTCCAGCCTCTATCCGCGCCTCGTCGACACCGCCAATCGGTGGAACGCCGAGATGGGGATCGCCACCCGCTATCCGGCGGACCATGCGGATTTTCTGAACCGCTGTCACGAGGCCGGTCAGCTTCGCCCCACGCCCCTGCTGCTGCGATACGGCCCGGGCGACTACAACTGCCTGCACCAGGACCTCTATGGCGAGCATGTCTTCCCGCTGCAGGTCGCCGTGCTGCTTTCAGAGCCGGGACGAGACTTCACCGGCGGCGAGTTCGTGCTGACCGAACAGCGGCCGCGCATGCAGTCGCGGGCGGAGGTCGCGCCGCTCCGTCAGGGCGATGGCCTGGTGTTCGCCGTGAACCAGCGGCCCGTGCGCGGAACCCGCGGCTCCTATCGCGTGACCATGCGCCATGGCGTCAGCCAATTGCGGTCGGGCGCGCGTCATACCCTCGGCGTCATCTTCCACGACGCCCTCTAAGACCATCAGGAGATCACAATGTCCTTCAGGATCACCGGCTTGCCGGTCGATGAGTTTCGCCCGCTGTTCGGCCTTCCCGACGCCGAACTCGCCGCCCGCGGCATGGTTCGCTACGTCTCCGACGCGCCCGTCGGCTACCCCTGCCGCATCACGCTCGAAGAGACGCCGCCGGGCGAGACGCTCATCCTGCTGAACTATGAGCACCTGGACGTCGACAGTCCCTATCGCGCGCGTCACGCCATCTTCGTGAGCGAGGCTGCGACGGAGACGCGGGTGGCGGTGGACGAAGTTCCCGGCTGCCTGACGGCGCGACCGCTGATCGCGCTGCGGGCCTATGATACGCACGGCATGATGACGTCGGCCGAACTGGCGCCCGGCCTCGACCTTCCTCCGGTTATCGAGCGAATGCTGGCCGATCCGCAGGTCGCCTATCTGCATGCCCATAATCCGGGTCGCGGCTGCTATGCGGCTCGGATAGATCGCAACTGAACCTTGCGCGCGGCGGCCAAACACTGAAGGTTCGAACCGTGTCATTTCGGGGAGAGGCGTCAGTGCTCAAGTTTGGTCTTCCGCTCGCAATCCTTCTGGCTGGGGCGGCGGCGCCGGCGCTTGCGCAATCTTCGCCGCAAACCAAGATCGCCCACGAGAACCTGATCGTCCTCGACACCCACTTCGACACGCCCGCGAACATGGCGATCGACGGCTTCGACATCCGCCAGCGTCACGAGGTGATCGACGGCAGCCAGGTGGACTATCCGCGGATGGTCGAGGGCGGCGTGGACGGCGGGTTCTTCGTCGTCTTTACGCCGCAGGGGCCGAACACCAAGGAGGGCAATGACGCGGCGCGCGATCATGCGCTGCTGCGGACCGTAGTCATCCACGAAATGATGGCCCGCAACCACGACCTGTTCGCGCTGGCGACGAAGGCGGAAGACGCCGCCGAGATCGCCAAGTCCGGCAAGCGCTTCGTCTTCATCAGCATGGAGAACGGCGCGCCGGTCGCCAACGACCTGACCTTGATGAAGACCTTCTACGACATGGGCGTGCGGATGATGAGCCCAGTCCATTTCGCCAACAACGCCCTGGCCGATTCTGCGACCGACCCCAAGGGACCGATCCACGGCGGCCTCTCGCCGCTGGGCAAGCAGTTCGTGGCCGAGGCCAACCGCCTCGGAATATTGCTCGATGCGTCCCACGCCTCCGACGAGGTGTTGGACCAGATGCTCGATCTGTCGAAGGCGCCGATCATCCTCTCCCACTCCGGCGCCAAGGCCATCTACGACCATCCGCGCAACGTACCTGACCGGTTGCTGCGCAAGCTGGCGGCCAAGGGCGGCGTGATCCAGATCAACGCCTTTACGGGCTACATGAAGGCTACGCCCGACAATCCGGCGCGCCGGGCGGCGTTGGCCGAGCTCAACCGCACCTATGGTGAGGCGCGTGAGGTGCCGGAGAGCAAGCGCGAGGCCTATCGCGCGGCGCGACGGGCCGTCGACGAGAAGTATCCGGTCCCGCGCGCCGACATGGACGACCTGATGAAGCACATCCTCCACGTGGCGAAGGTCGCCGGAAAGGATCACATCGGCATCTCTGGCGACTTCGACGGCGGCGGCGGCATCGAAGGCTTCGAGGACATCACCGACTTCCCGGCCCTCACCGAACGGCTGATCGCCGCTGGCTTCACCCAGGAGGACCTGGCGAAGTTCTGGGGCGGGAATGCGCTGCGGGTGTTGAAGGCCGCCGACGAGGCGAAGGCCAAGTAGCAGGCTTGCCTGACGCGGGGGCGTCCTCGCCAGGCTCTGCGGAAGAACATCCTCCGGAGAGCCTGCGATGTACGAGCATCTCGACCTGCGCCAAGAAGGCGACGTGATCTGGGCGACCATGAACCGGCCCGAACGGCTGAACGCCCTGAATCGCCAGCTGGTGGAGGAGCTTCGGGACTTCTTCGTGGGCCTCTATTGGCGACGGGACGCGCGCGTCGTCGTGCTGTCCGGCGCGGGGCGGGCGTTCTGCGCGGGTCTGGACCTGAAGGAGCGCAACACCCAGGGCTCGGGCGAGCGGTCGGTCGGGGCGGGCCTGACCGGTCAGCGGCAGATCAGCGAGATCGTGATCGCCATGCGCCGCTGCCCGCAGCCGATCATCGCCTGCGTCGACGGAGCCGCCAGCGGCGGCGGATTCGCCCTGGCGCTCGCCTCCGACGTACGCATCGCCACGCCACGGACGCGAATGAACGCGGCCTTCATCCGCATCGGCCTTTCGGCTTGCGACATCGGGGTGAGCTACTTCCTGCCCCGGATGGTCGGGTCTTCGGTGGCGGCGGAATACATGCTGACAGGCCGCTTCATCGACGCTGACCGGGCCTACCAGCTCGGCCTGGTCAGCCGCGTCGTCGAGCCGGATGCGATCGAGGCCGAGGCGCAGGGCTTCGTCACCGACATGCTGCACGCCACCCCGCTTGGCCTTCGCCTGACCAAGGAGGCGCTGAACCACGCCATCGACGCCCAGGGGCTGGAGGCCGCCATCGCCATGGAGGACCGCAACCAGATCCTCGCCAGCCTGGATGGCGATTTCGGCGAGGGCGTCGCGGCCTTCCTGGAAAAGCGCGCGCCCAGGTACGCGCGACGGGAGGGGTGAACCTCCTCTTCGTCACGGCCGGCCGAGAGCGTCAGCCCCGTTTCGGCGAGGCCGCAGCCTAGGCGTCCCGAATGAGCACTGTGCGCTCTACACGCACACCACGCCCGAGCGGGCGTCGGTATAGGCGCCGTCCGCATAGGCCAGTTCGCCGTTCACCAGCACCGCTTGGACGCCGCGCGCATCCCGGACATAGCGCATCCCCTCGCCCGGCATGTCGAACACCGGGCGCTCTTCGGCGCGGTCGATGGTCTCGGGATCGAAGATCACAATGTCGGCGGCAAGCCCCGGCCGCAGGCGGCCGCGATCCTTCAGGCCCCAGATGTCCGCGGTGTCGGCCGTGATCTTGCGCACCGCCTGTTCGAGGCTGAGGTGAGCGCCCTTGCGGACGAACTCGCTGAAGAGATAACCCGTGTCGCCATAGGTCGAGAACGAAGCGATGTGCGCCCCGCCGTCGCTTGCCCCGATGTGGACCAGCGGATGGGCGAGCATCGGTCCCACGCGGTCGGTGACCTCGTGCCCCATGTCGGCGGCCAGGAACGCGACGTCGAGGCCATGCTCCAGCGAAAGGTTGATCAGCGCCAGGGCGGGCGGCTCCCCCCGCTCCGCGGCGAGGTCGCCCAGGGTGCGACCGACCCACTCGGCGGGCGCGGCGTCGCCCCCGCGCACGATCAGGCCGCCCATCATCCTCCGCCCCCCGTCCGGACCGAGGTCCTCGACCATCTTGGCCACCGTCTCCGGATCGCGCAGCGCCGCCAGGCGCTGCTCAAGCGGCTGGCGCAGCACGCGCACCCAGCGCGGCAGACGCGCAAAGAAGAGGCTGGGCCGCAGCAGGGAGAAGCTGATGTCGATCGGGCGGGTCTGCATCTGCGGCCAGACCCGCGCCCCACGGGCGAACTGCTCCTCGACCCGGGCCAGGATGCGCGGCGCGTTGTCGGGCGTCGAGGTGTTGTCGAACACCGGCGAGAAGGTGGTCGGAACCCTGTGCTTGAGTGACAGCTCAGAGAGTTGGTCGATGCGTGCGATGGTGATGTCCACATCGTAGAATTCCGGGACGCACTGAAGCATGCGGCCGAACTCTCCGAGCACGGCTGTCAGTGCGTCGAGCTCGGCGAAGTCGGCGAAGCGGCTGGGAACCGGCCTGCCGTGTTCATCTAGATCGACGAAGCTGGTGCTCATGCCGATCGCGCCGGCGCGCAGGCATTCGCGGAGCACCTCCTGCATGGCCGCGACCTCTTCGGGCGTGGCGGTCCGCTGCTGGGCGGCCTCGCCCATCACCCAGAGGCGGATGACGCTATGCCCCACCAGGGGAGCGACATTGATCGAAAGCTGCTTGGCGATGGCGTCGCGATAGCCGGCGAAGTCCTCCCACGACCACTCGAAGGCCTGGGTGAAGGCCTCGGGCGGCATTTCCTCGATCTGCTGGAACATCCCCACGACCTTCGAGCGGTCGGAAGCGCGCAAGGGCGCCAGAGAGAGCGAACAGTTGCCAGGCACGATGCAGGTGACCCCGTGCTCCAGCGCCGGCCGCGCCGCGCCATCCCAAAGCAGCTGGACGTCGAAATGGGTGTGGGGATCGATGAAACCCGGCGCGACCACCCTGCCCTGGGCATCGATCTCGCGCTTGGCGGCGCCATTCACCGCGCCGACCGCGGCGATCTTACCGTCCAGCACCGCCACGTCGCCCTTGAAGCCAGCCTCGCCGGACCCGTCGACCACGAAGCCGTTACGCACGATCACGTCGAACATGTTCCCTCCAGCAGCCGTCGCCAGGATTGCCCGGCCAGCTCTTCCAGATGCGCCGCCCCGCAGACGGCCATGAGTTCGAGGCCCTTCTCGGCCTCCAGCACGATCACGCCCTCGCCGCCATTGGGGTAGCGCAGGCGCAGCACCAGTTCGGCCGAACCATCGTGACCGGCGGCGATCTCCGCGCCCACGATGACGGCCTCGCCGCTCATCGCAGCGGCGGCTCCACGAAGACTACGTCGCTGCCCAGCAGCAGGCCGGCCGGTTTGCGCATGGCGAAGATGTGGAGGTTCCAGCTGCGGATCTGGTCCGCGGCGCTTTCCAGCGGCTCGTCGGGAAGGGCGCGGGCGGCGAGCGCCTCGAGCGTCTCTCCCGACATGGGCGTCACGAACCGCCGCTGTCTCGACAGGCCCATTTCTTCCTCCCAAGGTCGCGGGCGCTGATCCGCCCATCTTTGCGCCAAGGCTGCTTGGCCCTCCGCCGCGTAAGTCCAGCGGCAAATTTCGCGCCCTGCTGACAAGACTGCTGACAGGTTTGTGCGCAGGGGAGACCTAAACCTGCCGGTCGGATCGCCGCAGCCAGGTTTGTTCGCGCAATGTTCCTGTGTTATCGGTGACTCGCGGAACTACATTAGACGGGAGCCGCCGAGGGCTTCGGCGGCTGTAAGCGTTTTCCGGAAAACCATGGCCGAACAGCTCAACTTCATCCGCGTGCGCGGCGCGCGCGAGCACAATCTGAAGGACGTCAGCGTCGACATTCCGCGCGGCGAACTGGTCGTGCTGACCGGCCTCTCCGGCTCGGGCAAGAGCTCGCTCGCCTTCGATACGATCTACGCCGAGGGCCAGCGGCGCTATGTCGAGAGCCTGTCGGCCTATGCGCGGCAGTTCCTCGAACTGATGAGCAAGCCGGACGTGGACCTGATCGAGGGGCTCTCGCCGGCGATCTCCATCGAGCAGAAGACCACCAGCCGCAATCCGCGGTCCACCGTCGGCACGGTGACGGAGATTCACGACTACATGCGCCTGCTCTGGGCGCGGGTGGGCGTGCCCTATTCGCCGGTGACCGGTCTGCCGATCGAGAGCCAGACCGTCAGCCAGATGGTCGACAAGCTGACGGCCTTGCCGGAGGGCACGCGCCTTTACCTGCTGGCGCCGGTGGTGCGCGGGCGGAAGGGCGAGTACCGGAAAGAAATCGCCGAGTGGCAGAAGGCCGGCTTCCAGCGTCTCAAGATCGACGGCGAGTTCTACCCGATCGAGGACGCGCCGGCGCTCGACAAGAAGTTCAAGCACGACATCGACGTCGTCGTGGACCGCCTGGTGACCAAGGCCGGGCTCGAGAGCCGCTACGCCGACAGCCTTGAGACCGCGCTGAAGCTGGCCGACGGCATAGCCACGGCTGAGTGGGCCGATATCGCAGAGGGCGAGACCGAGCCCAAGCGCCTCATCTTCTCGGAGAAGTTCGCCTGTCCGGTCTCCGGCTTCACCATCAGCGAGATCGAGCCGCGGCTCTTTTCCTTCAACAATCCCTACGGCGCGTGCCCGGTGTGCGACGGACTGGGGGCCAAGCTCGCCTTCGACGCCGACCTGGTGGTGCCGGACAAGGAAAAGACCCTGCACAAGGGCGCGATCGCGCCGTGGGCCAAGGGCCCTTCTCCGCTCTACACCCAGACCCTGCAGGCGCTGGCGGCGCACTACGGCTTCTCGATGGACATGCCCTGGTGGAAGCTGCCCGAGGGCGCCAAGACGGTCGTCCTGTACGGATCGGGCTCGGAGAAGATCAAGTTCGTCTATGACGACAACGCCCGGAAGTACGAGGTCAACAAGACCTTCGAGGGCGTGCTGCCGAACCTGGAGCGGCGCTGGCGCGAAACGGACTCTTCCTGGGTGCGCGAAGAGCTCGGCCGCTACCAGTCCGAGACGCCTTGCGAGGCGTGCGAGGGCTATCGCCTGAAACCCGAGGCCCTGGCCGTGAAGATCGACGGCCGCCACATCGGCGAGGTCAGCCGCCTCTCGATCAAGCACGCTGGCGAGTGGTTCACCGAACTGGAGACCACGCTCAGCGAAAAGCAGATGGAGATCGCCCGGCGGATCCTGAAGGAGATCAACGACCGGCTGCGGTTCCTGGTGAACGTCGGCCTGGACTATCTGAATTTGTCCCGCTCGTCCGGCACGCTCTCGGGCGGCGAGAGCCAGCGGATCCGCCTGGCCAGCCAGATCGGTTCGGGCCTGACGGGCGTTCTCTATGTGCTGGACGAACCCTCCATCGGTTTGCACCAGCGCGACAACACGCGGCTTCTGGAAAGCCTCAAGGGCCTTCGGGACCTGGGCAATTCGGTGCTCGTCGTCGAGCATGACGAAGAGGCGATCCTCACCGCCGACTATGTCATCGACATGGGCCCGGCGGCGGGCGTCCACGGCGGCGAGGTGATCGCCGAGGGGACGCCAGCCGATGTGATGGCCAATCCGAAGAGCATCACCGGGCAGTATCTGTCGGGCGCGCGCGAGATCGAGATTCCGGAAGATCGGCGGCCGATCTCGAAGAAGAAGGTGCTGCGCGTGGTCGGCGCGACCGGCAACAACCTGAAGAACGTGACGGCCGAGATCCCGGCCGGGACCTTCACCTGCATCACCGGCGTATCCGGTGGCGGCAAGTCGACCTTCACCATCGAGACGCTCTACAAGGCCGCCGCCCGGCGGTTGCACAACGCCTCGGACGCGCCCGCCCCGCACGAGCGGATCGAGGGCCTGGAACTGTTCGACAAGGTCATCGACATCGACCAATCGCCCATCGGGCGTACGCCGCGTTCAAACCCGGCGACCTATACCGGGGCCTTCCAGCCGATCCGCGACTGGTTCGCCGGCCTGCCGGAAGCCAAGGCGCGTGGCTATGGCCCCGGGCGTTTCTCCTTCAACGTGAAGGGCGGACGCTGCGAAGCGTGCCAGGGCGACGGCGTCATCAAGATCGAGATGCACTTCCTGCCGGACGTCTACGTCACCTGCGACGTCTGCCATGGCAAGCGCTATAACCGCGAAACCTTGGAAGTCCTCTTCAAGGGCAAGTCGATCTCCGACGTCTTGGACATGACGGTCGAAGAGGCCGCCGAGTTCTTCAAGGCCGTGCCGCCGGTGCGCGACAAGATGGAGACGCTGAAGCGGGTCGGCCTGTCGTACGTCAAGGTCGGCCAGCAGGCGACGACGCTGTCCGGCGGCGAAGCCCAGCGGGTGAAACTCTCCAAGGAACTATCGCGGCGAGCCACCGGACGAACGCTCTATATCCTGGACGAGCCGACGACCGGGCTGCACTTCGAGGACGTGCGCAAGCTGCTCGAGGTGCTGCACGAGCTCGCCGACCAGGGCAATACGGTCGTGGTGATCGAGCACAATCTCGACGTGGTGAAGACCGCCGACTGGATCGTCGACTTCGGTCCCGAAGGCGGGGACGGCGGCGGCGAGATCGTGGCCCAGGGCTCGCCAGAGCAGATCGCCGCCAATCCGCGCAGCTGGACCGGCCGGTATCTCGCCGACATCCTGAAACGCCACGAAGAGCGCCGCGGGCGAACGAAGAAGAGCGCATGAGCCGGACCGGCTTCGCGCCCCCTCCGTCTCGCCTTCGGCGATCCACCTCCCTCATGAAGGCGGGGCTATCGCATATAACCGAAGTTCTGCTCGCCTATGCCTTCTGATCGTCATCCCCGACCGCGTACGCGTGTCGGGGATCCATACGCACCGGAGTTTTCCGCAGGTCTCTGCGGCTATGGATGGCCGGGACTGCCGGCCCGGCCATGACGAAGTGATAGAGAAAATCCGTATGCGATAACCTCCCCCATCAAGGGGGAGGAGAAGGATTTGATGCTACCGCCCCCCGAACAACGGCAAGGTCTCTGGGGCGAGCGCGCCTTCGATCTCCAGCATGCGCAGCTTGGTGTCGGCGCCGCCGGGCGCGGAAAAGCCGCCCTTCTTCCCGCCCGAGGCGAGGACGCGATGACACGGCACGACGATGGGCCAGGGATTGGCTCCCAGAGCCTGGCCGACCGCGCGTGAGAGACTGACCTCGCCCAGACGACGGGCGATGTCGCCATAGGTCAGGGTCTGGCCCGGCGGTATCGTGCGGGCGATAGCGTAGACCTTGAGGTTGAACTCCGGCACGCCGGCGTCATCGAGCATGACCTCGCGCAGATCGCGCTTCTCGCCAGCCAAAAGAGCCTTGATCTCGGAGACGGCGCCGGCGACCGCGGGCGGCGGTTCCTGCTCGACCGCATCGGGGTATCGCCTGGCGAGTTTGGACTGAAGGTCCCCGCCTTCCACCTGCGGCAGGAAGACGGCCGTCAAGCCCTTGTCGCTCCATGCGAGCGCGCAGACGCCCAACGCCGTTTCGAAGCTATGATAGCCCTCGGTCATACGGGCATTCTACCAGACTGGCGGACGAGCGCTGGCGGCTTTCGGCCTCTTGCAGCCATATCGACGTTCGCAATAGCTTCGCTGCATAGATTTATCGATTAGGGAGCCACCATGATCCTTTACGGCGCGCCGATGCCGGCGCCGAACCCCCGCCGCGTCCGCATCTTCCTGGCCGAGAAGGGGATCGACCTCCCCGAAACGCCAGTGAACATGATGAAGCGCGAGCACAAGTCGCCGGAGTTCCGCGCCAAGAACTCGATGGGCCAGTTGCCGACACTGGAACTCGATGACGGAACATGCATCTCGGAAACCGTCGCCATCTGCCGCTATTTCGAGGAAACCCATCCTGAGCCGCCGATGTTCGGCCGGACGCCGGTGGAGAAGGCCCTGATCGACCAGTGGGTCCGGCGGGTGGAATTCGCCGTGATGATGCCGGTCGGCAATTTCTGGCGTCACGCCCATCCGCGCACCGCCGCCCTGCTGACGCAGTACAAGGACTTCGGGGAATCCAACAAGGAGACCTATCGCGGCGCGCAGAAGTATGTGGACCGCGAACTGGCCGGCCGCGAGTTCCTGGTGGGCGACAGCTATTCCATCGCCGACATCTGCCTGCTTTCGACGGTCGACTTCGCCGAATGGATCGGCCTGCCGGTGGAGGACGAATTCGAGAACCTGAAAGCATGGCGGGCCCGGGTAAAGGCCCGCCCCAGCGCCGAGGCCTAGTC
>Ga0180217_1004471_pt1 | contig 11059 bp, 8 predicted proteins | sample eDN3rd37CBELigOP_FD_128521 | JGI IMG/M metagenome (GOLD analysis project Ga0180217, IMG submission 128521) | Enriched Organic Plus compost microbial communities from Emeryville, California, USA - eDNA 3rd pass 37_C BE-Lig OP (version 2) (version 2) ... | reverse complement strand
TCAGAACCAGGAGGTCGCGGGCCTCGAGGCGCTGACAGAGCTCATAGAAGCCTTGGCGAGCGCCCGCATAACCATCCCACGCCCCAAGATCGTCCGGCAGTCCATTGTCCGCTTTCCAGAGCAGGTCGGTGTATTGGTCGAGGAACTGCAGTTCCGGGTAGTCATCGGGGCGGAGGCCGGCGCGGCGGACGTCCGGCGTGTTGGTGCGAGCCATAAGGGTCCCGTTGCCGATAAGGCGCCAGGGCTGCTGCTCCCGCACCGAAGTGGTGAGAGCGTGCGCCAGTTCAGACGCCATGCGCTCGGACAGCAGCGTCCGGTTGCGGTCGCCCAGCACTCTCTCGACGAAGGCCTGCCGGTCCTCAGCCGATTGCAGGGCGTCCTTGACCCTGCGGTAGTCGATGGGTTGCGCCCTGCCCGTGAGGCGAGTCTCGAGCGTCACTAGGGTGGCCAAGTCCCCGAACCGATAGGCGCGCCCGGCCTCGGCCAGGGCGCCGGCCGGCGCGGGGCGGACGGGCATCCATTCGAAGTAGGCCTGGAGCGCGGCCTCGCGGCGGTTCTGCCACGGCCCTTCGGTGTCGGGCTGATGGTTTTCGGCGCCGCCGACCCAGGTGTCATTGGCGAACTCATGGTCGTCCCAAAGGGCGATCAACACATGTGCGGCGTGCATCCGCTGCAGTTGGGGATCGCGCTTGTAAATGGCGTGGCGGCGCCGGTAGTCCGAGAGGGTCAGGGTTTCGCCCGGCGGGTCGCAAGGCCGAACGTAGAAGTTCGACTGCCGCATGAGCGCATCGCCGTACTCGTATATGTAGTCGCCGGTGTGCAGCACGAAGTCCACTGCGTCGTCCTGCGCGATCGCCTCGTAGGTGGTGAAGGCGCCGAGCGCATAGTTGGCGCAGGAAGCGACGGCGAGGCCGAGGCTGTCGAGACGCCCCGCCGGCAGGGTCCGGGCGCGTCCGGCAGGCGAGGTCTCGCCTAAGGCGTGGAACCGGTAATGGTGGACGGCGCCAGGCTTCAATCCGTCCGGAACGGCCTTCACCGTATGGTCGCGCTCGGCTGCGGCGACGAGCCTTCTCGACCAGACGATCTCCGAGAAGTCCGGATCGGTCGCGACTTCACAGACGACCTCGACTTCGGGCTGCGGCGTCGTGACCCGGGTCCACAGCACCACTGAATCTTCGGCGGGATCGCCGCTGGCGACCCCATGCTGGAAGACGCCTAGACCGGCCGCCGCGGTAAGCTGCGGGGCAGCTGCGAACGCGGCGGCGCTCGCCAGGAAGCTCAGTCCGCCACGGCGGGTGAGAAGGCTCATGGGCGTGGTCCTTCTGAGGCGCGGGCTTCAGCGCAGGTTTCGGTGATGGCGACCGGCTCAGGTCCGGCGGGAAAAATTCGCGATATCACTCGCCGTGTCGCGGCTGATCTCAGGACAGCAGAAGAAGACCTCGGTCCCATGGATGGTCCCCATGAGCTGCCGACATCGCGCCGGCACGCCGGCGCTCAAGAGTCGGCGATAGAATTCCACACCCTCGTCGCGCAACGGATCGCATTCGTTCACGCTGATGACCGTGGGGGGAAAGTCCCGGAGTTCCTCGACGGTCGCGAACCCGGGCCATGCCAGCGGGTCCCGGGCGTCGAACGCCTCGATGCCATAAGCCATCCGGCCGCGATTGTTGTGGAGCTCCAGAAGGATGCCGTTGTTCTCCGACGACGAAGGATGCTCCGGCAGCGGCCATTCGCCGGCGATATAAGGGCAGAGGGCGTAGAGGCCGCGCACCAAGCCGAGCGCGCCCTCGCGCTTGAGTTTCAGCCCGGTCGCCAGGGTCAGGTTGCCGCCGCCGCTCTCCCCGGCCACGACGATGCGCGTGTTGTCGATGTTGAAGGCCGAGGCGTTGGCGTGCAGCCACTTCAGGCCCGAGACGCAGTCGTTGAGCCCGGCCGGATAGGGCGCCACCTCTGGCGCCGACGAGGGCCTCAGGCAGTTGCGGAAGTCCACCATGACCACCGCCACGCCCTCGGCCGCGATCATCCGGCCCCAGGCTCGATACATGCCGTTGAAACAGGACATGGTCTGCATGCCGCCGCCATGGATGTAGTAGACGCACGGGACGCGTGCGTCGGTCGCTGGGCGGGTCAGCAGAACATTGATCCGGTTGCCGTCGGGCGAGGAGACGAACTGCTCGGTGGTGATCCTCAGACCCGTCGAGGGGGCGATGTCCTCCCTGTCCAGCTGATCAGCGAAGGCCGCCTGGCCCGCCGCGACCGCGCGCCCAAGATCGCTGGCCTCCTCGGCGAGCAATACCTCGCGACTCGCCACGTCGCCGGGCGGCGGCAGGGGCGGCATCGCCGAGAACACAGCCTTGATCCGAGGGTCGATGCGGCGATCCAGGGCGAGTTTCGATGGCGGTGGCGTTCCGGCGGGGGACGCCTCCGCGGCTTCGGATCCTGTTGCAAACGCCATGGCTGCGCCTCCTGCGCTTAGAATGACCGCCCGGCGGTCGAGCAAATGTTGGCCCGACCGGGCGGGCCGACGGATGTCGTCCATCAGAACCGGGCCCGGAGCTCGATCCCGTACTGCCGAGGTGGCGCATAGCTCGCGAACCGCGCGCCATAGGCGTCGGATGCGCCGAGCTGAGCCAGATAGTCCTCGTTTCCGGCGTTGTTGACGTAGCCGCGAACGGCGAACCGCTCGTCGGGGCTGTCCCAGGTGAGGTTGAGGTTGACGACCTGATAGGCCGGCTGACTGTCGAGGGCCGTGTTGAATTCACGGAAATAGATGCGCGACGAGGCGTAGAGGTCGGCTCGCAGGGTCAGCCGGCCGGCGTCGGTCATAGCGGTGCGGTACTGGCCCCCGACGCTGGCGGCCCGCCTCGGCGCGCGGTTCAGCCGGTTGCCGGAAAGATCCTGAACGCCGGCGGCCAGGTTGAGCGTGTCGGTGTTCGTGAAGCCGTCGCCGTACTCGGCGTCCAGAAGGGTAAGAGTCGCGTTGAAGGACAGACGCTCCGTCGCCCGCCAGGCGGACTCGAGTTCAAACCCCTTCACCGTCGCCTTCGGCGCGTTCACCACCGGCGATTCCAGACCCCTGATTTGGGTCACCTGGAAACCCTTGTAGTCATAGTAGAAGAAGGTGGGGTTGAGGGTCAGCGCACCATCGAGGAGGCGCAGGCGCAATCCCGTCTCGTACGCCGTAATGCGCTCAGGCCGGTAGACGTCGTCACACCCGTTGACCCCGCCGTTCTTGAAGCCTCGTGAGATCGTGGCATAGCCCCCGATGCTGGACGTGAAATCGTACTGGACCCCGCCGCGCGGCGTGAAGGAGTGGAAGGTGGGCTCGGTCAGCACATTGTCGCACGAAACCAAGCTCGGCAGCACGAGACCCGGCGCGAGCTGAACGCTGTTGATGACGGTCAGAGAACGGTTGGAAACCTTGTCCTCGGAATAGCGGGCGCCGGCGATCAGGCGAAACCGGTCGGTGACATTGAAAATGTTGTCGGTGAAGATGGCCGCGGTCTTAACCCTGTAAGGCAACGAGGCCGTGGTGAGCCGCCCGCCGGCCGCCAGGCCCGCCCCCGGGTAGCCAATCGGAAAGTCGTACTGATAGACCGCCTTCAGATTGTCATCCATGTAAAAGGCGCCCACCAGCCAGTCGAGCCGTCCCGCCTCGCCGCTGAGGTTGAATTCTTGGGAGAAGGTCGTGGACTTGGCGGTCTCGATCTCAGGTGAGAAAGGGAGGTTGGTTCCGTCGGCGTCGAAGCGCCCCTGGTAGTCGTACCAGTTGTAGGCGGTGATGGACTTGAGCTTGCCTAAGCCAAAATCGAAGGCGACCGTGGCTGTGGCGCCGTAGGTGTCCAGGTCGGACTGCGAGGCGGCGTCGGCGCTGAATCTGCGCGCCTCGCGCGGGACGACCGCGCTGGCGAGAACGGGATTGGCGGCGATCGCCGCCGGGCTCGGCGGTGCGTTGAGCTGCAGCCAGGGGAAGCCGCCCTCCCGACCGAGATAATAGGCAGCCAGCTCAAGACTAAGGTCGTCGGTGAGGTCGGCGGCGACCTTCAGCCGCGCCGAGAGAGCCGACCCCTTGTCCGCGTCTGGACCGCCGGGGACGACGTTCTTCACGAAGCCCTCGCCGCGGTCGACATAGTCGACCACCAGCCGGGTCCGCACCACGTCGCTCAAGGGGATGTTGATCACACCGTTCAGGTGGCGCTCATCGTAGCTCGCATAGCCGGCGAGCAGGGAGCCTTCGAACTGCGCCGACGGCGCGGCGGTGATGAAGTTCACCGCTCCACCCGTGGCGTTGCGCCCGTAGAGTGTCCCCTGGGGCCCCCGCAACGCCTCGATCCGCTCGAGATCGATCTGGCCCAGGCCGCCGCTCAGTGTCCGCGCCTGATAAACGCCGTCGACATGCACCGCCACTCCTGGCTGAGAGGTGGCCCCGTACTGGTTGAGACCGATGCCGCGGATGCTGACTGCGGTTACGCCGGCGATCTTCCCTGACACGAGGCTTGGCACGAAGAACTGCAGGTTGGTGGTGTCGGTGACGCCGCGGTTCTGTATTGCGTCCGCGCCGAGCGCCGAAATCGCCGCTGGAGTGCTCTGCAGGGACTGCTCGCGCTTCTGAGCGGTCACCACCAACTCCTCAAGCATGGGGTCCTCCGCAGGCCTAGCCTGCCCGGCCAGCGCCGCCGCTGGCCCCAGGAGCGTCACTGCCGCGACCGAAGCCGATACGCCAAGCTGCTGAATTCGCACGGTCATTTGGTTTCCCCCGAAGTGGCGGCGCATCGTGTCGCCGATCTTTTTTACATATTGGTGCGATTTGTATCGGCTATGACGACAGTTGCGTCAATCCGATTTGACAGATTGGTGCGCGTCGAAACTCCCAGACCCACACCGCGTAAGGCTCACTTGAGTGGACGAAGCAGTCCCAGGCATCTACATCTTGGTGCTGATGGCGCTGCATGGGGACGCGATCAGAGATTTGAGCGTGCGCGTGAAACCAAGAGGCCGAAGACTGCCGCGGACGCGCCGTTCAAGGGCCGACGAGCTGCTGGACGAGGCGGCGTGTCATCTCAATGCACGCGGCGTCTCCCAAACGTCGCTGAACGACATAGCCGATCGCCTCGGGGTGTCGCGGGCCGCTCTTTACTACTATGTCGACGATCGCGAGGACCTGGTCTTCAAGGTGTACCGCAGGTCTCTGGAGATCCTGGCGCGCCATCTGGGGGAGGCCGCACGGTCGGGGCGTGAAGCGCTGGCGGTCGTGGACGCCTTCATCTCCTCCACCCTCGACCCAGGAGAACCGGAGATCGCCGCCCTGGCGGAGATCGGACTGCTGAGGGGCCCGGAGCGCGAGACGGTGCTCGCCCTCTATGAGGGCGTCGTCGCGAGATTGGCGAGCGTTCTCGAGACAGGGGTGCGCGCTGGACAGATCCGTCCCTGCGATTGCGACATCGCCGCCCGATGCGTCATCAGCATCATCCATTGGGTGCCTCTGTCGGGGCGATGGAACCCCGTCGACCGCATAGAGCGGGAGCCTCTGATCCGTTTCATCTGCGAGTTCGTCAGGCTTGGCGTGGCGACGCCGCGGGCTCCGATCGAGCGACCAGCCGATGTCGATGTCTCGCAATTGGCCGCGCCGGCGATCGCGTCCCTTGACCAGGGAACGGTCCGCCAAGCCAAACGTGAAGCCATCCTCCTGACGGCCTCCCGCCTCTTCAACATCAAGGGGATCGATACGACCTCGTTGGATGAGATCGCCGCCGCGCTTGGTACGAATAAGCGAGCGCTGTATCGCAATCTCGGCGACAAACAGGCCATAGTCACGGCGTGTTACGAGCGCGCCTTCCGGATCGCGTTCCAGATCTCCGATGTCGTCGGCTCGCTTGGTCTGTCGGCCGCGGCCGAGCTTGACCTCCAGCAGCGCGCCCACGCGCTGGTCCAGCAGAATCGCGACATCTCTCCGTTACGCCAGCTGAGCGGTTTGGACGCCTTGTCCAGCGAAGGCCGGGCCTATGTCATCGAGGCGGCGCGACAGTTCGCCGACATTGCGCGCGGCAGAGTCCTTCAGGCCCAACAGGATGGTGAAATGCGGCCGTTGGACGTAGGGGGCTTCCTGCTCTTGGCCGCGAGTCCTTCAGCCTGGCTCGTAAAGCCGCTGACGGAGGCGAGCGCCCAGCGACAGGCGGACATCGCCAACTCGATCGCCGATTTCGTTCGATTGGGGTTGGCTTCGCTCCCGGCGAGCCGAACAAGCCCTTAGGCGTGGTGGCGCTCTCGGGCACCATCTGCGGAAGCTTGTCTGCTACGCCGTGCTTCGCCCCAACTTCGCGTAGGGTGCAGGCGCGACGACCAGGGCTCCCACGGAGGCGACGAGACTGGCCGTTTAGGAAAGCTATCGGCGGCGGGCGCACGGGGCTCTCTCTTAACGGAGGCGCTGCGGTGATTTGGTCGCATCGGCGGCCGAGAGCTGAACAATCTCGCTTTGTTGATGGCGTTAAGGCTGGTTGCCTGCAGACACGACCACCCCCGAGGCGCAGGGTGCTCAGACAAAGCCTACCTCTCAGCCCCGCCGGCCCCCCGGAGGGGCTCTTTTTCACGTAGCGGCCATACGAGTGGCACGCGAGGTGACCGGAGCCAACGACGGCGTCGGGTCGATCGCCATCTCCCTGCTGTCCAAGCTCGGCTATCGGGTTGTCGCCTCGACGGGGCGGCCGGCGGAAGCCGACTATCTGAGGTCGCTCGGGGCTGCGGAGATCATCGACCGCGCGGAACTGGCTGAGCCTGGGCGTCCGTTAGGCGCGGAGCGCTGGGCCGGCGCCGTCGATTCCGTGGGCAGTCATACCCTCGCCAATGTGCTGGCCCAGACCGCTTACGGCGGCGTGGTCGCCGCTTGCGGTCCTGCTCAAGGCATGGGCCTTCCGACCAGCGTCGCCCCATTCATCCTCAGGAGCGTCACGCTCGCAGGCATCGACTCGGTGAGGGCGCCGCAAAGCCTGCGCGTTGAGGCCTGGTCCCGGCTCGCGCGCGATCTCGATCCCGGCAAGCTCGCGACGGCGACCCGGGAGGTGGCCCTGGAGGAGGTGCCGGCGACGGTCGCCTTGCTGTTGGAGGGAAAGGTGCAGGGACGGACGGTCGTGCGGATCGACTGAACGCGCTGGACGGAGCTGATCGGGCTCCGTTTGCGGGGGTGCGTTGCATATATGTCATCTTCGCACTACATTCTTGCGGGAATATGTAGCGCGAAGATCGCATGCCAACGCCTCATACCCCGCCCTCGGCTGTACGCCGCGCCCTGCGAAAGCTGGGCGCCGACATCCGCGACGCGCGTCGCCGCCGACGCCTGCCGATGGCGGTCGTGGCCGAGCGCGCCTTCACGTCCCGTTCGACGCTGCAGAAGGTCGAAGCGGGGGACACCAGCGTCAGCATCGGCATCTATGCCGGCGTGCTCCAAGCCCTCGGTCTGCTCGAGGGGCTGAGTCAGGTCGCCGACATTGGACACGACCCCATCGGTCAGGCGCTGGCTAGCGCCGACCTGCCCAAGCACGTCCACCTGAAGCGGACGTCGGGGTCGCGCCGCGGTGACTGACTTCGAGGTGCATGTCGATCTGGACGGGCGCACCCGGCCGGTGGGATTGGCCAGAAGCAATCGCGTCCGAGGCGGCGAGACCATCCTCTTCGAGTACGACGACGGATGGCTGCAAGACCCAGACCGGTTCTCTCTGGAGCCCGCCCTGGCCCTGACCCGCGGCCCCTTCGCCCCGCCTGCAGGTGTCGCCACCTTCGGCTCCATCGGCGACTCCGCGCCCGACACCTGGGGCCGGCGTCTCATGCAACGCGCCGAGCGCCGTCTTGCCGAACGTGAGGGGCGGGCGGTGCGCGCCCTCTCAGAAAGCGACTATCTGCTCGGCGTCGCCGATGAAACGCGCCTTGGCGCCCTGCGCTTCCGCTGGGTCGGCGAAGAGGCGTTTCAGGCGCCGATCCCGGCCGGCGTGCCTGCTCTGATCGAACTTGGCCGACTGCTGCAGATCACCGAGCGGATACTGCGGGACGAGGAAACCGATGAGGACCTGCAACTCATCTTCGCGCCCGGCTCCTCCCTCGGCGGCGCGCGTCCCAAGGCCTCGGTCATCGATCAACACGGCCGCCTCGCGATCGCGAAATTCCCCAAGGAGACGGACGAGTACAGCATCGAAACCTGGGAGGAGATCGCCCTGCGCCTGGCCGGTCAGGCCGGCGTCGCCACGCCCAGGCATGGACTCGTGAACGTTGCCGGCAAGGCCGTCATGCTGTCGCAACGCTTCGATCGCCAGGGGACCGCCCGCATCCCATTCCTCTCGGCCATGGCGATGATGGGCGCCAAGGACGGGGAGCGCGGCAGCTATCCGGAACTCGTGGACCTGCTCGCCCGGCACGGGGCCCAGGGCCGGACCGACGCCCATGCCCTCTACCGGCGCGTGGTCTTCAACGTCCTGATCTCCAACGTCGACGATCACCTCCGCAACCATGGCTTTCTGTGGGTCGGGCGAGCCGGATGGTCGCTCTCGCCGGCCTACGACCTCAATCCGGTCCCTGCGGACCTCAAGGCCCGCGTCCTGACCACCAACATCGACCTCGACGAGGGGACTTGTTCGCTCGACCTTCTGGAGGCGGCGTCGGAGTATTTCGCCCTCACGCTCGCGCAGGCGCGCGCGATCATCAAGGAGGTCGCGGCGGCGACGGCGACTTGGCGCGAGGTCGCGCGGGCGACCGGCGCGCGCCCAGCGGAGATCAACCGCATGGCCAGCGCCTTTGAGCACGAGGACCTCACGCGGGCCCTGGCGTTGTGATCGAGGCTTAGACCGCCGGAAGAGAAGTTTCCTGCTTAAGACGGACGAGTTCGCCGGGCGCCGTACGATATCAGCTTGCCGGCGGCGCTGCCCGCGAACAAACCGCATACTACCAAAGGATATCGTCCGATTGGCGTACGCAGTTTGGGAGATTCGCCAATGCAATCTTGGCGACCGCTACGACCCAATCTGGGGGCGACGGCGTTTGAGAGCCGCAACTCGACCAGCTGGTCGTTTTTTGCCGCCTTAACCCGAGGACCCGACCCGGGCGACCCATCCACGACAGGGTTGCGGTGGGCCGGACGACATGCTGGATGTCCGCGCCGGGCGCTCGAAAGCGGAGTTCTCGATCCTAACCAAATCGTCCCATGTCGAGTTCGATAGCTCCTGCCGAACGTTCTGCCTGCCGGGATAAACAATCGTCAGGATGGTGTCGCCGCTCCAAGTCCTCACGATCTGAATGGCTGGTACGCGGAGACCTCCGTAGGGGGGCTCGAGCACGACTTGGCGCACCTCATCGGCGCTCGCGGCCGCAAGTGGTTCGAGCCCCCACTCCTGGAGTCTCGCTTCTTCGAATTCGCTCTGCGTGGTAGCGGTGGCATCGGCGGCACAAGGACCGGCGAACGCGACCGCGGCGAAGACCGCGCCACACGGCGCTGTCGCTGCCCAGGCCCGGTACCATTATGAGAAGGCTCGAAACGATCCTGCGCGAGGACCCTGCAAGGGCCAATCTTGCCCTTCCGAACCCCGAGGGGCCGACGCCCCTCTTCATTCTTCCACCCGATGATCCCGATCTCGCGGCCGCGGTCACACGCATCCTTCTCGCGCACGGAGCCGACGCTGGCTGGCGTAACGCCAACGGCCGACACCGATCGACGTCGCGCGCGATCAGGATTTCCACGAGGCGGCAGCGCTGGTGGAAGCGAGCATCGCTCGCGGTGACCGGCGAGCTTTGCTCCTGGCGTGACCTGCTCCGGTGCTGGCCGCGGCGGGTTGGGCTTGGGTCGGCGGCGCTGCGGGATCGATGCGGAACATCACCTGGTGGTCGCCCACGAAGTGACCAACGAGGGCCACGACCGCTCGCAGCTCACGAACATGACGCGCCAGGCGAAGCGCGCCATGGCTGCGATGATCTCAAAGTGCTGGCTGACCGCGGGTACTTCTCAGGCGAGGAGATACTCGCCTGCGAGCAGGCCGGCGCGACGCCATACGTGCCACGGCCGCTGACCTCGGGAGCCAAGGCCGACGGTCGGTCGGCAAGAAGGACTTCGTCTATATCCGCGACCAGGACGCATACCGCTGCCCCGCCGGCGAGGTGCTTCCCCACCGTATGACGACGGTCGAGAAGGGCCTCACGCTCCATCGCTACTGGAACCTGTCCAGCTGTCGAAGCTGTGCGCTCAAAGCCCAGTGCACGCCGGCCAAGGAGCGGCGCGTCACTCGATGGGAGCACGAAGAGGTCCTCGAGGCGATGCAGCGTCGGCTGGATCGGGAGCCGCATGCAATGCGCGTCCGACGTCAGACCGTCGAGCACGTCTTCGGAACGCTGAAGGCGTGGATGGGCGCCACCCATTTCAAGACCCGAAGGCTACCCAACGTCGCTGCGGAAATGAGCCTCCAGGTCCTCGCCTACAATCTGAAGCGCACTATCGCCCTCGTCGGCGTCCGCCCGCTGATGGCGGCGACCCAGGGGTGAGCGGCGCCGTCTCGGCCCTATCAAACACCTGCATCGGTGTTTTCACACGGCCTCGGTGGCTAGCGGACCTTGGGCAAGCTAGTCATGGATGACACCTTACAGCGTTGATGGGGCAAATGGTCGATCTTGACCTTCGTTCACGGACCCTGGCGGCCTGCTTCTCTGGCATTGCTGGGTTTGTCGATGTCGTCGGATTTCTAATGACGGGCGGCTTTTTCGTCTCATTCATGAGCGGCAATTCGACAAGGTTGGGCATCGGTCTAGCGGGGCAGACCTCGACAGCGCTCATCGCCGCCGGTTTGATCTTGACCTTCATCACCGGCGTTGTGGCCGGTGCGAGTGTCGGCCGTATCGCCAGGCCCTTCAAGGAGCCTGCTATTCTGGCGTTGGTCACGGCGCTGTTGTCGCTTCCGTTCGTCTTGCGGTGGCTGGGTCTGGGGAATTGGGCCGTCATCCCCTTGGCTCTTGCCATGGGAGCTCAGAACACCGTGTTTGCTGGGGATGGCGAGGTCCGCGTTGGACTGACGTACATGACAGGCACGCTGGT
>Ga0180217_1004469_pt1 | contig 11061 bp, 7 predicted proteins | sample eDN3rd37CBELigOP_FD_128521 | JGI IMG/M metagenome (GOLD analysis project Ga0180217, IMG submission 128521) | Enriched Organic Plus compost microbial communities from Emeryville, California, USA - eDNA 3rd pass 37_C BE-Lig OP (version 2) (version 2) ... | reverse complement strand
TGGCCTTCACGCTGAACAACCGTCCCCGAAAAGTCCTCAACTGGAGAACCCCTGCAGAGGTATTCAACGAGCAGCTACACTCACTCCAACCAGACGGTGTTGCAACGACCGATTGAACTCAGAGTATGAAGCCGTCTCGGAGTCTGCGTCCTATGAAGGTGTCTGAGCAGATCGCTCTCGCTCGCCGGCAGCTTGCGCGAGCGCCCCTCGACCTCGAGTACGCTTGGTGGCGCATCGATGCCGTCGACTTGCGGCATCTTCGACGCGCTATTGGGCGATCCAATAATCTCCTGGGATTACCCCTTCTAGTTGAGGCCAATCCAGATCTTGTTGGTACGGGTCCCCATCTACTAGTGCTTGACGTCGACGCGGAGGATACGACCATGCCGATCTGGGTCGGCTGACTCCGAAAAGGAGCCCCCCTCGCGACTCAAGTCGCGAGGGGGGTCATTCCTCAGGCTCTTTGCATCGTTGGTCGAGTCCGTGGTTGGCTAGGGCCAACGATCAACTACTCGTCGCCGTCTTCGCCTTCATCTTCGGGAAGGATGTACTCCTCGTCCCCCCGGTGGTCAAGCAGATCGCTGAAAGTCAGCATCGCTTGCTTAAGTCTCCTATCGGCGTCCCGAAGGGCCCCCCTGGCCTCCACTACTTCCTGGATGAGAGCCCTCTGCTCTTCTTGGCTCTCCGGAAACCAGATCTCGATAGCTTCGAAGTCTTCAACTTGGGTTCGACGGCGGTTACTGTGGCCGGTTGTGATGGCTCGGAACGCCCTCTGGTAATAGCGGGACCTCAACAGGGTTGACAGGAACTCCGGGTCGAGCCGGCTGTCGGTGACCCTATATACGGGAAACTCATTGCTCACCAAGGCCCCGTCAAACTCGTCTGGGACGATTGCAATGCAACCCTTCCATAGATCGATCCCGGAGAAGACAACGTCGCCCGCCCTGACTGCGTACCACTTGGTTGGCATGTCTTCGAAGTACATTCCCCTCCAGTCAGGGGGATTCCTACCCTTGCCAGCCGTCCGGGCTCGCAGGTCACCGGACTGCGAGACCGTCAAGACTGTGACTTCATCATCAGGGTTATGCTCGGGCCTCACGCGCTCAACTCTAGGTTCCATGACGCTGCGCATTGGGGCACGAACCCAGCCCTCTGGAGCGTCGTCCCTCTCCTCTCGCTTGAAGAGAAAGTACTTCGGATCAAGGCGGTGCGACGCGTGGGCGTCCCACATGTCGACGATCGACATGGCATACGTGTCGGGCTGATCTCCACCCGCGTAGCTACGTGGGTTTGCGCGAAAGGCCCTCAGCTCGCCGAGAATCGTGCCCTCCTGGTCATCGGCGATGAAGCCAGTTTCGTCAGCGCGGTAGAGGTCGTTCTTGTCTGACCGTTGACCCGTAGTGGTGTAGCCGATGTAGCTGGCCTCAGCAAGGAACACTTGGTAGTCGACTGCTTCCAGGCCCGCTCGGACAGCTACGTCTTCATCTGCTCCAGCTGACTTCGCGACAGAATACGCAGCGCGCCAGCGGGCGCGTTCTTCCTCTGTGTACTTTCTCAGGAACAGGATGGACGTCTTATTCTGCGCTCCCGACTTACGGAAGGCGTAGTCGGGGAGCGAGACGATTGCCTCAATTTTGGCAGTCTTCGCGATATGCCGGCGCACGTTTGGGCAGTTCGACAGGTCCCCAGGGTTGTTGAGCATGCCGTCCGGGATCACAAGGGCCAGTCGACCCCCTTCACGCAGCATGTCTAGGCTGCGCTCGAGGATTACGTGCTCCGAAGGCACCTGTTGCCTTCCAGCGGCGACAGAGAACGACTCCAGGGTGTTGGCTCCGAGGTGGTCGACGTCGCCCGCCCTCACGGTGTCGCCGAAGGGAGGGTTACCAAGCACTACCGTAAAGCCGCGCCGCCAGTTGCTCTTCAGTCGCGGGTTGTCGAACTCCACGTCGAGACAGGACCTGTCGCCTTCGACGTTGGTGTGGCCATCATGGTGGAGCAGTAGGTTGATCTTCAGAATGCGCGCCAACGTACGGTTGATTTCTATGCCGTAGACGTGCTGCATGGCGAAGTCGTACTTGAGTCTGTGGAAATCCGGATGCCCCGCGAAGTCACTCTCGATTTGGCGCCAGCCTTGAAGTAGCGCCTCGAGAAGGAACCCGCCGCTCCCTGCCGTGGGATCGATGATGTAGTCGTTGTGGTTGACATCGACGGCGGCCACCATGAAGCGGGCGATCTGACGCATTGTGAAATACTGCCCCAGCTCCCCACGAAACACTGAGCCGAAGAATTCTTCGAAGGCGCGCCCGATGGTGTCCGTGTCGGTATTGATGATGCTTATGTCTTGGAGGATTCGGACGATGTCATTAATCTTGTCGTCGGTGAGGTCGATTCTCGTGCCGTTTGGGAAGATCGTCTTGTCCTGCTCGGCTGCTCCAGCGAACAGCTGGTGAATGCGGTTTGCGACAGATGTCGCGGTCTCGCCGCCTCCCACTTGAAACCGCCTGGGCTGGCCATTGGGAGTCGTCCGCTCATCGTGAACCTTGGCGAAGAGCAGCTTGCTCCACTCGTCGAACGACGTTAGTGGGTCACGGCGGCCACCCGCCCAGATGAGCGAGTGGGTGCGACGCACCTTCGTCTCAAGCGTCCGCGTGATTGCTGGCTGGATGTCCCCAGGTTGGCCCGCGATGAAGCGCCACGTTGGTGCCACGGTTGAGTAGCCAGCTGGAACGCCAGAGCGGTCTCCTCGGCGGTTCTCTTCACGCTCCATGGCACCGTAGGCGCCGCTCGTGTCGAAGAGGACTGAGACGACCCCCTCGTCATAGAGGGCCATGGGCGCACGAAGACTATGGGCGTTGCCTATCGCCTGCTCAATGCCCTGCAGCCGATCGGTATCACTCTGGGGATCGGACTTGCATTCCACAACGAGATAGGTATTTCGGCGGCGATCGTCCTCGAACACAACAATGTCGGCGAAGTCGCCCGGGACACGGCGCGGGACGGCCACTTCGGTCGCCATGCGGTTCGGCGGATAGCCCCGCTCAACGATTAGGAACGCGATGGTGCGACAGCGGACCCACTCTTCAGGGTCCGTCCAGTCGTACTCGGCGTCGCGCCCGAGGTGGTAGGTGATACGGTCACCGGAGACTTCAATGAAGCCTCGTGCCATCGCTTCGGCGACGTAGGGAAGATCGAGGATGCGGTCACGAGCACTTAGATCGCGGGCCCTTGAAGGTAGCGCTGCCATATTAGCGCATTGTAGTCAGAGTAGCTCGCTCTGGTCAATCTAGAAGAGATAGAGTGCCTTGCTCTGAGATCCGCGCCCCCTTGTCTGAGCCGCGATAGGGTGCGCCGTGCTTAATGAACTTATGACCAGCAAATGATTATACTCAATTTATGGACATATTACCCAAAGGCGCTAGTATGCCGGACGTGCCCGTTCATTGGACCATTCGAACGATCTTGGAGCGCCACAGCATCACGCCCTACAGGCTGATGAAGGAGAGTGGACTATCCCAAGGCACGGTTTACCGGCTCGTTAACGGCGACTCAAGGGGCCTCAACTCAGAGACCCTCGACCGAGTTATGACGGTACTTCGCCGGCTTACGGGCGAGGACCTACAGATTGCTGATCTCCTTGCCTACGAAGAGCCGAAGAGCGAAGCATCATGAGCAGGTATCAGGCAGTACAGGACTACAAGGGGCCCGGCCAACTGCGGAGGCATGCGAGCGACCCGCGGAAGTGGCTGGTGCGTGCGTTCGTGGGAACGGACGGCCAGGGTAAGAAGCTCTACGTCGCCAAGGTGGTCACGGGCGGCAGGCGGGATGCCGAGGCCCGCTTGATCGAGCTGCTTCAGGAGAAGAATCAGGGCAGGCTCACACCGCGCAGCGCCGCGACTCTCTCGGACCTCGCGCAGGAGTGGCTCGCGCACAAGGGGAGAGAGGTCATGCCGAGGACCCTCAAGGGCTATCAGGACGCCCTCGACCACTATGTCTTGCCTACTCTTGGCCGGCGGAGGATCGGCGACATCACGCTGCGAGAGATCGACGCCCTCTACGGCGCAATGCGTGACGGGAAGTTGCCCAAACCCGCGGGCGTGAAGAACTGGACCGGCAAGCCGCTCTCTGCTCGCACTATTCGGCTGGCTCACGTCGCCCTCTCGCAGGCCCTCTCGCAGGCCGTCAAGTGGGGGATGGTCCCGTACAACCCTGCAGCGGAGGCGACGCTCCCCAAGGCCAAGCCTAAGGAGAAGCGCGCGCTCAACGTCGCTGAGAGGGCACGCTTCCTCGACGCGGCAGACGCGCTCGATGCCTTCCACCGCGTCTTCTACCGCGTGCTCTTGGACACCGGCCTTCGCCCCGGCGAGGCGTGCGCGTTGCGCTGGTCCGATCTTGACCTCGCCAAGGGTCGGCTGACAGTCGCCAGAGCCGTAACGCAAGGTAAGGGCGGCGAGCGGGTCACAGACCACCCGAAGTCGTCGAAGAGCCGCCGCACAATCCCACTATTTGGGCTCGAGCCGATCCTCTCGGCACATTTGGACTGGCAACGTGAACGCGGCCTCGGCGTCGACGATCTGGTGTTCACGAATCAGGAAGGTCGGGCGCTCTCCCCCTGGACGTTCGGCCGCCGTGAGCTCGACCGCGTACTGAGGACGGCCGAGATCGAAGGCAGCTTCGCGCTCTACAACTTCCGACAGCTGTCAAGGGACACCCAGTTCCCCGCAGTTGGGGGACACCTACCTTCCCGCAGGTGGGGCTCGTCATCGGTTTGCTACCTGGGCTTCCATCTGCCTGAGCCGGTAGCTTCTGCCGTCGATGTTCACGACGTGGCAGTGGTGCAGCAGGCGATCGAGTATGGCGGTGGCGAGTATCTCGTCGCCGGCTAGCATGTCGGGCCATTGGCTGATGCTCTTGTTACTGGTGATGATGGTGGCTCCTCTCTCGTAACGGTGGCTGATGACCTTGAACAGCAGGTGGGCGTCCTTGCGGTCCAGCGTCTGGAAGCCGAGCTCGTCGATGATCAGCACGCTGGTGCTCATGAACTTGCGGCGGTGACTCTTGCGGCCCTGGTTCTGCTCGTCGCGCCTCAACCGGTCGATGAGCTGATCAGCGGTGGTGAAGGTGACGCTGAAACCGTTCTGGATGGCGCGGATGCCCAGGCCCTGCGCCAGGTGGGATTTGCCGACTCCGGGCGGGCCTAAGAACAGCACGTTCTCCTTGCGTTTCGCGAACTCGGTGGTGGCCAGCAGGTCGAGCTGGTGCTTGTTCAGGCCGCGCTGGAAGCTGTAGTCGTACTCCTCCAGGGTCTTCCCTAAGGCAAGGCCGCTGAGTTTCAGGCCGGTCTTCACGCGCCTTTCCTCGCGCGCTAAGCGCTCCTGGGTGAGCACGTGCTCCAGGAAGTCGGGCAGGCTATGCTCCTCGCGCACGCTCTGCTCCAGGAGCTCGGGGAGGCGCTCGGGCGTGAACTCGAAGCCCAGGTGCCGCAGCAGGGCGCGGCTGCGCTCTAAGCTGCTGCCGCTCATGGCCGGCTCCTAAGCAGCGCCTCGTACTCGCTGAGCGGCCGCCTGGCGGCCTCCCAGCTCCTATCCGCCACGATGATCTTGCCGATGTGCCCGAGCGGCGTCGGCGCCTGCACGCGCGCGTCTTCCTCGACCGCGGCCGGGTCGTAGCAGGCCTGGTCGATCAAGAGCCTGGCCTTGGTGCCGCGCGGGTACTCCATCACCACCTGGCCATTCGCGATGATCAGCACCTTGCCGGGCGCGCCCCTGACCTGCACGTTCTTCCCGGCGTGAACGAAGGGCGCGGCGTACTGGCGGCCCTCGAAGCTCACCAAGCAGTCGCGCCCCACCCGGCGGGAGACCTGCACGTCGAACGGTAACGGCAACGGGTCAGGCAGCGCCTGCAGCACCTCCCGTTCAGCCAGCCAGGTGTCATGCACGCTGTCGCCGGTAACGGGGTTGGTGAGTTTCCGCGCGCGGGCCAGGATGCGCTCGGCGGCCGCCTCGTTCAGGTCATCCAGGGTCACGAAGCGCTCGCCTTGGCGCACTATCGGCCCCATCACGTCCTGCACGCGCCGCTCCACCTTGCCCTTGTCGGGCGCGCTGCGTGGCCGGGTGGGATCGATGATGAAGCCGAGCTGATCGGCGTACGCCACGTAGGTGTCGTTCAGCTCCGCCCACGCCCCCGCACCCTTCTTCACGCCCACCTTCAGGTTATCGATGCGCAGCGTCAACGGCACGCCGCCCAGGAAGCTCAGCGCGTGGTTATGCCCATCCAGCCAGGAGAGCTGCGTCTCATCGGGGTAGAAGCGCACCGGGCTCAACCGCGAATGCGACAGGGTCATCACGAACGCCTTCAAGGGCGTCACGCCGCCCAGCTCGTGCACGAAGATCCGCCGCGTGCCCCAATCCACCTGCGCCTGCGTGCCGGGCCGCGTCTCGATGCGCCTGACCGGCCTGACCGCAGGCTGCGGCGCGCGGCGCCTCACGAAGCGCACCACCGCCTTGTACGAACCAACGTAACCGTGCTCGCTGACCAGCGTCTCGTAGAGGCTCTGGACGCTCTCCGGCCGGCCCGACGCGCCCTCCCAGTCCTGCCGCTCGATCCACGCTTGGATCACGCTTTCGAAGGGCGCGCACGCCTCCGCCTGCTGCGCGCGGCCATCCACCGCGCCCGCCGCGCGGCGCTTGAGGCGGTAACGCAGCGTGCTCTCGTCCACCCCGAGTTCCTTGGCGACACTGCGGATACTCCGGCCCTTACCCACGAGCACCTCCGCGCACACCAGCTCCCGCTCCGACAGCTTCGCCACGCTCGCCTCCCGAGTACGCGAAACGTACCCGAGATAGCTTCAGGACAGTGCGGGAAAGTGGCTGTCCGCTAAGCGCGAGAGTACGATGTCCTCTGACACCCGCGCATCGTGCTGCCCCTGCTGTTGTAATACTCGACCGAGAAGGCAGACTCCAAGTCTGAGCTTGCGACCTTCTCGATTGCGTCCCTGATTTCCACAGCTGGCCAAGCATCTGTTGGACTTAGAGAGGTCTCACTCGGCGGCCCCTCCTCCAATTGTGCCTTGTTCGGCCTATGGGAGGACGGACCGTAGCAGAGCACTCTGCCAATCCATCTATCCCCAACGGCTAGCCTCTTGGCCTCTGCAAGGCTTCTCCGAGCGTCTTCTATCCAAGCAAGCAGTGCCGGCCCGTCCAGGCTCCCATCCGGTCGTGTCCTGGGGATAAGGCGCCACGATCGAAGAAGGTCGAGCGCGACAGTTGCCCGGGCGCGTTCCTCCTCCGAGGGGTCGGTAGGCTGCTCGCCTTCGCCGAGGTATGCCGTGGATACCACGCTCACAAAGAACGCAGGATCCTCCGACAACTTGCGGTGAAGAACCTGAGACTGTCGCTGCTCAAAGCGAAATAGCGGGAGGTACTGCCACTCCAGTTGGGCAAGATGCTGGGAATCGTACCCGCGCTCATACAGGTAGTCGAGGAGCTGTCCTACGTGGAGCGCGTCCTCGTAACTGAAGGGACTTGTAGCGGTCTTGGCGGCTTCTTCTAGTGTTTGCGCGATGAGAGTAGAAGGAATGTGGACATGGTGGACTTCCTCAACTGCGGCGATCAAGTGAATCGCCTTACGCGCCTGTTCAGCCCCTATTAGCCTCTCCACTGCATCTCTAGCCAATTCCCCGTCTGTTGGTAGCCTGTATGGATCCATGAGGGCCCAATAGGACTTCTCTTCCTCGTTGCCGAGCTCCTCGACTAGGTTCCAGACTTCCAGTGACGCCGGTAGGGCAACGAGGAACATGGTCTGATGCTCGAGAGACCACTTGTCGCGATACCTTTTCAGAGTCTCTATCGCCCATGAACTGCCATGCTGCCAGGCTTTGAAGGTCGCGTAGCGGGCAACTACCTCTCTGTCCGCATCTTCATTGGAGGTGATCCAAGTGAGCACGTCGTCAGGCGCGACCCCTACTGACCGAGCGAGCGCCGCGGCAACCGCGTTGGCCGCGAAGAGTTGCTTGTCGATTGTTGATGCCCAGCTGAGCACGCCTTCTAAGCCCCGCTCGGCTAGAACTTCAGCCAACGCCGCATCTTGTGCTGCTATGAGGGCGGCGGACTGCTCCTGCGGGTCACCGCCTGGGAATGCCAGCTGTGCTCCGGGCGCGAACAGCCATTCGTGCCTGGAGATCGGGTCGCTATCTTGAAGAGTCTCGAGAGCAGCGTCCAATCGGTTCACCAAGTCTGATGGCATTGACCATTGAACATCTGCAAAGCGTCTGTGTCGTACTACGATATCTCTGATAGTTCTGGTAAGTGCCTTGCGACCATCACTGTCAAGCACCTGGGGGTTAAGGCCTTCGATGGCTTCTATTAGCTGCTCCCGGGCAGGCAAATCTATTGGAGCAACCCGAGCTAGCAGATTCGCCAAACGTACTCCATCATGTCCCGCGTCCTCAATTACGCGGTCGCTGACCGCGGCCGTCGCATGGAGGAACTCGTTCATCATGACGGTTCCCCACTCGTCAGGCCTCCAATCACGATAGACGGGCGAGGCGGTGGCTCGAGAGTGCTCTGTAGTGGAAGGTATTAGCTCAAATAGTAGAGCCCAAGCCACGTCGGGTTCACGACTACGAAGCAGGTCTAGGGCTGCGATTCTTTGCTCGAAGGTAGCTGTCGTACCGGGTCGCCCGAGGAAGAAGATCTCCCTAAGGCTATTGGACGGCCGGTTTGCGGTGGGACCGCCCGGTTCGAGCCGAGCAAGCGCAGCTAGTTGGAGGGCCACTCTGGGTAGATGCTCAGGTGACCACGCAATCGTCTCCAAAGCCCACAACAAATGGACGTGCGGCGATCCTGGCGACAGTATTGAATTGTTGGCTCCGTCTTGAAACAACTTGACGATCGGGCTAACTGCAATCCGTAAACCGGCCTCTAGCGCATCAAGCAACGCCTCGGGAGCAGCTTCTGCCAGCAGCGGCAATGCGGGAGCCAACGACTGCCAACGGTGACCTGTATGATCTTCATTCGCCTGGCTCAGTAGAGAACGGACTATCGACTTTGCGACTTCCGCGCCGCGTCTACCGCCCGGAAGCGGAACAGAATCGGACGTGGCAGCCAACAACGCAATGGTGTCTGCGACTCCCTTCGTGAGGAGAGGTCCGTACTTCCGACGGCGGCCCAGAAGGTCGGCCATAATGCGTTGATCTGGGGGGAGTTCAAGCGTTGGGTCCTCGACTCCCAGGACTTCCTTGGCCACCTTCGCAAAGCGCTCGACATCGTCTGAGGTTAAGTGTCGAGAAAGTAGTGCCCAAGCATCGCTCTTGTCTGCAATCATCCAGGCGTCCCCGACGCGTCGGATTGGAGGGTCAGAGCTGTGCAGCCAACCCGTTAGGGCGCGAGCTACGTCCTCATACGATCTATTCGCTATGTCTGCTAAGGCTTCGCGGTCGCCCTTCTCTGAGTCATGCCATTCGCCAGCAAGTACAGCCGGAAGAACAGCTACAGCGCTCTCGGCTCGAGCCCAAGCAGGTACTTCAACGTCTGGGTTGATTGCAAGGCTGCGACGTAGGGCTATGAGGCTTCGCCGGCCTCGAGTAGCCAGGGTAGAGGCTCTATCGCTTGGAATGCCGGTTTGTTCCAGGGCAGATTCAATCCCTGCCCGCCTTAGACGGGGTAGATGAATCCCTTGTTTGGATGGCGTCTCCGGACCAAGAGGCAGAAGTACTTGGTGACCCTGCCTTGTGGCCGAGGCGACCTGGGGGCTCTCGAAGGTTGGCAGCAATACGAGGGGAGTATTGTGGCCCGATAGTCGCTTCCATGCCCTGGGCGACCTAACGACGAGAGCTCGCTCAATGCCGCGCAAGTCTCCCACTTCGTGCATAGCCGCGAATGCGAATGCCAGAGCTTCGTCCTGGCTGTCGGCTTTCAGTGAGAACGCGCCCGGCCCACCTAATAGATGATTCCTTAGTTGGTCTACCTCGCCTTCGCGTCCCGATAGGAACAGTTGCGCGGGGAGTGCAGGTTCTGTCGCGCCTGACCAACCTTCCCACCAGGTCTCTAGACTCTCCGCTTCGTACGGATCCTTTCCTAAGCGTGAGGACAACCAAGAGTGCACAGCGGGTGCGGTCTCAAGCCAAGCCTCTACGTCATCGGCATCGAAGGCCGCTACTTGCTTCCAGATCCCTTCTCGATTGCGGGCGGCAACCCATGCGTCCTTCCTGGGCCAGCGCCGGGGTGTCACAAACACAAACGTGGCAGTTGAAGGATCAATCGTGCCTGGATGGGACGTGCGCTTCGCGTAGTCTTCTTGGGCTTTGCGGCTCGGGTCGCCGACGCCCATTTCCCACACGGATAGACCACTTGGGACAAAGAGACTCGGCTCAGCAGCTTCTACGACGCCATCCCATCCGGGAAGCGATACGCCTTCACCGGCACGAATGGAGTTCCGGAGTGGTTGATTTGCCGTGGCCGAGACTAGCCTTCTGACAATCCTAGGAAGCTCGCTTTGCGCGTCGCGACGCGCTGCCCACTGATCTAGGTCAGTCGCAGAAACAAGGTCCATCGCAACCCCCGGCATTGAGTAGTCAAGTCGCAGCTAGGCCCACTGAAGGCAGTAGAGCGGTCCTACTGTGGAGGCTAGCAATCTCTGGAGCAGGGAGGGGCCCGTCTACTGGTGCCAGACGGCCTTGGGCCGGCCCCTTCGGTCCCCAGCCGTATGGCTGGGTCCTCTGTCACAGGGGACCCTGACCGGACCCCGTTCTCTGGTCCACTACTGGTGAGGGGTTCCTGTCTTGACTCTATCAGTCAGGCCTTCTAGCGCTTCGGCGGGGGTGCCGTACCCCAGCGCGCCGTGCGGCCGTTCGTGGTTGTAGTAGTTCCTCCAGTTCGCGATCAGGGCTTCCGCTTCGTGCAGGGTCGCGAAGAGCTCCAGGTTCAAGAGCTCGTCGCGCAGGCGGGCGTTGAAGCTCTCGTTGAAGCCGTTCTGCCACGGCGAGCCCGGCTCGATGAACAAGGTCCGTACTCCACTGGCCGCCAGGAAGCCCCGGGCGGCGTCGGCGATGAACTCCGGTCCGTT
>Ga0180217_1004468_pt1 | contig 11061 bp, 9 predicted proteins | sample eDN3rd37CBELigOP_FD_128521 | JGI IMG/M metagenome (GOLD analysis project Ga0180217, IMG submission 128521) | Enriched Organic Plus compost microbial communities from Emeryville, California, USA - eDNA 3rd pass 37_C BE-Lig OP (version 2) (version 2) ... | reverse complement strand
TTGACTTAGAAATTGATCCATTTACAGGTGATATTTTTAGTAAGACCGCTGAGATTAAAACTGTTTACCAAGACAAATACAATCCAGATCCAGCAGTAGCTGAAATTATGAAGAAGTATTCTGAAAAGATTGAGCCAATCAAAGCTGAAGTTGTGGGAAAATTAACAACAACTCTTGAAAAAGGCTACCCAGCAACAAAAGAAATAAGTGACCTTCCTTTAGGTAATCTAATTGCAGATGGAATGAAAACTGCTATGAAATCAGATTTTGCCTTAATGAATGGTGGCGGTGTAAGATCTCCCCTTGAAGCTGGTGATGTTACATTCGGTGATTTATTTGCCGTTCAGCCATTTGGAAATGTTTTAAATAAAGTAAACCTAAGCGGTGCAGATTTAGAAGTTATCCTTAATGAACAGATTACATCAAGAGGTCTTGATTATCATATTTCCGGCTTTTCATACACGTACACATACGATGATACAACAAAATCCGGAAAAGTCATGGATATCTTCCTGCCAGATGGAAGCAAGATTGATCCAGCAAAAGAATATTCAGTTGTGGTCAATAACTATATGTATGGAAACATTAGCACAAGTATTGGAAAGCTTTCTACAGACATGGAAGTAGGTCCGGTTGATCTTGATGCTACTGTTGAATACGTTAAAACTTTACCTTCACCATTTGATTATCATTCTGAAGGACGAATTAAAAGAGTTAATCTATGATGTTAAGGCCTGTTTCAGTAGAGACAGGCCTTATCTGCTTCACGCCCAGAATTGCGCTTGAATATCTTTTAATGTATTTACAGAGTTTGCAAACTTCGCTTTTTCCTCATCTGTTAATTCCAGTTCAACGACCTTTTTAATACCCTTACGATTTATAACAGACGGAATACCAATGAAGACATCACTATGATCATTTTCACCCTCCAGGAGAGCACCAACAGGTAAAACGACATTCTCATTTCTTAATATCGCTCTTGTGATTCTTGCTAATCCCATTGCAATACCATAATATGTTGCACCTTTAGATTCGATGATTTTATACGCCGCATTCCTTACCTGTACAGCGATTTCTCCCTTTCTCTCCTCTGATAGCTTTGGTGCTACAGGTGTTCCTGAAATGTTTGCTGAACTCCATACCGGCAATTGGGAATCTCCGTGTTCGCCAATAATATATCCATGTACACTAGTTGGTGCTGTATCAAATTCTTCTCCTAATATATAACGGAATCTCGCTGAGTCCAGAATCGTCCCTGAGCCGATTACTCTCTCTTTTGGCAATCCCGAAAACTTCCAAGTAGCATAGGCAAGGATATCTACCGGGTTTGTTGCAACAAGGAATATGCCGTTAAATCCGGATGCCATAATTTGCTTCACAATTGATTCATAGATGTTTACATTTTTCTTTACTAAATCTAATCGTGTTTCACCCGGTTTTTGTGCTGCTCCCGCACAAATGACCACAAGTGCAGCATCTTTACACTCCTCGTAAGTACCAAACTTTATATTCATTGCATTAGGTGCATAGACAATCCCATGATCCAGATCCATCACATCACCTTTTGCCTTATTTTCATTTAAATCGACAAGGACAATTTCATCACTAACCCCTTGGTTCATCAGCGCGTAGGCATAGCTTGATCCAACTGCCCCGGTTCCTACTATAACAACCTTATTGCCAAGTGTCATACTCATTACACATGCCTCCTAGTGTCAATCACCTTTATATCTACATGATTATCCTTACACCATATAGAATAACCTGTTTTACACATAAATCCCAATAATTATGAAACTATTTTCCTGTATATCTCGTATATGTTATGGAGGTGAAGATCATTGTATATCAATATTAATGAGCCGAAAAGAGAGATCTCTTCCGAAGCTGTGAAGGTATGGAGAATGTCTAATACGATCGGTCATATCATTGCACTCGTTATCATTGCCATTCTATTCATTTGCTCTGAGCGATTTGAGTGGTATAGCTGGGTTAGTATTGTTCTCTATTGTTTAGGCGGGCTTGCTATGTTATCAGGTATTTATTCCATTTTGATTGAACCTGTCTATCTACAACGAACCTGGCGTTATGAAATTGATCAAGAGTTTATTCAGCTAAAACATGGAAGATGGAACCAGCAACATATATTGATTCCTATGGAAAAAGTAGAATATGTGCGCACAGAACAAGGTCCGATTATGCGTCGACATATGCTTTACAATATTGAGGTGGGTACAACAACTTCAAATCATGTTATCCCTGCCATTCCCGCAGAAGAGGCACATCTATTAAAAGCACAAATTGCTGTGTTTGCAAAAATAAAAGACCAAGAGAATGGTGAAGGAGAAAAAGAACATGCATCCAACAACTAAACGTTATCATCCTGCGATGATAGCTGTAGACCTTATTTCATTTATCAAAGGTTCAGTAGGAATTGTTCTTATCTTATTTATATTTAAAGCAACATCCACAGCTACATGGGTTGTATGGGGAAGGTACATATTTATCATTGTTTGTATTTCCACTCTTATTTGGACCATTTTACAGTGGATGTTCTGTCAATATGAGGTTACTCAGAATTCAGTCATTGAACGTAAAGGGGTATTTATTAAATCACATCGAACCGTTCCTTTTAGCAGTATCCATAATCATAAATCAAATACAACATTTATCCATCGTTGGTTCGGACTTACGTCTCTCACACTTGAAACAGGTACAAGCGGAGAACATGCAAACTTTACTTTTCCCGTTATAACAGCTAAAGAGAAACGTCATATTCTCATTCTTTTAGAACAACCACAGGATCAACAAAATGGTGAAGAACCACAACCAGTTATTGAACGAAGCATTCATTTTCAATCGAATAAAAAAGACTTAATAAAGGCTTCATTTACATCGCTTAGCTTTTTGGCCTTTTTCCCTTTATTAAGTGCCCTGTATTTTAATTTGACAGAGCTTTTTCACATTCAAAATTCAGCCAAGAATACGTTCGATTATTTACTCATTCATTGGTGGATGCTTATTATTATACTGATAATAGCTATAATTTTATCTGTCTTATTTGGGTTGTTCAAAACCTTTACAAAATACGGTAACTTTGTGATTAGTGATGATACGGATAGAATCTATATTGAAAAAGGCATGGGGAATGTTGTAAGTTATTCAATTCTTAAACATCGGGTTCAAGCTGTTGTTGTAGAACAATCCCTCTTAAAACGTTTACTTAGTCTTGTTGAAGTGAAGCTTATCAGTGCAGGAGGATCTGAGGATGGAAATGATCAGGATACGAATTCTTTATATCCTTTTATGCCTAAAAAACAAGCTTATCAAGTCCTGCAATCCATGTTGCCTCAATATGTCATTGAAGAGCGTATGGAAAGATTTCCGATTAAAGTTCTGTGGCTCAAGCTTCTTCATCCTTATTATGTAACAATTTTATCAATCATTGGACTGGCCATTTTTAAAAGAGAATGGCTATGGATAGCAGCCTTTGTATTTATCCTGTCTGTTACCTCAAGAATCCTTGATTATTGGTTCACAAGCTATATTCGCTATGGAAAAACTGTTCAAATAAGAAAGGGCGGATTTGTGAATGAAACATTTGTTACACATCACGAACGAATTCAGCAAATCTCGATTAAACACTCTTGGTTACAGCGGAAATTTAATGTTGCTACACTTGTTTTTCTTAATAGAGCCAAACCAATGCATGAAAGTAGACTATATGGCCTTTCCAAAGAAGAGGCTGGCACATTTTACACGTGGTATCATGGCCATTCGAAATAAAGCTAATAACTCTTCACAGATTAAGCCCGAAGGATTCCTTCGGGTCCTTCCATTCATTTATTCGCAGCTTTCAAAGTTGCAGCAATGTTTCTTGCTGTCATTTCCATGTAATCAGCAGCATGTTCAAAGGCATTTGGAAGTGTGGTAACACCTGGCACAATGCTAAAAAGTGCATCAATACCATGTTCGTATACAACATCACAATCTTTCGATAGAGAGCCTGCTACACCAATTACAGGCACACCATACTTTTTAGCTGCCTTTGCAACACCAATAGGAGTCTTTCCATAAATAGTTTGTGAATCAATTCTTCCCTCACCTGTTATAACAAGATTCGCGTCTTCTACTACTTCATCAAAATTCACTGCATCAAGGACAATTTGAATCCCTCTTTTTAATTCAGCATTCAAAAAAGCTACTAGACTCGCTCCAAGACCTCCAGCAGCACCTGCCCCTTCTATATTTCGAAAGGACCTTCCAAGTGATGCCTCTACGACATCGGCAAAGTGAGTCAGGTTCTGATCAAGCAATTGGACCATCTCAGGTGTTGCTCCTTTTTGGGGACCAAATATTGCTGATGCACCTCTTGGCCCTGTTAATGGATTATCAACATCACAGGCTACTTCAATTTTGATTTCCGTTAATCTTTGATCCAGTCCTGTCAAGTCGATAGAGGCGATTTCCGAAAGCACACCACCTCCTGCCTGAATATCATTTCCATCTGAATCTAGTAATCTCCCACCTAACGCCTGAACCATCCCTGCTCCTCCATCATTTGTGGCACTTCCACCAACCCCGATAATCATATGCTCTACACCTAAATCAAGGGCGGATAAGATTAACTCTCCTGTACCTCTTGTCGTCGTTACTAATGGGTTTCGTCGTTCAAAAGGGACTAAATGCAAACCGGATGCAGCAGCCATTTCAATAACGGCCGTTTTTCCATCACCCATCAAACCAAAGAAAGCTTTAACCGGATTTCCAAGTGGACCTGTCACAATCCTTTCTTTAATTGAACCGTTTGTTGCATCGACTAAAGATTGAACAGTACCTTCTCCACCATCCGCCATCGGCATTTTTTGATAATCGGCATTTGGAAAAATCCTTTTAAAGCCCCTCTCTATTGCAAGAGCGGCCTCCATTGCAGATAAGCTTTCCTTAAAAGAATCTGGGGCAATGACTATTTTCATCTTTTAAATCTCCTTTCTAAAAATCCCGTTAACCAAAAAGTTTAAATACTCCGAATATGAGGGTGGAAATGACCGTAAGCGTTAAACCAACCAAAAATTCATATGGCATTAGTTTTAAGCGCTCTTTAATTTCCATGTTGACACTTCCTGCTGTCGCATGAAAGAAACTTCCGTGAGGCAAGTGATCAAGCACTGTTGCGCCAGCATGAATCATGGCAGCCCCGGCTAATGCTGAAATTCCCAAACCTAGAATAGTACTGCTGAAAACACCGCTTGCTACAGCTGTACCTGCTGTTGTTGAAGCTGTTGCAGCAGACATAAAAATTCCCGATACAGGCGCCAATAAATATGCCGGCAAGCCAGATGAGCTTAATCCATTGATCATTACATCCTTCAACTCAGAATTAGCAATGATCCCAGCCAATGTTCCAGTTCCTAATAACATAATCGCAACACCAGACATTTTACTTAATCCTGAAACTGCATAATCATTAAGTTCCCTGGTCTTATTCATCGCAATTGCGCCAATAATTCCTCCTATAGGCAGTGCAATCATTGGATCAATATTAATATCAAATAATGGTCTTAACGCCAGTAAAATAATTGTAACGAGTGGTCCAATCATAGCTGTCATAAATAGAGGTTTTTTTGTCATATCTGAGACTTCAACATCTAGGTCCATGACAATAGAACCTTTTTTTGCTACCTTCTTTGCTAAATAATACGTTACTGCAATACCCAAAATAGCCGGAATGATTCCTGCCGATATAATCGATGTCAGCGGTACATTAAAGGCATCAGATGCTGCAATTGCATTTGGGTTTGGTGACATGATATTTCCTGCTTTTCCTCCACCAATCATCGCTAGTAAAATAGCAGTCTTAGAAAGTTGTGCCCGCTTAGCAATAGCTAACGCAATCGGGGCAACAGTAATAACAGCCACATCTACAAAAACCCCGACAGTTGTCAAAATCATTGTCGCTACAGCCAACGCCAAGAGCGCCCGTGATTCCCCAAACTGTTTGACGATCTTTTCTGCTATCGATGAAGCTGCACCAGATTCAATTAAAACACCTGCAAGGATGCCCGCAGCCATTATTCTCAATACTGCCGGAATAATATCTTTTGCACCTTCTATCATTAAATTCACTGTATTTGTAATATCAACGCCACCTATCAACCCTCCGATCAAGGCTCCGGCAACCATTCCATAAGCAGGTGGCACTTTTTTTAGTATTAACACAATGGCAATGACCAAAGCACTTATTGCTCCTAAAGCACTTACTGAAACCTCGATACTGATTCCTCCCCAATGTTGTTTTTGGTTTATGATGACATTGTGAAAGAAAACAAGACCTCATACGGAAAACCCCATCTGCAAATGCACAATAAAGTATATTATGTATTAATTTTGCTAGATATAACTCTATTAAACCGTATTTAGGCAGGTCTGTTCAACAATTTCCATTACCCTGTTCATGAATTAATAATTGCCTATTACATTCCTGCCCAATAAGTAGTTCCTGTTACAAAATGGTTGCAGGCTCTCTGTTACCACTAGTAACTTAATAAGTAGTCATCTGGAATACTTTTTGAATCATATACATGATGTATTTAAACACTGGTAACTGATCCTGATATTTCTCATAATCGACTGTATAAGTACCATCTTCATTACTCCAAATTCTATTGAAATAGTGATCAACTGATTCTATGAGCTTACTTTCTGTCGGGGCTATGATTTTCATACCTTCTTCTACATTATAGTCGTCGAGATTTCGCGATGTGAAATTGCTCGAACCACCAATGACAACGGACTCCTGTTGACCTTTTATATAAATCAGTTTTGAATGATATTGCTCTTTGTTTGTAGCATACCAGCGAATTGTAATATTTTCATAGTCAAGATTTTGAAGTTCTGCTGCTATAGGCAGATTCGGCAAACCGATCTTTTCTTGTCCAAAAGCATTTTGGTTTGGATCTAATACAATGTTGATTGTAACTCCTCGTTTTGCAGCCTCCTCAATACCTTTAATAATATCTCTATCAGCCAAATAAAACATGCCGATCCAAACCTTATCTTTCTTTTCTGCCTTATTCAACGCATCGACAACATGGGTTTGAACCTTTCTTTCTGTAAGAATTTGAGCATGCAATGATAATCCTTCTTCTAATAAAGAAGGTTTAATTAGCTCATCTAACTCAACCTTTGAAGGAAATGCGTTTAAGTCCCCGCCTGAAAATGCAGCTATTGCTTTTTCAGCTCTCACCATATCTTTGAGGATTGATCCTTTTACTTTAAAACCTATATTGGAATGAAACCCGCTGGCATCATGTGGATTCGCAGATAAAATCAACCCGGCATCTTCGGTGATGACCACTTTTCTATGGTTTGCTTTAATATTCAATAATTTTAAATAAGAACGTGCTGTCACTTCTGGCGCTGACTTTTCCATTGGATTTGGAAGCCAACCGTTACCCTCCTGTCCAAACCACTTAATTGTTGCCCTCCAAAATCCAGAGTATAAAAGATTAGGATCCCGTAATCGGTCCAAGTTCGTATAAACTACTTCCACACCAAGATCCTCCAATGGATCAATTTGCTTGGCCTCATGAGATCCATATGTAGTATTAATTTGATCGGTAATAAAAACTACTTTTAAATCAGGGTACTTCTCTTTTTGCTTTTCAATTGATTTCGTTAATCTTTCACTAAGCTTTGGGTATGAACGTTTGCCATCTGTATACCCATTAACTAAGAAAAGATCTAGTATTAGAAAATGCTCCGCCTCCTGAATTGTTTTAAATACCTCGTTAAAAATAGAGTGATCATACTCATCTTCCCCATCTTTTTGATACGTGAGGTCATATAAAAAATCAATATCTTGATCTGATATTGCATGAACCTTGCTTTGATAGGAAAGTCCGGATGGCAGGGGTTTAACTCTGTGATATAGCATGGTTGCTGATAAAATTATGATTATAATGGCGCTAATTATCCATTTTTTCTTCTTTTTCATTTGATTCCCTCATTTAGTTTTTCTCTTTATATACCCTTTTGTAAGGTCGGGAAATCATGTGCTATTTAAAATGTTTCACGTGGAACAAAATCAATGATAATGAACATATGAAATTATGGAAACTATAAAATTTCAATGTGAAATTTTTAACATTGATTTATCCTACTAATGTGTTTAACCATCAAAGTAATCATATTACAGAATTGTTTTCATTTATAACTAGAAAAATTCACATAATCCTTAACTATAATAGATTTGAAACAAAATAAGGAAGTGAAGTATGATCTACAAACATCGAAGAAAATCACTTGAATTACTAGCTCTTGAATATCTAGACAAGCGAATGAGTTTAACAGACAAAAGTAAACTCCATTATTTAAATCTCCTAAAAGGATATGGGGGAAAAACTATTAGATGATTATTTAGAAAGGTTAAAATCCGAATGTTATATTTTAAATGATTTACTTCTTCAACAACACCTTGTTCCAAATTGATTCCCTACTAATTTTTCTGAAAACCATTTACATTTATGAGGTAAAGAACTATCAAGGAAATTTTTATTACGACTCTGATAGACTTTATAAACACCCAAGTCAGAAATTAATAATCCACTAACTCAACTAAATAGAACTGAATCATTGTTACGACAGTTACTTCAGAGTCTGGGATTTCATCAATCTGTAGTGGCCTCAGTTGTCTTCATTCATCCCGAATTCACCTTATATCAAGCACCTCTTAGCAAACCGTTTATTTATCCATCTCTACTTAATCAATACTTTAAGAAGCTCAATAAACTTACCTCTTGTCTTTCATCACCACCAGGAAACTATTTCCCTATACAAAACAGCAATCTTATCCATACTAGATTGCTGTTCCTTAAACTTTTATTCAAAAGATTATTGAATCCCATAGCCTACAAACTCTCAATTAACTCCATTCTTTCATAACGAATGGTTGCTACCTCTTCTTTTCTCGCCTCAAACTGTTCCCTTAAATTCGATAAAATTTCACTAACCTTTGAGAGTTGGCTTTTTGTTTGTTCTAAAGAGTCGTTAATCTTTCCTTGAACCATCATATCTACAAAGAAGCCATCAAAAAAGAAATCGGCAAATTTAAGCATGCCTGAGATATCAATTTCGAGATGTGCTTCTTCTTGTATATCTAATAGTTCTTTTTGAAAATATCGCATACTTGTTTGAGCTTTATGGATGCTGGCTTCAGCTTCATCCAAGTGTTGGTGTTTTACAAAACTGGAGATTGAACCGCCGCCGAACATATCAAAAGTTCCCCAGTTACTTGCTTTTTCTAGAGATGTTTGAGCTTCCAAAAGATCATGTTTTACGCGTGTTCCAGCAACTATAGCCTCTTCTAACTCTTGTATATAGGCTTTAAGAATCCCCTCTTGTTCACTCATTTCAAATATTTTATCTGCATGAGGGGAATGACTTGCTTTAATCATTTTCTCTTTCTCAGAAAGAAGTTGCTTGTATCTAGATTCTACGTTGTCTAACATATGTAATTTATTTTTCAGATCAAGAAAGGCCTTATTTATTTCAGATTTTGTTTTGTTTGCTTCTTCCAGTTTATGCTTAGCAGCAATAAGTTCCTGTTTTTCCTTTGAAAGTTTTTCATCCTTTGTTCCAGATAATAAAGCAAATAGATTTTTTAGAGTCATTTTTTCTAGTTGAGTAACATCTTTTTCTTCTGATTTGTAGATCATTTGCAACTGGGCAATTCTTTCCTCAACCACTTTATTTTCTTTTTGGAAATCTGCTATTTGGGCTTCAAATTTTTGTTTTTTACGTAAATCTCCTTTTATCTCAATTAACTTATTATTTATTTCTGTGAACATTATATTCCTCCTGTTTTCCCTTTTATCTTTTTTACGAAATACATTGGAAAAAGTTTCAACGGTAGGATTCTTGTTTAAGTTATTTGATTTTGGGAATTCTAGTGATGTTGTAAATCCTTATCGATCATTTAAATTTCGTTGATAACACGATTCCAAGGATTACAAACTGTTTTCTCATTTAGAGTCAGAAATACAAGTGAATTCATAGCAATTAAAAAGAATTAACTAAGCATATATTCTTCTACTATTTCAAAATTAATTATGATACCTTTGACAATATACCATAGAAAACACTTACATTATTTTTTATTAAAAAGATATAATCGTTTCACTTGACTAAAAGCAAATTCTATTTGATAATTTATATAAAATTAGAACAATTATTGAAAGTGTTTAATAGTTGTTCAAATATATTTAGGAGGAATATAAACATGTCATTAATCGGTACTGAAGTAAAACCTTTCGCAGCAAAAGCATTTAAAGATGGTGAATTCATCGATGTAACAAACGAAAGCTTAAAAGGTCAATGGAGCGTATTCTGCTTCTATCCAGCAGATTTCACTTTCGTATGCCCAACTGAGCTTGAAGATTTACAAAACGAATATGAAAACTTAAAAGCTCTTGGAGTTGAAGTTTACTCTGTTTCTACGGATACACACTTCACACATAAAGGTTGGCACGATAGCTCAGAAAAAATCGGTAAAATCAAATATGCAATGATCGGTGACCCATCTCAAGTGGTTTCTCGTAACTTTGAAGTGTTAAATGAAGAAGAAGGTCTTGCTGACCGTGGTACTTTCATCATTGATCCAGACGGAGTTATCCAAACTGTTGAAATTAACGCTGGAGGCATCGGCCGTGATGCAAGCACGCTTATTAACAAAGTTAAAGCGGCTCAATATGTTCGTAACAATCCAGGTGAAGTTTGCCCAGCTAAATGGGAAGAAGGTTCTGAAACACTTAAGCCAAGCCTTGATCTTGTTGGAAAGCTGTAAGGAGAGTCATAAATGGTACTTGATGCAGAAATTAAAGCACAGTTAGAACAATATCTTCAGCTATTAGAAGGCGATATTGTTTTAAAAGTTAGTGCTGGTAGTGATAAAATCTCAACTGACATGTTGGAGCTAGTGAATGAGCTAGCTTCCATGTCCTCAAAAATTACCGTTGAGAAAGCAGAATTAACCAGAACACCAAGCTTTAGTGTAAATCGTGT
>Ga0180217_1004464_pt1 | contig 11074 bp, 7 predicted proteins | sample eDN3rd37CBELigOP_FD_128521 | JGI IMG/M metagenome (GOLD analysis project Ga0180217, IMG submission 128521) | Enriched Organic Plus compost microbial communities from Emeryville, California, USA - eDNA 3rd pass 37_C BE-Lig OP (version 2) (version 2) ... | reverse complement strand
GAGAACGGCCGCGATTGCGGCGGCATCGAAGGGCACGACAGCGGCGGTTATGCCATGCCGGCCGAATGGGTCAACATGATCGAACGCACCCAGACGTCACACCTGCCCGATCCGTACGATCCCACGCCGATTGAACGCGGCATCACCGTGTACTACGGCGACATGCTGTATGGCCGAATCAGTATCGCGGTGATCGAGGATCGCAAGTTCAAGTCGGGGCCGGCTGGCAAGGTGAACTACTGGGAAGGCCGTCCCGACCACGTGAAAGATCCGAACTTTGATCCCAAGTCGGTCGACAAGCCTGGCCTGCAACTCTTGGGCGATCGGCAACTGAAGTTCCTGCGCCACTGGACCACCGACTGGAAGGGCGCCGACCTGAAGATGATGGTTTCGCAAACCATCTTCTGCAACCTGGCGAATTACCACGGGCAGCAGCAGGAATACCTGGTGGCCGACCTCGATAGCAACGGTTGGCCGCAGACCGGCCGCAACGTGGCTCTGGATGTGTTGCGGCGCGGGGTGGCCTTCCACTACGCAGGCGACCAGCACCTGGCGTCGATCGTGCATCACGGGATTGATGAATACCGCGACGCAGGCTTCTCGTTCTGCGTGCCCAGCACCGCGGCCGGCTATCCGCGCTCGTGGCGAGCCGATGCCGAAGGACGCCCCGTACAGAATCGGCCAGCGCCGGGCTTGCCCGATACGGGCGACTACCTCGACGGGCTGGGCAATCGCATGACGGTGTACGCCATTGGCAACCCGGCCGAGAAGAACCGCCCTGGCCGCATTCCCACGCTGCACGATAAGGCCAGCGGCTTTGGCATCGTCCGGCTGAACAAGCCTAAGGGCACGATCACCATGGAGTGCTACCGGCTCGAAGTCGATGCCAAGAACCTCAAGCCGGAGGACCAGTTCCCCGGCTGGCCGCGCACGATCCATTACACCGAGAACGACGGCCGCCGCGGCGTGGCGCACCTGCCGAAGCTGCGTGTCAACGGCGTGAAAGATCCCGTGGTTCAAGTCGTTCGCGAAGGCGGCGACGGCAAGGACGACGAGGTGCTTTACACGCTACGTATCCGGGGACAAGAATACCTGCCGCGCGTGTTCGCCAAGGAAGGGACGTATACCGTTCACGTCAGCGATCCTGACCACGGCAAGCAGCAAACCTTCCGAGGGCTGCGGCCGCAGGATGAACAGCGCGAGATCGTTGAAGTGCAGTTCTGATTGAGCACTGCCCATCTAGCTAGGATGCTGAGCCGTCACCGGCAGGCCGGTTGTTCGCATTGCCTGGCGGAGTGAGTGTTTGACCCCGCCGAGAATGAAAGGTCTGACGTATGACCAAGGTCTGGTTTGGCGGAGCGATGGCCGCATGCGTTCTGCTGATTGCCTGCGGCTGCGGAGAACAGCCCAGCGCCCCGAGTACCAATACGGCCCCTGCGGCGAGCGACCAGCATGCCGTGGCGGGGCCCTACGCGGCCCTGGGCGTCATGGTCGGCGAGGTCACCGCGGAGAGCGCGCTGGTGCAAGTGCGGCTGGCGGGCGCCGATCGCCTGGTCGATGGCGACTTGCCCGGCGCCGAAGGCGTGGTGGAGTTTTCGCTGAAGCCTGCCGAAGCCGGTGAAGCCGCAGAGGCGACGACACAACTCATCGAAGCCAAGCCGGAACGCGATTTCATCGCCCGGGCGCACTTTACCGGTCTGAAGCCGGGTGCTCGCTATACGTGCGAAACACGGATCGGCCGCGACAAGGATTCGCTCAAGGTGGGGCCGGTCGCCACGTTCCAGACACTGCCTGGTGCCGAGCAATCGGTGCCGGTGGCGTTTGTGGTCGTTACGGGCATGAATTACGCCAAGTTTCATGGCGATAACCGCATCGACCGCAAGTTGCACGTGCAGCAGAACAACACCGAGTTGCCGCCGCCTTATAGCGGGCCCGACAAGGACCAAGGCTACCCGGCATTGGCCACGATCTTGGGTATGAAGCCTAACTTCTTTGTTGGCACCGGCGACAACGTGTATTACGACACGCCCAAGGACCCCCGGGCGGAAACCGAAAAGGAGATGCGGCAGAAGTGGCACGAACAATTCGTGCAGCCGCGTTACCTGGCGCTGTTCGCCGAGGTGCCAACTTATTGGGAGATCGACGACCACGATTATCGCAAGGACGATAGCGATAACAGCGGCGATTATGAGCCGTCGCCCGAGTTGGCCAAGAAGATCATGCTGGAGCAGTTGCCGTTTGCTCCCGCCGATGCGGCCGATCCCAAGACGTATCGCACACACCGCGTGAGCAAGGATTTGCAAGTCTGGTTCACGGAGAATCGCTGGTATCGCAGCCCGAATGCCACGCCCGACGGGCCCGACAAAACCATCTGGGGCCCGGAACAAAAGGAGTGGCTGAAACGCACGCTGGCGGAGAGTGATGCCACGTTCAAGGTGCTGATCTCGCCCACGCCGATGGTCGGCCCCGATGACTTGCGGAAGACCGACAACCATTCGAACATGGGCGGCTTCCAGCACGAACGCGACGAGTTCTTTGCCTGGCTGAAGGACAGTGGCGAGCTGGCGAAGCATTTCTACATCGTTTGCGGCGACCGGCATTGGCAGTACCACTCCATTCATCCCACCGGGGTGGAGGAGTTTGCCTGCGGGGCCCTGGTCGACGAGAACAGCCGCCCCGGCCGCAAGCCGGGCGACCCCAAGTCGACCGATCCCGATGCGCTCATCAAGCAGCCGTATCTGCAGGACCCGCCCTCGGGCGGTTTTCTGCTGGTCCGCAGCACGCCGGCGGAAGGCGAAACGCCGGCCCAACTGGCGCTGGAGTTCTACGACGAGCACGGAAAACTGCTGCACCGGGAAACCAAGGCGGCCAAGGGCGAGAACCCGTAGCCACTTGCTGGTTGTGTCAGACGCCCGGCGGGGCGCATCCCCAGGTGTGCGGTTTGAGCACGTCGTGCCCGGCCGCACACCGGCCAGGCTCGCCAGAACCGGACCAGATTCTTTGAAGGCCTTCCGCACATTGCGGGGGCGGCCGATTGGGCTTGTGCCGTTCTTCACGGATTCCGCGGGCTTGTCTGGCGGTATCGATGCGCAAGTTGGCTGCGGACCGGAGGTTCAAAGAAAGCCACCCAGGCTTGGCATGGCCCTTGCTTTATTCGAAGATGCGGTCCGTGGCGTATCTCAGCCGCACACATCGGCCCGGCCGCAATCGGATCGACGGCATGTGCGGCGCATGGCGCGAAATCGCCGCCCAGCTGTAAAGGAGGGCTCCCATGACTGCCAAGAAGATTCTGTTCCCGACCGACTTTTCTGAGTGCAGCGATGCCGGGCTGGAACATGCCACCACGCTCGCACGCGATCTGGGGGCGACTCTGCTGATCGTGCACGTGGAAGAGCCGCCGCTGGCGTATGCCGGGGGCGAGATGTACTACGGCGTGCCTGAGCCCGATACCCGGGCGCTGGAAGAGATGCTGAAGAAGGTGCGTCCGACCGATGCGAGCGTACCCTACGAGCATCGCCTGGTGGTCGGCAGCCCCGCGCATGCCATCTGCGACCTGGCCGACGAAGAACGCGTCGACATGATCGTGATGGGCACGCACGGCCGCACCGGTCTGCGGCGGCTGCTGATGGGTAGCGTGGCCGAACACGTGGTGCGCTGGGCCAACTGCCCGGTGCTGACGTTCAAGACCCCGCACAAAGAAGCGGAGGCCGAACGGCCGGAGAACGCGGAGTCATCGACGACGTAGTTTCGCCGGTTGGTTCCCTGCCCTCACCCACGCAGGCAAAGCATTGGGATAGGCCGGCGGCGCGATCCTGATGGGTATGCCGTTAGCGGACACGCCGCCGGCGCCTGGTAACCACGAAGAAGGACGAAGTTGCCCGCCGGTCATTCAAGAGCGGGACATTGACCATGGAACATCTTTACGAACGTTTGCAGCAGCTCAAGGTCGCCGATTGCATGAACACCACGGTGGTGTTTGTCTCCGTGCATCAATGCATGCACGAGGCCGCTCAGTTGCTCCGCAAACACGGTATCAGCGGTGCCCCGGTGGTGGATGAGCATGGGCGCTGCGTGGGCATGCTTAGCGCGGCGGACTTTGTGCGTCGCGAGGCGGACGAACGCGACGGCATGCCGCCCTCGGCGTATGCGAAGGCCGAACGGATCGACGATGCTCGCCCGATTCCGCTTGAAGTGGGCGAGATCGGCGAAGAACGGGTTTCCAAGTACATGTCCACGGCGGTGCAGGCCGTCCAGCCGGAAACGTCGCTGCTCGCAGCCGCCCAGATGATGTGTGCCGGGCATATTCACCGGCTACCCGTCCTCGATACAGGCGGCCGGCCGCTGGGCATGGTCACTTCGCTCGATCTGACCGCGGCCCTGGTCAACGCCATGAACGAGGCCCAGCAGGATAGCGGCCGCTGACCGGCCGGCACTGCGGGGACCTGGGGGTAGATCGGCTAACGGTATCGCGGGTATCGGCAAGGCAGATTGGCTCAACCAAAACGAAAGGTAGCGTGTGGCATGAAACGAGGACGCTGGCTGGTTGTGGCGTGTGTGGCCGTGGGGCTGATGTGGCTAGGGGTGTCGAATCACCTGGCCGGCCAGGCAAACCCGGCGCCCCGGGCGCAGCCGCAGGCCAATGAGGTTGCCGACATCATGGCCCTCAAGCTCAAGCATGCCGAACGCGTGTTGGAAGCGGTGGCCCTGGCCGACTTCGATACCTTGGCCAAGGAATCGCAAGCGCTGAGCCTGTTGAGCCAGGAGGCCGCGTTCAATGCCCTGATGACGGCCGAGTACGCGCAGCAGAGTTTGGAGTTTCGGCGGTCGGCCGATGCGCTAACCAAGGCGGCCAAGTCCAAGAACATAGACGCGGCAGCACTCGCTTACGTGGACATGACCATGAAGTGTGTGAACTGCCACAAGCACGTCCGCGATGTGCGGATGGCCGCGCTGCCGGCGTTGGAACTGCCCCGGCGTTGATTTCCCCGCCACGAAGGATCCCACCGCCGCTCCGCTGAACGTGGAGCGGCGGTGCGGCATTTTAGGGGGGCCGGTTCGCTGCCCCCCCCCCACCATGGCCAACTGCTAACCCGCGATGCTACGACCGGCGCGGCTGCTGCAACTGCGGCAGCCGTTTGTCTTTTTGCAGCCGCGCGAAGGCACACTTGGCCCAGCCGGATGAAGTGCTGGCTGCCATGCAGTCGATGCCATCAATGCAGGCGAGACGCTGGCAGCAGATGCCGGAAAAACGCCCTAACGTCCCTTCATTCGATACGGCCGCCTCCCTATAATCTGCCGCCTCTTCTCAGGAGCAATCGCATGGAACGGATTCAAACGTGGGTGGTCGCGTCGTGCCTGGCGGCGGCGGTGGGTTGCCAAAGCGCGCCGGGTCTGCTGAATCCGGGCCCTGCGGAATATCAGCGGCACGTCTCCAATCAGTTTGATCCGTATCCCAGCGTGGAAGATGGGCCGCCGGTCGTGGGCGGCCGCCCGCTCGATTACCAACAGCCCTATACCGAAGTCAGCCGGTCGCAGCCGGGCCGTTGGGTAAACTCCCGCTTTAACCCGCGCAACTGGTTCGCCCAGTAACCTCCTCCAGTACGACGCCGATCGCCCCGCCCCTCCCATTCGGCTTTTGGCAGGCGTCGTCGGGATTCGAAGCGGTGTAACGATTGCGCCAAGCGGGCAGAACGCCGCGGCTGCATCAGGCAGGAAAACGCGGCAGGCGGCGAGAGGTAGCAGGCGGAGATGCGTAGCAGATCGCTACGCGTGGCGAAGACGGGCTTCGACCAGCCGGATGGCTTCTTCGGTCTTCCAGCATTTGCCGGCCAGGTGGAAGGTCTCGCCTTCTTGCACCGAGCGCTCGATCCGCCGCTGGGCCGAAACCACCGTGCTGTGGCTCTTCTTGCCGAAGTACTGGCCAATCTCGCTCAGGGCCGCCCGGGTATGTTTGCGGGCTAGCCACATGGCCAGCATCCGCGGATGGCTGGCGTCTTTATTACGGTTGGCCGCTTGAAGCGTGGCGGTGTCGATGCCCAGCACGTCGCACACGGCGGACTCGATATCTTGTAGCCGCACGCCTCGGGCTGCCCGTTGTGCGTCGCCCAGCAGTTCTTCGGCCATTTGCATGGTGACCGCTTCGCCCCGGGCCTGGCTGCCTGCTTTGAGCAGCTTGACCGCGCCTTGAAGTTGCCGGGCATGGCCGCTGCATTGCTCGGCCACAAAATGGGCCACGCCCTCAGGCAGGTCCAGTTCAAACTGCGCGGCGTAGGCCGATACGATCGCCTTGCGGACTTCTAGCTCCGGCGGCAGGATTTCGCAGGCCAGCCCAGCTTGCAGCCGCGAGGCTAATTCTGGCCCAAAGCCATCCAACTCGGCCGGATTACGGTCGGCGGTGAGAATCACCTGTTTACCGCTGCGCATCGCATGGTCTATGGTGTACAGCAGCTCGGTGATCGTGTGTCGCTTGCCGATGAAGAACTGCACGTCGTCGATCGCCAGCAGGTCCAAGCCGCGATGCTTGTGACGGAAGTTCGGCAGCCCTCCCCCGTGCAGGGCACTGAGGAACTCGGTAGTGAACCCTTCCGCCGTTAGATGGACGGCGGCCGCCCGGCGCTTCTCGCGGAAGCGAGTCACCAGGCCTTCCAGCAGGTGCGACTTGCCAACGCCCGGCGCGCCCCACAGGAAGAGCGGGTTGTACTGTCCGGGCGCGGCCATCACCAATTCGGCCGAGGTAAAGGCCAACCGGTTTGAGCGGCCCACTACAAAGTTATCGAGCGTGGCTTTCCAACGCGCGGGGCGAACCGGCGGGCGATCTGCCGGCATCGCCGGACTCGCCGCTCTGGCTTGCGCGAGCGGTTGGCCTGTACGCATTGCTGCTGCCCCAGCGACCGTTCCGGTTACGTCTTGCGAGTCGGTTGACGGCGTGGCGGCCGCGGCCGATCCATCGGACGAATCGGAACGTTGCTCAATCTGATTTGCCGCTGTGTCGCTGTTGTCGGCCAGGGCAAAGCGAAGCGGCACGGCGCATCCCAGCACTTGCACGCACGCGGCTTCGATGTCGGCTTTGAAGTTTTTGCGCAGCCAGTCCAGGAAAAACTGGCTGGGGGCGACGACGGCCAGCGATTCGCCCTGCGGAAGGAGCAGGGTGTTGGAGCCGAACCACAGATCGAACCGTTTCCTGCCGATCCGCTGTTCGATTGCGGCTCGCAGAGCCGACACGATCTCCGTATCGCCCGTCGTCACTTCCTGTGTTCCCCAGCGCATATTACGACCGCCAACGGACGTGGCACGCTTTAATGCCACACCGTCCCTTGCGCACCAACAGGAGGTACCCAGAGACTCAGCGGCGCCGATCAGCCATCACTGGCCGCGGCGATGGATCTGTCACCCAGTGACTTACGTCACCCAAGAGGCCCCGATTGTATGCGTGCTAGCATCGCTGTCAAAGCGGAAGCACCGCCGGGGACTCTGCCCGGTTCGGCCGCGCGGCAGAGGTGGTCTTAATCCCTTGCAAAACATGGCTTTGGGACAAGTGACAAGCGGCCGTTGATCGATTGAAAAGGTGGAAAACCTGTTTGCCCGGCGGCGGCCCCCGTGGCCAGAGAGCGACAGTCGCTCCCGCAAGTATCGGCCAATCAATGGTTACTGCGTTTCTTCAGACCAAGGTATTGCATTCATCGAATCTTCGCGCAACGCGAGCCGCCTTTGGAGAAAATTCGCGCGGGCCATTTGGACCCTGATTTTTCGAGCTTCTTTGCACATTAAACGTGCCGTGCGGTAGTGCATGCCCGTAGGTTTCAGCGCGTTGGTGGAAAGCCGTCAGGCTACGCGGTCCATGCCCTTTGCCGCAGGTCAGGCCAATTGCAAAACCGGCAACAGGCCCGGCGTGGTACAGGCACTCCCACGTTGTAGGTGGATTGCGGTAGCGCCGCAGATGGCGTCGTTCACGTTGTGCTTGCTGAGGCCATCGTGCGGACCACTCCCCACCAGCGAACAAGCGCGTTTAAGGGACGTTCGCTGCCCGCGCAGCAGGCAGCTTCTACTTGCGATGCGGTGGCTCCATGCCTTAGCGGGGTTGCGCTAGCCACCATCGATGCATTGGCACCTTAGGGTGGACCGGCTTGCTGCTAGCGCCAGCGACGCTCGCGTGGTCTGCCCGCTGCACTTCGCATTTTCGTCACAGCTTGCCAAATCGATTCAAGCCGCAGCTTCGGTTTGACCGATTTACCTTCGATGTCGGCCCAAAGGCGTCGTTCCGGGGGGCCGGGCTCGTCCGGCACTAGCCGTCACAGCCAGCTTCACTTGGTCCAGCTTGCCGCTCCGCGGCCACGATCACGTATGTTGCGACGATTCGCCAATTCGCTTCTCAGCAGAGGTCCCAGTTCCCCAGCCGGGACCTGGTACCTGTTCGGCCTGTCCGGGCTGACCATCTTTCTGTTGGCGATCGTCCTCTTTGGCGGCCTGGCCAGCCAGTACGAGTTCCATACCGCCATGCAGCTCCGCACTCGCGCTGCCCATTGGCGGATGAGCGATACGCTGTCGCCTGGGCAAATTACGCGTGAGCTTACCGATAACAGCACCTTGAGCGAGGCCCTGGCCAAGGCCGGCTACTTCTCCGTGGCCGAGGCCCAGAAGGTATCGCGTGCCCAGGCGCTGTCCGACGTGCTGCAGCGGCTGCACGTGGACGTCCGCCACGACACCAACGGCGATTTGCAGGTGCAGATCCAGTATCGCGCCAGCGATCCTGCTCTGGCTGCCGCGGTCGTCAACCACCTGGCCAACGAATACGCGGTGCGGTATCGCAACCGCATCGATCGCGAATTGCTGGCCCGATACACGCAAGCCCGCGAGCAGGCCGAGCAGGCTCGCCGCGTGGTGAGCCAGTGCGAGGCCGAGGTCGAACGGTTTCTGGAACAGGTGTTTCCGCGCACCGTGGTGCAACAGCACCGGGTAGACGCCCGGCAGTCGTCGACCGAGCCGCACCCCTATACGGTGGTGCTGGCGTCGGCCGAAGTGGCCGTGACGGATGTCGGCCAGTTGCGGGACCACCTGCTGGAACTGCAGCGGCAGCGGTTCGAGCTGCTGAAAACCCGCACCTTGGAGCATCCGGCCGTTCAGGCTGTGCAGAAGGCGATTGCGGATACCGAGGAGCGATTGGAGCAAGCCGAAGAGCTGCTGACCACGCCAGTGGAATACACGGAGCCAACCACCGCGGTCTCCGCCGAGGTCAGTGCGCTGTCGAGCGAACTGCAAAAGATGCTGGCTGATCACCAGAAGGCCGCTCAAACCTTCCATACGCACCGCACGCGGCTCGAACGTCTGTTGGCCGAACTGGCCGCGGCTGAAGAAGCCGAGCGGGCGGCCTGGAGCACGCATCAGCAGGTGTTGGCAACGCCGCTCGTCGAGTGGTCGCCAGCTGCCGGCAACCGGATGTTGGACCCCGTACGGTGGCGGAGCATGGCCGGCATGGCGCTGTTTACGGCGCTTTCGACGGCCGCGGCCCTTGCCTGGCTCTCGCAAGTTGCCTGGCGGACCTACATCAGCCCTGCCCAGTTGCAAAGCGAGCTGGGTGTGCCGCTGGCGGCGACGTTGCGAACCCATCACCGCTACAGTTGGTCGCCGCGAGCTTTGGCTCGACAGGCCCTGGGCGGCTGGCGGATCTTCTGCGAAGTCGCCCTGCTGGCCGGCATCGTGTGGGTGCTGTCGCTGTGCTTCGCGGAACAGGGCTACGCTTCCGACTTTGTGCAAGATCCGCTGGCGCAACTGGCCGGAACCACGCAGCGATTGGCGGGGCTGCTTGGGCGATAACCATCTCCACGCACAAGCCGGCCGACGCCACGAGCACCGGCCGGCGGAACCCTTCACGACATTCATGAATGCAAGCAGGCGGCGATGCTTGGCGGTCACCAGGGCGGTGCCAACGAGCAACTGCCGCCGCTTCCGTTGCTGGCGAGCGGGGCATAGCGGCCTTCTGCCGCAGGCTCGCCGTTTATCCATCTCACCAGGCACGTCCAGTTTGGCTGGTCATCCAGTCATACCCAATTTGGCCTGGGGCGGCAGGCGCGAGGGCGGCGCGGCAGCAACTGCTGCTGCGGTCGTCTTGTACCGAAACGGCCAGACGAGTAGATAGACAGCCCCAATTTGCCTGACAACCGCCCGGCAAGCGCGATCCAGCTTACCGAACGCAGGGATCAGCATGTACGAATCCTATTTTGGCCTCAGTCAACGCCCCTTTGCTGCTGCCCCGTTGGTGGAGCGGTTTTTCCCCGCTTCGTCGATTGATGCCGCGCGGCAGGCGCTGTCGCGATGCATCGAGCGCGCCGAAGGCGTCGGTGCTTGCATTGCTGCTGCCGGGATGGGCAAGACGTTGCTGCTGGAGGTGCTGGCCGATCAGTTCTCGGAATCGTTTGGTACGGCCTTGCTGTCGGCCGGCGCGTGGGCCACACGGCGCGAACTATTCCAGGCCATTTGCTTTGAACTGAAAATCCCCTACCAGGGGCTCGACGAAGGCGAGTTGCGACTCGCACTCGTCAACCAGCTCACCCGCACCGACAAATACCGCCGCGGCATCGTGCTGCTGGTGGATGAAGCCCACACGCTGAGCGTGCCGCTGCTGGAAGAATTGCGGGTATTGTCCAACCTGGTTCACGCCGGCGAGCCTCGCGTGCGGCTGGTGATTGCCGGCAACTTGCGGCTGGAAGAACTGTTGGCGGCGCCGCATCTGGAATCGTTCAGCCAGCGGCTCTCGTGCCGGACGTACCTGGAGCCGTTTGATCGGTCCGAAACGACCGATTATGTGCGGTTTCAAGTCGCGGTGGCGGGCGGCCGGGTGGAGCAGGTGTTTGCCCCAGCAGCCGTAGACGCCGTGTACCGTGCCACCGATGGCGTGCCGCGGCTGGTGAACCAGTTGTGCGATCACGCATTGTTGATGGCCTACAGCCAGGAACAGCGGCCGGTCACCACGCCTTGCATCGAGAAGGCCTGGGCTGATCTGCAGCAGTTGCCGGTTCCTTGGCAGGAGCCGCCGGCGACGTCGGCGGCGACCAGCAATGCTTCGTCGGTGGTCGAGTTC
>Ga0180217_1004463_pt1 | contig 11074 bp, 7 predicted proteins | sample eDN3rd37CBELigOP_FD_128521 | JGI IMG/M metagenome (GOLD analysis project Ga0180217, IMG submission 128521) | Enriched Organic Plus compost microbial communities from Emeryville, California, USA - eDNA 3rd pass 37_C BE-Lig OP (version 2) (version 2) ... | reverse complement strand
TGGGATGCACGCCCTTGCGCCCGGCCTTGCCGGAACGGTTGGCGAGCGCGGCAATCACCTCGTTGGCATTCATGTTCGACGAGGTGCCGGAGCCGGTCTGGTAGATGTCGATCGGGAATTGCGTATCGTATTCGCCGGCGGCCACGTCCAGCGCGGCGGCGCGGATGGCGCGCGCGGTGGTCTGGGGCAACAGGCCAAGGCCGGCATTGACCTCGGCGGCGGCGGCCTTGATCAGGCCCAGCGCGCGGATGAAGCCGCGCGGCATCGGCCGGCCGGAGATGGGGAAGTTCTGCACCGCGCGCTGGGTCTGCGCGCCCCAGAGCGCATCGGCGGGGACCCGCAGCTCGCCCATGCTGTCCCGTTCCACCCGGGTCCGTTCGGTGCGGGCCGCGCCCGCCGTGGTTTTCCTGCTCATCAGCGCCTCCTGTGGGAATGGTCTACGGCTGGCGCCGGGTGGTGGAACCGGCTGCTTGCAAGGGCCGCCAGCATACGCCAGGCCGGTCGGCGGGCGTCTCGCGGTAAACTAGAACGCTCCTTTTCAGCCCCCTGCCCCCATGTCGGAATCCGCCCTGCTCGCCCTGTCCCCGCTCGACGGCCGCTACGCCGCCAAGGTCGACGCCCTGCGTCCCATCTTTTCCGAGTACGGGCTGATCCGGGCGCGGATCAAGGTGGAGGTGGAATGGCTGCTGGCGCTGGCCGCCGAGCCCGGCATCATCGAACTGCCGGCGTTCTCCCCCGCCGCGATCGCCCGCCTGCGCGCGCTGGCGGACGGCTTCTCGGTTGCGGACGCGGCGCGGGTCAAGGACATCGAGCGGACCACCAACCACGACGTCAAGGCGGTCGAGTACTTCATCAAGGAGCGCCTGGCGGACGACGCGGAACTGGCGCCGGCGCTGGAATTCGTGCATTTCGCCTGCACCAGCGAAGACATCAACAACCTCAGTTACGGCCTGATGCTGGAGCAGGCCCGCCGCGAAGTGCTGCTGCCGTCGCTGGACGGCATCGCCGCCTCGCTGCGCGGGCTGGCGCATGCCCAGGCCGACCAGCCGATGCTGTCGCGCACCCATGGCCAGACCGCCTCGCCGACCACGCTCGGCAAGGAAATCGCCAACGTCGTGGCGCGGTTGGAGCGCCAGCGCGGCCAGATCGCGGCGGTCGAGCTGACCGGCAAGATCAACGGTGCGGTCGGCAACTACAACGCGCACGTCGCCAGCTATCCCGACGTGGATTGGCCCGCCTTCGCGCGGCGCTTCGTCGAAAGCCTGGGCCTGGTGTTCAATCCCTACACCACCCAGATCGAGCCGCACGACAACGTCGCCGAAATCGGCGACGCCGCGCGCCGCGCCAACATCATCCTGATTGATCTGGCGCGCGACATCTGGGGCTACATTTCGCTGGGCTACTTCAAGCAGAAGCTCAAGGAAGGCGAAGTCGGCTCCTCGACCATGCCGCACAAGGTCAATCCGATCGATTTCGAGAACGCCGAGGGCAACTTCGGCCTGGCCAACGCGCTGTTCGAGCATTTCAGCGCCAAGCTGCCGATCAGCCGCTGGCAGCGCGATCTCACCGACTCCACCGTGCTGCGTGCGCTGGGCACCGCCTTCGGCCACAGCCAGGTCGCGCTGGATTCGCTGGCCAAGGGCCTGGGCAAGCTGGAAGTGAACCCGCAGCGGCTGGACGCCGATCTCGACGCGGCGTGGGAAGTGCTTGCCGAGGCCGTGCAGACGGTGATGCGCCGCCACGGCCTGCCCAATCCCTACGAACAGCTCAAGGCGCTGACCCGCGGCCAGGGCATCACCGCCGGTTCCATGCGGACCTTCATCGAAACGCTGGATCTGCCGGCCGATGCCCGCCGGCGCCTGCTGGACCTGACCCCGGCCGGTTACACCGGCCTGGCCGCCTCACTGGCACGGAAGATCTGACCCGCCCGGATCCGCACGCCGACCCGCAGGAACGCGCCCATGCAGTTGCTGATCAACCTCGACGTGCCGGATCTCGAAGCTGCCGAAACCCTGTACCGGCAGGCGTTCGGTTTGACCACCGGACGCCGACTCGGCGACGACGTGGTCGAACTGCTGGGGGCGCAGGCCCCGATCTACCTGCTCCGCAACCCGGCCGGCAGCGAAGGCGCGGCGGGCTCGCCCCGCCATTACGGACGCCACTGGACACCCGTGCACCTGGACGTGGTGGTGGAAGATCTGGATGCCGCGCTGGCCCTCGCCGTCCAGGCCGGCCTGCGCACCGAAACGCCGATCCGCGAAGCCGACTGGGGCCGCATCGTGCGCCTGGCCGACCCGTTCGGGCACGGCTGGTGCCTGTTGCAGTTCCTTGGCCGCGGCTACGACGAGATCGCCACCTGATCCTCCCCCGGACATGCCCTGGCCCGAGCCGCCGCCCCTTGCCACCGACAACCCTTCCCCGATGATCGAAGTCCACGCCACCACCAAACATTTCCTCGGCATGCCCGCCGCGCGTTTCCTGCGCGAGTACTGGCAGAAGAAGCCGCTGTTGATCCGCAATGCGTTCCCGCGTTTCCAGTCACCGATCCAGCCGGAGGATCTGGCCGGGCTCGCCTGCGAGGAAGGCGCGCTGTCGCGCATCGTCGTGCACGACCGCGAACGCAACGCCTGGACCCTGCGCACCGGCCCGTTCCGGGAAGAAGAATTCCCCGGCATGCCGCACCACGATTGGACCCTGCTGGTGCAGGACGTGGACAAGTGGGACCCGGACGTGCGCGCGCTGCTGGCGCGTTTCGACTTCCTGCCGCGCTGGCGGCTGGACGACATCATGATCAGCTTCGCCGCCACCGGCGGTTCGGTGGGCGCGCACGTGGATCAGTACGACGTGTTCCTGCTGCAGGCGCAGGGCCAGCGGCGCTGGCTGATCGATACCGGCGACAATCCGCCGCTGGATTTCCGCGAAGACGTGGAACTGAAGCTGCTGCGCGAGTTCACGCCCAGCCACGAGTGGGTGCTGGATCCGGGCGACATGCTGTACCTGCCGCCGGGCGTGCCGCATCACGGCGTGGCGCTCAATCCGTGCCTGACGATGTCCGTCGGCATGCGCGCGCCGTCCTCGGCGGAACTCATCAGCGACTATCTGGATACCCTGGTCGCCGATGCCGACGATGGCCTGCGCTACCACGACGAGGATCTGGCGCCGCCGCGCGACCCCAACGAGATCGATGCCGCCGCGATGGCGCGCGTGGTGGAGGCGCTGAATGCGCTGCGGATGAACGATCCGGACCGCCTCGGCGACTGGTTCGGCCGCTTCATCACCACTTACCGCGCCGGCGGCGATGTGGCGCCGCCGCCGGAGCCGCGTTCGCGCATCGAGATCGAATCGGATCTGGAACACGGCGCGCAACTGTACCGGCATCCCTTCTCGCGCCTGGCCTGGCGACGCGCGCGCAAGGGCGCCACCCTGTTCTGCACCGGCACCGTCTACGCATTGCCAGTGGCCGACGCGCGCTGGCTGGCCGCGGCCGAGAGCATCGACGGGGCCGGCTATGCCGGATTGTCGGAAGCCGGCCGCGATACCGTGATGGCGCTGGTCGCGCAGGGCCATTACCAGTTGGGCATGGCGGAGGACGAGGATTGACTTCGCCGGGCTTCCGCGTCGAAGCGGTCGAATACGCCCGCCAGCGGGACGACCTGCTGCGGGTGCGCGAGACCGTGTTCGTGCGCGAGCAGCACGTCCCGCTGGAGGAGGAACGGGATGCGCTGGATCCGTTGTGCCTGCACGTACTCGCGCGCGACGAGGCCGGCCGGCCCATCGGCACCGGGCGGCTGACCCCCGAACGCCGTATCGGCCGGATGGCGGTCCTGCGGGAATGGCGGAGCCGCGGCGTGGGCGACGCCCTGCTGGCCGCGCTGCTGGACCTGGCGCGCCGCCAGCATTGGCCCGAGTTGAGCCTCAATGCCCAGGTCAGCGCGGAAACCTTCTACGCCCGCCACGGCTTCGTTCCCTATGGACCGCGATTCCACGAAGCCGGCATCGAACACCAGGCCATGCGCCGCCGGCTGGACGGCGCCACTGCCATCGAGGACCAGGCCGGTGCCCGCGCCACGCTGATGTCGCTGGCCAACGGCACCCGCCGGCGCCTGGACATCTACAGCCGGGACCTGGAGCCCGGATTGTTCGACGCACCAGAAGTGCTGGAAGCCCTGCGCCGGCTTGCGATCCGCCCCGGGGCTGTGGAGATCCGGTTCCTGCTGCAGGACGCAGGCGCGCCGCAGCGCCGGCTCGCCCCGCTGCTGCCGCTGGCCCAGCGCCTGCCCAGCACGTTCCGGTTCCGCGAAGTGCACGACCCGGTGGACCGCAATTACCCGTCCGCGTATGCCGTGAACGATGCCGATGGCTACTACTTCCGCACGCTGGGGCATCGTTTCGAAGGCGAAGCGGATCCGGACGCGGCCGGCCGTGCACGCCAGCTGCGCGAGGAGTTCGCGCAGGTCTGGGAGCGCTCCCGGCCCTGCACCGAGTATCGCGCGCTGGGCCTCTAGTCCGTCCAAGCGGCCGGATTCCGCAGGAATCGCATCGATAAATGCCGGGATTGTGGCTGCGCGGCCCAAAGTGCGTCTTTAGTCCAATGCCTTTATGCCCCGTTCCCGCCTTGCGGGTATAATTTTGGGGTTGCCTTCCGCCCGCGCGGGCCCACATCGAATCCGCCGGCCCCGTCCTTCCAGCATCATTCCGACAGTTCGCACCTCATCGCCATCGTGGACAATCTCCTGAAGCAGTTTGCGCAATCCTCGCAACTCAACGGAGGCAATGCCTCCTACGTCGAAGACCTGTACGAGCAATACCTGGTCGACCCCGACAGCGTGGGTCCCAAATGGAAGGCCTACTTCGACGGGTTCAAGGGCCGCGAGGCCGGTGACGTCCCCCATTCGGTGGTCATCGAGCAGATTGCCGCGGCCTCGCGCCAGGCGGCGAACAACGGCCATGTGGCGGCCCCGTCCGGTGGCGACGAGCGCGAGCGCAACGTCGGTCGCCTGATCACCGCCTACCGTTCGCGCGGCCATCTCGGCGCCAACCTGGATCCGCTGGGCCTGAGCCCGCCGATGAATCCGCCGGACCTGGGCCTGGCCTTCCACGACCTGTCCGACAAGGATCTGGACGCCGAATTCAGCACCGGCAACGTCGCCGGCCAGCCGCGCATGAAGCTGCGCGACCTGCTGGCCCGCCTCAAGGCCACATACACCGGCTCCATCGGCGCCGAATTCATGCACATTCCCGAGGTCGAGCAGCGCCAGTGGCTGTACCAGCGGCTGGAAGCCGCCGGCGGCAACTACGGCCTGGATGCGGCGGCCAGGCAGCGCATCCTGGAACGGCTGACCGCGGCCGAGGGCCTGGAACGCTATCTGCACACCAAGTACGTCGGCCAGAAGCGCTTCTCGCTGGAAGGCGGCGACTCGCTGATTCCGCTGCTGGACACGGTGATCCACCGCGCCGGCGCCGGGCAGGTCAAGGACATCGTGGTCGGCATGGCCCATCGCGGCCGCCTCAACGTGCTGGTCAACACCCTCGGCAAGAGCCCGCGCAAGCTGTTCGACGAGTTCGAGGGCAAGTTCGAGCACGACAACAGCCTGGCCCACGCCGGCGACGTGAAGTACCACATGGGCTTCTCCGCCGACATCGCCACCCCGGGCGGCCCGGTCCACCTGGCGCTGGCCTTCAATCCCTCGCATCTGGAAATCGTCGACCCGGTCGTGGCCGGCAGCGTCCGTTCGCGCCAGGAGCGCCGCAACGACAGCTCGCGCCAAGCCGTGCTGCCGATCATCATGCACGGCGACGCCGCGTTCGCCGGCCAGGGCGTGGTGATGGAACTGTTCCAGATGTCGCAGGCGCGCGGTTTCGCGGTCGGCGGCACGCTGCACGTCGTCATCAACAACCAGATCGGCTTCACCACCAGCGCCCGCGACGACGCCCGCTCCACCCTGTACTGCACCGACGTCGCCAAGATGATCGGCGCGCCGGTGCTGCACGTGAACGGCGATGACCCGGAAGCCGTGGTGTTCTGCGCCAACCTGGCCTACGACTTCCGCCAGCAGTTCAAGAAGGACGTGGTCATCGACCTGGTCTGCTACCGCCGGCACGGCCACAACGAGGCCGACGAGCCCGCGGCGACCCAGCCGCTGATGTACCAGACCATCCGCAAGCATCCGACCACCCGCGAGTTGTATGCGGCCAAGCTGGAAAGCGCGGGCGTGGTTCCCGCCGAGGGCGGCAAGGCGCTGGTCGATCAGTACCGCGGCAAGCTGGATTCCGGCGAGTACACCACCGAACTGGCCAAGCAGAAGGGCGACGAGCTGGCGATCGACTGGTCTAGGTACGTGTCCGGCAAGCTCAGCGATCCGGTCGACACCCGGGTCAAGCGCAAGGCGCTGGACTCGCTGGCCAAGATCATCAACACCATTCCGGCCGGCGTGAACCTGCACCCGCGCGTCGCCAAGATTTACGAAGACCGCGCCAGGATGGCCGCCGGTGACCTGCCGGGCGACTGGGGCTTCGCCGAGAACCTCGCCTACGCCACCCTGCTGGCCGAGGGCAACGGCCTGCGCCTGGTGGGCCAGGATGCCGGCCGTGGCACCTTCTTCCATCGCCACGCGATCCTGCATGACCAGAAGACCGACAGCTATTTCCTGCCGCTGCGGCAACTGGTCGAAACCCCGGAGCAGGCCACCATCATCGACTCGCTGCTGAGCGAGGAAGCGGTGATGGCGTTCGAGTACGGCTTCTCCACCACCGATCCGAACACGCTGTGCATCTGGGAAGCGCAGTTCGGCGACTTCGCCAACGGCGCGCAGGTCGTCATCGACCAGTTCATCGCGGCCGGCGAAGCCAAGTGGGGACGCATCAGCGGCCTGTCGCTGTTCCTGCCGCACGGCTATGAAGGCCAGGGCCCGGAGCACAGCTCCGCCCGCCTGGAACGCTTCCTGCAACTGTGCGCGCTGGAAAACATGCTGGTCTGCGTGCCGACCACGCCGGCCCAGGCCTTCCACATGATCCGCCGGCAGATGCGCATGACCACCCGCAAGCCGCTGGTGGTGATGACGCCCAAGTCGCTGCTGCGCCACAAGCTGGCCGTGTCCACCCTGGACGAACTGGCCAATGGCGAATTCCAGCACCTGATTCCGGACAACGCCGCGGACCCCAAGAAGGTCAAGCGCGTGGTGCTGTGCTCGGGCAAGGTCTACTACGACCTGCTGGAAGACCAGCAGAAGCGTGGCCAGGACGACGTCGCGCTGGTCCGCGTCGAGCAGCTCTATCCGTTCCCGCGCCCGCAGCTTGCCGCCGAACTCAAGCGCTTCGGCAAGGCCGGCGACGTGGTCTGGTGCCAGGAAGAGCCGCAGAACCAGGGCGCGTGGTACCAGATCCGCCACCATCTCAACGCCTGCCTGGGCGAAAAGCAGACCCTGCACTACGCCGGCCGCCCGCGCTCGCCGTCGCCGGCCGCCGGCCACTTCGCCGAGCATGTCGAGGAACAGCTGAAGCTGGTCGCCGACGCGCTGGTCAACAAGTTCGAAAACGACGTGGTCGCCGAGTAAGCGGCGCCCCGCATTCCACCCTTCAAAGCACGCCACCAAAAAAACAGGACGCCTCCATCCATGGCCACTGAAGTCAAAGTTCCGGTTCTTCCCGAATCCGTCTCCGACGCCACCATCGCCACCTGGCACAAGAAGGTCGGCGACGCGGTCAAGCGCGACGAGAACCTGCTGGACCTGGAAACCGACAAGGTGGTGCTGGAGGTCCCGGCCCCGGTCGACGGCGTGATCAAGGAGATCAAGTTCAAGGAAGGCGACACCGTGACCAGCCAGCAGTTGCTGGCGATCATCGAGGAAGGTGCGGTCGCCGCCGCGCCGGCCCCCGCCGCTGAAGCCCCCAAGGCCGAGGCGCCGAAGGCCGCTGCCCCCGCCGCTCCGGCCGCCGCCGCTGCGCCCGCTCCCGCGGCCAAGTCGGCCCCGGCGCCCGCCGCCGGCGTCGAAACGCTGCCCCCGGGCGCCCGCTTCACCGCCGTCAGCCAGGGCATCGATCCGGCCCAGGTCGAAGGCACCGGCCGCCGTGGCGCGGTGACCAAGGAAGACCTGGTCAACTACGCCAGCGGCAAGACCGCCGGCGTGTCCGGCGGCGCCCGCCCGGAAGAGCGCGTGCCGATGACCCGCATCCGCGCCCGCATCGCCGAGCGCCTGATGCAGTCCAAGAATTCCATCGCCATGCTGACCTCGTTCAACGAAGTCAACCTGGGCAAGGTCATGGCCATGCGCAAGGAACTGGGCGAATCGTTCGAGAAGGCCAACGGCATCAAGCTCGGCTTCATGAGCTTCTTCGCCAAGGCGGCCGCCAACGCGCTGCAGCGCCATCCGATCGTCAATGCGTCGGTGGACGGCAACGACATCATCTACCACGGCTACGCCGACATCTCGATCGCCGTGTCCACCGACAAGGGCCTGGTCACGCCGGTGCTGCGCAACGTCGAGCGCCAGAGCTTCGCCGACATCGAGAAGGGCATCGCCGAATACGCCAAGAAGGCGCGTGACGGCAAGCTGGGCCTGGAAGACCTGCAGGGCGGCACCTTCACCATCACCAACGGCGGCACCTTCGGCTCGCTGATGTCCACCCCGATCGTCAACCCGCCGCAGAGCGCCATCCTCGGCATGCACGCGATCAAGGAGCGCGCCATCGTCGAGAACGGCCAGGTCGTCGCCGCGCCGATGATGTACATCGCGCTGTCCTACGACCACCGCATCATCGACGGCAAGGACGCGGTGCTGTTCCTGGTCGACATCAAGAACCAGCTGGAAAACCCGCACCGCATGCTGCTCGGCATGTAATGCATGCCGGGATGTAGGGATTCGGGATACGGGATTCGCAGCGGCAAGCTCCTGTTTCCGGCTCCTCGAATCCCCACTCCCGAATCCCGAATCCCATTTGAGCGAATGAAATGAGCGAACAATTCGACGTCGTCGTCATCGGTGCCGGTCCCGCCGGCTATCACGCCGCCATCCGCGCCGCGCAGCTGGGCATGAAGGTCGCCTGCATCGACGCCGCGCTGGGCAAGGACGGCAAGCCGGCCCTGGGCGGCACCTGCCTCCGCGTGGGTTGCGTGCCCTCCAAGGCACTGCTGGACAGCTCGCGCCAGTTCCACAACCTGCAGCACCTGTTCGGCGAGCATGGCATCAGCACCAAGGATGCCAAGATCGACGTCGCCACGATGGTTGGCCGCAAGGACAAGATCGTCAAGCAGTTCACCGGCGGCATCGCCATGCTGTTCAAGGCCAACAAGATCACCCCGTTCTACGGCTTCGGCCAGCTCCAGCCGGGCAACGTGGTCAAGGTCAAGCAGCACGACGGCAGCGAGGTCGAGCTCAAGGGCACCAACGTGGTCATCGCCGCGGGCTCCGACTCGATCGAACTGCCGTTCGCCAAGTTCGACAACGAATACATCGTCGACAACGTCGGCGCGCTCGATTTCACCGCCGTGCCCAAGCGCCTGGCGGTGATCGGCGCCGGCGTGATCGGCCTGGAACTGGGCAGCGTGTGGAAGCGCCTGGGCGCCGAGGTCACCATCCTCGAAGCCCTGCCCGATTTCCTCGCCGCCGCCGACGCCGAGGTTTCCAAGACCGCGGCGCGCGAGTTCAAGAAGCAGGGCCTGGACATCCGCCTGGGTGCCAAGGTCAGCAAGACCGAAATCACCGGCAAGGGCAAGACCAAGGAAGTCGTGGTCACCTACAGCGACGCCGAGGGCGAGAAGACCCTGACGGTGGACAAGCTGCTGGTCGCCGTGGGCCGCCGTGCCGCCACCAAGGGGCTGCTGGCCGAAGGCACCGGCGTGAAGGTCAACGAACGTGGCCAGATCGAGGTCGACGAGCATTGCCATACCGGCGTCGACGGCGTGTGGGCGGTCGGTGACTGCGTGCGTGGTCCGATGCTGGCGCACAAGGGCTTCGAGGAAGGCATCGCGGTCGCCGAGCTGATCGCCGGCCTGCCGGGCCACGTCAACCTCGACACGGTGCCGTGGGTCATCTACACCGAGCCGGAAATCGCCTGGGTTGGCAAGACCGAGCAGCAGCTCAAGGCCGAAGGCACCCCGTACAAGACGGGCAGCTTCCCGTTCGCGGCGATCGCCCGCGCGGTCGCGATGGGCGAGCCGGCCGGCTTCGTCAAGGTCATCGCGCACGCCGAAACCGATCGCATCCTCGGCCTGCATCTGGTCGGCGTCGGCGTCTCGGAACTGGTGCACGAAGGCGTGCTGGCGATGGAATTCAACGGCTCGGCCGACGATCTCGCCCGCATCTGCCACGCCCACCCGACCCTGTCCGAGGCCATCCACGACGCCGCCATGGCGGTGGACAAGCGTTCGATCCACAAGGCCAATTGACAGCCGGGAATGGGGAATCGGGAATGGAGAATCGAAAAATGCTCCTTTCCATCCCCACTCACTGTCTCGTCCGACGCCGGGCTTGCCCGGCGTCGCGCGTTCAGGCCTTCCACGATTCCCTATTCCCGATTCCCCATTCCCGTCCATGCGCAGCCTCTGTGTCTATTGCGGCTCCAATGCCGGCAGCAAACCCCTTTACGCCGAGCGCGCGGTCGCGCTGGGTGATCGCATCGCCCGCGAGGGCCTGCAACTGGTCTATGGCGGCGGCAACGTCGGCTTGATGGGCATCGTCGCCGACGCCGTGCTGGCGGCCGGCGGCGAAGTGGTCGGCGTGATTCCCGAACAACTGGTCAACTGGGAAGTCGCCCACAAGGGCGTTACCCGGCTGGAAGTCGTCGCCAACATGCACGAGCGCAAGAAGCGCATGTTCGACCTGTCCGATGGCTTCGTTGCCCTGCCCGGCGGCTTCGGCACGCTCGACGAAATGTTCGAGATGCTGACCTGGCGGCAGCTCGGCATCGGCGACAAGCCCTGCGCCTTCCTGGATGCCGAAGGTTTCTACGCGCCACTGATGGGCATGATCGACCGCATGGTGGAAGAGCGCTTCCTGCATCCGGATCAACGCCAGGATCTGTGGCACGGCGAGGACATCGGCGCGATGTTCGACTGGATGAAGGCCTACCAGCCGGC
>Ga0180217_1004462_pt1 | contig 11074 bp, 11 predicted proteins | sample eDN3rd37CBELigOP_FD_128521 | JGI IMG/M metagenome (GOLD analysis project Ga0180217, IMG submission 128521) | Enriched Organic Plus compost microbial communities from Emeryville, California, USA - eDNA 3rd pass 37_C BE-Lig OP (version 2) (version 2) ... | reverse complement strand
TCACTCTGGTGATAATTTAACAGGTGAAGGTGATGGAGACGACGAACAAGTTAAAATTTCACTTAAAGATATCCCAGCTAACGTGCAAAAAGTAACTTTTACTGTAACAATTCATGAAGCTGAAAGCAGAACTCAAAACTTTGGTATGGTTTCAAATGCATTTATTCGTGTGGTAAATGAAGAAACAGATGAAGAGTTAATTCGCTATGACTTAGGAGAAGACTTTAGTATTGAAACAGCCGTAGTGGTTGGAGAACTGTATCGTCATAATGGCGAATGGAAGTTCAGTGCAATCGGTTCAGGCTATCAAGGTGGATTAGCAGCATTATGTAATGATTTTGGTTTACAAGTAGGTTAATTTTAATTGTTAGTAACACAGTAACGAACATTAGTTACTGTGTTACTTAAAATGTAATTATCTATTTTATTTTATAAGTACGTACGTTAGGGGGAATTTAATATGGCAATTCAGTTAAGTAAAGGCCAACGTATTGATTTAACTAAAAATGACCCATCGTTAAAACGTATTATTGTAGGACTGGGTTGGGATATTAAACAATTTGATGGTGGTCAGGATTACGATTTAGATGCTTCTGCCTTTCTTTTAGATGCAAGCGGTAAATGTAGAAATGAATCAGATTTCATTTTCTATAATAATCTACGTAGTGTTGAAGGTTCTGTTATTCATACAGGGGATAATCGAACTGGAGAGGGCGATGGAGATGACGAACAAATTAAAATTGACTTATCCAAAATTCCTCAAGATGTAAAAAAGATTGCCATTACAGTAACGATTCATGATGCAGAGGCTCGCCGCCAAAACTTTGGACAGGTATCTAATGCGTTTGTTCGCTTGGTTAACGAGGAGACGGGTGCAGAAGTATTGCGTTATGATTTAGGTGAAGATTTCAGTATTGAGACAGCGGTTGTTTTCTGTGAGATATATCAGCACGGAAATGACTGGAAGTTTAACGCTGTTGGTTCTGGTTATCAAGGTGGTTTGCAAGCATTAGTAAATGCATATGGTCTTAATGCATAAAAGTTTATAAAAATGAATCTAATAGTAAGAGAGATTAATAAACTGAGAGGACAAATACTTTGGAAATTTTAGAGCAAATATTGAGCACGTATGCCCTGTTTTTTGATTGGGCACATTGGGGAGAAGTGCTTACAGACCCAGTATCATGGGGGTTAATCGGTTCGCTAGTTGTCATTGAGGGATTATTATCAGCTGACAATGCCCTTGTTTTAGCGGTGCTTGTAAAGCATCTTCCTGAAAAACAAAGAAAGAAAGCACTTATGTATGGGATGTTAGGTGCCTACATATTCCGCTTTATCTTTATCGGAATTGGTGTATATCTAATTAAATTCTGGTTTATTAAAGTTGTAGGTGCCCTTTATTTAGGGTGGCTCGTTTACTCTCATTTCAGTAAAAAAGGTGAGGATGAGGAAGAAGACGGAGAAAAAGAGTTTAAAAAGGGCTCTTTATTAGTTCGTATTTTTGGTACGTTCTGGGCTACTGTAATTTCCGTAGAATTAATGGACGTTGCATTCTCGGTCGATTCCATCCTTGCGGCATTTGCCATTTCAGATCAAGTTTGGGTGCTATTAGTTGGTGGAGTTTTAGGGATTATCATGATGCGTACTGTTGCAGGAATATTCCTTACTCTTATCGAAAAAGTACCTGAGTTAGAAAATACGGCTTTCATATTAATCGGTATTATCGCATTAAAAATGTTAGCGAGTGTATTTGGATTTGAATTAGAACACTGGATTTTCTTCATCATTTTAATCTTAGCCTTTGCAATTACATTTGTTGTTCACTTTATGAATAAGAAAAAGTTAGTAGATTAGGAGAATACAGAAAAGTAATCAATTAATCTATTAATTTAAATCAATAGGTTTAGCTACTGCTGCATAAGTGGTAGCTTTTCTTTATACAAAAGTTGGGGGGAATGGCATGAAACATTTTAGCTATGAAACACCAGAAAGATTGGAAAAGATTTTTTATAAACAACCGGAATCTTTCACTAAGTATTCAGAAAAAGAGGTTCTTTCTTATATGGTGGGTGCAACGCTTTATATGCCAGCTACAAAAGAAAGTATTGCACAGGATGTCATTACAATGAAATTCAAACAACTGGGGTCCATGGTGATAGATTTAGAGGATGCTGTTGGAGATAACCAGCTAGCTGAGGCTGAGGAGCTTTTAGTGAAGCACCTTGAAACAATTTATTTTGCAGTGGAAAATGATATCGTCTCTGTCGAAGATTTACCACTAATCTTTGTTAGAGTAAGAACGCCTGAACAATTAGAAAGAATGAACTTAAAATTCGGAATATTTAATAAAGTGCTAACTGGGTATGTTTTCCCTAAATTCTCCTATAAAAATGCAAAGGAATTTCTAGAGATTATAGATAATATAAATACAGAAGATACAGTTCTATATGCAATGCCCATCTTAGAATCAACAGAGTTTATATATAAAGAGGATCGAATGGAGTCATTACTCAAAACGAAAGAGATTATCGACGCCTATAGTAAGTATATTTTAAATATCCGAGTTGGTTGTACAGACTTTTGTGGGTTATATGGAATTAGACGGAATGTAGATACAACAATCTATGATGTTTCGATTATACGAGATTGCTTAGCCAATATATTAAATATTTTTAATAGGCAAAACGATGGTTATGTCATCTCTGGCCCAGTATGGGAGTACTTCTCAACAGAGGAAAGAATATTAAAGCCACAACTACGTGTTAGCCCATTTGAATACAGACATGGAAGCACTGGTCTTAAAAAACGAAAAGAATTAATTAATGAGTTTCTCGATGGACTTATTAATGAAGTAATACTAGATAAATTAAATGGAATTATCGGAAAAACAATCATTCATCCAACACATATTAAACCTGTTAATGCTTTGTATACAGTCACTCACGAAGAATATATGGATGCATTAAGTATTATTAATAATGCTGAGGGAAATGTTGGTGTCCTGAAAAGTCAGTATCAAAATAAGATGAATGAAGTGAAGCCTCATTATTATTGGGCAAAGCGTATTTTACTAAGAGCTAAAGCTTATGGCGTATTTAATGAACACCAAGATTATACAAGCCTACTTATAGAAGATGATGAAGATTAGTAGAGAGGGAGAGATGACTCTGAAACAGGTTGAAACTAAAGAAGTTTATCATGTATTAAAAGATTTAACTGTTGAAGTGGAAGTAATCAATAATCCATATCATTTTGAGCTTGAACAGTTATTTCAAATGGCAGCAAGAATCAATAAAAATCGCAGCTTCTTGTTTGTGAGTCAAGTTTTAGGAAAACATCTTGCTGTCAATGCTAAAATACCATTGCTAGTTGGAAGCTTACTAGCAATCAGACATTTAGAGGTCGTTCATGGAGTTTGTGATCCTCGTGCTCAGAAAATTGCGAGTGCTATTCAAACGAAGCAAGGTCTAGAAGAGATTTGGTGCTCGCTTCAAAATGACCCGCTACATCTCCCAAAGCCCACTACATTTATTGGTTTTGCTGAAACAGCAACTGCGCTAGGGCATGCCGTATTTAGTACATTTAAAAATAATGCAAAATACATTCATACAACTCGAGAACAAGTTGTTAATCTTTCTTCAATAATTAACTTTGAAGAAGAACATTCACATGCGACAAGCCATCGAGTGTATGCATTAAATTCGGAATTCTTCCAAGATGATAGCGAAGTAGTCCTAGTGGATGATGAAGTTACAACAGGTAAAACCGCAATCAATATTATCCGTAAAATTAAGTCACAATATCCTTTAAAAAAAGTATTTACTATTGTTTCAATATTAGATTGGCGAACGCCTGAATATCGTGAACGCTATCGGAAATTAGAGGAAGAGCTTAACATTACAATTCATACAATCTCTCTAATAGACGGAATTGTATCGATTGAAGGAACGCCAAATATTGAAGACAATGAAATGAAAATTGAGGAAACCTTCCAACCAGTCGTTTCCTATCTACCTGTTAATGATTTAATATCATCTGAAAACCTTCAACAAAATTCTTCTATTAGTGTCAATGGCATTCCGAATAAATCCTATTATCTACAATCAACTGGGAGATTCGGTTTAACTATAGAAAAAGAAAAAGAGTATTCAAGCCAAATCCATAAAATAGCGGACTTTTTAAAAGAACACAGACATGGGGAGAAAACATTAGTTGTTGGTACGGGAGAATTTATGTACGTGCCAATGCACATTGCTTCCCAAATGGGAGAGCATGTTTATTTCCAATCCACTACAAGAAGTCCAATCTACCATTTAGATTCACAAGATTATACCATTCAACAAAAGTTTGTCTTTGATAGTCCTGAAAACCAAGGTGTAACAAACTATTTATACAATATTGAATCCAATCAGTATGATGAAGTGTTTATTATTTTCGAGAGAATCGCTTCATTAGATGCAGTGAGTCCTTTAATCGAACAGTTCAGTAAAGTGAAACTACCATTTATTCATATTGTAAATTTGACAGAAATAGCTGAGTAAAGGAGCAAACCCTAAACTACAAAAAAGCATGGAGGATGAGCGGATGAATAAACCAATTGTGAAACCTGATAAAATGGGAAGTTATAGAGAAGAAGATGTCATTTTTCTATTGCGAGATATAAGTGATTATAAGATTGAGAGAAAGTCAGAGGACAGAGAGAAACTAATCCAATCGGGGACACATTATTCAGAAATGCTACCTGTAGAATATCAACCAACGGATGAATACTTATCTTTATTTCATAAAACGTTAGATCAATACGCTCAACGTGTCGCCATAGCTGTAGGTGTGGTTGCAGAGCAAATTATAGATAGAAATGGTTTAGAAGACTTGGTACTGGTAAGTTTAGCAAGAGCGGGTACACCAATCGGTATCCTAATCAAAAGATACTTATCGTTTAAATATCAAGTGGAAGTGCCGCATTATTCCATCTCAATTATTCGTGGAAGAGGGATTGATGAAACGGCGATTGATTATATCTTTGATCAGCATGCACAAGCAAAAATTCAATTTGTTGATGGTTGGACAGGAAAGGGTGCTATTACATACGAGTTAGATGAAGCATGTAAAGCATACAATGAAACGCATGACAATCAACTTGATTCGAATTTAAGTGTTTTAGCAGATCCAGGGCATTGTGTAAGCACTTATGGAACACGAGATGACTTTTTAATTCCATCTGCATGTCTTAATTCTACCGTATCAGGTTTAGTTAGCCGTACGGTATTAAACTATGACTTTATGGAAAAAGGAGATTTCCATGGAGCGAAATACTATAGAGAGCTACAAGATGCGGATGTATCTAATCTTTATGTAGATACAATTACGAAGGAATTTGAAAAAGTGCAAGATGATGTTGCAGAAAATCTTAGGGAACTAAAAGAAGAGGATACATTCCCTTCATGGAAGGGCATGAAATCAGTTGAATTGATTCAAGAACGATTCGAAATTAATAACACGCATTTTATCAAACCGGGTCTCGGAGAAACAACTAGAGTATTACTACGCCGTGTTCCATGGAAAATTCTTGTAAACCCTAAGTATTCTAATGATTTGACACATATTCTAATGCTTGCTCAAGAACGAAATGTGCCAATTGAAGAATTTACTGATATGTCGTATTCATGTTGCGGACTTATTAAAGAGTTATAGGGGGATTATTTTGATACTATTTACTTCAGATTTAGATCGTACCTTAATCTATTCAGAAACGATGATGCAGACATATCCGGTTGTAAGTGAAGTCATTCCGGTCGAACATAAAGAGGAACTTGTCATTTCCTATATGTCTCAGGATTCTATTCAACTACTAAAGCAATTTAGTAAAGAACATCTATTTGTTCCTGTAACAACTAGAGCGGTTTACCAATATGAGAGAATTCACTTATTTGCAAAAGACATGAATCCGAAATATGCCATTACGAGTAATGGAGGAACAATCCTAATAGATGGAAAGCCTGATTTACAATGGAGTAAAATCGTAAAAAATCGATTAGCTGATGAATCGGGAACAAAAGAAGAGATGATTCGGATATTTTCAAAAATACGTCATGAATCCTGGGTATTAAGGGAATTCTTTATAGATGATCTATTTTATATGTTCCATGTTAATCGACAATTGGTACCTCGCGCCGAACTGGCTCAATTCCAACAAGAGCTTGCCACAATTGGCTGGAGTATCTTCCTTCATGGAAAGAAATTATATGTGTTACCAACATGTCTAAATAAAGCCTATGCCGTTCAATATTTACAAAATCTTGTAGAGTATGACTTACATGTCGCTGCAGGGGATTCGATGATGGACTATGACATGATCTGTGATGCTCATTATGGCTATAGCCCCACACATGGGGAGCTCTATGAAATGCTGCCAAACGATCAAAAGGTGAAGTGGCTAAAAGGCATGGGTGCAAATTCAACAGAGGAATTGCTTCGAAATATCCTAGAGTTGAATGTAGTGAAGTAGGGGGCTTTAGTATGTTGTGAAATGGAAATAAAGACCGCGAGCAATCCTGAATGCTCGCGCAATTTTATTTTTCACCCATTAGAAAATGTATTTCTTTTGGAGATGAAAGTACTATCAAATGGGGGCTACTTTAAATGGTGAATTTAAACAAAATTGAACTAAAGAAAAAAGGGCAATCCATTAATTTAACTAAAAAGAATCAAGTGCTAGGTGAAATTCTAGTAAATCTGAATTGGAATCAACAAAACAGTGGTAAAAAATCAGGTGGATTTTTTTCTTCTCTTTTAGATAAATCCAAAAATGTAGATCTTGATTTAGGTTGTTTGTATGAATTGAAAAATGGAGATAAGGGTTGTGTACAGGCTTTAGGAAATTCATTTGGTTCCTATACAAACTATCCATATATCCAACTAGATGCAGATGATCGAACAGGTTTAGCAACAAGTGGTGAAAACTTACGTATAAACGGGAGTAAAATATCTGAGATTAAACGAGTATTAGTTTATGCCTTTATTTATGAGGGGATTGCCAATTGGTCACAGGCTGATGGTGTGGTGACATTAAAATACCCTGGAGGTGCAGATATTGAAGTAAAGTTGGATCAACACCAAAATGGGCAATTTATGTGTGCAATCTCTATGATTGAAAATGTAAACGATGAAACATTTAAAGTAGAACGTCTAGTGGAGTATTTTAATGGTCATAAAAATATGGACCAAGCCTATAGCTGGGGTTTGGATTGGGTAGCTGGTCGTAAATGAAGCAACAAGTCAAATTGAAAAGAAGCTGACTCAATCTTAAGAGATTAAGTCAGCTTCTTTTTATGATTGGATAAACATTTGAACCCATGCGCCATTATAATAACCGACACCAATCGCATTGTATTGGCCGTTTAAAATATTGGCTTTATGCCCAGAAGAGTTCATCCAAGAATTCATTACTTCTTGTGGAGACTTTTGTCCTTTGGCGATGTTTTCACCTGCAGCACGGTATGAAATACCGAAAGTTTTCAACATATCAAAAGGACTACCATAGTTCGGACTAGTATGGCTGAAATAGTTACTGTTAATCATATCCATAGCTTTCTTTTCAGCAACGTTTTTCACATCTGCTCGATGCGTAAGTGGACCTAATCCGGCTTTCTGTCTTTCGATATTCACTAAGCGAACGACCTCTTCTTCAAAGCTTGCCTCCGATGTACCTGATCCCTTTAAACGAATCGATGAGCCAATTTGCATATTCAGTGGATCAACGGATGGATTCAGTCTCATCAATTCTTTATAATCCAGCCCATATCTTTGTGCAATGTACCAGAATGTATCTCCTTTTGAGACCTTGTAATACTCAAATGGTGGCTCTTTGAACGTTTTGCTTTCTTGTCCATGTACAGAATAATTAAAGGAGAACAAGAAAAGAGCAAAAACAAAAAGGACACTCGCTAGTTTTTTCATTTAATTTTTTGCACCTCCTTTGACTCACTTATTTTTGTTTTTTGGCAGTCCTTTTATACGACAAAATATTGTTATATGTTAGGTGAAAAACCATAAAATAAGGTGATTAATAATAATGAAAACTATATACAAAATAAAAGAACCTAACTAAATTTAACTTAGCAAGGTTCTTCGGATTTCATTATTTTAAAATCCCTTTTTCTTTGGCTTCTTGTAGCCAAGAAGGGAATTCATCTAATAGGTTTTCATACAATTGTTCATCAGAAACTTTTTCGATATCCTCAAAGTGGAAAAAGTTTGCATTATCAATAAAGCGACCTTCCATGGTATCTAATTTCCTCAACACATCGAAATTGGAATCACCTATACCTACAAACTGCCAAAATATTGGCTAATTTGAGGATTCCACAATAAATTTTTTGATACCAGGTTTACAACCACCATCATTAATAAAAATTAGAAAGACCGGTTCGTTAGATGTTTCCTCAACCGTATATCTTTTTATGACATCTGCCATGACTTGAGGCTCGTCATTACGCCCAAATTTATGGACTGTTTCATTATTTAAAATGTTTTTTTCTACATATCCCAATAAGTTTTGTTCCGTTACCTCTGGTAGGCGAGAAAATTCATTATCATATACCCAGACATCTAATGCACCATCGTCATCAAATTGGGAAGCCACTGCCGCAATTCGTTCCACAGCTTCTTGTACTTCTCCGATTTTGTATAAACGGCGCATAGAACCTGAAATATCTAGCACCAGTCCAACCTTAGCTCTAACTCCAGTTAATTTCTTCTTCGTAAGTACGACTTTTACTTTATCTTTTCGTAAAGAAATACTTGTCATCTTGCTCCTCCTAAACATACAGTCGATTTAGTGTTCTGCATTTTAAAGTACTTATTCGTCCGTGAAATTTATTGTATTAACCCTTTTTGAGAAGCCGATTTCACCCAACTTGGATATTCTGTCATAAGTAAATCGTAGAGTTCTGTATCTAAAACTTCTAAAGGATCTTCCACGCTAAAAAAGTTAGCATTATCAAGATAACGACCATTTAAATTGTCTAATTGCTCCAAGAAGGTGAAGTTCGATTGACCACTAAAGAATCCTTTTTTCTTTTTTGCGCTTTTGTTTGATTTACCAATCGCCATAAACTGCCAGAAGATAGGTTCAAACGATGAATCTTGTATATGGCTTGTTGCGTCCGCTTTATCGAAAGGGGCACCATCCGTCACAAACATTACATAGATTGGGTACTTTTGTGAATAAGGTTTGTTGCGTTTGCTACTAGATCCTAAATAATGTTTGCGGATAATTTTCATGGCTTTTCCATAGTAAGTGTTGCCTTCTAAGGGATGTTGTTTAATTAAACGATCGACGGAGCCATTGAAGTTATCAATGGTGATTTCACCTACATCATAGGCATTTTTGCCAAATAAAAATACATCAATCGAGCCATCATCATCAAAGCGAGTACCTAAGGCTAAAATGCGTTCCACAAATTCTTGAATCTTGCCTGAACGGTACATTTTAGACATGGAACCGGAAATATCCAAGCAGAGTGCAACTTTTGCATGGTGATTTTGAAGACCAACCTTCTCCAAAGAAATTTTGGCTTTTTTCGAGAGGTCTAATAATTTGGGTGCCTTTTGTTCCATTTTCTTTTCGAGTTGTATTTTCTTATCAAGAACAGACGAAATAGGGGGTGCAGTCAAATTTTCAGAGGCAGTTGGTGAATCAGATATTTGTATCTCTTCTTCGGCTGCAGTACCTCCAAAACTTTCTAATAAAGCTGCCAGTCCTCCATCAAATCCACTTCCTACCGATGAAACTTTCCAAAGAGACTTATAATTATATATTTCCGTTATAATAATGGCTTTTTCATTTTTGAAATCTTGGCCGTTAAAGGAATAGTTTAGAAGGGTTTCACTTCCTGTTTTAATTTTTAGGAAACCAGAGTGAATCTTAGACATGGTTCCATCTCCATCAATTGTTGCTGTAAAGACTAGATATTGAATAGTAGAGGGTATTTTCGTTAAATCAATGAAGAATGTCCCACTACCATTTCCTAGGTTCTGTAGATGTATTTCATTTGAAGGAGAAACCATTTGATTATAAAAGATCATATATCGGTCATCAGATAGTTGTTTTTTTGGGTCGAGTCCAAAACACGTAATATCGATTTCGAAATTAGAAGTAACATTTACTTCTATTTCTAATTGAGTTTCAGAAGTAAAATCAGAAATGTTTACTTTTTCACCACGTATTAAAGTTTTCATAGATTCCTCCATTGTCGGTTGAATTATTATATTAACCATTATATCCCATATTAAGGTAATTTAGGTTTTATACATAAGGATTTAGGGAATAGTATTTCATTTATTGAAAGTACCATCAAGTTCATTGCCATAAGAAAGTTATAGTTCAATCTGCTTTTTCCATCACAATTTTTGATGGGTTACTTTATTTTATTTTAGGAATGTTCTTATGTTTTGAGAGTCTAATTTTTAAAAAAAATCGCACATATACTAGAGAAAAAGCTTAAAAGTGATAGGGGGTGAATAGAGTAATGCCGCAATATTATCCGCCTAATCAAAGAAGAGGATTATTCTCACAAGAACCTAGGAGAGGAGCATTTCCAAGCAGGGGGGTGTATGGACAAAATTTTGGACCACAAAATGACATGAGAAGACCAAATAGTCCTTATCTATATAATCAGGAACCACCCCAAGGATTCCAACAACAGCCACAAAGATATCAACAACAGTCACAAGGGTACCAGCAACCACCACAAAGATACCAACAACAGTCACAAGGGTACCAACAACAGCCGCAAAAATTTCAGCAGCAACAAGGCCAAAGAAGATTTCCTGAGAATTTAAATACGATGATGAACCATGCGGGAAAAGTATCAGAAGGAATCAATCTCATGAGACAGATAGGATCGTTTTTTAACTTATTCAGATAATTCTTCTTAAAATAATTAATGAGGCTGGGACAAAGGCCAAAATAGCATTTTTCCACACTAGGAAAAATGCTATTTTTACGTTCCAATGAAAATTGATTTCCATTCCGGGTACGCTTTCCGCGGGCACGGCCTGACACGAACGT
>Ga0180217_1004461_pt1 | contig 11075 bp, 8 predicted proteins | sample eDN3rd37CBELigOP_FD_128521 | JGI IMG/M metagenome (GOLD analysis project Ga0180217, IMG submission 128521) | Enriched Organic Plus compost microbial communities from Emeryville, California, USA - eDNA 3rd pass 37_C BE-Lig OP (version 2) (version 2) ... | reverse complement strand
TGTCTTGGCACCGGGGAGCCGCCCGCGTGTTCGGACATAAATCGGGATTGTCCGCCTGGTTGACCGGCGTTGAAAAGGACGGTCTCGAAAATCGCCTCTTGTAGTGCCGCCTTATCTTCGGGGTCTGGCTTCGGAACGGAGGTGGTTCCCCACGCCGGCCATTGGCCTATGGCTGCTGCCAATGCAATTCGAGCCCGGCCTTCAGACGTCTCTTGTGCGGCACTGAGCGCTTCTTTCCATTTCGCGGATTGTTCGCTCACGGTATCGAGATCATCAAAGCCTACGATTTTCAATTCAGGTGCAATCAGGGTTTTTAGGACGAACCACCCATCCATCATCATGTTCATTAACGGGACTTGCTCATGCGCACAGCCGGCCACCACGCCGTCGACGCGATCCCCAAAGCGTTCGGCGATATTGAGGGCGTCAAACCCGCCGCCGGAGTGCCCGTACTGCACGACGGTCTTCGGTTTGCCGTACCGTTCCGCGAACATGTCGATGAGTTGCATCAGTTCATCTTGCTCCCTCGCGGGGTCGTAGTTGTATGTCCTCTGGGGGTTGCGCGCCGTCCCCGAGAGCCCATAACCATTCATGAGCCAATAGCAGCTTCGGGCACTGTCTTTGGCGCCCACGTAGTCCAGGTCGTTGATGAGTACGCCGTTCCACTTGGTGGGGCGCCGCATGTTCCACGGTGTTCCGCTGGCGAAGGTGCCTTCCGTTTCAGCGAACGTAACGGTACCGTCGCAACCGGCGATTTCCTCTTCTTGCGCCGGGGGGCCGTCATTGTCACTGCCGCACGCTGCGAGGAGCCCCATCGCCAATGCGCTGGCAGCAAGAGAAACTCTCTTTCGCGAACGAAGCAGGCCATAAGCACGCGGACGCTGTTGGGGTTTGGGCATGGTCGTCTCCTCGACATGTTTTGGGGATGTGGTCCTTGGCTATTCGTTCGCCATAGCGTTCGGACTCTGCTTAGCCGCCAAAATAATTAGAGCGATAAGTATCGAGGATCCTATAGTTGCCCAGGGGTCGCGAGCAACGAAGCAAAGATAAGAAACGTAAGGGCTTGTGTGCGCATGGGACGAGATGCTAGCCGCGGGTGCCCGGGGTGCTGAACGCGCCGGTGAAGCGGTCATCCCCGTTTCATTTTGTTGCCTTGTCTTGACTGCAGAACCGTTGCAAAGGCACGGCCTCGCAAGGCTTAGTCGTCGCAGGCTACTGTCAGAAAAGGAGCGAGGGACAACCCATTGCCCGGAACGTCCGAATGCCTTAAAAGCGATCCATGCGTGTGCTCTGGACTTACCTCACTCCCCACCGCACCCTGGCTTGCGTTGCGCTGTTGCTGGCCGGTGCTTCTCAAATCCTGGCGCTCGTCGACCCGATCATCTTCGGCCGGATCATCGACGAATATGCCCTCAACCGGGCCGGGAAGACCGAGCGGGAACTCGTGACCGGCGTCATGGCCCTGCTTGGGCTGGCGGTGCTGGTCGCCGTTCTTTCGCGCCTGGCCCGGGCGATCCAGGAGTACCTCACCCGCTTGGTGGTGCAGAAGCTGGGTACGCAGCTGTTCAATGACGGCTTGCGCCAGGTGTTGCGCCTGCGATTCCAGGAGTTTGAAGATTTGCGCAGCGGCGAGGTCCTCTCTTTGCTCCAGAAGGTCCGGGCGGACAGCGAACGGTTCATCAATACCTTCATCAACACGGTTTTCGCGGCCGCGGTGGGCGCCGGTTTCCTGACCTGGTACGCCGTGACGAAAAACTGGCTGCTGGTGCCGGTGTTCTTGGTGGGCGTCGTGCTGCTGGGCGGCCTGACGGGGTGGCTCAGCCGGGAGATCAAGGCCCAGCAGCGCTCCATTGTGCGCGAGACCAACCGCAATTCGGGCTTCATCACCGAATCGCTGCGCAATGTAGAGCTGATCAAGAGTCTTGGCCTGACTTATCCGGAGATACGTAGGCTGCAGGCGCAGACGGAGGCGATCTTTGCCATGGAGATGGAGAAGGTCAAGCGGATAAGGGTGCTGTCGTTCCTCCAGGGGATGACGCTCAGCCTGCTGCGCCTTTCCATATTGTTTGCGCTGTTGTGGCTCATTTTTCGCGACGTGTTGAGCCCGGGTGAGCTGATCGCGATGCAGTTCATTTCCGTGGCGATATTTGCGCCGCTCCAGGAGCTCGGCAACATCATTCTTGCCTACCGCGAAGTGGACGCCTCGTTGGCGAACTTTGCGGCGTTGATGAAAAAGCCGGTCGAGCGCAGGCCTCCCGGCGCGGTGGACGTCGGGCCGGTGAGCGACGTTCGGTTCGACCACGTCAGTTTTCGCCACAAGGGGGCAGCGGATTACGCGCTCGAAGACGTGTCGTTCGAGGCCCGGCTCGGGGATACGATCGCCTTCGTCGGCCCGTCGGGTTCCGGGAAATCGACGTTGGTCAAATTGCTGGTGGGCTTGTATCCGCCCGCCGAAGGCACGGTTTCGTACAACGGCCAACCGACGACTTCGCTGCGCTTTAACCGCGTGCGGCGGCAGATTGGGTTCGTGACGCAGGAGGCTCACATGTTTGCCGGCACGATCCGGGAGAACCTGCGCCTGGTCAAGCCCGACGCCACCGACCAGGAAATGATCGCCGCGATGGAACAGGCATCTTGCGCTTATTTGCTGGAGAAGTCGCCCGACGGGCTGGATACGGCCATAGGCGAGATGGGAATGAAGCTGTCGGGCGGGGAAAAGCAGCGCCTGTCCATCGCGCGCGCCCTGATCCGCCAGCCGCGGCTGCTGATATTCGATGAGGCGACCTCGGCGCTGGATTCCCTCACGGAAGAGCAGATCAACGAAACGGTGCGCCGCATCTGCGCCCGCCGCACGCAGATCACGGTCTTGATCGCGCATCGCTTGTCCACCGTGATGCAGGCCGACGTCATTTTCGTGCTGGAGAAGGGCCGCATCGTAGAGCGCGGCAGCCATGCCGAGCTGCTCGAGCGCAAGGGCCTCTATTACGCCATGTGGAGGCAGCAGATCGGTGAGCGGCCCGGCGTGAAGGCCGAGCCGGCGACGCCTTTACCGGAAGCCGCTGCAGACCTCTAGCGCGGGCGGTCGCCCTGGGGAGTCATGCAGGCGCTGCCATGAATTCGAGGACCTGGCGCCCGAGGTACTCTTCGGCCGTATTGAAATGCGCGACGATCGACGTGTGGTTGTGGCCGGCCAGCCAGACGAACCGCGGCGCGCGCCGCCTCAGGCGGGCCAGGGCGTGGAAGAGTTCCGCGCAGTGCACGTCGATGAGCGGATTCTCGTATTCCGCCACCGCGATCATCGTCGGCGGGACGGCTGGCGTGACGTGGTTCACGGCCGAGCCGTCTTCCATGACCTGCGGATCCTTGCCGTAGTAGGCCTCGACGCGGCTGGCGTTCGGGTTCTCCGGCGTGTTTTCCGCCCGTACGCGCCCGGACACCACGATCAACCCCGCCAAGCCGTGCCCGTCGGCGGGTTGGAAGCGGGCATCGTAGGCGTAATGCGCTGCATGGGCGCCGCCGGCGGAATGCCCCATGAGGAAGATCCGGTTCGGGTCGGCGCCGAGTTCGGCCGCGTTGCGGCGTACCCAGGCGACGGCCGCGGCGATGTCTTGGGTTCCGCTGGGATAACGGTGCTCGGGTGCGAGCCGGAATTCGACGTTGACGCCGATGACGCCATGGCGGGCGAAATACCAAAGCACATTGCCGTAGATTTCCTCCGTGCGGTCTTTCTCGCCTTCGACGAAGGCGCCGCCGTGCACGAACATCAGTACGGGGCGGGGTTGGTCGCTTGGCTGCTGCGGGAAGTAGACGTCCACGCACTGGCGAGGGTCCGTCCCATAGGGAAGATTGCGCCGGACGGTGCCGAGCTTGGGCGCGTCGCGCAGCACTTGGGTGAAGCCGTCGACCATTTGCTTGACGTGCGCCTGGACGCTGGTGCCCCAGCGGGGGCCGACCTCCGCCATGGACTGGCGGAGCCACGCGGGAATCTCGGGCAGCGCGGGAGAGGAAATGGTGCTCACGGTCTATCCTCGCAACGATGAGCGCATGCAGCGCGCGGGCAGGGAACGGGGGCAGGGGCGCCGCAGCGTCTTTCGTCGCCCCTTTCCCTCATCGGGAAAGCTGCCATTATGATGCGGGTTGCGGCAGTATGCGATAGTCTTGCGGCCGCATCCGTATTCCCGATGCCCGAGGACGCCCATGACGCCATGTCCCCCAACGGCTTCCGACCCCGCCAGCCCGCGTTTCGCGGCCGGGCGGCACGCCCTGCGCGGCGGGATGCTCAGCTTCCACGCCGACCCGTTCCTGGCCGAGCCGGCCGAATCGTTCGTCCATTTGCCCGATGCGCTGGTGGTGATCGAAGACGGCAAGATCCTCGAGGCCGGGCCTTATGACGGGCTGCGGGCGCGGGTGGAAGGGTCCATGCCCGTCGCGCACTATCCCGACGCGCTTATCCTGCCGGGCTTTATCGACACCCATATCCACTACCCACAGACGCAGATGATCGGCGCCTGCGGCGAGCAATTGCTGGAGTGGCTGCACAAGTACACCTTCGTGACCGAGCAACAGTTCGCCCATCGCGCCCACGCCGAAGTGGTGAGCGAGCTGTTCTTGCGGGAGTTGCTGCGTGCGGGCACGACGACAGCGGCCGTGTATTGCACGGTGCACCCCGAGTCGGTGGATGCGTTTTTCGAAGTTTCGGAGCGCTTCGGGACGTGCATGATCGCCGGCAAGGTGCTGATGGACCGGAATGCACCGCCTGCCCTGCTCGATACCGCGGAGTCCGGGTACGCGCAGTCCAAGGCGCTGATAGAAAAATGGCACGGCAAAGGGCGGCAGCTCTATTGCATTACGCCCCGCTTCGCGGGGACGTCGTCCGAGGCGCAACTCGCGGCAGCGGCCCGTCTCTGGCGCGAACATCCCGGGACTTACGTCCAGACCCACCTGAGCGAGAACCCAGGCGAGGTGGAGTGGATCGCGTCGCTTTTTCCAGAAGACGAAGACTACTTCGGCATCTATCGGCGCGCCGGCTTGGCCGGCCCGCGCGCCATCTTCGCCCATGCCGTGCACGTGTCCGAGGCCGAGTTGTGTGCCTGCCACCACTGCGGCGCGGCACTTGCGCACTGTCCGACCTCGAATCTTTTCCTCGGCAGCGGGTTGTTCCGGCTGTTCGACGCCAAGCGCGCGGATCGGCCGGTACGGGTCGGCCTGGGCACGGACATTGGCGCAGGCACGGCATTCTCACCCCTGCAGACGCTGAACGAGGCATACAAGGTCGCGGCCATGAACCGGACCAGGCTGACCGCTGCACACGCTTTCTACCTCGCTACCCGGGGCGGGGCACAAGCCTTGTATCTGGACGATAGGCTCGGTGCCGTGGAGCCCGGATACGACGCGGACCTGGTCGTGCTGGATTTGAAGGCCACGCCCCTGATGGATTTCCGGATGCGCTATTGCACGGATGTGATGGAACGCCTGTTCGTGCTGATGACGTTGGGCGACGATAGGGCGGTGCGTGCCACCTACGTGGCCGGTCGACCGGTGTACGACCGTGCGCGGCAACCGCAGCCTTTCTGCTACGCCGACGGCATGCCGGTGCGTGCTGATGCGTGATCCAGGGTGCCGTGCGGCCTGTTGCCGCGGGAGGAAACGCGACGGCAGCCCGCCAGATTTGTTACAACGCGACTTATCGGCCCCTGCGCACCAGCCGTCATGCGGCTGTCGCGGGGCTTGCTAGAATCGACCTCCTTTCCGCGCTCGCCTTTCGCGGGCAAACAAGGCCATCATGCACGTACTTTTCATCATTGACCCACTTCCAGCGCTCAAGGCCTACAAGGACACGTCCGTGGCTATGATGCGGGCGCTCGTGGCGCGCGGCCACAGGCTGAGCGTCGCCATGCAGGGGGATCTCTACGTCATCGACGGCGTGGTGCGCACGGCGTCGCGGCCCATCGAGCTTGTGCCCGGTGCGGACCTGCGCGGACACGCGTGGTGGCAGGAAGGCCCCGAGGGCGACCAGCCGCTCACGGCGTTCGATGCAGTATTGATGCGCAAGGACCCGCCGTTCGACATGGAATACGTGTATTCCACGCATCTGCTCGAACGGGCCGAAGCGCAGGGCGCACGGGTGTTCAATTCCGGCGCGGCCATACGCAACCACCCCGAGAAACTGGCGATTGCGGAATTCCCCCACCTGACCGTGCCCACGCTGGTGACCCGGGACATGCCACGGCTGAAGGCTTTCCACCGGGAGCATCACGACGTCATCGTCAAGCCGCTCGACGGCATGGGCGGCACGGGCATTTTCCGCATCGGGCCCAAGGAACCCAACCTGAACGCCATCCTCGAAATGCTGACCGACAACGGCCGGCGCAGCATCATGGCGCAGCGCTACATTCCCGAGATCGTCCACGGCGACAAGCGGGTGCTGCTGATCGGCGGCGAGCCGGTGCCCTATTGCCTGGCGCGCATTCCCCAGGCGGGCGAGACGCGGGGGAACCTGGCGGCAGGCGGGCGCGGGGTGGCGCAGCCTTTGTCCCAGCGCGAGCTCGCGATCGCGCGCGAACTCGGCCCCAAGCTGGCCGCGCGCGGATTGCTGCTCGTCGGGCTGGACGTGATCGGCGACTATGTCACCGAAATCAACGTGACGAGCCCGACGACCTTCTGCGAAATCACTGAACAGACCGGATTCGACGTCGGCGCCATGTTCACGCAGGCGCTGGAGGAGGCCGTCGCTGCGTCGCAGGGAGCGCGCTAGGCATGGCCGGAATCGTCATCGTTGCGCACGAGCCGCTCGCGTCCTCGCTGTTGTCGTGCGCGTCGCATATCTTCGGCGAACTGTCCGGCGTGCAAGTCTACGACGCGGGGGCGGACGAGGATCCCGACCACATGTATCGCGCGGTGCTCGAGCGCATCCAGGCCTTGTCCGGAGAGGGCGGAGTCCTGGTGTTGACCGACGTGGTGGGGGCCACCCCTTCCAACCAGACCCATCGCGCCGCGCGCGAGGCCGCCCGCCTGGGAACGCCGACGACCGTGCTCGCGGGCGTCAACATCCCGATGCTTTTGCGTACCTTGCCGTATAGGCATCTTTCCTTGGAAGATTTGGCGCAGCGCGCGCTATCAGGCGGCGCACAAGGTGTCTTGCGCGTCGAAGGCGACTCCGAAGACCACTGAACATGCCGAGTATCGACATTATCGTTAGTAACAAGCTGGGCCTGCACGCGCGGGCGTCCGCCAAGCTCACCCAGCTCGCCACCAAATTTCGCAGCGAGATCTACATCAGCCGGGGCTCGCGTCGCGTCAACGCCAAGAGCATCATGGGGGTCATGATGCTGGCCGCCGGCATGGGCAGCAAGGTGACGATCGACGCCGAGGGCGAGGACGCCCAAGAGGCCTTGGACCAGATCCAGGCCCTGTTCGAGCAGAAGTTCGGCGAGGCGGAGTAGTCCATGGAAACCTCGATGTTGGCTTTGCACGGACTGGGAGTGTCGCGCGGCTATGCCATAGGCCGCGCCGTCATCATTGGCGCGGCTGCACTCGAGGTGACCCACTATCGCATTGCCGAGGAGGACGTCCAGGCCGAATGCGCCCGCCTCGAAGCTGCCATTCGCGCCGCCTCCGACGAACTGGCCCAGCTGGCCGCCCACCTGCCCGCGGACGTGCCCCGCGAACTCGGCGCCATCCTGCAGGTTCACAGCATGATCCTGGCCGATCCGATGATCTCGCAGGAGCCGCTGCAGATCATCCGGAGCAGGCATTACAACGCGGAATGGGCGTTGACTGCACAAGGACAGCTCCTGGCAGAGCAGTTCGAGCAGATGGACGACGAATACATGCGCGAACGCGGGGGGGACGTCCGGCAGGTGATAGAGCGCATCCTGCATGCGCTGGCCGAGGCCGACGGCCGTCCGCGCAAGCTCAAGAGCGAGGCGATCCCCGACAACGGCGACCCTCTCATCGTCGTGGCCCACGATATTGCCCCGGCGGACATGCTCAAGCTGCGGGGCGCGCGCTTTGCCGCCTTCACCACGGACCTGGGCGGTGCCACCTCCCATACCGCCATCGTTGCGCGCAGCATGGGCGTGCCGGCCATCGTGGCGCTTGGCGTGGCGCGCACCTTGGTGCGCGACGGCGACATGGTCATCGTCGATGGCGAAGCAGGGGTACTCCTGGTCAATCCGCCCGCCGCGGTCATTGAGGAGTACCGGGTCCGGCAGGCCGATTATGTGCGGGAGCGCGCCACGCTGGCGTCCTTGCGGGACGTGCCGGCCATCACGCTGGATGGCGTGGCGATCTCCATGCTGGCCAACATCGAGCTGCCCGAGGAAGCACAGGCCGCGGTCGATGCCGGGGCGGAGGGCATTGGGCTGTTCCGCAGCGAATTCCTCTTCATGGGGCGCGACGACCTGCCCAGCGAGGACGAACAATATGAGGCCTACGCGTCCGTCGTGCGTACGCTGGGCGGACGCCCTGTCACCATTCGGACGCTGGACATCGGCTCGGACAAGGCGCTCGACGGCGAAGCCACCGTGGCCACCAACCCGGCCCTCGGCAAGCGCGCCATCCGTTATTGCCTGGCGCATCCCGAGCTGTTCGCGACCCAGCTGCGCGCCATCCTGCGGGCTTCCGCACATGGGCCGGTGCGGATACTGGTCCCCATGATCGCCCACTTGCGGGAGGCGCGCGCGGCGTATGCGGCGCTCGCGGCAGCCCGGCAGGAGTTGGACGCGCGCGGGCAACCTTATGGCAAGGACATTCCGGTGGGGGCCATGGTGGAAGTGCCGGCGGTCGCCATCGCGATCGAGCCCTTCGTCGATGCGTTCGATTTCCTGTCGATCGGGACCAACGACCTCATCCAGTACACGCTTGCGATAGACCGGGCTGACCCGGAGGTGGCGGACTTGTACGATCCCCTGCATCCGGCCGTACTGCGCCTGGTCGCCAATACGATCAACGCCGGCGCGCGGGCCGGCAAGCCTGTGTCGGTGTGCGGGGAAATGGCCGGGGACACCGAGCTGACGCGCCTGCTGCTGGGCTTGGGCCTGACGCAGTTCTCCATGCACCCGCAGCAGTTGCTGGACGTCAAGCGCGAGATCCTGCAGGCGCATTCCAATGCGTTGCGCACCAAGGTGGCAGCCGTCCTGAACCGCGCAGCCGAGATGGACCTTTCTCTGCTGCGTCAATAGGCAATAAGTGCGCCCTTTTGAGCGCAGTCCGTGCTATTCTCCACCCGGTGAGTATGTCATATTAAGTTACAAAACTTACATCGCCAGGTGGAATGAAAGGTCCCGTGCACACCTCGAAGCCGCCGCGTCGCGGGGCGGTCCGGGGCCCGGAGAGCCAGGAAACGGCGACCCGTGCGCTCAGTACCCTGCGACCTCTTTTCGAGGCTTCGTCCGTCGCGGATCTCAAAAAGGTGGTGCAGGAATTTACGGACGAACTCGGCGCGCGGCGCCATGCATTCAGTGTGATCGAACGCGCCCAGGGCGGTCCCTCGCTGCGCTGGTTGTGCGAAGACGTGCCCAGGTGGTGGAGCGGCTTCCGGTCCGAGCTGCTGCCGCTGGTCACCCGCAGTGGCAGCCGGCCGGGCCACATCCGGACCCTGCGCTGCGCGTTGGACGATACTCCGCCTTCCTCGCCGTTCCACCGGGAGCTGCGCCGCCTCGGCGCCCATAGTGCGTTGTTCCTCGTCGCCGAGGCCCAGCATCCTGGCGCCACCGCGGCCTGCTTTTCACTCTTGTTCGGAGCGGGTAGCGGCTACGCGCCGCCGCTGGGGCCGGGCCAGTTGACGAGCCTCTGCCATCATGCCGCGTCGCTCCTGCTTGACGCCTACCTGAGGTTGCCCCCGCCCACGCCCAAGTCGGCCCGGCTCTCGGCGCGCGAGCTCGAATGCCTGCGCTGGGCTGCGGTCGGGAAAACGAGTTGGGAAACAGCGCATATCCTGGGCGTTAGCGAGCGCACCGTGAACTTCCATTTCAGCAACGTGTTCGGCAAGCTCAAGGTGAACAACAAGCAGGCCGCCATCGCCCAGGCCATCTTCCGGGGGCTGTTGTAGGGGGAGCGTTTTCCGGCGGAGTCGGGGCCTTAGTCGGCAACGATGTTGGCCGCCTTCACGACCTTCGTCCAGCGAGCGAGCTCTTCTTGGATGAGCGATCCCAGATCCTCTGGCGTGCCGCCGCCCGGTATCAGCCCTTGGTTCTGAAGCGCCGCGATGATTTCTGGCGACCGCAGCAGCTCATTGAGTTCCCGGTTCCACTTGGCGATGATGGCGTCGGGCGTGTTTGCGGGCGCCAGCATGCCGTACCAAGTATCGACGACGAGGTCGGGATGCCCTTGTTCGACGACGGTCGAGGAGTCGGGAAGTTCGGGTACGCGCTTCTTGCTCATGACGGCGAGCACCTTGAGCTGTTTGCTCTGCAGGAAAGGTGTGGCCGCGCCAAGGCTGGTGACCATCGCCTGGGCATGGCCCCCCATCACGTCAGTCAGTGCGCCAGCCGTTCCCTTGTACGGCACGTGGACCATGTTGATGCCGGCGCTTTGCTTGAGGAGCTCCATGGCCAAATGCTGGGCCGTTCCCACCCCGGGTGAAGCGTAGTTGAGCTTGCCTGGCTGGGATTGGGCGAGTTGGATCAAGTCCTGCACGGAGTTGGCGGGCAGTTTGCTTGGCGCCACGAGCGCCATGACGCTCGTGGCGGCCAATCCGACCGGGCGAAAGGACTTGATGGGATCGAAAGGCGTGTTCTTGTTGAGCACCGGGGTCGTCCCGAATGCGGTGGCGGTCATGAGCAGGGTGTACCCGTCCGGCGCCGCGCGTGCCACATATTCTGCGCCAATGTTGCCGCCGGCACCGGGGCGATTTTCCGTCACCACTGCGACTTTCCACCGTTCCGATACCTTGGGCCCGATCAGGCGCGCGAAGATGTCCGCGCTGGTGCCTGGGGTAAAGGGAACGACCAACGTAATCGTTCGCTGGGGATAGCCGCCAGGGTTTTCCGCCGCATGGACGAGCGAAGGCGCTGCCGCGGAGGTGCCGGCGGCCAGGAGCGCGCATCCGGCGAGAAATGCCCGCGGCCGTGCGG
>Ga0180217_1004460_pt1 | contig 11077 bp, 9 predicted proteins | sample eDN3rd37CBELigOP_FD_128521 | JGI IMG/M metagenome (GOLD analysis project Ga0180217, IMG submission 128521) | Enriched Organic Plus compost microbial communities from Emeryville, California, USA - eDNA 3rd pass 37_C BE-Lig OP (version 2) (version 2) ... | reverse complement strand
TCTTGGGTTTGGCTGCCAGGTCGACGTTTTCGATCGGCTCTTCGGTGAAGCGGGCCAGGTACTGCATGTTGCTGTTTGGGCCGTTGAAGCCGATGACCTGTTCGTTGAGGTCCATCTGCTTGCGGATCAGCCGGCCCGCGTCGACGTCGAACTTGATTGTGCCCCGCTGAATGCGTTGCACAAGCTGCGACTTGATTTTCGGATCGTCATCGACCGGCGTGAGGATTTGCGTGTCGACCGAGATCGTGGCGACTCCTGTTTCGACGCTTTCCAGTTGGTAGACCTGGCGGGTCGAGATCTTTTTAACCGTGCCGTCTTCCAGGCGGATGCGCACCTCGTCGGGGATCGACCATTTTGCCCCCACCTTCACCGGCTGGGCCGGGAGCGGAATCGACAGCGTGCCAATACCTGGATTGAACTGCGGCTGAGCGTTCTGGCGACCGATGATGCGGCCGTAGGGATCCATGATGATCGTGGCCAGCGGCACGCCGACGTCCCGGGCGACGGCTTCGTAGCCCGGCGGTGGGACTTCGTCCTTGCGCGAGTCGTAGCGCACCTCGTCGCGGCCGGTCACCTTCTGCCACATTTCGACGTACGGCACCGAGTGGACGAACGTGGCGTTGCCGTTTTCGTCGACCTTCTCGATCGTCCACTTCTTCGTCGAGACGCTGCGAGTGCTGGCCTGCTGGGTAACGCCTTGCACGGTCGTTTCGAGCGTGACCAGGTGCACCACCTTGGTCAGCACCTCCTCGCCCTCTTTGAACTTGTACGCCAGCGTGTATTCCGGCGCAAGCTTACGTTTGGCGGCTTCCAGCTCAGCCGACACGTCGGATTTGTCCGCGGCGCGGGAGAGCAGGGGAGCGGCCAGCGCCAGTCCGAGCGTGAGAAGTAGAACAGATCGCTTCATCGCGGCCTCCTTGCCTTGCGGTGAGTGGAAGAAGTTGAAATTTCGTTGACGGCGTCACTGCTCGCCTTGCCAGCAGTGTTTCGTGGCACATGTGTCTCGCCTGTGCTGCCAAAAGCGGCTCCTGCACAGGCGGGAGGCTTGTGCCGTGGGGCGCATCGCCTGGATTCTGGCGAATTCAGCTACCTGAGAAAACCCCAATTTGGGGCTCAGCCCCGATATAAATGCCCAGACCAGCCGAGTTTGTCGCGGAGCGTCCGGTAATAGTTCCGGCCCGGGACCTCGACGAGCTGAAACCGGGCCTCGGCCCGCTCGACCCGCACGCGGTCCCCCGCCTTCAGCTCGCAGACTAGCCGGCCATCGACCACCACGGCGGTTCCCTCGTTTGGCTCGGGGACTTCCATCTCGTAGATCCGGTCGGCGGCGTCGACGACCGGGCGGATGGTGAGCGTGTGGGGGCAAATGGGGCTAATCACGAAGGCTTGCAGCGTCTTCCGCAGGATCGGGCCGCCCGCCGACAGGCTGTGGGCGGTCGAACCGACCGGCGTGCTGACGATCAACCCGTCGCAGGCGTAGGTCGTCACCAGATCGGAGTCGACGTACAGGTTTACGTTCAGCATCGAGAACGGCGGGCCGGCGGTGATGACCGTTTCGTTCAGCCCAAGCTGCTGGCTGAGCGTCACGCCGCCGCGGACGATCGAGCAGGTGAACATCAGATGGTCGAGCACGCGACAGCGGCCGGTTGCAATCTCCGGCAGAACGGAGATCAGTTCTTCGGGGTTGATCCCGGCTAGGAACCCAAGCTTGCCGAGGTTCACGCCGAGGATCGGAATCTGCCGGCGCCCCATCTGCCGGCTGGCGCGGAGGATTGAGCCGTCGCCGCCAAGGACAATCGCCAGATCGGCTTCGATGTTCGATAGGTCCTGCTCGAAGTAGAAGTCGCTCAGGACGATGTCGAACTGCTTCTCCAGAATCGGCTTCAGCCGTTCGCACTCCACCTGCACATTGGCCCGGTCGCCGGCCCCAAGCAGCAGCGCACGGGGACGCTCCACGCCCGACTCGAGACCGGCAGCCCAAGTGGGCGTGCGTTCGCCGAAATACATGGAGTCGTTCATGGTCGCCGCGGAGCAGGAGAGGGTTGCAATTACAGAAGTATACTTTGCGGCGACGCGTTTTTGCGGTGGCAGCGGGGCATGCCGGAGTTGGGCCTTAGCGTGGCCCAGACGTCTCGCCTGGGCGCCAGTGACAAGCGGAACGGCGCAAGCCGTCCGGTCGAGTCGTAACTGCGGATCGACCTCGCTAGTCTTCGTTTACTTCACCGGGCGGCTTGCGCCGCTCCGCTTTCGGCGCGGGCGCCGCCGGTGGGGAGGGGCTGGATATTAGCCGGATCGGCGTCAAGCAACCTGGCGATGCCGGTCATCAGCACCCCTTCCACTTCGGGAGCGACGTTCGACGAGCGAGGTTCGGTCTCGTAGCCCCCCTGCGTATACGCGACCGCCGTGCCGATGTACGCCGGCGAGTAGTCGCCGTAGGCGGCTGTGGCGACGAACAGGTCGGGGCGAAGCTGCTGGGCGGCGAGTTGATACTCGACGAACAATTCGCCGGGCAGGTGGAGCACGCGCGTCTTGCCGAGCGTCAGGCAGCCGAGGTCGAACGTCTCGCCCGCGAGGTAGCGGCGGAGAAAGGCGACCTGCGTGGCGGCGGTCAGACGCTGCAGGGGTGGAGCGTCTTTGTCCTTCAGCTTCGCTTCCGCCTCGAAGAGGTGTTTTCCGGGGGGAAGTTTAACCGGGACCGTTTTCCATCCGACGTCAGCCGGCGCGAGCGGCGACTTTTCGAGCGCTTCCCAGGCCCGCGTCATGGCGTCGGCCACCCGATTGGCCAGAATTTGGCGATTCTCGGTCGAGCCGTCGTTGTACTTCCCCGCGCCGAGGTTGCCGCCGGCGCCGTTGAAGTGGATGTGCGGAACGCCGGTCGTCTTTTCGCGGGCGTTGCGGGCCATGCCGGGAAAGTCGGGGTTCGCTTTGCCCGTGCGATAGTAGCTTTGCGGGTGCGTGGCGTAGTAGGTAAGCACGGCGACCGGTTTGTCGCCGTTGTAGAGAGCGATCATGCGCAGCAGCGGATCGATCAGCCCTTCAGGATAGGCGCGGATGTTTGGATCGCGCGTCGCCGTGTAGCGGACGTGCTTCACCTTGCCGTTCTCGTCGAGAATCCGGCGATTCGATGCCACCTTCTCGACCTTGGCCGTCGCCACGCCGACATGAGTGATCGGCTGCGTGTTCTCCTTCGCCTTGCCAGCCGCTTCGGCAACGCGCGTGAATGCCTCGCGGGCGAAGACCGAGTCGAACGGCAGATAGCCGCCGACTTCGTGCTGCGCGAAGAGTTCGTGGGCCAGGTAATCGGCCCAGGGAGCGTCGTGCTGGTGGAGCGTGTGGAGCGCGACGCGATCGGGCGTGGCGCCGACGCTCTTGGCGATCATCTCGCGAAACAGCCGATGGCTGCCGTTGCCGATGCCGATCCAATCGACCGCCACGAGGACGATCGGATCCCCTTTGCCCAAAAGCACCAGCCCGCGGCAGGAGAGCGGATCTTGCACGCCGATCGTCGTGTCGTACGCCAGCGGGCTGCCGACCGGCGGCGAGACGTCGACATCGAAGAGACCAATCCGGAGCGGCTCGTCCGCCAAGGCGAGCAGTGGCGTGACGGCTGCGAGCAGGAGAGCGGCGAGCAGGGAGCGAAGTGTGGGCAGGAACATCGGCAGCTCCTTGGCAGGTGGGCGTCGAAGCAAGGCTGGAGAATAGCTTAACGGGGCGGGAGAGGGATTTACAGTTTCTTCGGGCTGCTGACGCGAGGCAAGCAGAGACTGCGGAAGGAAGCAGCCGAAGGCAAACCGCGTCCGGGACGGCGCGACGCGCGGGATTGGCTTTGGGCCGCGTTGAGAGAACGCGCCGTTCAGAGAGAGGCGGCCGTGTTGGTGCACAGGCGTAACGCCTGTGCCACTTGTGGGCTCAAGCTGTGGTTTTCCCAGAGGCGGTTCGCCTCCGGCTATTTTCAGCGGGCGGCGCCTAGTTCGGCGGTGCGGCTGCCGGAGAAGCGTTCGGCCAGTTCGCGGCAAGTTTGAGCGATTCCAGCCGTGTCGAGCTTCAGGTCGGCGAGCAGTTCGTGGCGTTCACCGTGCTCGACGAAAGTGTCGGGCAGCCCGAGGCGGCGGACCCGGCTGGCGTCGAGGCCGAGGTCGCTGGCCGTTTCGAGCAGGGCGCTGCCAAAGCCTCCCATGAGCGCCCCTTCTTCCACCGTGAGGACGAAGGCCGATTCGCGGAGGCAGCGTTCGACCATCTCGCGGTCGATCGGCTTGACGAAGCGGGCGTTGACCACGCCGATGTCGAGCCCTTCGCTGCGGAGCTGCTCGGCGGCCCGGACGCAGTCGACCACGAGCGTGCCGAAGCAGACGATCATGCCGTCGCGGCCGAAGCTCAGGATTTCGCTGCGCCCCAGCTCGAGCGGTTGACGCTCACCCGGCAGCGTCTCGACGTTGGCTTTGGGATAGCGCATCGAGCAGGGGCCGTCGTGCTCCAGGGCAAAGTCGAGCATTTGCGGCACGTCGTACGAGTCGCCCGGCGCCATGATGACGAGATTCGGGAAGACTCGCATGTAGCCGATGTCGTAGCTGCCGTGGTGCGTGGGACCGTCGGCGCCGGTGAGGCCCGCGCGGTCCATCGTGAAGGTGACCGGCAGGTTCTGCAGCGAGACTTCCTGAAAGATCTGGTCGTACGACCGCTGCAGGAACGTGCTGTAGATATCGACGATCGGCCGCATGCCCGCTTTGGCCTGTCCGGCGGCGAAGGCGACCGCGTGCGACTCGCAGATGCCGACGTCGAAAAAGCGGTCGGGAAACTCCTCGCGGACCGGTTCGAGCTTGTTCCCCTGGCACATCGCAGCCGTGATGACCGTGACGCGCGGATTGCGGCGCATCGCGTTGCCAATCGATTCGCTCACCAGGTTGGTGTAGGCCGGCTTGGTGTTGGGCGATTTGGGAATCGCACAGCCGTCCTGGTGGATGAAGGCTGGCGGCGTGTGGAAGTAGACCGGATCGGAAGCGGCTGGCTGGAAGCCGTGTCCTTTCTCGGTGACGACGTGCAGTAGCACGGGGCCCTTGAGCGTGCGCACCATCTGCAGGTACTTGCGCAGCACGGCGATATTGTGGCCGTCGATCGGTCCGATGTAGCGGAAGCCGAGGTCTTCGAACATCATGCCGCCATGGACGCCCGCTTTGACGGCTTCCTTCATCTGGGCGAGGAAGCGTTCGACGGGATCGCCGAAGACGGGGATGTTGTTGAGCATCCGCTGCACTTCGTGTTTGAAACCCGAGTAGATCGGGTTGGTGCGCAGGCGGTCGAAGTAGTCGGCAACGCCGCCCACGCGTGGGCAGATCGACATTTTGTTGTCGTTCAGCACCACGAGCAGGTCTTGGTTCATGCCGCCGGCGTTGTTCAGGGCTTCGAAGACGATGCCCGACGGGAACGCGCCGTCGCCGATGACCGCGACGCTGTGGCGATCGGATTGGCCCATCAGGTCGTCGCCGCTCTTGAGCCCGACCACGGTCGAGACGCTGCTGCCGGCGTGGCCGGTCATGAACAGGTCGTACTCGCTTTCGGCCGGGTTGGGATAGCCCATGAGCCCACCCTTGGTGCGGATGGTGCTGAACTCGTGGTAACGGCCGGTGACGAGCTTGTGAGGATAGATCTGGTGACCGGTGTCCCAGATGAGGCGGTCGCGGCGGAAATCGTAGACGCTGTGCAGGGCCAGGCAGAGTTCGACGACGCCGAGATTCGACGCAAAGTGGGCGGTGCGCGTGCTCAGCAGGTTGCAGAGCACGTCGCGGATTTCGGCGGCAAGCTCGTTCAGCTCGGCGACCGACATCCGGTGCAGGTCGTAGGCCGATTCGATCTGAGGTAGCAACTTGTGCATGGCTTAGTGATTTCTATCGACCACGTACCGGGCGAGGGCTTCCAGCCCCGCGGAACGATCGCCAAAAACGGCGACCGCCGAGCAAGCTTCGTCGATCAGGGCGGCGGCCCGGCGGCGGCTTTCCGCTTCGCCCAGGACCGCCGGAAAGGTCAGCTTCCCCTTGGTGGAGTCTTTCTGCAAGCGTTTGCCCATCGCCGCTTCGTCGCCGGTCAGGTCGAGCAGGTCGTCGACAATCTGGAACGCCAGGCCTATCTTCTCACCGTAGACATCGAGCGCCGCTAACTGAGAATCGGTCGCCTGGGCCACCAATCCGCCCAAGCGTAGGGAAACCCGTATCATTGCCCCGGTTTTGCGGCGGTGAATTCGTTCCAGGTGTTCGAGTCCGCCATTGGTGAATTCTGCCTTGAGGTCGTCTTCTTGGCCACCGACCAGTTCCGAGGCCCCGGCGGCCCGAGCGAGCTCGGCCACGCAGCGGGCGGCGACTTCGCCCGGCTGGGTGTCGCGGGCGAGAATCTCGAACGCCTGGGCGAGCAGGGCGTCGCCGGCCAGGATGGCGGTCGCCTCGCCGAAGGCGACGTGACAGGTGGGCCGACCCCGACGCATGTCGTCGTCGTCCATCGCCGGCAGATCGTCGTGGATCAGCGAGTAGGTGTGAATCATTTCCACCGCGCAGGCGGCGGGCAAGGCGGACTTTCGGTCGTAACCGCAAGCCTCACAAGCCATTAGCACGAGCAGCGGCCGCAGCCGCTTGCCGGGGGCGAGCAGGCTATGGCGGATAGCGTCGGCCAGATGGGACGGGCAATCGTCGTCGTAAGTCGTGTAGCGGCTGAGCGCGTCGTCGACTTCCCGGCGAAGCTGGAGCGAATACTGAGCGAGATCGACCGGCGGGCTGGATGTCATGATCGGCTGTAGCTCGTTCCCGCACTGGGGGTGGGAACGGATGTCCCGGCGGCTAGGAGGGTGGCGTTTCTCGTCCCGTAAGTCATTTTGTGCAAGTGGTTTGCGAAAGATGGCAGCGGGCGAGATGCTTTGATTTTAGAACACGGGGTCCGAATCGTCTACGTCGCCAGCGGGGGGCTTGTTTGCAGCCGAGCGGCGGCTGCCGCCAGTTTTGCGGCGCTTACCGGCCTGTTCGGCCAGTGAGGTGGTTTCGTCGGCAAACGGCTCGGTGACCGGGTTGCCCTGGGCGTCGAGGCCGGTGAGCAGCTCGATCTTCCGCTCAGCCTGATCGAGCAGGTGGAAGCAGTGGCGGAGGTGTTTGACGCCCTGTTCGTACTGCTCCAAGGCGACGGAAAGATCGAGCTCGCCGTCCTCGAGATTGTGGACAATTTGCTCGAGTTGGCCGAGCGCCTGCTCGAACGAAAGCTGGTCGGCAGGCGAATCGGTTGTTTCGGCGGAAGCCGTTTTGGTTTTCGAACCGGAACTCAAGCGTTCGTCTCCTTTTCAACCCGGCTGACGATTTGTCCCTGATGAAGCTGCGTGCGGATGAGGTCGCCGACCTGAACATCGGCCGATCCGCGGACAATTTTACCGTTATCGACCCGCTGCGTGACGCTGTAGCCGCGGCTGAGCACGGCGAGCGGGCTGAGCGATTCGAGATGGCTGCTGCTGGCGGCGAGTCGGTCGCGCAACTGGTCGAGTCGGCGGCGGATGGCGCGTTGCAGACGGGCGTCGAGTTCGTCGAGCCGGCGCGAGCGATCGTAGAGGTATTCGTGCGGGCGAAGAAGGACGCGCCGCTTCGAGAACGCTTCGACCGTCGAACGCAGACGAGCGACTCGGCTGCGAAGACCGGTCGAAAGGCGTCGGGCGAGGACATTCAGCCGATGCTTGAGTTCGTCGGCTGAGGGGAACAGGCGTTCGGCAGCTTCGCTAGGCGTGAGCGCGCGAACGTCGGCGACGAGATCGGAGAGCGTGACGTCGATTTCGTGCCCGACGGCTGAAACCACCGGCACTTTGGAGTTGAAGATCGCCCGTACGACTTGTTCGGTATTGAACGCCCAAAGGTCCTCGAGGCTACCGCCGCCGCGGCCGACGACGAGCACATCGGGAGGCGGCTGCATGCGATTGGCGGCCTCGATGCCGCGAGCGATCTCCTGCGGCGAGCCTTCGCCTTGCACGCGCGCGGGAATGACCAAGATGTTCGCGCCGCGGAACCGGCGTGTGGCGACTTCGAGGAAGTCGCGAATAGCTGCCCCTGTGGGGCTCGTAACGAAGGCGACTCGCTGTGGAAAGGTTGGCAGCGGCTTCTTGTGCCGCGGATCGAACAAGCCTTCGGCAGCGAGCCGCTGCTGCATCTGCCGAAAGGCAATTTGCAGTGCGCCCAAGCCTTGCGGCTCGACCGTGCGAACGACGATTTGGTAGCTGCCGCGAGGCAGATAAACGTCGATGTTCCCCTGCACGATGACTTGCTGGCCGTCTTCCAGGGTGAACGGCAACCGCTGGGCAGCGCTCCGCCAGAGGACGGCGCGGATCTGCGACGACTCGTCCTTGAGCGTGAAGTAGATGTGCCCCGATTGGGGCCGAGAGACTTCGGAAACTTCGCCACTGGCCCAGATGGAAGCAAACTGCGACTCCAGCGTGTCCTTAATCTCGGAGGTCAGCTCCGAGACGGAATAGACCCGCGGCGATTCGGGCTCATCGACGACTTCCTCTTCGTCGTCCTCAGGGAACAGCGGCAAAAAGCTATCGGCCATCGACGCATTGTAGCGGCGGCGGCCAGTTCGCACACGCGGGCGGAAGCATCGCCTGATTGCGGCCCGCCACGCGGAACGGACGAATTGCCAACCTGGCAAGCTACACGATGACCCACTCTTCCGATTGCTGAAGCGACGGGTCGGGCAGTTCTTCCCAAAGTTTGCGCCCCCCTTCGACCACCGTCCGATTGTGGCCGCGGCGAAAGCCGTCGGGTAGTTCGTCGAGCTGCTTGACGCTGCCGCCGCCAAGGACCACGTAGTCGGCCATCATCGCCTGCTTCAGAGTAGGGAGGTACTCGCTGACGACTTGGGCCCACTTCTTCTTGCCGAGACGCTCGTAACCTTCGTCGCCGAGCAACTCCCAAAGGCGTTCGTCGCCGCAGCGGATGCGACCCAGGTCGAGCGACAGGATGAGCTTGTTGGTGATGAACGTGGAACCGACCGCGGTGCCCATGCCGATGAACAACATTCGCCCACCGTCATAGCTGCCGAGCGCCTGCAGGGCGGCGTCGTTCATGATGCGCACGGGATGCCCCATCGCGGCGGTGAAGTTGAAGGCGACCCAGCCGGGGCCGAGATTCTGTGGATCCTCGACCGGCTTGCCCCGACTGACCCGGCACGGAAGACCGAGGGCCACGGCTTCGTAGGTCCAGTCTCCGAGTTCTTCGTCGATACGTTTGACGAGGGTTTCGGGAGTCAGGGTTTTGCCCGACTCGAACTTGCGATGTTCCTCGTGGCCGGTATGCCAGAGTTTGACCGAGCTGCCGCCAACATCGACGACTAGGATATCCATGGTGTGTTCGCCGGGTGGTTTCTAAACGCTGCCGACGCGTTCGCTCGCTTCGTGGCGAGGACGGCGGCTACGCATCGTTCTTAAATCGTCAGCCAGAATCATGTCAATCAATTGTTCCACGCCGCTTCCGTGATCGCCGGCCGTAACAATGTCGCACTTCTCTTTCAGGGCGGGCAAAGCGTTCGAAACGGCAGCCGCCACTCCGCAGAAATCGAGGAAGGCGTGGTCGTTTTCGGCGTCGCCCACGGCGACGATATTTCGCGGCGAGATTTCGGTCCGCTTCAGGGCATCAGCCAGGCCGGTGGCCTTGTTGATGCCCGAAGGGAGCACCATCACGGCTCCCTTGTTCAGAATGACCTGATAGCCGATGCCGAGCTCTTGAATGGCTTCGAGTACGGCGGCGTCGTGCGGCTTCCAGGTGGCGAAAATGCAGCGGCCACAGGAGAACGGCTTCACCTCGCGGCGAACCATCTCCGCGATGAAGGCCTCGGGCGGTGGTTCGCCCAGCACCTCCTCGCGGCCTTCGCTCGGCCAGTAGAGCACGGCCCCGTTCTCGACGACCACGATGTCGCAGACATCCAGCCGCGGGAAGGTCTTTTGGAGTTCCGGCAGCTCGCGCCCCGTAACGAGGATGAACTTGCGGCCGCTGGCCTTCAGACGCTCAATCGCGCCCAGCGTCGACTCGGAAACATGCCCGTCGTGGGCCAGAGTGCCGTCATAATCGGAAGCAAGCGCGAGGTAGTTCATAGCCGACCCGGTTAAGCAAACCGCGTGCCCGCTACGTTAACTACCTCGCCGATTCAACGGGCGCTAGGCTTCGAACCATTCGCCCTCAAAGACTTCCGTCGCCGGGCCCGTTTTGTAGACGCTGCCGTCGGCTTCGTTCCATTCCAACTCCAAGTCGCCGCCGAGGAGGTGGTTGACGATCTTCCGCTCGGTTCGTCCGGTCAGCACGCCGGCCACGCAAACGGCGCTTGCGCCGGTGCCACACGCCAGCGTTTCGCCGGAGCCCCGCTCCCAGGTCCGCTGGCGGACTTCACGCGGCGAGATGACCTCGATGAATTCGACGTTCACCCGGGCTGGGAACATCGGATGCCGCTCGATCTTCGGACCATAACCGAGCACGAGCTCGTCGGTCGCTTTTTCGACGTAGATCACGCAATGCGGATTGCCCATCGAAACGCAGGTTACCTCGAACTCGCGACCGTCAATGTCGAGCTTCGCGTTGACTGGCGGGTCGCCGGGCAGGTTGGTGGGAATTTCGGACGACTTGAGGATCGGCGTCCCCATGTTCACGCGAACGCGCTGCACTTTGTCGTTCTTCACTTCCAGGTCGACCGACAGAATGCCGCGGCCGGTCTGCAGGCGGAGCGTCGGCTTGCGGCTGATGCCGTGATCGTAGACGTACTTGGCGACGCACCGCAGACCGTTGCCGCACATCTCCGATTCAGACCCATCGGCGTTGAACATCCGCATCCGAGCGTCGGCGCCGTTGTCGCTGGGGCAAATCAGGATCATCCCGTCGCCGCCGACGCCAAAGTGTCGATCGGAGATTCGCCGCGCCACTTCGGCGGGATCTTGCGGAACCGGGACTTCAAAGCAGTTGATGTACACGTAGTCGTTGCCGATTCCGTGCATCTTGGTGAAACGCATACTGGCTGGCGCTCCGAACGCTGATCGTGTCTCTCAAATGGGTGAGAGTCCTATCTTATCGGAGAAGGC
>Ga0180217_1004456_pt1 | contig 11082 bp, 5 predicted proteins | sample eDN3rd37CBELigOP_FD_128521 | JGI IMG/M metagenome (GOLD analysis project Ga0180217, IMG submission 128521) | Enriched Organic Plus compost microbial communities from Emeryville, California, USA - eDNA 3rd pass 37_C BE-Lig OP (version 2) (version 2) ... | reverse complement strand
CCATTCGAGCGTATCCCCGGCCCTGACACTTATTTTAGTATTCAAGCTTCCTTCTTCTGTCTTGGCACCACTGCCTTCCATCCTAAAGGTGGCATTGATATTTTCTGTCTTATTCCCGTTCACTAATACAACTTTGATATGCGTGTATGCAGACAAATCCCAATGGCCCATCAACTGAAATACAGGTGGTGTATGTATATCGCTGGTATCCGTGATCCAGATGATGTCATCACCTGTCTCCTGATGACCGATGACCGTAAATGTACTATCAGCTCCGGCATCAAAGATGTATAGACGGTCTTTCACTCCTGTAGAACAGGCTGAAAATATAAGCAGAGAAAGTATAACAGTTATATTCTTTATCATTCGTTTCATTCAGTCAAGGGACGCGGCATCGGTGCTTTGGTCTCTCTAAGCCACTCAAGTAAGTCATTCAGCAATTCATCCCGTTTCTCTTTATTGCTCGTTACCAAATTGATCCGTTCTCCTTCGTCATTCTTTAGGTTGTAGAGTTCAATTGCATTATTTGCATCGATTTTGCGCTGCCCACCATCCAAGATCCACTCTTCATGATACAGGAATAACTTCCAATCACCTTTTCGGATGACACTGACCGGACGGGTACGAAAGATCGTCTCTCTTCCACGGGTAACGGGAGTGTGCAGATAACCCAGAAAATGCAAAAAAAACTTATCTCTTTTCATGGATTTCGCTTTGCCCCGTAAGATGCGTAAAATACTCTCCCCATCCAGATCCGAACGCACCTTTTCGCCTGCTAACGCTAAGAAAGTAGGGTACAAGTCAAGATTGATCGTAGGCTCCCGCTGTATCGATGGTTTGATCTTCTTCGGCCAACAGGCGATAAACGGTACACGAACCCCTCCCTCATAGAAAGCTCCCTTATTTCCCCGCAGTGGTTCCTGCGAAGTGAAGCTCGCCCCTCCATTGTCACTGGTAAAAATCACCAATGTATTGTCAGCAAGGCCAGCCTTCTCCAAAAATGTGGTCACCAGTCCAACACTTTCGTCCAAATCATAGATCATTGCACCGTATTCTGTCTGTACCCTGTTCAGTTTTTTTGTCTTAAACTTCTCGATCGTTTCGGGACGGGCTTCAAGAGCGGTATGCACGGCATGATGTGAAATAAATGTAAAAAACGGCTTATCCCGATTTGACTTCATAAAGTCAATGGCCGAGTTCGTGATGGTGAAAATAGCTTTTGGATCCGTAGGATCATCGCGTTTCGTATTGGGGTTGGGGTGACGGGGATCTTCCCAAACATCAAAACCCTGTGCCATAGGATGTGATTCGTTGTCATAGCCCAAATGCCATTTTCCAAAAAGTCCCGTTGCATAACCTTGTCCCTTGAGTGCCTCGGCCACAGTGACAATCCTCCCCGGAAGACTGGTATTATTTTCCACCGCCGTCAAGCGTCTGTGTTCTGCGGGTCCGCGGGTCATACTGCCTACGGCAAATACACCATGCCGTGGACTGTACTGACCACTCATCAGTGCAGCACGTGAAGGGGCACAGTTGGCACCGCCCGAATAGGCATGTGTAAAAACCATTCCCTTTTTTGCCAAACCATCGATGACCGGGGTCTCAAAGATCTGACTGCCCGTGTAACCTGCATCCATATAGCCCATATCGTCGGCAAAGATCACGATGATGTTCGGCTTTTTTTGTGCATAACCGCATCGGGTAAAAAAGCATAAGACCAATATGGTAAAAACAGACCTCAACATATCTCTAAAATTTATCATCTTTACTTAACAAGGACTTCTTTCCTTTTTTTATCAAAAGGATATTGGCATCCAATTTACCGTATTCCTGTCTGCTGTATTGGCTATAGCATCTTCGCCTCCCTGCGCATCAAAGAGGGCAAAGTTGACAAGTAGATCTCCCGAAAGATTAAGCTGTGATTTCGGAACTGCAATCTCTACCAAATAGCCATTGTCTACATCGCTATTGTTGGATAGTGTACCGTCATAAGAACTGCTAACAGACACGTTCATGTCCAACACTCTCCAACCTCCACCATAGTTATCCGTACTCTTCAAGCCACTATGTGAGACCCTGATCCGACGAGAACTCGCATTGATCTGACCATTGCCTCCGGCTGGTGTAAGGAAAATACTGACGTAATCGTCCTTGGAGATATCCTTATCCAATACTTCGACCAGAAAATAAACGTTCTGATCGTCTGCCGAGCAGCGTAAGGTAGCCTGAGCTTGGGATTTTTGCCCTACAAAAAGCGCTTCATCTGTATTGGCCCATTCTGCGTTATCTCCGTCGACATTCGCTGTTCTGTTTGTCGCCTTGATACGGTGATTCAAGAAATATTTTGCCAGTGATATGACAACATTGTTCGCATCCTCGCTGTTTCGCATTGCCGCAATAAAAGAGTGGGTACCGTCCGATTCTACCGTCCCCCAGGATCCGCGACCCAGTGCTATAAATGGATCTCCAAATACGCGTGCCTCGGCATCACCCATACGTATGTTCAGCCGACTAGAAGCCCCATAAGACACGATACTTTCACCGGACGGAAATTGAATTAACGAGGGAGCAGCACCACTGAACAAATTATTCTGACGATCTACAGGCCCTACTTCATCATCTTGCAGATGCTTCCATACACCGGTATTGTCCGAATAGGCAAACGTAATGCCGTACGTGGTGTTTCCATTGGAAATGGAGAGCGAAGACTCCATAATAGCAGCCAATTTGTTGCTATTGTTCAGCTTGATGACACTGGTCATTTGGTCGGTAAAATAAGTAGCATTCTTATCCTGATTGTACCATTGCTGACGGATGACACGGTAAGGTGCCTGATCAAGGGCAGGAGACCAAGTACTTCCGTTATCGTTAGATACGACCATAGATGTTCCGGAGTGACCTCCCGATATGGAAGGTCGGCTTTCTGAAAAGTAGCAATGGAGTTCTCCAGAGGGGAGTTGCAGCATCATCGCTTCCCAGTTCGGACCATGGTAGATCTCCTGTGGTTCACTCCATGTCTTTCCATGATCTGTGCTGCGCATCATCATGATACCATTGTCATTGTGACACGCCGCATCCGAATAACCCGGTTGTACACGATAAGAGGCAAAAGCCAATAAATCGCCATTCGACAAAACGAAACCATTGGCATTCGTAAACAGGCGTGTCGCAGCCTGGCCTCGGGCGTTCGTATACCCACTTTTGCTCTGGAAGAGATACCCCTTTCCGGTCCAATTGATCAGATCCGGTGATGTAGCATAGTAGGTGTCATTGCCATTGGGGTTTGATGAGGTGGACTGTTGACAGAACAGGATATATGTTCCGTCGGCCAACTTCTTGATGCGTGTATAGTTAGGCCACTGGACTCCTGTGATGGACTGTCCAATGTCAACATAGCTACGAAAGTCCATCATGAGCGAGGAATGCGAAGTAATCGCCGCATGGGAATTGATCGTAGCCGCTCCCTGATTCAAGTTTCCGATCGGTGTCAGGCTCAATGATTTCTGTTGTCCCGTACCTCCTGGATTTAAGCGATCGCCAGGACTATTATCCGACTTGCCACATGACCCGACCACGCAGCATGAAATCAATAAAATTAAATTCGTGATTCTTCTTCTCATTTTCTCTAAAACTATATTATCTACTCCCACAAAATAACTAATTCCCTCTTTCTTTTACCGCCAACCTTCATTCTGGACGAGACTTGTGTTCCGCTCTCTTTCGGCCTGCGGTATAGCCCACTTGAGATAGGCCGATCCTCCCCAATTATAGGTATATACCGGAGCACCCCACACTTCCAACAAACCGTTGCCTGTCGCAAATTTACTTTCCTGCCACGTACCCCAGCGGAGTTCATCGTAGTAAAGCTGCATTTCGCCGGCAAATTCCCATTTGCGTTCATTTCGGATACGAGGACGCAGGTCATTCGAGCTGCTTACGGCTACGTAAGGGTTTCCCGGTTCATTCAGTGGAGCTACATTTGCTCGGTTGCGTACCTGATTGACATATACGATGGCATCTTGATACCTTCCCTGCTCATTCAGTGCTTCTGCGAGACCGAGGAGCACATCCGCGTAGCGGAATATCGGAACATCGATAGGATTGAAGCTCACATTGAGGAATTGTCGCCCCTCAGTCACAAATTTGCGAATCGAATATAGCATATAACTATTGGTGTTGGTCTGTAGATCGTACGGTGCGGAAGCACTGCTACGAAATGGCCATCTAGATGAATAATTGATCTCTGCACCAGAAAAACCACCCAAATAGACGGAATAGGGTGTAATCACCGTAGCTTCCAACCGTGCATCACGTCCTATATAGGCCTGTCTGATACGGGCTTCGTTGCCTGTCGCCAGATATTCGCTCATATCGGCACCATAGGTCTGCATATTCGTCTGTTCGGACGAATTGATGTTGTCCCGAAGAAAATAAACACTTCTAGCTTTGGGAGCTTTCGCATGATAACCGGGAATAACATCTTCCCAATCGAAAGGCTTGCCATTAGCCCATTCATAAGAGTCCACAAATTGGGTATTCATAAAAAAGGATGAATTACCACTTCCCGTTGTCAAGCGATTACCGTAGGTACGGCTGAAAACATTGCCCATATTTGCCTGTTCTTCCATCTGCACACTGAAGATCATTTCATCACTCCGCTCTTGTGGCAGCTTGAATAGATTGGCGTAACTTCCGGTGTAAAGCGTATAGCCTTGATTGCCGACTTCCCTAAAATCTGCCTCTGCCAGATCCCATTTCTTGAGCCACATATAGGTTTTGCCACGAAGCGTGTATGCTGCTCCCTTACTGACACGCCCATAGTCACTGCTGTTGGATGCATATTTTCCAGGCAATTCAGCTGTATTGATACAATCTGTCAAATCTTGAATGATCTGATTCCAAACATCCTCTTCTGATGCCCGTGAACGTGTATATTCTGCATTGGCTAGGTTTTCCAAATAGATCGGAACCCCTCGCCAAAGGCTGTTAAGCCGATAATAATGGTAAGCTCTAAGAAACTTACATTCTGCAATACGACGCGCCTTGACCTCGTCACTCATGTCGGGTACGCGACTAATATTATTGATCACATCATTCGCACGGTTTACCCCCTCATACAAACGCTGCCAGTACCTTAAAAACATGGGGTTATTAGGTTGGATCGTTCCAAGGAGGTAGGAATAATTGAGCGAAACATTAGCGTCCGCAGGATCCAACACCGAGGATAGCGCATCCCAATTGATGATTTCCGTTCCAAAGTTGCTGTAATCATATCTAAGGTTGCTATATGTTCCATTGACCACCGATTCTGCCAAAGCTGCTGAGGTAAACACATTTTCAGAGGAAACCTCATCATAAGGACTTCTATCCAAAAAACCACTACATCCTATCATTAGGCAAAATAGAGGATAAAGCCAATATATTTTAACGATTTTTTTCATAACAAAATATTTTATAGTTTGATATTAAGGCCTATGGAGTATTGACTCAAGTTAGAATAGAACTGTAATGTTTCCGTAAACTCAGGATCCATTCCAGGAAACTTGGTAAATGTGAACAAATTCTCACCACTAACATACAAGCGCACATCTTGGAAACCGATCTTTCCAATCCATTTTCTTGGCACGGTGTATCCAAGCGTCAGATTCTTCAGCTTGAGATAGTCTGCCTTGTAAAGCCATAGATTGGAATAATTTGAACCGCCATTTTGCTCCGAGCCATAGTTCATGGTCAGACGACCATGTTTTGATGTCACATTCGTACGGGGGTCGTCAGGATTGATCGGATCGTAAAAATAGTGATCATAGGCAATCTCTTTGGGTATGGTCAAATCTGCTCTGGTCGAATAGGCATTAATACCGGGAAATCTATAATAAACCGAATGTCCACCCGCACCAGCCCACAGCGTCGAAAGGCTGATATCCTTCCACCCGAGGTTTAGCTGGAAACCGTAGGTATATTTAGGTGTCATGGCCACATTCTGGAATGTATAGTCATTCGGATCTCCATAGACACCATCACCATTGGTATCATCATAAATATAATCACCATACCAAATTCCTTTCTTACCAATGGTCTTGTTTGGCAAAAATTCATTTCCAGCATCCACCATCGCTTGCAACCACTGCATATCGTCCTCGGTGCGGATCATACCGTCCTGCGGCCCTCCTTTTGGATTGACAGAGCCATCATTGAAGAAGTAGTTTCCATCCCCTGAGTATGTATTTAATAGAAAATATTCATTAATAAGCTTACCTTCCATCGTACGGCGTTCGTTGCCCACTACCGTAGCCACATCACCTATATTGGTTTCGTATTTTCGTAGGCCATTCTCGTCAGTTACCCAACCCGCATTCAAGCGTCCTCTGTATTTAGTGACCTGATTCCAATTTCTGGTAAAATTGGCTGACACTCCATAGCTGAAATCTTTTACCTTGTCACGCCATCCGAGGGTAAACTCCATCCCTTTGTTTGTGACTTCTGCAATATTTTGATAAGGAGGCGATTTGACCCCTACAGTAGCATACACCGGCGCCCTAAATAGGATCCCGTCCGTCACCTTATTATATAGATCTGTTTCAAAGGTCAACCTATTCTTCAGGATCCCGAGTTCGACACCGATATTGGACATCGTTGTGGTTTCCCATTCCAACAAATTGTTTGACAAAGAAGCAACCATTCCCGGAGCCAAACTCCCCCCAAAAGAATAGGTAGATCCCGAGGCATAAGTAGCCTGATAGTCATAGTTTCCAATACTATGATTTCCCAATTTCCCCCATGATCCACGAAGTTTGAGGTTGTCGATTTTTGTATTAGCCATAAATGCTTCCTGATCTATACGCCATCCGGCAGATACCGATGGGAATACTCCCCAACGAGACTGACGGGCAAAACGTGAGGATCCATCGTAGCGAAGATTCATCTCCAAGAGATAGCGATTGTCGTAAGCATATTGCATCCGTCCAAAAACCGATTGTGTGGCAAAATCCGTCTGTGTTCCTGTGATAGCCACCATGTTACTGACAGTATTGAGTTCAACAAGTTTATCACTCAGAAAACCATTTTTTTCTACAAAAGAATTATCGCTATTGTTGTACAGGGCCTCAAAACCCAGTAAAGCTGCGATATCATGCTTATGTGCAAAGGTACGATTCCAGGATAGTGTACTCTGCGCCGTCCAACGACGGGAATTATCGTTTCGCACCCGAAGAAATAATTTCTCCAGATCCTCATAATAATAGTCCCAATTTCCTGTTCGGAATGAGAAAGCATTTAGGGTACGTTCATTAAATTTATAACCACCGTTCTGCCTAATATAGTTTAATGATATATTATACTTCAATGAATAAGGCAGTGTTACGTCAGCAAATAGAGTAGAATTGGTATAGAATGTTCTATCCATTCCATTTACCCGATCTGCAAAATAAAGATTATTACGCGAATTAGAACTCTGTTCGGGGTTTTCTCTCCAACCATACTTTCCATCATGGTAGGGATAAATACCCGGAACAGCCCGTGTCATAAAACTAAAAGCATTGTCCAGGCCATTCATCTGCAAAGAGTTTTCATACCCCCACAGTTTGGTGCCTACTTCCAGCCAACTGTTGACCTTGGAGGCGACATTGGCACGCAACATAACTTTCTTCATTCCCGAATTTATCATGATTCCGGGGTTGTCCATATAGGACATAGACATGAGGTAATTCGTACTATTGGACGCTCCGGATATGGAAAGAGCATGTCTTTGATAAATCTCATCATTAAAAAAGGCATCCATCCAATCTGTATTTGGATAAGCCACGTAATTTGGGTATCCCGAGTCTGCGATACCGTTTGGATCATTTTCCTTTTCTCGCCAGAGATCGATCATCGCTTGCGAAAACGGCAAAGCAACGTCAATATTCTCTGCCGACTCGTTTATTATCGACATGTAGTCGGCATAATTAGAGATTATATCCACATAATTCTGAGGTTTATTCAAAGAAACAATACTGTTGAAAGAAACCGTAGGCTTTGAAGTGCCGGTCTTTGTGGTGATCAATATGACACCGTTTGCAGCCCTATTTCCATAAATGGCACTGGAAGCCGCATCTTTTAGTATAGACATACTCGCTATGTCATCTGGATTGACATTCCCTATCGTGGTCTCAAACCCATCCACGATCACGAGCGGAGCAGCATTATTGAGTGTCCCTACTCCCCTTACCCTGATCATGACTCCCTCTTGCCCCGGTCTGCCCGAAGGTTGCTGTATCGCTAAACCCGGACTAAGCCCAGCCAAGATACCAGCTGTAGTTGTTGCCGGTCTGGATTGTGCTTGTTCGCTATAGTTGACCGATGTCACAGCACCGGTCACGTTGACTCGTTTTTGTGTGCCGTATCCCACTACGACCACATCTTCCAATACACTGGATTGCATAGCCAACACGACTTCCAAATAGTTACGTCCCCTGACAGCAACTTGCTGTGGTTCGTACCCTAAGTAGGTAAATACAAGGACATCTTCTGGACCACATACGATCTCAAATTCGCCGGAAGAGCCTGTATTCACACTTTGTACCTTGTCCAAAATCTTGACCGAAGCCCCGCTAAGAGGAGCCCTGTCTTCACCGAGGACTTTTCCACTGACCCTATTAGTTTGCTGCCCCCATACCATCTGCCACGACAGCAGACATAGCAACAACAATAATGGATAATTATATCTATTCATAAAAACTTAGTTTATATTGTTTAATCGTGCCCTGCGACCGGACACCTGTCAACATGTTTTTGTCCTTATTAAATCCTTATCAATTGGTCGAGAATGTGATACTCGTGACATCCGAATCGGCCAAATAAAGATAAAATGGTGCTCCGTAGGTTCCTGAACTTACCCATGGTGTGGTACGGACTGCAACTTTTGTATCTGTATCGGCCTGAATCGAACCATCAGCACACGTGATCCGGATCTTGACATGCCCACTTTGGATCGCTTCGGCAAAGATCATCGTATGCTCAATGATTTTTCCTCCCCGGATCAAAGAAAACGTAGCCTGCCGGGTATAAGCCGGATCATAGCTCGTCACATTGGTCTTATTAGACTTCCACACACCCTCATCAAAGTACTCAATATTCCAAAACACAGGTCCCTGCCGTGTGTACATAGGAAACTTGATTGTCACTGCAGTTCCGGCTGCAAACCTCTTCACTGGTAAGGTAAATTCCAAATAATCTCCTGTCCAGATACCTCTGATCTCAGGGCTGCTGATCGCTCCGGTATTAACAAATTGTTTGAACTGAAGCGGTGATGGTGCAGGATCGGAAACCTTATACCACTGCGCATAAGCCTGTGTTTGGGAAGGACAGGTCCATATTCCATCGGACACCCATCTAGGTTGTGTGACAGCCGTAAAATTGCGGTCACCATTGGTCAAACCAAGCGAAAAAACTACAGGGAAATTCACAGGAATAATCCCATCATTGTCTCTGCTCAGATACTCCGTAAGCACTTGTCCAGCAGCTAGTACAGTACCCTCCTCTCCGTCAAGAATAGTTATAATCGTTTCATTTCCGGATAGATCACTCAGCACAACGTCCATTCCTCCTTCCGGAATAGTAAAGGGAGCCACAGCCAATGAAACTTTTGTAAATGCACTGGTCAGGACAATACCCGCCGTTCCAAAATCCAGCTCTATCTCGTCAGACTGTAGACTTGGGTTACTTGAAAAGGTCCCTGTCTCCAGATTGTATGTACCTCCATCGGCCAATACACCACTGAAATTATCCGGGACAGCTGGTTTCAATGTCAATGAACGGACAACAGAATTGCCGTCCTCATCGATAATGTCATTTGGCAAATAAAGCTCTACTGTACTAAACACACTTTTGAAATCCAGGTTGATCGTAGGTACAACAGTACTCACCTGCGTGCTGGCAACATACAACCCATAATTGTCGACACCGGTAGCGTGGAGCTGCCTAGCTGGTACCTGTACACTTAGAGCGGACATATCACTATTGGACGCAGAATATGGAAAGTATGCGTGAAACCTAAAATTGTGGTCGTCTTTGTTCGCGATGATCTGATCACCATCAGACACCTTGGCAAAATGAAAGGCCCCTCCATCAGACTTTGCCACATACCTTGCATTTGTGTTGGTACTCATACGTACATCCTGCTCACCATTGCGTGTACAGAAACCATAAATACCGATTTCATTGCCCTCCGCCCATGTTCTGCCTACCGATGTAGCTCCAAAATTGACTTGGAGCGCATCAAATTCGAGACCACTGTTATTGTCCAGATTCTTTTGGCAACCTATCATTGACAAAGCAACAATAAACAATGTAGTAATTATTTCCCCCCTCATAATAAATAATTTAATATATGTTTATAATTGTGTTTTATTTATCTGTTTTGAACCGCTTGATAAAACGCTACAAAATGTGCGCGCAATCTATCCCAATCCTTGTTTCGGATCAGTTCGGATTTAAATAATCCTGTCGACACCCCCACACCCTGTGCTCCTGCCTTAAAGTAAGATCGGGCATTATCGATAGAGATGCCTCCTGTAGGGAGTAGTTTTATACCTTTCAGCGGAGCTTTCAATGCCTTGATATAGCCAATACCGAGTTCATCAGCCGGAAAGACCTTAACCATCGTCGCCCCTAGCTTCCAAGCTTTAGCGATCTCGGTAGGACTGAATGCCCCGGGAAATATCGGAATCCCCAGCGTCACACAGCTACGGATCACTTCTTCATCCACTACCGGTGTGACGATAAATTCCGATCCGACGTCCAAAGCCTTTTCCAGATCAGATACATCTATCACCGATCCGGCTCCGACATTCAGCCTATCCCCGTAGTTCGATACGATGTACTGTATCAGCTGTTCGGCATCGTCACAATTGATGGGCACCTCAATAGTCGTAAACCCGGCCTCAACGTACAAGGGCAATATCCTGTCCGCATCTTCCATATTGACATCCCGCAAGATGCCCACGATGGGAAGCTGATCAAACAACTCAGCATTGAAACTATTCTTATTGATGCTCATTTGCGTATGTATTTTGTTGAAAAGAATCCTGTGCATCTGCCGGTCTT
>Ga0180217_1004454_pt1 | contig 11084 bp, 11 predicted proteins | sample eDN3rd37CBELigOP_FD_128521 | JGI IMG/M metagenome (GOLD analysis project Ga0180217, IMG submission 128521) | Enriched Organic Plus compost microbial communities from Emeryville, California, USA - eDNA 3rd pass 37_C BE-Lig OP (version 2) (version 2) ... | reverse complement strand
GCTAACTTTGATAGATGCTCTTGATATTGAAGAACAATGTTAATAAACATTCGTAGGTTAAAGATATGGCTTTGATACAAGTTGTTTTGAAATGGATTACGTAATGCAGCCTCTCTCAATTTAATTGCCTTTTCTTTTGCCCATTTTTCTGAACGGGTTGTACATAATTCCGCAATTTTATTCGTAAGTTCGGATTCGCTAACACTTAAAACCTCTTTGGAGGTTGGGAAGATGGATAGAATCTGTAACGAAATTTTTGAATAGAGATTTCCAAAGACACCTCTGTATTCAGGGAAAACCTGATCTAAGATGGATTGTAACTGTAACTTTGTTTGCGCAGCTGTGCTTGATACCGTTTCTTGTTGTCTAGTAAGATTACGTAGATTTAAGAGTTGTATGCCTCTTCTTTTATATGGCTCTAACTCTTCCTTATAAAACAGCTCACATAAATGAAAAGCATCAATCGCATCAGTCTTTACTTTGCGTAAATTTGTACTTCTAGCTCGATGAGAGATAAGAGGATTTACAATAATATAGACGTATTGTTGCTCCTCCAAAAACTGAATGACAGGCATATGATATTGACCTGTAGATTCTAAAATAACCGCAGGTTGCTTACCATTAGCCAATTTCTCTATATCCTTTAGAAATTCTAATAAACTATCTAAACCATCAAGAGTATGTTTAATACTAAAGCTCTTACGATATGGTTTGCCTTTATCTAAAAAGGCTTGAACCTGACTTTCTCCTTTTGAAACATCCAGACCAACGACTGGATTCATCATTACATCTCCTCCTAAAATGATCTAAATTCGTCGGTAACCCCTAAAGCTGCTTGTAATGTCATAGGTTCGCTTGTTAAACGGGATCCTTGTCCCAACCAGCTCGAAACATGTTTATACAAGTAGGGGGTGAACAGTTTTGTTGACGGGATTTAGTCCCACGGGCGCTACGTTCTACCCCGACTACCGTTATAATAAGACCTAAACAAAAAAGGTCAACCAGAAAAATCTGGCTAACCTCATATTACGATCGGGCGCGTTTATGGAGTAACGCAAGTAGAAAATAATCAAACTCTTTTATAAAAGCCAACCTTAAAAACTTTAATGAAGAATCCATTTTGCATGAATTTTTCTTATTAATCATAATAAATGATTAATGTGGTGTTTCGCTCGAACTTTTTATCTAGCTACATAAAGAGGACTGTTCGATTCGCTTTTTTACATGGGAGTTGGGGAAATTTTGTACTTCAATTCGACCAGAATCTGAATAGTTGTTAATAAGATGTATACAAAAAAATCCACTATTAGGTATTCAAGTGGATTTTTTCGTATACATCTATTTCTTAGCTTCTCCATTCAGCTGATGTAATAGGCGCATGATTGTTTCGTTTATTTCATCTAGTTCCTTTTTACTCATGCCGGTAGCATCGAATAGAGATTGAGGAACACAAGCTGCCTTCTCCTGTAGTGCTAGGCCAGTTTGCGTTATATGAATATTCATGACGCGTTCATCTACAGTGTCACGTCGACGCTCAATCAGTCCAGCAGCTTCCATACGTTTGAGTAATGGAGTAAGTGTACCTGTATCAAGATTCAGTATTTCCCCCAGCTCTTTAATTGTTTTTTGTGGCTTTTCCCATAATGTAACTAAAACTAAATACTGAGGATAAGTAAGCTTTAGTTCATCAAGGTAAGGTCGATAAAGCCGTAAAATAGCCCTTGAACAAGCGTACAATGAGAAGCATAAATGATCTTCTAAGTTTAAATTTTGTGAATTGGTATCCATTTGTTACACCTCTATTGGTTAGTATTTCTCTCATTATTAATTTAACATACCCTCAAAAAATAAAAAAGGATTTTGCACAATTTAATCGTTGACAATATAATACCGAAGGCGTAAGATGAACTCATAAAATAAGTTTTGCGCAATACAATTTGACAAAACTTAAATTTAATAATTGGAGGAATTTATAATGAGCAAACTTACTGTAGGATTTGAAAATGGTACACCGATTGAACTTCACATTGAGGATGTAGGAACTGGAAAACCCGTCGTATTAATTCACGGTTGGCCACTTAGCGGAAGATCTTGGGAAAAACAAGTACCTGCATTGGTAGAGGCTGGGTACCGTGTCATTACGTATGATCGTCGTGGTTTCGGGCAATCTTCACAGCCATGGAATGGATATGAATACGATACATTTGCGGAAGACTTACACAAAATTTTGGAGCATCTAGATCTTCGTGAAGTCACATTAGTTGGATTTTCAATGGGTGGTGGTGAAGTTTCTCGTTACATTGGTACTTATGGAACAGAACGTGTATCAAGAGCTGTATTGGCAGGGGCAGTACCTCCGTACCTTTACAAAACGGCGGATAATCCAAACGGCGGATTTGATGATGCAACAATTAAAGGTTTACAAGATGGAGTAGAGGCAGATAGAATTGCCTTCTTAGATAACTTCACAACGAACTTCTTTGCTTCTGGGGATAGAACGGATTTAGTGAGTGAAGCATTCCGACTATATAATCGTGACATTGCAGCATTTGCTTCACCAAAGGGCACACTTGACTGTATCGCTGCATTTAGTAAAACCGACTTCCGTGCTGATTTAGATAAGTTCAATGTACCAACACTGATTATTCACGGTGATTCAGATGCCATCGTGCCTTTAGAAGTCAGTGGGCAAAAAGCACATGAACGCATTCCGAACAGTCAGCTTGTGGTCATTAAAGGCGGACCACATGGATTTAATGCGACACATGCTGAGGAATTCAACACAGAATTGATTCAATTCTTGAAGTCTACTGAATCAGTTTCTATATAACGTATTCTTTTGTAAACAATGCAGGCACAAAATTGCTTGCCACCGTTCATGTAGGGATTCTTAGTAAAAGCGAGATAAATGATAATCTTACAGATAGCACCTGTTATTCGTTATTAAAAGTCGAGAAACCAACATTTTTTGGATTTTTCTTTGAACCGTCTGATATTTAGACGGTTTTTTATTATGTATTTCTTTTAAAAATTAATATCACTTACAACACTTACGAAAAGATGAATATTTAAACCTAGAATCTATTTAGTTATATTCTTTTGTATAGTTTTCATAAAAATTGGAAAAAACTCTTTTATAAAATGAATTTAGGAGGAGTTTAATAGTGGAATCTCATAATGATGTTCTAATGTTAGATGGTAATGCAGTTGAATTTGAAAGCGATATTTATTTTGGTGATCAAAGATTTTATTTTACTAGGGCTATGTTAGATAACGATTGTTTCATAAAGGCACAAGTACTTGATCCCACCGAAGTGAAGCCCATACACATTATTAGTTTAGTTTGTATCAATGACCTAGACACAAAAAGATACTTTTTGCACAAAGAGGCTATCCTTTCAATAGACCAAGAACAGTTGATTGCAATTGACGTGGCAAATCTTTTTTCTAAACAGCCGCTGTATAAAATTGTGGGAACGCTTGAAACCCGCCCTTCTGTGGTTAGTGATTCACTGAATGAAGTTCGAAATCCGATGTTAAGAAATCGCTTTATCAATGAAAATAAAGGGAAATTGTCCTTCCTTAAACAGGAATATAAAAAATTCCAACAAGAAAATAGCACAAAGTAATTTGTTCAGTTCCCACTCACCGTCACAATGGATTGACGGTTTTTTATTTTCTTTTGTTTTTCCTTCACTTTCTCTTTTTCTACAAGAAACTATAATAGAAATACCTCATTCATCAAATTCCTATGGTTTTACTGCTTGTGAAGAATTTTCTTCATACGCATTAGTACATCCAGTTATCTGTCCTTTATCTCCAAAACCTTATTGAACAAGCAGGTGCGTATACTCATTAAAAACCTTCAACATTCGGGCTTATTTCTTTAACAGGAGTGCGTCCGATTTGAATTAAAGGTCTAATTAAATTGTTCAATGATATAATGTAGTTCTGTTACGGGTCTTCTTGATAAAACAGTCCTCAATGACATAAATATATGAGAGAACTCTATTAATAATATTAAAATAGTTACTCTACAATCGGAATAATTCTTAAAAAGAAATTGTGACTTATTGAGCAAAAGGATAGTGAATAAAAAAGTTAAGGGTGGGATTTGAGAGGAACCGTAAAGATAATAAATAATAGGTGATTTATGTCTGTAGAGAGATAGAACTCAGGCATCCTATTGGATTTAATGGTAGATTGTATACGTGTAAAATGAATACTAAACTAAAAAAATGTTAAAGGGGACTTAGTGAAAAGTCTACTTAAACTAGCGATTCCTTCTAGTATTAGTATGATTGCAATTTCTATGGCAGGGATAGCAGTAATATACTTTGTTAATAGCTATGGCTCAAATGCGACAGCATCCTATGGAATTGTGAATCAAATTGCAAGCTATGTTCAAATTCCTGGTATGTCAGTTTCAATCGCAATATCAATATTTGTAGCGCAAGCTATCGGATCGGGTAAGCAAGAAAACATAAAGGAAATTACCAAATTGGGGTTAAAGTTAAGTTATTTATTTGGTGGAATTCTAGTAATTGTTGTCTATTTATTTGCTGAACCTATTTTAAGAGTATTCTTAACAAGTCCAGAAACAATTACTATGGCAAAGGGCTTAATGTTTATCTCTTTTTGGAGCTATTTATTATTAGCTCATGTTCAAGCAATATCTGCAACAATGCGTGCAACAGGGACCGTATTATGGCCAACTGTTATTTTAATTTCAACAATTTGGCTTGTAGAAGTTCCAGCAGCATATTTATTATCAACTCATACTGCACTTGGTATTTATGGAATATGGCTAGCTTATCCGCTTTCATTCGGTGTGAATTTAGGTATCCAATATTTGTACTACAAACTTGTTTGGAAAAAGAAAACAATCACAGCTTTAGTACCTAGTAATCAATAAAACTATCAGGAAATTTCTAAAGCGTATTATTATTAATGGATAAATTCGGATAATACAGTACCTGTAGATAGCACACTTGAAAAAAGCGTGTTTTATCTACAGGTTTTTGTATACTCAAGTGTCAGGATACGGAATAGGGTGACTTCATGAGTAAGATGAATTTTTAACTATAGAGATGAAAAGGGTTTGTAAGTTGTTTTTAATTAAACTTTCAAAGACCATCAAAGCGAAAATGTATAAAATTTAAACGTCAGTAGGCCCTCTATTTAATCAATTTATATTCTGGAATTAATTCTGACAATGAAACAATGTTCGCCCTTTTTTCGTAAATAGGAATATATTGTTTTAAAACATTAACCATTATTGATCCAGAAACCCCCACATGACCAATGGCAACTAGCTGTTCATATTCGGTTAATTTCCCCGTTAGTTTATTGGCTTGTGTTGTAATATCTTGGGTTGTATGTAAATTGTCGAAAAAGTAGTTGTTTTCCAAATAGGGAACTCCTATTTCTTTAGCAAGTTTACTGACGACACTTTTTCCAGTCGTCTTGCTATCGAGGTAAAAAAGCCCGTTTTCCTTACACACCTCTAGAACAATTTTCATCACTCTTTCATCTTCTGTTGCTTTTGATCCCATATGATGATTCATTCCGACAGCGTGAGGTACATCTTTAACAGCAGCTACTACACGCTTGCGTATTTCCATATCGCTTAAATCAGTAGTAATTGCGCCTGGACCAAGCCAACTTTTCTTTCCCTTTTTTGGCTCCATTGGTAAATGAATTATAACTTCATGCCCATATTGATAAGCAAGTTCCGCATCTTCTTTCGTTGATGGCATAAAGGGCATAATTGCTAATGTCAGCTTTACTGGAAGTTTAATCATCTCCTCCGTTCCTTTCATATTATTACCTAAATCATCAATAACGATGGCTAAATCACTCTTTGGTGAAGAGAGAGGTTCAGAAAACACTGTCTGAGATAATGTAAAAAGAAAAAAGAAAGTGCTAATCCATATTTTCATCTCATCACTCCTCGTTTTCTTTAGAATTCCTCATTGTTGTTTAAATAATTCCAGAAAGTATGATTTCATCCAAACTACTTTAGGAAAGCTTTTTATAATGTTTTAGCTTAAAATATAAAATCCAATGGGGAGTTGTTATCGACAACTCCCCATTGGATTTATAAGCTAACGTTTTTTTCATTAAATTTGAATAAGTTTTTTGTCTTTTCGACCGTGAAGTACAATGTATAGTGCTAGCGAGAAGATTGTAATAAAGCCCAGTACGATAAATAAGTTTCCATAGCCAATTGCAGGCTCGATGGCACCTAAAATTGAAGGACCAAAGCCAAGACCAGCGTCTAATGCGATAAAGAATGTAGAAGTGGCTAAGCCTGACCGTTCAGGTGGAGTAAGCTTAATAGCAATAGCTTGTGCACCAGATTGTAGGTTACCATAGCCAGCGCCAACAATCGCAGCAGCAATTAATAAAATTCCGCCTGTATGTGCTACACTGACTAAAAATAAACCAATGGCAAATAAAATAAAGCAAGGGATCATGACAAAGTTTGAGCCTTTTGTATCCATGAAACGACCACTAAATGGTCGTGTTAGTAAAATGGCAATAGCATATACAAGGAAGAAGAAGCTTGCTGCAGTGATTAAATCCCTTTCCTCTGCAAAGAATGTAAGGAATGATAATAATGCTGCATATCCAAATGACATAAAGAATGTTACAACTGCAATAGCCATGGCATTTGGTTCGATATAATTTTTAACACTGAATGATTGTTTTGTTTGTTCTTGTGCTTTTGTCACTTTTTTCACGGCTGGTTGTTTTAGAGTAGAGCCGATTATAAAAGCCAATGCTGCTAAAATGACACAAATTAAGAAAATCATATTGTAAGAAATAAAACGCGCTAAGAAAATACCTAGGAAAGGTCCAATGGCAGTACCAAGTGTTGTACTCATACTGAAGTAGCCAATCCCTTCTCCTTTACGAGTCATTGGAACAATTTGAGCAGCCATTGTCCCTGTTGCAGTTGAAGTTATCCCTGCAGCCATCCCGTTAATTAATCGGCTAATTAGTAAAAAAGTAATTCCTGCTTGTACAAAATAAAGACCAGTCGTGCATGTGAAGGCGATTAACCCTAGAATTACGATTTTTTTTACTCCAACTGTGCCGATAAATCGTCCTGTAAATAAACGACCGATTAATGTCCCTACAATGTAAATACCTGTTGCTAAACCTGCTTGACTTGCAGTTGCATGATATTCTTTAACAGCAAATGATGAGGTTGTCACCATTAATAAATAGAAAATTAATAGGACAATGAAGTTTGTAATGGATACCATGAGGAAATCCTTCGTCCATAGCTTTTCGTTTGTTTTACTCATGATTTATAATCCCACTCTCTTATTTAAATTTGTGCGCATTTGTTCCAGGATTCGAAGTAAATATATTTGTTCCTCTGCAGTTACACCTTCTAAAATATCTTTTTCAAAAGCGTCGATTGTCACGCGTGCCTCTAAATATTTTTCTTTTCCTAAAGGTGTTATACGTAAATTTTTTCTTCTTTTATCTTCTGATGAAGTTTTCACTTCGATATAACCTGCATTTGTTAAATCTTTAATGATACGTGTCATATTTGGTTTTTCAAAAGTTAAACTTTTGGCTAACTCAGCTGCTGTAATATCGGGCTCATGAATAACGGAATAAAGCACTGACCATTCCGAACGTTGAATGCCATGATTCCGTAAAATCTCGCTAAGCTGTGCATCAAATGGGCGCATTGTAATTACAAGATGCTGAAACACTTGTTGATGATGAGTCACGGTTAACCCCCTTCGAAAAATAGTTGTAAATGATAATTATATTTGATAACTATAATAGTATAGAACCTTGTAAGTTGTATGTCAAATAATAAAAAGGATACTAAAAAAACCGTTCAAATATTTGAACGGTGAATTTCTAATTATATTAATCAACTAATTTATATGGCAGTTTTAATACCAAAACCTACTAAAATTAGGCCAGTTGATTTTTGAAATATTTTTTGGAATTTGGAGTGATTCAACCATTTCTTTGCGTAATCAATTACATAAACAAGAGTTAAAAACCACAATACAGCTAGTAAAGTTAGGATAGATGCTAATACTATTAATTGCTGATTTACATTTTCGTTCAAATCGATAAATTGAGGCATGACTGTTATATACACCAATACAGTCTTTGGATTAAGTATATTACTAAGCAAGGCTTGCATAAATGACGCTTTATTCTGCCGACTTGAAGAATTGAAAGATGCATTAGCCTGTGCTCGAATTTCCTCAAGAGAAAACGCACTTTTTGCAAAGATACTTTTTATACCCAAATAAATTAAATAAGCAGCTCCCAAATATTTTATTGTACTAAAAATAATGACAGATTTTGCAATGACAACCGATAATCCTAGAATCGCAATAAGCGTCCAAAAAGTGAGTCCGGTTGCCATTCCAAGAACAGTATAACGTCCGGCTTTGGGACCGTAACTAAGCGTATTCTTCACTAGAAGCATTGTATCTACTCCCGGTATAATAACCATCATTGCAGCAATTGAACTGTATATTAATAAGCTATCCATGAAGTTTTTCCTTCCCTTCTAACAGTGACTACCAAAGTAACTACCTTAATGAGTATATCAGAATCGTTTGAAAATTATCAATAGACTTTGATAAAATATTAGTTACTAGGGTAGCAACTAAAATAATGTTGGAGGACTTATGAAAGAAAACATTTTAGAAGTATTAAAAAATCTTAGTTTTACTGAATATGAAGCAAAAGCTTATCTTACTTTGTTAGAAGAATCGCCGTTAACTGGTTATGCCGTAGCAAAAAATTCCGGCGTACCACGATCAAGAATTTATGAAGTTCTAGACAGCCTCACTATACGAGGAGATATTTTAGTTAGCCCTGGTAATACACCACAATATACGCCAGTTCCTGCAAAGGAGCTAATTAAAAGCCGTCGATTGAAAGCCAAAGAAAATTTTGAACTGGCAGAGAAGTCATTAGCAGAGTTTGAACGTTCTGCAAATGACCGTGAAAATATTTGGAATATAACGGGACGCAGTGAAATACTTGAAAAGGTAAAAGCATGCATATTATCTGCAAAAAAAAGAATTCTTTTAGAGGTTTGGAAAGAAGAATATGATGAATTAGAGCCTGAACTAAGACAGGCAGCAAAAAGAGGGGTTAATGTAACGATTATTGCTTATGGGGATATATCCTCTGATTTTGCTAATGTTTACATTCATTATATGGGGAATGCGATTACAGAAGAGTATGGTGGGAGATGGATTGTTTTTAGTGGAGACGATTCTGAAGTAGTTGCTGGGATTGTCTCACTAGAAAAAGATAGCCGTGCAGCATGGACAATGCATGTAGGGTTAGTAATGCCAATTACTGAAGTTATGATCCACGATTTATATCTCATGGAAATAATGGAGAAACATAAGGACCTTCTAGAGGAAAGTTTTGGAGAAAACCTACTGAATCTACGTCGCAAATTTTCTATCCATCCAGATTTTAAAAAGCATTACTTGGACTAAAGTTATTATTGAAAAAAAGAGTCTTCAACAATCAATCTAATTTTTGAAAAGGAATACTAAAATTTATAGATGATTTTGCTGGGGCTGTATCTGATATTGTTAAAAGTATTTGTTATTTTATTGCTGGCTTTTTACTCGTTGGAGCACCACTTTTCATTCTCGCAAAGTTCTTTGAATGGATATTTTAATTAGGTAATTACTCAACAATTGGGGCGTAATTCTTTAAAAAGAATCAGCGCTCTTTTTTTATTAATGGGCCATATTATTGAGGAAAATATTGTCTTACTCATGTAAAATAATAGATAAGTTAGAAAATACAATAGATTAATAATTAATACAAGCAGTACATTAGTTGGGTGAACCCTATTATAGGTGAGTGCAGTTTAAAAATGGAATATAAATAAATTCCTTTAATAAAGAGGTTACGTGTTTTTCTAAAGTACTAGAAAAGGCATAGAATTTTGATAGGATATTTAATATTTTATAGAGGGGAGTTTTTAAATGAAGATAAATCAAAAATATAAAAGGGCTATTTTTGCATTGTTAATGGCTTTTTGCATGTCTGTATTCATTTCATTTATATTAGTTTCACTAAATAATGGCTATAATGCTGAATTTTTTTCAGCGTGGTTAAAGACTTGGTGCGAAGCCTTTGTATGTGCATTTTTTGGTGCATACTACTTCCCGGTTGTAATAAATAAATTCCTAATGAATAAAATTCCATTTGAAGAATAATACATAGAATTTTATTTTGTTAGTTAAAGAGGAAGAAGTACTAAATTCATATTTCAGTGTCTAAACATCAGTTATCGCGTACATACTTTCTCTTATTGTTAAAATGTAAAAGCAAAAGATTTAAGTATTAATTTATAAGACGTTATTCCTTAAAGGGCGCGGTTATTTAAAATCGCGTTTTATTCTTTTAAAGTACAAATTTAACCGTTTAACCATATCCTGGTGTACATAAAAGAAATCAGTTATATAACTTCTAATATTAAATCTGCAATTCAAACCTAAGCATACTGTTTAGGTTTGAATTTTGTAAGCCTTTATTCTTCTCCAATACCCATCGCCAACAGTAATAGATAAGTAGAGACCAAAATAAATACATTTGCAATCAAACCGATTATACCGAGACTCTTATATTTGGACATCACCCAAGAAAATACCGCAAGAAGAATACCGAGGATTGATAAGATGCTAAAAATGATTATTTTAGGATATACATCAGTATTAGGACCTCTTGTTGTATAAAACACAATAAAGCTTATTACTGCGGCTAATATTGATGTTATTCCAAAGATAATACCTATTTTTCCTTTTTTCAAAATCAAAATAGTTACCCCCATTTTTTTACTGTAATACCTATAATTAGTTTATTGGAGTGGGGTTCTGTTGACAAGTGTGGAGTACAATTTAAAAGTGCCTGTCCAAAATGGGACTGGCACTTTATTAAGTGCGCCCGGCATGCGCATGAACTATAGGGTGCAAGTCCCGAACCCCGAAGACAGAAGTAGAGGTTAGCCAAGAGCAAGGGTGTCCGTGGTGACGCGGAATCTGAAGGAAGCTGGAGGC
>Ga0180217_1004453_pt1 | contig 11085 bp, 6 predicted proteins | sample eDN3rd37CBELigOP_FD_128521 | JGI IMG/M metagenome (GOLD analysis project Ga0180217, IMG submission 128521) | Enriched Organic Plus compost microbial communities from Emeryville, California, USA - eDNA 3rd pass 37_C BE-Lig OP (version 2) (version 2) ... | reverse complement strand
TCCTCGGCCTCGCTGCGTCCGATGGTGCTCGCGGCCATTCGGCATGCGGCCGGCCGCCCTACGCCGCAAGGCAAGCCGGTGTTGGTGGCTGGGCAAAAAGAAGTCGCGCCGGAAGCGGCGGCGGAAACCAAGCCGACGCCCGCCAAGGCTGCAGCGACCAGCAAGCCAATGTCGGGCACTGCAAAAGCCGCCTTGGCCCCGTAAGCTGAACGCCGTTCGATGTCGATGCGGCTAGGCATGCGACAATTCGCACGGCCTTGAGCGCAAGAGGAAGCGAGTTGTGCCGCGAGCGACGGGCAACATCATAGCCAGCATCGAGCGCGACGGCTTTGCCCTAGTGCCCGGCGTGTTAAACGCCGGCGAGGTGGAAACCCTGCTCGCCGCGCTTGGGCCGGTCGATGGAGCAGGCCGTCGCGGCATGCTGCGCGTACCGGCCGTGGCGGCCCTGGCCCAGTCGGAGCGGCTGCTCGCTTTGGTGCGTCCTCACCTGCCGGCCGAGCCCAGGCCGGTTCGCGCCATCTACTTCAGCAAGACGCCTGAAGCCAACTGGCTGGTAGCCTGGCATCAGGACCTGACGATCGCCGTGCGCGAGCGCGTCGACGTGCCTGACTTTGGCCCTTGGAGCGAAAAAGACGGCATTCCGCACGTGCAGCCGCCGGTGCAGCTCTTGGAGCAGATGCTAACGGTGCGGCTGCATCTAGATCATGCCGCCGAAACGAACGGCGCCCTGCGCGTGCTGCCTGGCTCACACCGCCTGGGCCGTCTTGCGCAGCAGCAGATCGAAGCGTACCGCACGCAGCAGCCTGAGCAACTTTGCTCGGCCGCCGCTGGCGATGCGCTGTTGATGCGTCCGCTGATTCTGCACGCCTCGCGCCGCGCCACCAGCCCTCGCCCCCGCCGCATCTTGCATCTGGAATACGCCAGTTTTGCGCTGCCTGACGGCCTCTCCTGGCACGAAGACGCATAGCGCGTGCCTTGATGCCACCTTTCCGTCCAGGGAATGGCCAGAAAGTTTCCCTAGCTTCCGGCATGGTGGCACAGCAGTTGCCCCAAATGGGCCCGTCCTCGCGGGTGAGTCGGACGCCAGTCTTCTCCACGAGCCACTTCTTTCTTCGGATGCTCATCCGCCCTTCTGCCCGCCGCCTTCTCTCGTCTCCTCCATCGACAAAGGATGGCAGATCATGCGTATGCCCCGGTTGATTCTGTCTTTATTGGCTCTGTCGGGCTTAGCGGCCATCTTGCTGGCCTGTCGTGGTTTCGCTGAAGAAAACGCCAAAGAGGCCACCGCCGCCACCAAGGAAGCGAACAGCAAGCTGCTCCAAGAGCTGCCATTCAATAACAAGCAATCGTTCGAAGATGCCCAAAAGGGCCTGATCGCCCCGCTGCCGAAAGAGGTCATCAAGTCGCAGGACGGCAATATCATCTGGGATCCCAATAAGTATGGATTTATCACCGTCGATGCGCCCACGCCCGACACCACGAACCCGAGTCTGTGGCGCCAATCGCAACTGACCAACGTCTCCGGCCTGTTCAAGGTGGTCGACCAGATCTACCAGGTGCGCAACCAGGATCTCTCCAACATGACCATCATTGAGGGAGAGTCTGGGCTTACCATCTGCGATCCGCTGGTCTCGGTCGAAACCGCCAAGGCCGCGCTTGAGTTGTATTACGCCCATCGGCCCAAGAAGCCCGTCGTCGCCGTCATTTATTCGCACAGCCACGTCGACCATTACGGCGGCGTGCGCGGCGTGGTGGACGAAGCCGACGTGAAGGCGGGCAAGGTGAAGATCTACGCCCCCGACGGCATCGTGGAAAAAGCGGTCGCCGAGAACGTGATGGCGGGCACGGCCATGAGCCGCCGGGCCAGCTACATGTACGGCAACCTCCTGCCGCCATCGGCCACCGGTCAGATTGGCGCCGGGCTGGGAACCACCACCTCGGCCGGAACCGTGACCCTGATCGCCCCCACGAACATCATCAGCAAGACAGGGCAACAAGAGAAAATCGACGGCCTGAGTTACACGTTCTTGTGGGCCCCCGGCACCGAAGCCCCGACAGAAATCCACTGGTTCATCGACGAACTAAAAGCCCTGTCGACCGCGGAGAACGGCTGCCACACGCTGCACAACACCTATTCGCTTCGCGGCGCCAAGATTCGCGATCCGCTGGCCTGGTGCAAGTACCTCAACGAAACCCTCCGCATCTGGGGCGACAAGGCCGAGGTCCTCTACGGCATGCACCACTGGCCCGTGTGGGGCAACAAGCAGGTGGTGGACCATCTGAAAAAGCAGCGCGATCTGTACCGTTACATCAACGATCAAACCCTGCGGCTGGCCAACCACGGTTACACCATGACCGAGATCGCCGAGCAAGTGGAGCTGCCGCCGAGTCTTGCCCATTATTGGTCCAACCGCGGCTACTACGGCAGCCTGAACCACAACGTCAAAGCGACGTACGTGCTCTACCTGGGCTGGTTCGACGGTAACCCCGCCACGCTCCATCCGCTGCCGCCGCAGCAAAGCAGCAAAAAATACGTGGAGTTCATGGGCGGCGCCGAGGCGGTGCTCAAGAAAGCGCGCGAATCCTTCGACAAGGGCGAGTACCGCTGGGTGGCCGAGGTCGTGAATCACGTGGTGTTTGCCGAGCCCGACAATCAAGCAGCACGCGAACTCCAGGCCGATGCGCTCGAACAATTGGGCTACCAGGCCGAATCCGGACCTTGGCGGAACTTCTATCTCTCGGGCGCGAAGGAACTGCGGGACGGCGTCAAGAAACTGCCCACCCCACACACCGCCAGCCCTGACACGATCCGGGCGATGGACCTCGATTTGTTCTTCGACTACCTGGCCATGCGGCTCAACGGGCCCAAGGCGGCCGATAAACGCATCACGTTGAACTTCACGTTCACGGACCCCAACGAGAAGTACTTCCTGGAGATGGCCAACGGCGTGCTCAACCACACGGCCGACATGCAGCAGGACGATGCCGACGCCACCATCACGCTTTCTCGCGAGACGTTGAACGCGATCATCCTGGGTGAAAGTTCGCTCGCCAAGGCGATCACCGCCGGCGATGTGAAGATCGACGGCGATCCCAAGAAACTCGAAGAACTGGTCGGCTTGCTCGACAACTTCGAGTTCTGGTTCAACATCGTCACGCCTTAAATGCGCGGTGGAAGATGGCAACCCCAATGCTTTGGCGATCGCTTCTGGCAATCTGCCTGGTGGCTGCCATCGGACAGGCCCGGCTTTCCGTGGCCTGTCCGGTATGTGTGTCGATGGGCGATCCGTTTCAACTGCCGCATCCGCACGCGCTGCGGATCGCGGTGGCCACGCGCGCTGCGATGGATCGCGGCGTGCTACCGGAACCGAAGGCAGGCGAATCGGTCGCCTTAGAAGCTGCGCTACTGCGTGTGGCTAATCACCAATTGAGCAACCGGCCAGCCAATCGGGCGGCGGCAGTGGATGTGGACATCCTGCTGGTGGATGAGCCTGCGCTGTACCGCGTGGAGCTCCGCGGTATCGTCGCCCGGGTATTTCCGCTGCACGGCGAGCGCCACCGCCCCGCCCAAGTCCGCCTGGTCACCACCCGCCCCGTGATCGAATCCCTGGCCCGGGGGCAGCTAACCATCCCCGAAGGCATCCACCACGGGCTGATTGAGCTCGAAGGGGCCGCCGCGGTACTGAGCGAGCGTTGCCGTGACTGAGATGCGGCACTTACCAGTTAAGGTCCTATGGAAGAAGTACTGCACACTCGACAGTTTTCACGGACACGAAGACGCGCAAGGGGCAATCCGCCAAGTAGTGTCGGACTGTGCATTGCGAACTGACAGTAACTGAATGACTGCAACTCGAACAATCGCCGTTGTGATGCGGTTGCTTGCAATCGAGCGCAGTCACGCTCACAATGCAACGTAATCGACTGGGCCGATGATTACTTGGGGCAGAATCAATGCGGCGCTGCGGAATTCTTCTCCCAGCTTTCTCGACTTCCCTGCTTGCCGTATGCGGCTTCTGTTGCCGCGAAGGGCCTACGCGCACGCTCTTAGATGCGCTGCCATTGGGATCATTGGCAACTGGGGCAGAAAAACGCTCGTTAGCTCAGAAGACAACGCGTTCGCCAATTCATTCTCTGTTGGAAAAGTTAGATGCGGCAGCTCTCGCAACTTGGAGCAGTCATTGAATGGCTTGGAAACCGTCCGCAGTGGTCCGATTCATTCGCCCCTATCCGAGTAGTGCCAAAACAGCGCTCGTTGAGACCGATGCGGGGCAAGGATATCTTAAAGCAATGGGAGCGCCCGAGGGGCCGCATACTTTGGCGTCTGAGGTTGTCGCCATTCAACTAGCCCATTGGTTGGGGTTGCCGACATTCGAGTGGTCCATTATCCCAGTGGACGATCAAGTGGAGATTCCCTTTGTCGACAAGGATGGTAACGAGGTAGGCAAAGCTGACCGTGGGCCAGCCTTCATTACAAAAGCGGAGGAAGGTGGCACATGGAGTGGGAGAAAAGCGGACCTTGAGCGGTTGGACAATCAACACGATCTGACAAGGCTCGTAATCTTCGACACATGGTTGTTGAATTGTGATCGCTATCGCGCGTTTGACAATAAGGGACGCCCTCGAGTCCGAGAGAATAAAGACAACGTGTTCATGAGCAGCGAAGAGGCCTCCGAAGGCCGATTTCGCTTAAAGGCTATGGACCACACGCATTGCTTTACTTGTGGAGGGGAGTGGACTCGCCGGCTTTCTCACCGGGATACAATTAAAGATGAACGGGTCTTCGGGCTATTCCCGATTTTTCGTTCGTTCATGGATTTGACGGTCGCTAGAGACACCACCAATAAATTGGGAGGAATTAGCCGAGACTTTGTGGGCGAGGTGTTTCAAACAGTGCCCCCCGAGTGGGAAGTTTCTGGCGAAGTAGTGCAAGCAGCGACCACACTCATTGTAGAGCGTGCGAAGTTTGTGTCGGAATCGATCGTTGATAAAATCTGGCCGCGAAACCTGCCTTTCCCCGAAGCAGCAGGGGAGTGGGAGGCGGAGACATGAAAGGGTACTACTGCGTTATTCAGTACTGTCCCGATCCGGGCCGGTTTGAGGTAGCGAATGTTGGGGTAGTGCTTTACTGCCCGGAGACATCATTTGTACGAGCCAAAACCTCCAACGGTAACAAACGGATAATCCAAGTCTTTGGGAGGAAGGATCAGGATTGGGAGCGAATTAACACGTTGAAGAAGGGCATCGAGGAGCGGGTGAAGGACGTCAGTTCGCTTGATGAACTCAAGTATTTCGCGGCAACGCGGGCTAACCTACTTCAAATGACACCGCCCATGCCGATTCGTGTCAATGCTCCCGAGAAGGATCTCGATACGTTATTTGAAAGGCTCGTTGGAGTTCAGCAAAAACGTCGTACCAAAGGGCTCTTGAAGCGTCTTGCAGAGCGGATTCTACAACCGGAAATTCGCAGCAAGATTGTTCAAGATGTAAAGGTGAGAATCCCTGTTAACGGGCGTCAGGCAGACATCCCATTTGGGTGGCAGAACGGAAGATTCAATCTCGTAAAGCCAGTGGAGTTCCAAGCAACGAACCCAGACTCAATCTTTACCACCGCTTGTCGCTACGGAATAGAAGGAGAATCACTCTATCAAAATCCCGACCCTCAGTTGGGGCAGCTGCAATTAGTGGTTGTGGCGGACTTTCGGTCTGATGACAAGGAATCACCTAGGGTCGTGCGGCGAGTGTTCGAGCAAAGTCAAGTGAGGCTCTTCCAGTTTGACGAAGTCTCTACGCTGATTAATGAAATCAAAACGACAGGTAAAGATTTTCCGATTACTGGAATACGGCACACCGATCAGTCGTAGTGAGATCGAGGTGAATTATGCCGATGTCAGCCGCGAGCTAACCGCTGGGGGAGCTCTTACGACGCTATCGGCTCCATGTGAGGAAGGATTGCCTGTCAGCGCAAAAGGAAGGCCGTGCAGTCCAGGTAATTGCAGGTCTGCCGGCCTTGAAAGAAGTGAGGCTGCTGGGACTCGAACCCAGGACCTACGGATTAAAAGTCCGTTGCTCTGCCGACTGAGCTACAGCCTCGAAAGCTTTGTAGTGTATTGACTTGGGCGCCGTTAGCCAAGGGGCTTGTCCCACTTCGCCCCCAAAAGTACCGCCCGTGCGGGGGCTAAGCGGCCGGCTTCCCCAGCTCATCAGGTGGTGGGCTGCAAGCGCCGCCTCCGCAGCGTACCGCCGGCAGCAGCAATCGCCAAGCGGGGCAATCCGTGTGCCCGCCGCGGTGGCCTGCTCAGCCAATTCTCATCCCCGCGAAGCAAACGCGCCAAGTGATCAGTGGCGCGTCGTAAATCGAAGTGCCTTAAGTATCTACGGCCGTAGCCTACGGCGTTCCCCCTACTTTCAAGGTGGCAGCCGGCGACCAAAAGGTTCACGCAGCGGCCCGGTTTACGGCCTGCCCCCGCGGGTGTTACCGGCGGCGGGAGTTACGTTGGGCGTCGTTGCGGCGGTCGGCGCTGGAGGGCATCTGCGGCATTGGCCGGGCGGTATCTTGCAACTGTTTGAGTGCCTTGCCGACGCCGGGGAACGGTTCGTTGCGGAACTCCGGCTTGTCGAGCGTGCCTTCCACGTGGATCTCCACGATCTGCTGGGCCGCGCCCTTGAGCATTTCGCGGAATACCGGCAGCCACCGCTCGCCCTGGGCGATGGTCGCCCGGAACGCCAGGCGGATGTCGCGGTTGAAGCCCAGCTCGCCCTGCCCTTCCAGCGATACGGCGTCGCCTTCGAACAGGATGCGGTCCAGGTAGACGTGGTCGCCTTCGACGTGGAAGGTCACGTCGCTTTGGGTGAAGGCCGTGTTGTTGGGCTTCTTGAGCCGCAGCACTTTGAGCAGTGTGACCATTTGCGGCAACTGGTAGATATCGGCGTCGCGCAGTTGCAGCGTGCCTTCGCCGCGCAGGCTGCGGATACCTTCCGACGTGCCTGAGAGCCGCCCCTGGGCGCTGATCTTACCGGCGAAATCACTCACACCGGTGACGGCGTCGCGGCCGAACTCTTGCAGATCCAGCTCGCGCAATTCCGCTCGCATGGTGTAGCGAACCATGTCAGCCCGGGGTTCGATCCAGCCGTCGGCCAGCAGCAGGCCGCCGTAGAGCCGGGCCGTCACGTGCTCAAATTGCACGGGATTGATCGCCTTGGCGGTGGGCGAGCCCAGCCACACGCCGGCATCGTGCAGCCACAGCGGCCCGCGAATTTCGGTCAATTGCAGGCCGTTGAATTCCAGGTTGCTCAAGGCCAGCGAGCCTTGGCAGCGCACACTGCCCGACCGGCAACTGCCCTTGAGCCGCACGGAGCCAAACAGGTTTTCCAGCAATACGCCCGGCTCGATGCTGTTGCCGTGGCAGGTAAGGCTCAAATCCCAGTCGGCATCGAGCGGGGCATCGGCCTGCGGGCCGCGCGTGAAGCCCAGCGTGCCATGCACGTTGAACGCGCCCGAGGGCTTCAATTCCGCCAACGTATGCCGGAGCCGTTCCGGCAGGGCCTTGAGCAGGTCGCGATTGAATCGTACGCGGTCGGCGCTGAAGTCGCGCAGCACCAGTTCGCCGCCGCCATCGGGCGTAGGCCGCCAATGGCCGCGCGTGGTCACCACCAGGTTGCCGTGCTCGGCATGCAGCGATTCGATGACAACTTCCTGCCCGTCGTACACCACCGAGCCGGTTACCTTCTCCAGCCGCAGCGGGAAGCTCACCGGTTCCAGCGATACCGAGTTTTGGGCAGGCTCCACGCGCATCCACAGCCGCGGCTGCGTGTCGCCCGGCGAGCAGCGGAGCACCGCCCGAAAATGCACAGCCCCCTTGGGCTGCAAGTCGCGCCAAGTGCGGGCCGCGTTGGCCGGCAAGGCATCGCACAGTTCTTCATCGAGCGGAATGCCGTCGCCTTGCAGATACAGCGTCAGCTCTGGGCCGGCTGGCGTAGGCACCAAGGAGCCATGCCCTGACACCATGCCGGTATCGTTGGTGCCTACCAGGTCGCGGAACTCCCAGCGATCGTCGACCGCTTCGATCACGCCCTGCACGTTCTCAATGCGATAAGGTACGTTGCGGTGCGTGAAGCTGCCACGCAGCACGCCGATCCGCAGGTGCTGATGCATGGTGTCGGCAGGCGTGTCGCGCCAGAAGCGAGCGTACACGCTCACCTGGCCCGATGGTTGAAACGCCGCCACGATATGCCGGGCTTCATCGGGAATGGCGGCAATCAGTTCCTGGTCGACTTGCAGCGGGTGGCCAATGGCCTCGACCCAGCCCACGCATTCATCGCCAAAGCCGTGCAAACTGCCATGTAGTCGGACGGGCACGGCTCCGGCATGGGCGGTCAGGTTCAAGCTCCATCGCAATCCATCCACCGCGATGGTGCCCGTGGTCCGCTGGAAGCGATACGGAAATTCGTCGTACGCAAACGAGCAATCTAGCGCGGTGAGTGTCACTTGCGGGTGCCAGGTTTGGCCGTCGTACCGCAGTGTGGCGTCGATATCGATCTGTCCGGTGGGCAGCAGCCAGCCCCAGACCTCGGCCAAGTCGGGGAAGGTTTGTGTCAGCTTGGGATCCAGCAGCACCTGGCGACCTTCGAAGCGGATCTCGCAGGGCGAGTTGTTATCCCAGCCGTGCCGCACCATGGACGCCTTGAGCGTGGTCTGCTGGTAGCTGGCCGACAGTTCCTCGACCACTAGCCGCTGGTCGCTCACGTGCAATTGGGCTTTCAGGTCCGAAAGCGGGTAGGGCAACCGGCGGTCGTCGATGCGGCCCTCGGTGACGGAAACATCGGCCTGGAACTTCCAAGGCTGCGCGCGGTTGGGATCGTAGCCTACGCTGACGTGCGCGCTGCTCTTGGCACGCAGCGGCAAGTCGCCAATCTGCTGGCAAACGCACAAAGGCAATGCCGCGTGCAACTCCGGCGAGATATCCAGCCCGGCGATGTTGGCCGTGAGACTCCAGCGACCGCTGGCCACGTCGATGGCGCCGCGCAGGTCCATGCGGCGTACGTGGTCGCCCAGGCTGTGGCCAAAGATCTCGATCACGGTCGAAGATGCCGCCGCGGCTTCCGGTGTCTTTTGCGTCTGCGGCTGGCTGGGTGGGACCGGCGATCCATGGCCGGTTGCCGAGGCAAGCTGCACGCGGCCAGTTACGTTCGGGCCGGCAATGGCCGCAGCCACCGTGCCGGCGAGCTGTGGTGTGCTTTCACCAGGGGATTGGCCAGGCTGCGAGGGAATCGGCTGCGGCTGGATTGAGAGCGGCGCGCGGCGTACCGTGAGGTTCAAATCGCGCACCGTGTACAAGCTGGGTGGCGACTTGACCATGTCGATCACTTCAATGGCGGCATTCTCCAGCCGGCCATCGACCAGGTGGTCGATCCGTTTCTGGTCGCCGGTCGCCATCAGGCGGTCGATGTTCCATGAGCCATCGCGGAACCGCAGCAGCCGCACCCGCGGCCGGCAGAGGATGAAGCCTTTGATCTGCGGCGGTTCGCCGGAGAGCAATTGTTGCCAGTGGATATCGCAGGCGACGTTGATTTCGTCGATGTAGGCGACTTCGCCGGCGGAGCCGGCCACGTCGGGCAAGCGCAGCGTGACCCCGGTGACGTGGATGCCTTCGCCTTCGGCAATCCGCGCACGATGAACCCGCACGCTCAGTTGCGGGAACTTTTCGGCCAGGTGTTGCTCGACCGCCAGGCGGACTTCTTCGTGCATCCGCTGGGTGACGTAGATATAGGCCGCCATCGCCAGCAGGGCCGCTGCCACGGTCGCGCGAACCAGCCAGTTACGGAGTGTGGTCAACCTCGTGCTGATGGGTGTTGGTCCGACGGAATTGGGTTAACAGCGCGCAAAAAGGCCGGGCATCGTATGAAGGGGGGGCAAACGCGTCAATCGCACCCATGCTTACGCGTGCCTTCACTGCTGGCAGACATGCTGCTGGCATGCCCCCAATTCGGTTTACTTCGCACTCGCAGCCGGTATACTCCGGCTTGCTAGCAGTGGCGGGGGGCAAGCACTTGTGGCGCGGACGCTTGGCTTGCTTGGGGGAATGGCCTGCCAGCCGTGCCGCCCGATGACGCCACCGGCTAGATACCCACCGGCGCGAGCTTCTTGGCGGTGGGGCTTTCGCACGTTCTTCCTTCGACGCACTTCCAACCCTGCAAGGGTCGTTTCCCATGTCGACTGCCCACCTGGCTTATCCCAATCGCGGCCGGCTGTTCCTGGGCTGCTTTATCTCGCTGATCGCCACCGCCTTTGGGTTTGTGATCCGTTCGCTGATCCTCGGCGACTGGCAGCGGCAGTACGGGTTTACCGAAACCGAGGTGGGCAACATTTTCGGGGCCGGGCTGGCACCGTTTGCCATCTCGATCATCTTGTTCAGTTTGGTGATCGATAAGCTGGGCTACGGACGGACGATGGTGTTTGCGTTCGTGTGCCACATCCTCTCGGCATGGCTCACGATCACCGCCGATAGTTACGCCACCTTTTACCTGGCGACGTTCATCTTCGCGCTGGGCAATGGCGCCGTTGAAGCCGTGATTAACCCGGTGGTGGCCACGGTCTACTCCGACAACAAAACCCACTGGCTGAACATCCTGCACGCCGGCTGGCCGGGCGGCCTGGTGTTGGGCGGCGTGCTCACGATCATGATGGGCCGCCACGACACGTTCTTCGATCTGCCGGGCCAGATGTGGCAATGGAAAGTAGGCTTGGTGCTGATTCCCACGTTGGTATACGGCGGGCTGCTGTTGGGCGTGAAGTTCCCGGTGAGCGAGCGCGTGTCGGCCGGCGTGTCTTACAAGGAAATGCTCGGCGAGTTCGGCATTGCCGGCTTCCTGGTGGTGGCCACGATGCTGGTGATCGGCACCAGCCAGACCTTGCAGGTGTGGGACATCATCCTGCCGCAATGGGCCATCCCCACCATCATCATTGGCGCGACGCTGCTGTTTGCCACGCAGATCCGCACGTTGGGCCAGCCGATCTTCGTGTTCCTGATGCTGATCATGGTGCCGCTGGCCATTACGGAGCTAGGGACCGATAGCTGGATCGCCAAG
>Ga0180217_1004452_pt1 | contig 11085 bp, 9 predicted proteins | sample eDN3rd37CBELigOP_FD_128521 | JGI IMG/M metagenome (GOLD analysis project Ga0180217, IMG submission 128521) | Enriched Organic Plus compost microbial communities from Emeryville, California, USA - eDNA 3rd pass 37_C BE-Lig OP (version 2) (version 2) ... | reverse complement strand
GACCACCTCGGTCTGCGAGGCGATCGTCGGCTCGGCCTGCTTGGCCTCGTTCTCGGCGCTGATCTGGCGCTGGAGGGCGATCTTGGCCAGGTTGTCGAACTTGTCGGCGTCGGCCGTGTTGCCCTGGGCGCGCAGCTCGTCGGCCTTGCGGCTCGCGGCGAGCGCCTTGTTGCCCCATTCGGCCGCCGCCTGCACGTCCTCCTGGTGGTCGCGCTCCAGCAGGCGCAGGTTGCCGATCGTCTCGGCGATGGCCGACTCGGCGTCGGCGATGCTGTTCGTGTAGTCGCGAACGAGCTGGTCGAGCATCTTCTCTGGATCTTCGGCCTGGTCGAGGAGCGCATTGATGTTCGCGCGCACCAGGGTGGAGATGCGGCCGAAGATGGACTGCTTTGCCATCACAAGGGATTCCTTTCACTCGGTAGTCACGTAGGGCTTGGGCGGCCCGGTGGCGGGCCTGACGTTGTGCGGCCTAGAAGCGACCACCCCCTCGACGGCCGCGTGTGCCGCCGCCGCCGAAGCTTCCGGGCCGGAATCCGCCTCCGCCGCTGCGGCCGCGTGCGCCGCCGCCTCCGCCGAGCATTCCGCCCAATCCACCGGGGAGGCCGCCGGTCGAGCGTCCGCCCCCGCCCCCGCCGCTGAGCAGCGAGTTGATGACGATGCCGCCGAGCACGGCGCCGAGCATTCCTCCGCCGCCTCCGCCCGATCCGCCGGCCGGCGCGCCGAGCATGCCGCCGCCCGAGAACGCGCCGACGTCGTTCTGCGCGGCCCGGATGGCCTGGCCCGCGAGCTGGTCGGCCCGCTGCGCGTACTGCAGCGCCTGGGCCGGGTCGCTCGCCTGAAGCTGCTGCGCGCGTACGAGGGACGCGCCCGCCTCGGCGAGTCGCGTCCGGGCCTCAGCGCCGACCGCGCCGCGTCGGGCCGTGATGTAGTCCTCTGCGGCGGAGACCTGCGCCTGCGCCTGCATCATGAGCTGGCCGAGCATCTGGCGGTTGCGCTGTTCCTGCGCGGCGGCGTCGCGCACGTTCTGGACGACTCCGTCGATGGCTGCGTTCGCCGCCTCGAGTGCCTGCAGCGTCGCGATGGGGCGCTTCGCGTCGCCCGACAGGTTCTGGCGCGCGGTGTCGACCTGCTGGCGCGTCGCGGCGATCACGCCCGCGACGCGGCCGTCGGTGTCGGGGAGGGCCGCGGCGGTCGCCATGTCCTGCTCGAGCTCGGCGATGAGCGCGGCCGCGTTCTTCTCGGCATCCGCAAGGTCCGTCCCGACCTTCGCGATCGCCTCCTGCAGAAGGACGGCCTGCGACACGGCCTCTTCGGCGGCGCGGATGCTGACGGCGGCACGTCCGCCGTCACCCGCGCCGATCGCGGCCTGAGCCTCGGCGAGCTGCTCGTCGGCGAACGCGATGCGGTCGCGCGCCTGCTGCGGGTTGTCGGCGACCGTCGAGAGCGCCTCCGGCGCGTACTGGTCGGACAGCCGTGCGAGCTCGGCGGCCGCCGCGTCGATCGAGGCCGCGGCCTTGGCGCGCGCCTCCTGCACGCGTGCGAGCGCCTCCGGCGCGTTCTGCTCGAGCTTGCGCAGCTCGTCGAACGCCGCCGCCTTCTCGTCGAGTTCGTCGCTGGCCTGCCGGCAGAGCTGGAGGATCTGCGCGTTCCAGGCGCGGGTCTCCTCCTCGGTGTCTTCGATGCCGTCGTCGAGCTTCTGCTTGAGGGTGAACGCCTCGGTGAGATTCGCCTTCGCCGTCTCGAGCGCCTGAGCGAACTCCTGTGTCGCCGCGTCGCCGAACTGTGCGCGCGCGAATCCGAGCTCCTGCTCGCTCGTTCGCACGGCGTCGTCCATCTCTACGAGCGCAGACGAGGCACGCCGCGCGAGTTCCTTGGTGTCGAGGGTCTCGAGCGGAGTCTGCCCCTTGCCGGGGCCCGCGGCGCCCTGCTTCTTGCGGCGGCTGCGCACGATGAGCCAGACCACCACGGCGATCGCGGCCGCGATGACGAGGAAGATCAGCAGTCCGCTCCAGAATCCTCCGCCGCCCGACTCGCCCGGTTGGCCGCCGCCCGCGGCGGTCTCGAAGCCGTCCGCGGCCGCGATGGCCGCGCCCGCGTAGTCTCCGTCGCTGAGCTGCGGACGGATCGACTGCTCGATCGCATCGAGCTGCTCGCCGTCGATCGGGCCCTGGTTGTCGGCCGAGATGTAGTACTGGCGTGCCTCGGTCGCCACAGCGAGCAGATACTGGGTCGAGCCGAGGCCGTTGTCGAGTGCGACCTGGTCGGCCCACTCCTGGCGGTTCGACGGGTTGGTGAACTCGTCGACGTACACGACGTACAGATCGATGCCGGTGTCGTCGAACAGCTCCTCGAGGCGGTCCTCGACGGCGTTCACCTGGCCTCCGAGTGCGTCGACCTCGTCGACGACGCGCCCAGCGCCAAGCTCCACCGGGTCGGTCGCCCACGCGGCTCCGCCGGCACCCGCGAGCACCAGCCCCCACGCCGCACCGAGCGCCGCGACCCACCGAGCACGCATCGAACCCCCTTCGGCACGATCGAACATCGCCACCGCGAGTCTATTCAGCCGTGAAGGGCGGGCGATAGCCGACGGGGTGGGGAAGGACGGACCGGATGCCGCCCAGCGGGCCGCCCGCGCGGCATCCGCATCTCCGGCCCGGTTGCCGGTAGCCTCGGCGACTCGGAGGACCCATGGACGACCGCTACGGAACCGATGTTCTCGCCGCCGGCTGGCGCGAGCGCGCGCGACGCGTCGTGCCTCGTGTCGAGGCCGAGCGCGACCTCGTCGTCGAGGTCGCCGACGACGGATGGTGCGGTGCGGTCGTGGGGCTCTCGGGTGGCACCGTCGAGCTCGAGGACCGCCACGGACGGCGGCGCCTGTTCCCGCTCGGCGCGGGGTTCCTCATCGACGGCGAGGATGTCGTGCTCGTGCGCCCCGAGCCGAAGGCGGCCGGCGCGCCGTCGCGCACGGCATCGGGGTCGTTCGCCGTCGAGAACGGACGCGCCCGCGTCGCGCGCGCGAGCCGCATCCTCGTCGAGGGACGCCACGACGCCGAGCTCGTCGAGCGCATCTGGGGTGATGACCTGCGCGTCGAAGGCGTCGTCGTCGAGTACCTGCAGGGCGTCGACCTGCTCGCTTCGCTCCTCGACGACGAACCGCCGTCGGCCGAGCGCCGTTACGGCGTGCTGGTCGACCACCTCGTGCCCGGCTCGAAGGAAGCGCGCATCGCGGAGTCCGTGCTGCGCGGCCGCCACGGTGCACACGTGAAGATCGTGGGGCATCCGTACATCGACGTGTGGCAGTGCGTGAAGCCGGATGCCGTCGGCATCGCCGCGTGGCCCGAGGTGCCCCGCGGTGTCGACTACAAGACGGGCGTGTGTCGCGCGCTCGGGTGGCCCGCCGACTCGCAGGCCGACCTCGCACGTGCGTGGCAGCGCATCCTCGGGTCGGTGCGGTCGTATCGCGACCTGGAGCCGGCGCTGCTCGGCCGCGTCGAGGAGCTCATCGACTTCGTGACCGGGTGAGCGGTTCCCGTAGCCTGGGTTCGTGACCGAGAGCACCTCCACGCCGCGTGTGTTCCGCGACAGGCCGGTGTCGTTCGTGCGCCGCAGCGGCCGCATGTCGGAGGCGCAGGAGCGCGCGTGGACCGAGCTCGCCCCGCAATACGTCATCGAGGTTCCCCGCGGTGTGGCCGCGACGAGCGTCGCCGCCGACGAGCCGATCGATCCCGCCGCGGTGTGGGGGCGCGAGGCGCCGCTCGTCGTCGAGATCGGATCGGGGCAGGGGCACGCGATCGTCCACGCGGCGACGTCGCACCCCGAGTGGGACTTCCTGGCGATCGAGGTCTTCAAGGCGGGGCTCGCCCGCACGATGCTCGACGCCGAGCGCGCCGGCGCCCGCAATCTGCGGCTGGTCGAGGCGAATGCGCCCGAGGTGCTCGAGCACCTGCTGCCCGAGGCATCCGTGTCGGAGCTGTGGGTGTTCTTCCCCGATCCGTGGCACAAGAAGAAGCACACCAAGCGTCGCCTCGTGACCCCCGCGTTCGCGGAGCTCGCGGCGCGCGCGCTGCGCGACGGCGGCATGCTCCGGCTCGCGACCGACTGGGAGGACTACGCCCTCCAGATGCGCGACGTGTTGAACGGAGCGGATGCCTTCGAGAAGGCGTTCGAGGGCGAATGGGCCGACCGCTACGAGGGTCGCGTGCTGACGGCGTTCGAGCGCAAGGGCGCTCGCGCCGGTCGGGAGATCCGCGACCTCGCGTACCGCAGGCTCGCCCGATGACCGCCGCACGGGCGGCCTGACGTGCCCGCGCATCCCGCCGTCGAGCTCGGCGTGCGCCCCGCCTGGTCGTGGGGGCTCGCGCCGTCCCTCCTCGCATGTCTCGCCGCGCCCGCGTTCTTCGTCGCGCGCATCCCGTGGCTCGGGTGGGTGCTGCTGGCGGCGGCGCTGGCACTGGCCATCGTCGTGGAGCGGACGACGGATGGCGACCGCGGTGGCGGAATCCGCGGCATCCGTCGCACACCGAGCCTCGTGCGCGATCTCTCGCTCATCGCGATCGGCCTGCTCATCGTCAGCTCGATTCCGCTGAAGGCGGAGCTCGACAACCTCGCGATCCTGCGGTTCGCGATCGCGCTCGGCGGCGCGGTGGTCGTGCCGTACGCGGTGTCGCGGTGGGTGTACCGCGATCACGCGATCCGCTTCCCGTGGCGAGGGGGAGGGCGCTGGACCCGGTTCCAGTGGCTGTGGCTGGTCGCGGTGCTGATGCTGGGGTGGCTGATCCTGCCGTTCTACTTCATCACCTCGGGCGTGTACGCGAACTGGCCCGTCGTGGACACGCCTGATCTCATCGCGCGGCTGTTCGTCGGCGTGGGAGCGGTCGGCATCTGGGACGAGCTGTTCTTCATCTGCACGTGCTTCGCGCTGTTGCGCCGGCACTTCCCGGACTGGCAGGCGAACGTCCTGCAGGCGATCGTGTTCGTGTCGTTCCTGTGGGAGCTCGGCTACCAGGCGTGGGGACCCGTGCTCACGATCCCGTTCGCCGTGCTGCAGGGCTTCATCTTCATGAAGACGCGCTCGCTCGCCTACGTCGTGACGGTGCACCTGCTGTTCGACGCCGTCGTGTTCCTCGTGCTGGTCCACGCGCACAATCCCGGTGCGCTCGACTGGCTGTTCCTCGTCTGACGTCCGCTCGCGCGACCGTCGCTGCCCAGACGCTGCCCAGGCCGGCTCGCTAAGCTGGCACGCGGATCCCGACAGGATCCCCGGACGAGGGTTCAGTACCCGGTGTGCGACAAGACTGGCCAGGAGACGCTGTCATGTCGTGGGTCATCCTCATCATCTCCGGTGTGCTCGAGGCCGTGTGGGCCACCGCGCTCGGCAAGTCCGAGGGCTTCACCAAGCTCTGGCCGAGCGTGGTCTTCGGCGTCGCGCTCATCGCGAGCATGGGCGGGCTCGCGTGGGCGATGCGCGACATCCCGACCGGCACCGCGTACGCCGTGTGGGTGGGCGTCGGGGCGGCGCTCACGGTCGCATACGCGATGATCACCGGCGCCGAGCCGTTCTCGATCGTGCGCCTGCTGCTCATCCTCGGACTCGTGGGCTGCGTCGTCGGGCTGAAGCTCGTCGGGCACGAATAGAGGCGGATGCCGCGGCCGCCGCATCCGCAAGATGAGGGCTTCGTGAGCAACAGGTTCCGAGGTCTGGACGCGCTTCGGGTCGTGTGACAGTGTCACCGCCAGGGCCGGCGACATCGGCGTCGTCGGCGGAAAGGGCACACGATGCTGAAGAGGAACACGCGCACAGCGGCCACCGTCGCTGTCGGCGCCGTCGCCGCGAGCCTGGCGATCGCGTCACCCGCGCTCGCGGTACCGAACAACAACTCCGTCAAGAAGCTGACCAAGGCGGTCACGCTCGAGGGTGTGATGGAGCACCTCGACGCCTTCCAGGCGATCGCCGACGAGCACGGCGACCGTGCCGCAGGACGCGACGGGTACGCGGCATCCGTCGACTACGTCGTCGACCAGCTCGAAGGAGCCGGCTACTCGCCTGTGGTTCAGGAGTTCGAGTTCCCCTACTTCGATGAGAACAACGCGCTCGTGCGGATCTCGCCGAACCCGCGCACGTTCATCGACGGCACGGACTTCCTGCGCAACCGGTTCGACTCGGGCAGCCCCGAGGGCACGGCGACGGGTCCGCTCGTGCCGGTGGGCATCGTCCTCGTCGACGAGGACGACCCGCCGAACAGCAACACGAGCGGCTGCGAGGCCTCGGACTTCGCGGGCTTCCCGGTGGGGGCGATCGCGCTCATGCAGCGCGGCACGTGCGGGTTCGCGGTGAAAGCGCTCAACGCCGAGGCGGCGGGTGCGGCCGGCGTCATCATCATGAACGAGGGCCAGAGCATCCCGGAGGATCGCGAGGGTCTGCTCAACATGATCGGCGATGCGACGGGACTCACCATTCCGACCGTCTTCGTCACATCGGATGCCGGTGAGGACCTCTACTCGACCCCGTTGGCCACCGTCACCGTGACGGTCGACTACGACGAGGAGATCCGCACGGCGTGGAATGTCCTCGCCGAGACGAAGGCCGGCAATGACGACAACGTCGTGATGGCGGGCGCGCATCTCGACGGCGTTCAGGACGGCGCCGGCATCAACGACAACGGCTCGGGCAGCGCCGCGCTGCTGGAGACGGCGATCCAGATGCAGAAGGTGAAGCCCAACAACACCGTGCGCTTCGCGTGGTGGGGTGCCGAAGAAGAGGGTCTGCTCGGCTCGGAGTACTACGTCGGGAACCTGAACGACGAGGAGCAGGGCGACATCGCGCTGTACCTCAACTTCGACATGGTCGCGTCGCCGAATTACATGTTCGGCATCTACGACGGCGACAACTCGAGCGGTACGGCTCCGGAAGGGTTCATCCCGCCGGGTTCTGCGGAGATCGAGGATGTCTTCGAGGCCTACTACGACAGCGTCGGCGAGCCCTATCAGGACACCGACTTCTCGGGCCGCAGCGACTACGGACCCTTCATCGACGTCGGCGTCCCCGCGGGCGGTCTGTTCACCGGTGCGGAGGACAAGAAGACCGCTGACGAGGCGGCGCTGTACGGCGGCGTGATCGGCGCGGCGTACGACCCGTGCTACCACCAGCCGTGCGACAACCTCACCGGTGCCGGGCAGGACGTCGTCCTGTACGACCTGCTGCGCGCGGAGTACGACCTCGAGGGCAACGTGAACCTGCACGCGCTCGACGTGAACTCCGACGCGATCGCCGCGGCGGTCATCACGTTCGCGTTCGACACGTCGGCCGTGAACGGCGTACGCGCACCGGGCAAATCGCACGGCGCGGGCAAGAGCATGGACGCCTTCAAGAACCGGTCCGCGGGCTGAGAAGCGAGGTGCGGATCTCACCTTCAACATGACATCGAAATGACTTCTGTGCGAAGTCTTGACGGCCGTCGCCGGGTGAGTATCTTCGGTTCTGCGAAGAGAAAACAGGAACGAGGAACCCGAAAGGGAACCGGATACAGAAACCGCACATCGCATTGACGATCGCCCCCGGGCGTGGTCTTCGGACCGCGTTTCCCGGGGGCGATCATCGTTTGTCGGTGCGGGATCGGAGGCGCCTGCACGGTGCGCTCAGCGGGCGGTGATAACCTCGATCGGTACGCCTCCGTAGCTCAGGGGATAGAGCGTTGGTTTCCGGTACCAAAGGTCGCAGGTTCGATTCCTGTCGGGGGCACAAGCGAATCATCCGGCGGTCTTGCGCGTCATAGCGCCGAGATGGCATCGCGGACGATGTATGTCGCTTCATCGGGTCTCACCCTGATCGTTCCTTTCTGTGAACGCCTGTCGCCACCTTCGAATAGATCGTCACGCCGATGCGGATCTGCTGCTGAGGCGTCCCCGCGAACTGCCGGATCCGTAGGATCCTCTAGCGGCAACGGGCGATCGGGGGCGGCTGGCGCGCATGCGATCGCGCCACAGTTGAGGCTGCCCCACTCCTGGTACCTGCAACGCTCGGCGCTGTCTCCCCAAGCGGGCTCTGCACGAGGCAAGCTTCAGCTATGGCGACTGTCGCCGCGGCGCAGATTCGATGTCGCCCCCACGTCTTGACCCTGGGTGACCCCACCGCGGCCTCAGACTCGGCCTCAATTGCGTCGGCGGCGGCGGCCGAGTGTCTTCCTCTCGATGCTCAGCATCATCACAGAGCACCGCAACCGAGATGAAGGGTTGCGTGTTATCGTTTTAGATAACAGAGGGAGGAAGCATGATTCATGAGACGTTGCACCGTGCGCGCACGAACTCATCGTTGACTCTTCGAGCACTCGCAAAGCGAGCGGGTATCGCGCCGGCGAACCTCTCTGTCATCGAGAACGGACACCGCGATCCAACCGCTACAACCGCGGAGCGTGTGGCGCGCGCGCTCGGGGTTGAACTCGTCGCTCTTAACACCAAGGGGCGCGTCACGGCAGCAGCAGCTGCAGATGCCATCAAACAGGCTCCGAGCCCTCAGATCGCGTACCGGGCGTTTCTACAGCTGGCCAACGATCTGGCGGCTGCGTCTCCGTTTGATCGAGTGATTCTCGCTGCAGAGCAGCCAGGCACTACCAACACTCGATGGGATGACGCGATTGCAGGGCTCGTTGAGTGGCTACTAGGGCAGGAACATGCGCCAGTCCCCGATTGGGTGAACGATCGTCCCGGGGATGCTGATACGCCATGGGAACCACAAAGGACGAACACTCCGCTCGCACTTCATGCAGACATTCGGCTCGCTCCCGAGCCGCTCCGTCGACGTGGAGTCGCAATTGAGGCGCAAGAACTGATCGCAGCATGACCGGATCAACTCAGTCCAGTCATCTCGCTGCGAGCGTCACCTTGACGCGCGATGACATCGTTTCTGGACTAAGCGAACTGGTTGAGTATTTGCATGAAGCTGGCGTCTCCGCTCGGGTGCAGTTGGTCGGCGGAGCAGCGATCGCGCTGACGATCAACGCGGAGCGCACTGCCACGCGCGACGTCGATGCGCCCCTTACGCCGGCAGCGACCGTACTCGCTGCGGCAGAGAAGGTGGCACTGACGCGCGGGTGGCCGAGCGACTGGCTCAATGACAAGGCGGCCCAGTTCGTTCCACAGGGCTACGGCAGAGAGCCGGAATGGACGATAGTTCACGAAGACGACTTAGTCACCATTGAAGCCGCCAGCGCCGAGACACTCCTAGCAATGAAGCTTCACGCAACCCAACGCCGGCGCCTACGCGAGGTGGAGGACCTGTTAGCACTGCTGCCGACTTGCGGCATCGCGACGGTCGGGGAGGCCGAGGCTCTCTACGCGGATTTCTACCCGGGGGATGAGTTCACCGAATCAACGGCCGACATAGTGAGCGGGCTCCTCGCCACCGACCCAACCGCGCCGCCCATCCCGCCGCCACCGACATTTGAGCGCTGAACGTCCCGATCCGTAACCGTGCGGATGGGACCGCGCCGCGGCCGCGGGCCGCCACGGCCGGCAGCGGCGGGTGGCGCCGACGATGCGGGTTCAGAAGATATGTGCTTCGCAAGGGGCGAGGAATGCCACGCGACGGCGCTGCAATTCGCGGTAGACGGTGGCACGGGACACATTGAACAGCTCGGCGATCTCGGTCTGGGTGTACTCACCCCGGTCCTGGACGTCGAACAGGAGCTTGCGCTGTGTGAGAGTTTTGGCCGCTTGCCTTTCAGGTGACCTTTCGCGCGGGCGACGGCCATCCCTTCTTTCGTGCGCATGCTGATCAGGTCGCGTTCGAATTCGGCGACCATGGCGAGCACGTTGAAAAGCAGCCGCCCCACCGGGTCTGTGGGGTCGTACCTGCTCGCGCCGAGACTGAGCGCGACGCCTTTCGTGGTCAGTTCGTCGGCGATGTCGCGTGCGTCCCTCACCGATCGGGCGAGCCTACCGCGCGCCGTACGAGGCCGGAACCGTCGCGGGAATTCGCAGTCAGGGGACTTCCAGACGGGCTGGCGTCGATCCCGACTTTCTTTGCTCACTGCTCTATCTGCTGCCCTATCGGGCGGAATCGAAATCGGGCGGAATCGAAGTCGCAAGAGTCGTATGTACCAGAGCCGAAAGCGACAAGGGAGCGCCGCGAGGCCCACTTGTGGTGGCGACCTTGGTTGGGTCACGCAGTTTGTTTAGTTGATCATAGGTGCGGGTAGGCCTCGACTTTGCTGTCCAGCGGCACCTTCCAGAAGTCAACGTTCCACGCCGCGGTGCCGCCGGAGGGCACGCGGTCGGTGTAGGTGTAGTCGACGCCGACGATCTTCCCGCCGCCGTCGCGGGCGATCAGATCGATGCGAACCATGTCCTGGTCCTCGGCGAAGCTACTGGTGACGGTGCCGTTGACGGTCATGTAGTCGTACTCGGAGCCGGTCTTCACCTCACCGAGGGTGAATGAACCCGTCTCCGCGGAAGGCGAGTGAGTCGCCGCGTCGGCGGTGGGCCCGCGCACCTCAATGTGATCGATCTGCGCCGAGCCGATATCAAAGAAGTCCCCGACATACCACGAGGTACCCGACAGGATGGTGCCGTACGTGCTGTCGGTGTCAATCAGCACGCCGTTCGCGTCGTAGGCCTCCACGTCGATGCCGGCGCCGGCGAAGATGTAGTCCTCATTCGGGTTGGTAACCTGCACGGCATACCAGCCCATGCCACTGTCGGTGTCCACGCCGAACGCGGTTTCCCCGAGCACCAGATCCTCGGGGTCTGCGACCGCCGGTTCCTCGTCGGCCGACGTCTCCTCGGCCACGACGTCGGAGGTGCCGACGTCCTCGGTAACGGTGTCGTCGATGGCGTCGCTGACGGCGCCGGCGGCCAGCACGATGAACACGATCACGCCGACGATCGTGCCGACCACGGAGACGATGATCGCGGTCAGGCCCTGCCACTTGGGCTGGTGCTTCTGGAACAGGGCGATGATTCCGAGGATGAAGCCGATCGTCAGGAGAATCCACCCGACGATCAGAGCGCCGGGAATGCAGGCGAAGATGAGTCCGACAGCGGCCACCGCGAGGGCGACGATTCCGAGAATGTTGCGTGGCTTCTTTTCGG
>Ga0180217_1004451_pt1 | contig 11085 bp, 8 predicted proteins | sample eDN3rd37CBELigOP_FD_128521 | JGI IMG/M metagenome (GOLD analysis project Ga0180217, IMG submission 128521) | Enriched Organic Plus compost microbial communities from Emeryville, California, USA - eDNA 3rd pass 37_C BE-Lig OP (version 2) (version 2) ... | reverse complement strand
GCGGCGAGCATCAGGTGCGGGTCGACGGCGACAACGACTACGCCGATGTGCGCCGCGCATCGGAGTGGCGCGCGTTCGCGAGCGCGGTCGAACGCGACCCGGACGAGATGGGCGTGCTGGTGCACGCGGCTGCGAGCGGCTCGTTCACCACCGCGGCCGTGGCCCTCGGCCGGCTGCTCGAGGACCCGATCGACGTCGTCGACCTGTCGGTGCTGAGCGACGAGTACGACGCCGGTGACTGGCTCGCGCCGGGTGCGCACGAGCGGATCCTTCGCCGTCACGCGGCGCCGGGCCGGCCCGCGGTGTCGCGGTGGGCGGAATTCCAGCTGACGCGCACCCGCCCGCTCGCTCCGCGGGGCGCCGCCCCGACGTGCGCGATCGCGGTGGACGTCGCGGTGGCCGACGACACCACGCTCACGGCCCCCTTCGACGGCGTCGTGGCCCAGGTGCCCGGTGGGTTCGTGCTCACGGGCGACGCGCTGTCGCTCTGGGTGACCGAAGCCGCGTCGTCCTCCCGCGCCGTGGAGCTCTTCTCCCCCGGCGACGCCGCCGGCAACGCATCGCATCGCGTGGCACGCGGCGAGCGCATCGCCACCCTGCGCGCGGAGGGCCTGGCGACCGTGCAGCTGGCCACGGTGCCCGGCATCCGTCCCCCGCACAGCGTGCGGCCGCTGTTCGCCGAGCACTGGCGAACGGTGTGTCCCGACCCCTCGGCGCTGTTCGGAGTCGACCTCGCCGCGCCGATGATCTCAGCCGAGCGCACGCTGCAGCGGCGGGAGGCGGTGTTCGCGAGCGCCCAGGAGCACTACTACCGACGTCCGCCGCAGATCGAGCGCGGCTGGCGCGAGTTCCTCATCGACATCGAGGCGCAGACCTACGTCGACGTGGTCAACAACGTCACGATCGCCGGGCACGCGCACCCCGGAATCGTGGAGGCCGCCGCGCGCCAGTGGGCGCTGTTGAACACCAACTCCCGATTCCACTACGCCGCCGTCGCCGAGCTGTCGGAGCGGCTCGCGGCGCTCGCCCCGGCGGGTCTTGATCGCGTGTTCCTGGTCAACAGCGGCAGCGAGGCGGTCGATCTCGCTCTGCGGCTCGCGCAGACCGCCACGGGGCGCCGCCGCATCCTCGCGGCGCGCGAGGCGTACCACGGCTGGACGATCGGGGCAGATGCCGTGTCGACGTCGCTCGGCGACAATCCGCGGGCGCTCACGACGCGCCCCGAGTGGGTGGAGCTCATCGACGCGCCCAATCCGTTCCGCGGCACCCATCGCGGTCCCGACGCGGCGGCCGGGTACCTCACCGACCTCGACCGCCGGCTGGCGGCACTCGGCGACGGGGTCGGCGACATCGCGGGCGTCATCATCGAGCCGATCTTCGGCAACGGCGGCGGAGTGCTGCTCCCGAAGGGGTACCTCACAGGCGTGTACGAACGCGTGCGCGCCCTCGGCGGCGTCTGCATCTCGGACGAGGTGCAGGTCGGCTACGGCCGCCTCGGCGAGTACTTCTGGGGATTCGAGCAGCAGGATGCCGTGCCCGACGTCATCACGATCGCGAAGGCGATGGGCAACGGTCAGCCGCTCGGGGCGGTGATCACGACGGCGGCGATCGCGGAGGCGTTCGAGCAGGAGGGCAGCTTCTTCTCGTCGGCGGGCGGAAGCCCCGTCAGCTCGAGGATCGGCCTCGCCGTGCTGGACGCGCTCGAGAGCGACCGTCTGAAGGAGAACGCGCGTATCGTCGGCGCCGCGTTCGCGGACGCGCTCCGGGACCTCGCGCGGCAGCATCCCGTCATCGGTGCGGTCCACGGCATGGGCCTGTACCTCGGGGTGGAGCTCGTGGCTCCCGGATCGATCACGCCGGACCCCGCGCTCGCCCAGCGAGTGTGCGATCTGCTGCTCGAGGAGGGGTGCGTCGTGCAGCCGACCGGGGATCACAAGAACGTGCTCAAGATCAAGCCGCCGATGTGCATCTCGCGCGAGACGGTCGACTACGTGGTCGCCGCGCTCGACCGCTGCCTGCAGCGGGCCACGTAGAGTTCACGGATGAGCGGCACACCGGACTGGGCTGTCACGACGCACGAGTGGGCGGCGCCGGTCGACACGGACCATCTCGCCCACATCCGCGACAACGCCGCGACGTACGCGCGCGGCGGTCTGCGGCACCTGATCCTCGAGGTGCTGGCCTACGCCGACGAGGAAGCCGAGGCGACCGGCCGCGTCGCGACGGTGGTCGTCACCGTGCGAGGCGATGGGTCGGTGTCGGTGGCCGACGACGGTCGCGGAACCGACACCCGTCGCACGCTGGAGGGCCGCATCATCCGCAAGCCGGTGATGTCGACGCGAGACGTGCGCTTCTTCGATGCGCCCGTCCGGCCCTTGCTGCCAGACGGCATTCCGCGATGGGGCATCTCGGTCGTCGCCGCACTGAGCACCACGCTCACGCACGAGAATCGGCGCACGACGGGCAGCTGGATGCAGAGCTACCACCACGGCGTTGCCGCGACCGAGCTCCTCGAGCGCGCCGGCGCCTCCTCGACCGGCACGACCGTCACCTTCACGCCCGACGACGCCGTCGACACGCACGAGGCGCTCCAGCCCGCGGACCTGTCCGCATTTCGGTCCTGCGCATCACGGTCGAGCGCGTCCGCGACTGATGTGCGATCGAGCGACGACGCACGATCCGCGGCGTGAAGAGCGAGCTTCGCGGTCGCGATAATGTGAGCCCATGACGTCTGCTGCAGAGCACCACGCCCACGATGGCGCCGACCTGGCCGAGCTGCGCGAGGAGATCGACGCGCTGAAGGCCATTCCTCACGAGCAGGTCGTGAACCCGCTCCCGCAGTCGATCCTCGAGCGCGAGCCCGCGCCGCAGCCCACCGACGCCATCGGCACCGAGAAGTGGGACCAGCCGTTCGCTCACGAGGCGCGCGAGGACTGAGTCCCTCGCCGAACTTCAGCGGCGTGAGATGAACTCCCGCCGCACCACGGTCGCGCTCCACCGGCCCAGCACCGCGCCGGCGACGACGTCGGAGATGTGGTGCTGTCCCCGGTAGATCCGCGAGAACGCGATCGCGGCGGGCAGGGCATACCGGAAGACGGGGCCGACGACCCCCGCGCCGCGGACGCCGCGCGTGTCGAGCAGGTCGGCGAGCGTGCCGTGAAGCGCGAACGCGGCCGCCGTGTGCCCCGAGGGGAACGACGACGTCGCGTGCGGCCGCTCCGGACGCCAGACGGCCGCGGGTCGTGGCCGCTTCACGAGTGCAGCGGACGCCATGAAGCACGCGGTCTCGAGTGCCAGGGCCGCCATGGGGGCGATCGCCGCCCGCTTGTCGCGCGTCAGCAGCCAGGTGACGCCGCACCAGATCGCGCCGTTCGCGATCGTCTGGGGCACACCGGAGTACCACGAGAGCGGCGCGGTGAGGCGGTCGATCGGCTCGCGTGGCGCCGTCGACTCGGCAGCGCGACTCCCGTCCCCGGGGGCACCGTCCGTCTCGTGGCCGAATGCGCGCTGGAGCCGGCGGATGGCATCGTCCTCGCGCGGGTCGTCGCCGCCCAGCACCCGGATCACCCGCCCGGCCGCGGCCAGGACCGCGATCGCACCGGCCGCCGGCAGCACGACGGCGCGGATCAACGGCATGCTCGCATCGTAGTGGCGGCCCAGGACTCGGCGCGCTTCGAGCTCGCCGACCGGGAACGCAGGAGCCTCGCACCGTCCCGGACGGTGCGGGGCTCGTGGCTTCGTTCCCGGCGCGCGCCGGGTCAGCTCTGCGGCAGCTCGACGTACCGTGAGTTCGGCACCGCGGTGGCCGTAGCGTAGCTGTTGGCGTGAACGATCACCGTGTTGTTCGTGCCGCTTTGGGCGTTGTTGTTCGCGCTGTCGCGGTCACCGCCGCCGGCCTGCGTGAGACGGAGGAAGGTCTGAATGTTGTAACCCTTCCAGTCCACGTTGGTACCGGTCTGCACCAGGCTGTACCCGTTGATCGGCTGACGGCGCAGGCGCGCCTTCACGCGCAGGCTGAACGATGCTCCCGCCGGGATCGACTGGGTGATCGTGAAGCGCCAGAACGACCGGAAGTAGTTGTCGCCCCCGTACGAGATCGCCTCTTGCGTACGAGTCGACGAGGAGGACAGCGCCAGACCGCCGTTGTTCACCACCTCGAAAGAGTCGAAGTAGGGCCCCATCCCGAGACCGAACTGCACGAGAGATCCCGCCGCGATCGCGTCCGGTCCGGCATTGGAGATGGTCACGTCCCAGCGCACGAAACCCACGCCGTAATAGCCGGTGATGTTGCCGTTCGCCGAGGTGAAGTTCGCGTTAGGGCTGAAGTTGCCTGTCGTACCCGACAGGTCGAAGTCCGGTGCCGGGGCGGGCGGATCGTCGCTCGCGGCCGCCAGCGGCGTGGCTACCGCTGCGGCGACGACCGGCACCGACCAGGCCGCGGCTTTGATCATTGTCCGTCGGGAAAGTGGCGACTCATCGGTCATGTGCTAGTCCATTTCGTTCACTACACCAGACGGGTCGCGAGCGCAGAGCCCGGCCCGGCATCAAAGACGATTTCGGGGTGTCATGAAAGTGGATGCTCACTGGAATGCGCTATCCGGGCGTCGCAAAACGAACCAGATCTGGCGCGGTTGCGCATGGGCGATGCGAAGCGCGACGTTTCGCTTCATTTCTGCGCTAGCTGCGCGTTCCGATACGCCGCGCCGATTGCGCCTGCCGACGACGAGCGGCGACTGCCGTCACCCGAATATCCCCCTCATATCACCCTGCGCTCACCCCATGACGAAATGGAGCGGCGGCCGCTCGTCGGCAATGGGTGGCTGTATGAGAACGCGTAAAGTGCATCTTCGGGGGATGCAGGAATCGCTACGGAGGTCGGCGGCCTATGTGCACGATGGGCTCGGGCTGACTGCAGCCGCACCATTGCGGTGCGAGGTGAGAAGTGAATCTCATCGATGAGACACGGGCCCGCCAAGAGCTCGAGCGAGCGATCGCCGACGGCACTGCGGAAGAGATCGCGAAGGCCGCCATGTCGAACTTGTGGCCCCTGTGCAGCGCCCACCCCGAGCTGCTGCTGTCGACCATCAACGATCTGCCTGCGAAGGTTCTTGAGCGCTTCCCGGTTCTGAGGGTCTTTCACCCGATGACACCGGTGGTGGCTCGCACGGCTCCCTACAAGCCGCTCGGCCGACCGGACGATACCCGGGACAGGCACCCCGATGAACTGGACGCCACCCTTCTCGGCCAGATGATCGCTGCGCGGCAGAGCGGCAACATCTCTGCCGCGCAGAGCTATGCCGACCGGCTGGAAAGCCGCCTTGGCCAGACGACCACCGACGGCCGCACGCGGACCGGGGGCCCATGTGGTTCATGCACGTCCAGCTCGGGTCGACCCGGCTGGTGGCCGGTCAGTCTTCGCGGGCTCTTCTCGAGTTCGCGACCGCACGCCAGCTCGGGCGGCTGTGCGTGCAGCAGGGCGCGGAGCGCTCCGCCCTGGCGCGTATGGCACTGGCCCATGCAGTCCGGGGTTCCATCGATGATGCCGAAGCGGCCCTTATCGATGGCCGGCGACTTCCGGAACCGAGCCGCGCTGCCGCAACAGCCGTGCGCGCAAGCGAACGCGCCGCAGCGGCGCTCATCGCGGTGAATCGCTTGTCCGACGGTCTCGAACAGGTCATTTCCGATCTGGAGCCGTATGACACTGTCGACCTGTCCTGGCCGTTCGCCCTGCTGGCCCGCACGCGCGCCCTCCTCGCGTGGAAACGGCCACACGAAGCCCTCGAGGTCATCAATCTGGCGAAGAACTGCCATCCGATTCAGGACGGCTCCTTCGCCGCAGACGTGATCGCCGCCAAGTCGATCGACGCACACCTGGCCATCGGCGACGAGGTGGCCGCGCACCGCATCCTGAAGTCAACCCAGCGGCCCGGGCTCCTCACCTGCTTTGCCGCAGTCGTCGTCGCGCTGCGCGAAGGAAACCATGCCGCGGCCATCACGTCGCTTCGCCGCATCGCGGGTCAGAGTGGGCTCAGCCCCGAATCTCGTGCCAAGCATCTCCTGCTTTCCGGCTGGTCGGAGTTCGCGCGGACAGGGTCGGTCGACCCGAGATCCGCGATCGCCCTCGCACGCCTGGCCACAGTCGCCAGCGCCCGGGGCCTGTGGACCATCGCGCCGGGGTCGCTTGTCGAAGCGGTGAAGGAGCAGCTGCCCCCGGAGGCGGCACTGAAGTTCACCGGCGCGCTGGCAGGCGTGCAGTTCTCGGACCTGGAAGCGCGGCCATCCCTCACCGCCAGCGAGCTTCGGGTGCTGTCCGCCATGTCGCAGCACATGACCACCGCCCAGATCGCCGCCGCGTTCTACGTCTCCCCCAACACCATCAAGACCCAGCTCAGATCTCTGTATCGCAAGCTCGGCTGCTCCTCACGCGAAGAGGCGATCGCGATCGGTGCCAGGTTCCGACTCGTAGACGACGTATCGGCGACCCTGCTCGGATAGTGCTGCCCCTTCCGATTCACGTCGCGGCTCGGTGCGACTCGGCACTCGAGGACCGCTGCCACAGGGACATGGCGCGTGCGCTCGCTCGGTGCGTCAGGGCACCGATTGGCCGCGTGCGGCGTCGACAGCTTGCCTGATACCGCCCGCGTGGGGCCGGCCGTGGCCTGGAAGGACCAGTTCGGCGTCGGTCTCGGCGAGGTTGGCCAGGGCGACGAGGTTCATCGCCACATCCGCCGTCGCCGCCCGTGCCACCATTCGCGGGCCAGTCCTGCCGGTGTACGGATCGAGCGTGACCAGCGCATCTCCGCTGAAGATGATCCCGTCATCCGGCAGGAAGAGGCCGCAGTGCCCGTACGTGTGCCCCGGCGAGGCGACGGGAACCGGACGTCCTGGCACATCGACCGCCACCCCTGGCCGCAGGTCTCCCTTCGCCTCGACGCCTTTCACCCACAGCGCACCCGAGGCCAGCATGCGCGCTTGAAGCGGCAGCGATGCGGGGTAACGGAACGGATAGCTCCAACGCGGCGCCTCGTGGTCGTAACGATAGGGATGCCGCGCCAACGCGCGATCCCCGGGGTGCACGTAGATCGGGACGCCATGCTCCTCGTGCAGTCGCGCCGCCACACCGACGTGGTCGAAATGCCCGTGTGTGAGCAGGATCGCTCTGATGTCGCGCGGTATAGCGCCGATCGACTGGAGCGCACACGACAGCTCACGCCACATGCCGGGAAGTCCAGCGTCGACCATCGTGATGCCGTCGCCGGAGTGGATCAGGTACAGGTTCACGCCCGCCCGCTGAACCCGGGTGACGTGCTTTGACACCTGCTCGGTGCCGCTCGGCTCTGTGCGAGTGGCACCGCGGTGTTCTGCCTTCGGCCTGCTCATTGCAGCTTGACGCGAATGACGCGCTCCGCTTTGTCGATGAGCGGAGGCTTCGCGTCGGTGCCGAAGAACCGAGGATCGGGCTGGCTGGGCGGAGGCATGGGCGCTAAGAACCTCGATCGGCTCCCTCATCCTTCGAAATCGGTCGCGCCACAGTGGGAATCGCGCTGGGCCAGGCGAACGTATGCGGGTCGCCTCGAGGATGAACGGGCCTTGACTGTCTCCTGCAAGACTGAAATCATGCGCGGCTCGATCAGGAGGAGTCTGGGTACGGTGACGACTGACCTGGAGACGTCTTGTCAATCCCCGTGTACGTCAAGGCCGCCCGTCCTACCGTCCAGTCATGACTGAAGCCCGCGCCAACAATGAACCCATCGAAGAGCAGCCGACGGGTACCGATCCAATTGGCGGCTGACCTTCCCGGTGGAGAGCAGCTGACAAACGCCGATGATGCACCCGCATCCGGTGACGAGGCGTCCGAGCCGTAGACGACCTCCCCCTGCGGACCTTTCCGCGACGACGGGGCCCGGGGCGCGCGCTCGCCGCCACTGAGGCACTCTGAAATCACCCGATCGGGTTGACGATCGCCGTATCTGCCGGGCTGGCCGCGGGCGTATCTTCATGCCATGACCGCCGTGGAGACTCGCTCCGACACACCCTGGTACACGCAGGACCCCGATGCCGTGGTGGCCGCCCTGGGTTCCGACCGAGAGCGCGGCCTCACCGCCGCCGAGGCGGCCCGGCGCCTGAGCGAGCACGGGCCGAACTCGATCGCCGCCGAGCCGGCGCCGTCGGTGTGGCAGGTGGCGCTGCGCCAGCTCGCCGACCCGATGAACGTCATGCTCGTCATCGTCGCGGTGATCAGCATCGTGATCAACCAGATCACCGTCGGCATCCTGGTGGGCGCGCTCGTGGCGCTCAATGTCGTGCTGGGCGCGCGGCAGGAGCTGAAGGCGAAGGCCTCGGTCGACGCGCTCGCGAAGATGCAGATCCCGCAGGCGCGGGTCGTGCGCGACGGCACGCTGATGCAGGTGGACGCGACCTCACTCGTGCCGGGCGACGTCGTCGCCCTCGAGGCGGGTGACATCGTCCCCGCCGATGCGCGCGTGCTCCGCTCGGCGACGCTCGAGACGCAGGAGGCGGCCCTCACCGGCGAGAGCGCGCCGATCCCGAAGGATCCGGCGGCGCTGACCGACCCCGACACCACCCTCGGCGACCGGTCGAACATGGTGTTCCAGAACACCCAGGTCACGCGCGGAACGGCGACGGTCGTCGTCACCGACACCGGCATGACGACGCAGATGGGCCGCATCGCCTCGATGCTGTCGGCGGTCAAGCCCGCGAAGTCGCCGCTGCAGCGCGAGCTGGATGCGCTCACCGGGGTGCTCGGCTGGATCGCGTGGGGCGCGGTCGCGATCATCATCGTGATGGGCCTGCTGCGCGGTCAGGAGATCGCGTCGGTCATCGTGCTCGCCATCTCGATGGCGATCTCGGCGATCCCGACGGGCATGCCCTCATTCGTGCAGGCGATGCTGTCGTACGGATCACGGCAGCTGGCCACCCACCATGCCGTCGTGAAGAACCTCACCGACGTCGAGACGCTGGGCGCGACGAGCGCGATCAACTCCGATAAGACCGGCACGCTGACGATGAACGAGATGACCGTGGAGTCGCTGTACTACCGCGGCGAATGGTTCAGCGTGTCGGGCAGCGGCTACGAGAAGACCGGCGACGTGCGCCACGCGGGCGGACAGCCCGTGCCGCAGTTCCATCATCTGGGCCTCGGCCTGACGCTCTGCAGCGACGCCACGGTCTCGGACGACGGCGAGGTGATCGGCGATCCGACCGAGGCCGCCCTCGTGGTGCTCGCCGCGAAGCTCGAGGTGGACGCCGAGCTGACGCGCGCGAAGTTCCCCCGCGTCGCCGAGGTGCCCTTCGACTCCGAGTACAAGTTCATGGCCACCTTCCACCGCATCCCGGTCGATGACGTCGAGATGCTCGTCGGCTTCGTCAAGGGCGGCCCCGACGTCATCCTGGAGCGCTGCACGTCGGCATCCACCATGTACGGGGTCGTGCCGATCGCCGACATGCGCGAGCGGATCCTCGAGGCGAACCGGTCGCTGTCGGAGAAGGGGCTGCGGGTCCTGGCGTTCGCGTTCCGCCGCTACGCCCCCGACGCACCCATCGCCGCCGACCCCATGGCGGCGGTGCAGGAGCTCACGTTCGCGGGGCTCGTCGGCATCATCGATCCGCTGCGCCCGTCGTCGAAGGAGGCGGTGCGCATCGCGCGCGAGGCCGGCATCGAGGTGCGCATGATCACGGGCGACCACGCGATCACCGCGGCCGCGATCGGCGCGAAGCTCGGACTCGGTCCGGGAGCCGCGAGCGGCGCCGAGATCCAGGCGATGAGCGACGACGAACTCAAGGCCGCGCTGCCCGATCTGCACGTCTTCGGGCGCGTCACCCCGGAGGACAAGCTGCGCCTTGCGCGGCTCATGCAGGAGCAGGGCGCTGTGGTGGCCATGACGGGGGATGCCGTCAACGACGCCGCCGCGCTCAAGCAGGCCGACATCGGCGTCGCGATGGGATCGGGCAGCGACGTCACGAAGCAGGCGGGGAAGATGATCCTCGTCGACGACAACTTCGGGACCCTCGTCACCGCGGTGCAGCTGGGCCGGGCGATCTACGAGAAGATCGTGAGCTACGTGCGCTACCAGATGGCACTGCTGTTCTCCTTGGTGCTGCTGTTCCTCGTCGCCAGCATCTTCGGCATCAACCAGGGCGTGCCGCTGACCCCGGTGATGGTGCTGTTCCTGAACTTCTTCATCACGATCTTTCCGGTGATCGTGATCATGCAGGACCCCGCCCCCGAGGGAATCATGCGCCAGCCCCCACGCGACCCCCACCGCACCATCTCGAACCGCGGCGCGGTGATTCAGTGGCTGTTCTACGGGGTGCTGATCTTCCTCACCTCGCTCGTCCCGCTCCTGGTGATGCCGGGCCAGGCGAGTCCGACCGAGCCCAACGTCCCCGTCACGATGACCTTCGCGATCGCCGCGCTCGGCTCGGTCTTCGGCGGACTGGTGATCCGCCGCGACCCCGAGTCAGGCCTCGCCCCGCCGATCCTCGTGGCGGTCAAGTGGCTGTCGATCCCACTCGCGCTCACCATCGCCTCCATCGAGATCGGCTTCCTGCAGCGCATTCTCGGCACGACGAGCCTCGACGGCCGCCAGTGGCTGGTGTGCCTCGGACTCTCCCTCGTGGTCCCGGTCGTCGTGGAACTCGACAAGTGGATCCGGCGGCGCATCGCCGCACGGCCGACATCCCGCTGAGGCACTCCGCACCCCTCGACAGAGGCGGGCGTCCGCGAAACATACTGAGCGCCGCGTCAGTGGTGGACGAACGCCTTCAGCAGGATGAGGATCACGCCGAACGTCGAGGAGATGAGGGCGCCGACCAGTCGCGCCACCCAGTGCGTGCTCCAGCGGGCGACGGCGGCCCAGCCGAATGCGCCCAGAAGAACGGTGTTGACGATCAGCGCGGCCCACAGCGCCGCGATGTCATCGAGGACGCCGACGACGCCGAGCAGCAGCACGAGCAGCGGGGCGAGCGAGGCGATGAGCATGCCGCTGGACTGCCGGGCCGCCCCGATGATGCTGTGGCGCAGCCCCGCCTGCCCGTCGGTGATGGCGAGACGCCCCAGGGTGC
>Ga0180217_1004450_pt1 | contig 11086 bp, 13 predicted proteins | sample eDN3rd37CBELigOP_FD_128521 | JGI IMG/M metagenome (GOLD analysis project Ga0180217, IMG submission 128521) | Enriched Organic Plus compost microbial communities from Emeryville, California, USA - eDNA 3rd pass 37_C BE-Lig OP (version 2) (version 2) ... | reverse complement strand
TAGCACTAGGGGAAAAGGGACTTGCTTTTAAAACAGAAGCGTAAAGTAGAATCGCGAGGGTTATTCCCCGCGATTTTCATGTTCTACACTTTGTTTAGTTTGATTGTACATGTAACGAATCATCTTCATTGTTCTACTACCTTGAATCATGATGATAATCGTATAGATTGTTGTTAAGATAACCGCAAAAATCCCAATATAAAACAATGTTGTGATTTTGGTTGCTCTACTAATCATTTCATACCTCCAATTAGTTTAGGTTATTTGTAGTTTTTACGACTTAGATGAGATTATCCGTTTTCTTTAAATTGGACTTCAACCGCCCTAATCGTTTGTGTGATACACTGTTAGCAATAGGCTAAAAGGGGAATTCAAATGTCTGACACTATAAAAAAACCTACATTAGTAATCATTGCAATCGCATTGGGTGCGATTTTAAATCCGCTTAATACCACGATGATCACGGTTGCCTTACCTTCGATTCAGCAAGATTTCATGCTTTCTTCAAAGGAGGTTTCGTGGTTGATCGCCTCCTATTTTATTGTTAGTGCTATTTTTTTACCAATTATCGGTAGACTCAGCGATCATTATGGTAGGAAAAAAATCTTTCTCATCGGTTTATTACTCGTTTTACTATCATCAGTTTTAGCTCCGTTGTCACAAAATATGATGACATTACTTAGCCTGAGATTGATTCAAGCCATTGGCACTTCAGCTCTCTATCCTGCAGGGATTGGAATGGTCCGCTTATATATTAAACAAAATCAAAATCGGGTAATCGGAACATTAGCGGTGTTCGCAACAACATCCGCAGCATTTGGACCAACCATTAGTGGACTGCTTATTCAATATGGGGGCTGGCCGGTTATTTTTTATGTGAATCTTCCAGTCATTTTCCTTTCGGCATTTTTAACAGTATTATATATTCCAAAAGACGAGCCAACTAAAGGGACTGTTTTTAAATGGGACGTCATTGGAATGCTGTTATTTAGTGCCTTCATCACAAGTTGGATGGTCTTTTTGCTATCATTGGAAGGCGGATTTACTATAGGTTTCTTCGTCCTTGCACTAGGATTATCCTTTCTTTTTTATACATACGAAAAAAAGAAGGCAGATCCGTTAATCAATGTTGTATTTTTGGGAAAGAATCCGACTATTTCCGTTGTTTATGCACAGTACATTCTTTCAACTTTGATATTCTTTTCTATCTTGTTGTTCACACCAACTTATTTACAGGAAGTGATCGGTTTAGGTTCGGAATATACAGGTTTGATGATGTTGGCGCTATCCGTATGCGCAATGATCACAACGCCAATTGTAACAAGGTGGGCAGAAAGAGTGGGATACCGAGTTCCATTGCTTGTAGGGGCTGCAGTAGGCATTGTGGGAGTAGGATTCCTGTTTACGACAACGAAAAATTCATCATTGCTCTGGATAATCATCGTTTTAGCGTTGTTTGGAATCAGTAATGGACTAATGAACATTAGCCTCCAAAACCTATTGTATAGTTTTATCAGCGTTGCCCAGTCGGGGATCGCATCAGGTCTTTTAATGACCTCAAGGTTTATTGGGAATATTTTAGCCTCAAGCATATATGGTGTTGTGTTTGCCGTTGGACTACATGATAGTAGCAAAAATTCAATGACAATCGCATTATTGGCCGTTTCACTTGTTATCATACCTGGAATGCTCTACGTAACGAATCAAAAAATAAAGACGGAACAGTGGTAAAGAAAAAGCCATCATGCAATTGGTGCATGTTGGCTTGTTATTGTGTTACAAAATAATACCAAAAATTAAGAAGGATTCTCTCTTTTTTCCACGAACTATTCAGTTAGACTTTTTTTCAATTCTAAAAATGCTTCAACTGAGTCATCAAGCAGCCTTTCACGATTCTTATCTTCATTGACATCTGTATCCACTTCCATCTCAGAATTAAAAATGCCATATGTATCTTTTGGATCGAAAGAGTTTTGTTTCTCTTTTGGCATATACACTTCACCTCTTAAAGGTAGTGTAGGCAATCTAATGAAAAATACTCTACCTTCTTATGGGGCGTTCAAGTGTTAAAATTTCGTCGTCAAGTGAGGCGAACTGTTGGTCCACCACTGCTTTAACGTCATGTACAGCAGCATTATAAATATGTGGTGCTAGTTTTTCTTTTACAAAATGTAAGACCTGTTCAGCAGCAAACTCACTGATTTCCTCGTCTCTTTCTAGCGAGAAAAAGGATTGTATGTCCGAAATCATCATTTGCTGTTGTTCTTTCGATAGCTTTATAAACAATCAAAACACTCCTAATCTAATAAAGGTGGAAGCATAATGAAATTAAAAACAATTTTAATTCTAATAACACTTCTTATTGTTTTACTATACTGTTTTACGTACGTACCTCACAAGATTTTTGATATTAATCCCGATGAGGTTTCAAAAATACATATTGTAGACGGAAATTCTGGATACAGAACGGATATTACATGCGAAAAAGATATCAACCGTATTATTACGAGTCTAAATGAAGTGACATTTAAGAAAGGAAAGCTTTCGGCTGGTTATATGGGATATCGATTTGACACAACGATTTACGATACGAACGGCGAGACCATGAAGGAGTTAATCATTAATTCAAGTGACACCATTAGGTATAAAGGGTTCTTTTATACATCTACTGGTACGCAACTTGAATATGAGTTCATCGACGAGCTAGTAGAAAAATTAGTGAGTAAACAAGAAAATCAAAATCAAAACTAAGTTGTAATACGAAAAAGGATGAGCCTTTGGTATTCGAGTTTCGTTTTGAGTTGAAAACAGACCACCTATCATATCAAACGATACGATTTTTAATGAAAAAAATTAAAGTTACAAAATCTAATATAAAATAATAACAAAATAATTTCGGACAAGGAAAGGTAGAATGAACGAGGTTGAGTCCGAAGAAGAGATATCTTCAGACAAAGAAAGGTAGAATGAACAAGGTTGAGTCCGAAGATGAGGTATCTTCGGACAAGGAAAGGTAGAATGAACAAGGTTGAGTCCGAAGATGAGGTATCTTCGGACAAGGAAAGGTAGAATGAACGAGGTTGAGTCCGAAGGTGGGGTATCTTCGGACAAGGAAAGGTAGAATGAACAGGGTCGAGTCCGAAGATGAGGTATCTTCGGACAAGGAAAGGTAGAATGAACAAGGTTGAGTCTGAAGATGAGGTATCTTCGGACAAGGAAAGGTAGAATGAACGAGGTTGAGTCCGAAGAAGAGATATCTTCAGACAAGGAAAGGTAGAATGAACAAGGTTGAGTCTGAAGATGAGGTATCTTCGGACAAGGAAAGGGTGAATGAACAAGGTTGAGTCCGAAGATGAGGTATCTTCGGACAAAGAAAGGTAGAATGAACGAGGTTGAGTCCGAAGATGAAGTATCTTCGGACAAGGAAAGGTAGAATGAACAAGGTTGAGTCTGAAGATGAGGTATCTTTGGACAAGGGAAGGTAGAATGAACAACGTTGAGTCTGAAGATGAGGTATCTTCGGACACGGGACATAAAAAACATCGTGGTTGAGTCCGAAGTCTAGTAATTTGAATTTTTTATAAGATGAAATCCGTATTAGGCGTTAATTTATCAAATAAAAGCGTGAATTCATATGTGAATTCACGCTAAAAATGTACTGTGATTTACTGTTTGGAACCTTGGAGCGGAACCCTTAGCTCATCCTTTTAAAATTAGTAGATTCGGTCACCATTAAAGATTGAGTTCTTAACGATCACATAATCAACGTGGCGGATGGAATCTAGTTTCGTTCCACCAGCATAAGAGATAGAGGACTGAAGGTCTTGTTCCATTTCTTTTAGTGTATCTTTTAATGAGCCTTTGTGCTCCACATAGATTTTCTTACCTTCAACATTCTTCTTTTCACCTTTTTGGAATTCAGAAGCTGAACCGAAGTATTCCTTAACTAACTTACCTTCGACTTCTGTTGTTTCACCTGGGGACTCTTCATGTCCTGCGAAAAGGGATCCAATCATCACCATTTTTGCACCGAAACGTATTGATTTTGCGATATCACCATGAGTACGGATACCACCGTCAGCAATAATTGGCTTAGTTGCAGCCTTCGCACACCAACGAAGTGCAGCTAGTTGCCAGCCGCCAGTTCCAAATCCAGTTTTAATTTTTGTGATACACACTTTACCAGGCCCGATTCCAACCTTTGTAGCATCAGCTCCAGCATTCTCTAGTTCTCTTACTGCTTCTGGTGTACCAACGTTACCCGCAATTACGAAGCTTTTTGGTAAATGTGCTTTAATATGTTTAATCATTTCTATAACTGAATTTGAATGTCCATGTGCAATGTCAATTGTAATAAATTCAGGTACAAGATTTTCTTCAGCAAGTTGTTCCACGAAAGTGTATTCCTCAGGCTTTACTCCAACACTGATAGAAGCAATTAAACCGCGAGATTGCATATCCTTAATAAAATCAACACGTTTTTCTGGGTTGAAACGGTGCATGATATAGAAATAGCCATTTTCAGCTAAAAATAGTGCAATGTTCTCGTCTATAATAGTCTGCATGTTTGCAGGGACAACCGGAAGTTTAAATGTGTGGCCGCCAAATTCGACTGTAGTGTCACACTCTGAACGACTGTTAACAATACATTTTGCAGGGATTAACTGAATATCTTCATAATCAAATACATTTTCCATTCAAAAAACACTCCTAAAACCGAATATTATTTTCTTGGTTGTTTAATAATGTTCGTACATTAGATAATTTACATGATTTTTAAACCGTTGTCAAAGCATTTTTAGTATTGACCTACGAAATAAGGAATAACCAAGAAAAAAAGCCTGCGTTGTTCGCAAGCTTGCACTATAAAATATCATTCAATTCTGAATCAGAATAAACGGAGATTAAGATTACAGCCTTTGTATCTCCAATGTTTTTAACGAAATGAGGGACGCTTGCATTCCAGCTGAAAGAATCTCCCTCTTCAACTATAACTGAATCTTCCCCTTGTTCAGCAAGAATTTTCCCTTGTAAGACCAAGTGGCATTCCTCCCCTTCATGGGCGTTAGGTTCTCCCATTGAAGCACCAGGTGGACATTCTACAATCATCATACGTAGCCCACCCTTAGAGGTGAGGTGTTCCACTTTTAAATTGTTAAAGGAGGTAGTTGTTCTATCATCTTTACGGATGACACGCATATGTTCTTTCTTTTCCAATAACAAGTAGGGAAGTGGAATCTCAAGAAAATCAGCGATTGTTTTTAGTGTATTTATGGATGGAGATGTATTATTGTTTTCTACATTACTAATGAATCCTTTTGATAGACCAGTGCCTTCACACATTTGGGCGATTGTGATCTTTTTTCGGTTTCGTATCGCACGAATTTTTGTACCAATATCCATATCTGTACCTCACATGTTTTCTAGTATGAAACTTAATTTAATAGTAGCAAAAAAAGTGTTGACAAGCTACTAAGTATATTGTTATCTTATAAACAACAAATATTCATATTAGAAAACAACAAGAACCGTTTAAGGTTTTTCTTTTTTTGGTCTCTCGGTTCACTAATATGAATATTTTATTTCTATAAAAATATTACTCGATTAGATTACTAATTAGTAAATAACATCCAAGGAGGGGGACATTACTTGAATTCACCATTTACCTATGAACTTCGCCATCCTACAACAATTGATCCCGATAAAAAATATCCTGCTCTATTTTTAATGCACGGTATGGGGAGCAATGAACAAGATCTTCTTTCGTTAGTAAAAGGGTTGGAGGATATTTTTTATATATTTAGTATTCGTGGGCCATTAGCACAGCCACCAGGTTATGCATTCTTTACAATTGAGGGGTATGGCAAACCGCACAGAGAGGTATTCGACAAAAGCATTGGTCAACTGAAGAATTTTCTTGACTATGCTTCGAAAAATTATTCGATTGATCAAGAAAATATATATTTATTAGGATTTAGCCAAGGTGCCATTGTTTCAATGACTTTAGGGCTCGCCTTAGGAAATCGTATTAAGGGTATTGTTGCATTGAGTGGGTATATTCCTGCCTTCGTTAAAAAGGACTATGATATACAACCCGTCGAAAACCTTTCTATCTTCATTTCTCATGGGGAAAATGATCCTGTTCTTCCTTTTGAATGGGGAGTGGAGAGTAAGGAGTTTTTTGAAAAGCAAAGGGCAATTGTAAGTTTTCATTCTTATCCAGAAGGACATACCGTTTCATTACAAAATTATCGTGATTTAATTGAATGGATCACTAACATTCTAAAAAATGGGGGAAATACAAATGGAAAATAAATTTGAATTAGGTCAATTAATTATTAGAGTGGTTTTAGGTATTACGTTTTTTATTCATGGGCTAGATAAGTTCCAAGGAGGAGTTGAAAATACTGCTGGTTGGTTTGAGAGCATAGGAATTCCTGGTGTTGTGGCTTATGGTGTAGCAATTATTGAATTTGTTGGAGGACTTATGTTAGTTCTTGGCTTATTTAGTCGAATCGTTTCTATTCTTTTTGCTGTAGTCATGGTTGGAGCCATTGTGAAAGTAAAACTTGCAATAGGGTTTCTAGGAAACGGTCAGATGGCAGGTTATGAATTAGACCTAGCGTTTCTTGCAATGGCTATGATGCTCGCAATAACTGGTTCTAAGGCACTTGCTCTTGACCAATTTATTGGTAAAGGGAAAGAGAATAAGACAACATCAGTAAACTAATTAAAAGAAGCATTACCTCCTGTGAGGTAATGCTTCTTACTTAAACTTTACATTGATTACGACAACTTCAGATCTTGTTCCAAGCCTGAGGGGAGGACCCCATGTACCGAATCCAGATGACACAATTGAATTTAACTCTTCTTTTTTCAACAAGCCGTAATCATTTTCATAAAGCAGGTTGGTTAGTAGATTTCCAGGAAATAGTTGTCCTCGATGAGTATGACCAGACAGAATTAAGTCGATTCCGCTTTTCATGGCTTCATCAAGTTCATTTGGTTGATGGTCTAACATAATCAATGGTTTTGAATGTTCAAGGTGTGCAATAAGCTCGTTTATTCCAGCGCGATCATCATCAGTATCATCATTTCTTCCTATTAGATAAAAATCATTTTCTATCATGGTAACTTCATCTGTTAAAACCTCAATCCCGTGCTTTTCCATTTCTTCGACAATTTTTTCATCATCATTACCGTAATAATCATGATTTCCAAGTGTAGCATATACTCCAAGCGGTGCCTTGATTTCCGTCATGATTTTACCCATATTCTTCTGTAAAAATGGTTCAATATGATCGTCGATTAGATCACCAGGGATTAACACGATATCTGGACTAGTTTCTTCTACTAAATGGGCGAACTTTTTAAGATGGTTTTCACCAACAATACTACCCAGGTGAAAATCTGAAGCCATTAAGATTTTCAAATTGTCCCGTTCAGAGCTTTTGTTAATCGTAACTTCATAGTTCCTCTCAACTGGACTCCATGCATAGTAAGTTCCGACACTCAAAATAAGGACATACGTAAAAATTACACCAAAGCCAATTATGCGAATACCTTTCTTTTTAAATAGGAAGAATAATAGAATTGCAATGGGCAAAAGGACGAGTCCATAGCCTGTTAATGTTAACCAATAATAACCAATTGTCTGTAAGACTGCAGAGGAAGTTGAGTAACCCACAAAAATGCTTAATGATAAAACAAGTATAACCAATATGTATGTCTTTTTATGTCGAAATGAAAATGAGTGTTCAAGCCAGTTCCATCCCATATACCCAAAAAAGAAGCACATACCACAATAAACTAAGAGAAATAGGAAAATTGCAAGAAAAAACATAGTTCGAATAGCCCTTTCCAAAAAAAGTAATTTCTATTACAGTAGTATAATTGAAAGAGATTGTTTCGTCTTTCAATTTGCTCTTTTTTGTAAAGGAAAAGTGGTCATAATTTTGAAGGATCTAACGTATTTTATAAAAGTTTGTAAAAATGGTGTACAGGCTGGATTGTAAGGGGATACATAAGTTGCAAGAAAATTTCGGGGTTTTTTAGGACTCTTGACATTTTAAAGAAACGTAGTAAAGTAAGTGAATGTACCGCAAATGTAAATTTTATTACGTATGTTAATAATTTGTTCATATTTACTTGATAGAATGGTTTTTGAGTTTTCGTAGAAGAGATAATAATTTTTTTGTTTATATCGAAGGTAGGTGCAATCATGAAAAAGAACATTCTAAAACGTGGTCAAAATATCTTCACTAGCTTTTTTGGCTTTTATTTATTAGCAGTTTTTCTCCTATGGATGAAAACATTTATTTCACAATCAACTGAATTTAACTTAAATATTGATAACTCTTTACAGACATTTCTATTATTATTAAATCCACTTGGATCGGCTTTATTTTTCTTAGGTTTTTCATTTTTGGGTAAAGGGAAGAAAAGATATAGAAGACTTCTTATTATCTATTTTCTAATGTCATTCCTTTTATACGCTAATATTATGTATTACCGATTCTTTAGTGACTTTATTACATTGCCAACATTGTTTCAAACTCAAAACTTTGGTGATGTAAGTGGAAGTATTACTTCTCTTTTAAAACCATATGATTTCTTGTTCTTTGTTGACTTTTTTGTATTGGTAGCACTTATGGTCTTCAAAGTTATCAAGGTTGAAACAACAACAAGCTTGAGAGGAATTAAAGTGGCTGCATTATTCGCTTTTGCGATTTTGATTTCAGCTGTAAACCTTACTCTTGCAGAGGCTGATCGTCCACAACTTTTAACACGTGGATTTGACCGCCACTACATTGTGAAATATCTTGGTATGTACAACTATACCATTTATGATGCTGTTCAAAGCACAAAAGCTTCAACTCAAAGAGCGTTAGCAGACAGCAATGACAGTATTGAAGTGATTAACTATACGAAGGCAAACTATGCTGAACCGAATCCGGAGTATTTTGGAGTAGGTAAAGGGATGAACGTTATTTACCTTCACCTTGAATCCATGCAGAACTTTTTAATTGACTACAAGGTGAACGGGGAAGAAGTAACGCCATTTCTTAACTCACTAACTAAAGAAGAAAATACAATGTATTTTGATAATTTCTTCCATCAAACTGCTCAAGGTAAGACTGCAGATGCGGAGTTTATTCTTGAAAACTCAATGTATGGTCTACCGCAGGGTTCAGCCTTTACAACAAAAGGTATGAACACATATCAAGCGGCACCAGCAATTCTTGGTCAGCAAGGCTATACGTCAGCTGTGTTCCACGGTAACTCAGGAAGCTTCTGGAACCGTAATGAAATTTATAAGTCTTTTGGCTATAATCACTTCTTTGATTCAAGCTTTTATCAAATGAATTCAGAAGATCTTGCTGAATATGGACTTATGGATAAGCCATTTTATGAACAGTCTGCGGATTTAATAGATACATTACCGCAACCATTTTACTCAAAATTTATTACAGTAACGCATCACTATCCGTACAAAATCAGTGAAGAGGATGCAACTATTGCGCCTCATACAACAGGTGATCGTTCTGTTGATGGATATTTCCAAACTGCACGTTATGCAGATGAAGCTTTAGAGCAATTCTTCAATGACTTAAAAGAAAAAGGATTATACGATAATTCGATAATCATTATGTATGGTGATCACTATGGTATTTCGGAAAACCATAATAAAGCCATGAAGCAAGTATTAGAAAAAGAAGAAATAACTGCTTTTGATAATGCATCTCTACAGCGAGTACCATTGTTTATTCGTGTTCCAGGAATGGAAGGTGGGGTTAAGCATCAATACGGTGGTCAAATCGACCTTCTTCCAACACTTCTACACTTGCTTGGAATTGATACAAAAGAGTATGTTCAATTTGGAACTGATTTATTATCTGAACAGCATGATCAAGTAGTACCATTCCGTAATGGTGATTTCGTAAGTCCAACTATTTCATCAGTCGATGGTAAGTTTTATGATTCTACGACTGGAGTTGAAGTTGCAGAAGATCAATTAGATTCTGCAAAGAAACTTCAAGACATCGTTGAAGAAAAATTAGCCACTTCTGATAAAGTTGTAAATGGTGACTTGTTACGTTTCTATACACCACCAGGTTTTGAACCTGTTGATCGTTCAGATTACAATTATTTAATTGATGAAGAATCAGCTGAATAATAAGTAGAAGCTACCTAAGGAGTTCTTAGGTAGCTTTTTTGATGGCAAAAGGGGATTTTGGGGCAGTATAACGGATATGAGAATATGTCAATGTATTGATAATCGTAAGGAGAAGTCGTGATGAATAAGAGTAAACATTCAGGTGACAGTAGATACAAGGTTGCTAAAAAAGAGGCAGTTATTGGGATAGGACTAGCGGTTTTTAACTTCCTATGGTGGTTTGGCTTTGCATATGGTCTAGGGTCAAAGCCTGTTAAAGAGTATACATATATTTTGGGTTTGCCTAGCTGGTTTTTTTACAGTTGTGTGGTTGGTTTTTTAGTTGTTGTTATGTTAGTCATCATTCTTGTAAAAATGGTATTTAAAGAGGTACCGTTTGATGAAAACGAGGGAGGTGACTCCTTATGAATTGGGGAGTATTGATACCTTTCATAGCTTTATTAGTGATTATTTTTATTGTGGGTATATATGCAGCAGGCCGTTTAAAAGAGAGTACTGGATTTCTCCAAGATTATTTTCTTGGGAGTCGGGAGTTAGGTGGATTTGTACTTGCAATGACAATGGTCGCTACCTATGGAAGTGCCAGTAGCTTTATTGGCGGCCCTGGCGCTGCTTACACGATGGGGCTAGGATGGGTACTACTGGCGATGATACAAGTAGTTACCGGTTATTTTGTTCTTGCGGTTTTAGGGAAAAAATTTGCGATTGTTGCACGAAAAATACATGCTGTTACACTCATTGATTTTTTAAAGGAGCGATACAAATCAAAATGGGTGGTTTTGCTATCAGCAGGCAGTATAATTATCTTTTTGTTTGCGTCAATGTCCGCCCAATGGGTAGGTGGGGGAAGATTAATTGAATCGTTAACAGGTTTGTCCTATACGAGTTCTTTGTTCATTTTTGCACTTT
>Ga0180217_1004445_pt1 | contig 11096 bp, 11 predicted proteins | sample eDN3rd37CBELigOP_FD_128521 | JGI IMG/M metagenome (GOLD analysis project Ga0180217, IMG submission 128521) | Enriched Organic Plus compost microbial communities from Emeryville, California, USA - eDNA 3rd pass 37_C BE-Lig OP (version 2) (version 2) ... | reverse complement strand
TTGGTGATCTTGTCTGCAGAGGTGATGATCAGCTCCACGTCCTTCTGGGCGGAGAAGAAGTGTCCCTGCAGCTTTCTCACACGGTCATCGAGCCGAGACACGTCCACCATCAGCTTCGCAACCTCCGACTGGATCAGATGCGCCTGCTCACGCATTCGCGCATCCTTGAGCACCGACTGGATGACCTGGATCGACAGCATCAGCAGCGACGGCGAGACGATTACCACGCGAGCGCGATGCGCCCGCTGCACCAGCGCCTCGAAGTTCTCGTGGATCTCGGCAAAGATCGACTCTGACGGCACGAACATGAAGGCCAGCTCCTGCGTCTCGCCGTTGAGCAGGTACTTGTCCGCGATCGCCTTGATGTGGACCTCGATGTCTCGCCGGAAAGCAGCTTCTGCCGCGCGACGTGCCTCTGCCCCGCCTTCGCCCTCTGCCGCCCTGATCGCGTTCCAGGCTTCCAGCGGGAACTTGGCGTCGATGACCAGAGGCGGCGCGCCATTCGGCATCCTGATCAGGCAGTCCGGGCGACTGCCATTCGAAAGCGTCGCCTGGAATTCATAGGAATTAAGCGGCAACCCGTCCGCAACGATCGCCTCCATGCGCGCCTGACCGAAGGCGCCGCGCGTCTGCTTGTTGGACAGGATCTGCTGCAGCTGCACAACCTGCCCTGCCAGCGACTGGATATTGTTCTGCGCCGTATCGATGACAGCGAGGCGCTCCTGCAGCTTTGTCAGGTTTTCATGCGTCGCCTTGGTCTGCTCGGTAATGGAACTGCCGAGACGGTGGGTCATGCCGTCGAGCCGCTCCGTCAGCGCCCTGGTCAGCTCTGCCTGCCGTGAACCAAAGATTTCAGCCATGGTGCCGAGCCTTCCGTAGAGCTCGGCCTGCGTGCGGCTGATGTCCCGCATCCTCTCGTCAGCCTCCCTCGCCCGCGCCTCCGCTTCTGCAGCTGCCAGCGCCCGCGCGCGGGTTGAGCGGACCATCAGAACGACCATGCTCACCAGCAGCAGGAGCACGACGGCAACCGCCGTCACCGCAAGGTGACCCACGGTGAGCGTCGCCGCCCCGAAACGGGCAACGGGAATGGCAAATAGTGAAACGGGATCCATCATTCCCCCAACGTAGACGATTCCGAGCTCCAAGAGAAGATCAAAACGAGAACAAAATGCGACACGGTTGAACCAGTATATTGACGTTCACGAACGGAGCTATTACCTCACGCGGATGGCTATACGACCCCTCATCATTCTCCCAGATCCGTTGCTCCGTCAGGTTTCCAAGCCGGTGGAGCGTATCGACGACGAACTGCGCAAGTTCGCCAACGACATGTTCGAGACCATGTATGATGCGCCGGGCATCGGTCTAGCGGCAATCCAGGTTGGCGAACCGCTGAGGATGCTGGTGCTGGATGTCGCCGACAAGGACGAGCCCAAGAACCCGCAGGTCTTCATCAATCCGGAGATCCTGAAGTTCAGCGAGGACGAATTCAACGTCCACGAGGAAGGTTGCCTCTCCATTCCGGAGTACTATGCCGAAGTGGAGCGCCCTGCACGCATCACCGTGAAGGCACTTGACCTCGACGGCAGGGAGAAGATCACGGAAGCCGACGGCCTTCTGGCCACCTGCCTGCAGCACGAGATCGACCACCTGAACGGCGTCCTGTTCATCGACCACCTGTCGAAGTTGAAGCGCGACATGGTCATACGCAAGTTCAAGAAGCTGGCGAAAGATCGGCAGTCTCCGCAGATGGTGGGCTAAACGGTCACAGCCAGCTTTCCGCGCAGCGAACGACTTCGCCGTTAATCACGCAAGCGCCATAACGAGAACTCCGGGGGAATCGAAATGCCCTTACGCCTCATATTCATGGGAACGCCTGAGTTTTCCGTGGCGACGCTGCAGGCACTGCATGCCGCCGGTCACACCATCGTTGCCGTCTATTCTCAGCCTCCGCGTCCCGCCGGCCGGCGTGGACTGGAGCTTACCAGGTCGCCGGTTCATCAGGCCGCAGAGAAACTCGGCCTGCCCGTCTTCACCCCCGTATCGCTGAAGAGCGAGGAAGAGCAGCAGCAGTTCCGTGACCTCAAGGCAGATGCCGCTGTCGTGGTGGCCTACGGCCTGCTGCTGCCCAAGGCCATCCTCGAAGGCACAAAGCTTGGCGCCTACAACGGTCACGCATCACTTCTGCCCCGCTGGCGGGGTGCGGCGCCCATCCAGCGTGCGATCATGGCGGGCGACAACGAAACCGGCATGATGATCATGAAGATGGACGAAGGCCTGGACACCGGGCCCGTTGCTCTCACCCGCATCGTGCCCATCGGCGCTGACACCACTGCCGGCCAGCTCCACGACAAGCTCATGGAAACTGGCGCGGCGCTCATGGTCGAGGCCATGGCTGCACTTCGCGACGGCGAAGGCAGCCTCACGCTGACGCCTCAGCCTTCCGAGGGCGCGACCTATGCCCGCAAGATCTCCAAGGAAGAGACCCGGATCGACTGGCTGCAGGACGGGCGTGATGTCCACAACCACATCCGTGGCCTTTCCCCCACGCCCGGCGCATGGTGCGAGATGAAGCTTGGCGGCAAGCTGGAACGAGTGAAGGTCCTGCGTTCCGCCCGCGTCAACAACATGGGCGGCACACCGGGCGAAGTTCTGGACGACATGCTGACGGTCGCCTGCGGCAGCGGTGCCGTGCGCCTGCTTGAGCTTCAGCGCGCCGGCGGCAAGGTTGTGACCGCTGCTGACTTCCTGCGCGGGGCGGCAATCGACAAGGGCCACCGCATCCACTGATCGCCTATCGGACCACTACAGAACCATGCCACGCTACCGTATAGATCTGGAATACGACGGCACCCGCTACGCGGGGTGGCAGCGGCAGGCCGGCCATCCTACCGTTCAGGAGGCAATCGAACGGGCCATCTTCGCCCTGAGCGGTGAGGAAATCACCCTGAAAGGCGCAGGCCGAACCGACGCAGGCGTGCATGCACTGCACCAGGTTGCGCATTTCGATCTGCAGAAGACCTTCGCCGACCGCAATGTGCGTGACGGGCTTAATGCGCATCTGACGCTTGCCGAGGATACGGTCGCGATCCACTCAGCCGCACTGGTGGACGACACGTTCGACGCGCGTTTTTCAGCCAGGGCCCGCCACTATCTCTACCGTATCGGCAACCGCAGAACGCCGTTTGCGCTCGACCGCGACCGGGTATGGCACGTCAAGAAAGAGCTCGACGTCGAGGCCATGCAGGAAGCCGCCAACCGGCTGATCGGCCACCACGATTTTACAACCTTCCGTTCCGCTCACTGCCAGTCGAAAAGCCCCGTGAAGACCCTCGATCGCCTCGATGTCACGCGCATTGGGGACGAGATAGAAGTCCGTGCCTCAGCGCGATCGTTCCTGCACAATCAGGTCCGCTCGCTGGTCGGAACCCTGAAGAAGGTGGGCGAAGGCTTCTGGACACCGGACGACGTCCAGAAGGTGCTGGAAGCCCGCGACCGCACCCGTTGCGGCCCCGTGGCACCTGCGCACGGCCTCTATCTGATTGGCGTCGACTACTGACGCAGGCCTACAGCCCGTCGATCTGTACACCCAGCATCGATTGCAGCAACAGCAGGATGGCGGTGGACGCGACCACCATCGCGAAGAACACACCTGTGCCCAGCGCCGGCCCCTTGCCGATCGCCACGACCGTGACGCGCCATGACAGGAACAGGGTAACGAAAAAGATCACCAGCGACAGGAGCGTGGCGATCTCTTCCAGATGCGGAAAGAAGATCTGCAGCAGCGTTGGCGGCAGCATCATCCAGGCAACGAGAGCGGTCGCCCAGTTGGTGGCCACGACATAGTGCACGTAGCGGTCAGCGATCCTGACGTAGGGGGCGACCACGCCGAGCCCGACGAGAGGAATGATCCAGGAGCCCACGCCTGAAATCACGAGGCGGGCCAGGATTTCGAAGCGCGAGCCGGGCAGAAGCATCAGCGCTTCCGCCTCGTTGGCAAAGGTCAGCCAGCTGATGAGCAAGGCAGGGAGCGCGACCAGGATGGCGAAGAAGGAGTTCCAGAAACCGTCGACGGAGATATCAAGCAGTCTCAGGCCATCCGGCCGGCCGGTCATCAGACGCCAGACCCCATAGAAATAGAGCTGGATGTCTGCACCCCATGCCGTCATGCAAACCAGTCCTCGAGGAACCGAAGGTAGACCTGCGTCAGGAGCTCGAGATCTGCTACCGCCACCCGTTCGTCCACCATGTGCATGGTCTGGCCAACAAGGCCGAATTCCACGACCGGGCAATAGCTCTTGATGAAACGGGCATCCGAGGTGCCGCCGGTGGTGGAAAGCTCCGGCGTCTTGCCCGTCACAGCGGCGATGGAGGAGCTCAGCGTGTTGATGAGCTTCTCGTCGTGGGTGAGGAAGACCGGGCACGGTACGCCCTTCCACACGAGCTCGAACTGGATCGGACTTTCCTTGCCCGGACGGAGGCTCCTGTCCTGCGCGGCAGCGGTCAGCCGCTTCTCGATCTCGGCCTTCAGCGTCTCCACTGACCAGGTGTCGTTGAAGCGGATATTGAAGACGAGGCTTGCCTGCGCCGGAATGACATTCGAGGCCGGGTTGCCGACATCGACCGTCGTGATTTCCAGGTTGGTTGCCGGGAACTGTGGCGTGCCGCTGTCCAGCGCCGGATCCAGAAGTGCCGCCGCAAGTGTGGTGAGGCCGCGCACCGGGTTGTCCGCCAGGTGAGGGTAAGCTACGTGGCCCTGCTTTCCGTACACTGTCACCTGGCCGGTGAGCGAACCGCGGCGACCGATCTTGATCATGTCGCCAAGCTCGTTCGGGCAGGTCGGTTCGCCGACGACGGCGGCATCCCAGGTCTCGCCCTTCTGGGCAGCCCATTCGAGCAGCTTCACGGTGCCATTGACTGCAGGCCCCTCCTCGTCGCCGGTGATCAGCAGGGAAACGGAGCCCTTCGGCTGGCCATGCTTCTCGACGTAGCGGGCAAGAGCGGCGACGAAACAGGCGATGCCGCCCTTCATGTCCACCGCACCACGCCCGTAGAGCACACCGTCTGCAATCGTCCCTTCGAATGGAGGATGCGTCCACGAAGCCTCGTTGCCGGGCGGCACAACATCCGTGTGACCGGCGAACATCAGGTGCGGACCTTCCGTCCCCAGCCGTGCGTAGAGGTTCTCAACCGACGCCTCGCCCGCCTCTTCGAAGGTGGGTCTCTCCACCGACAGGCCAAGCGGTGCAACCATGGCCTCGAGGGCCGACAGAGCGCCACCTTCCGCCGGCGTCACCGAGCGGCAACGGACGAGAGCAACGAGATTGGCAATGGGATCAACCGGAAGTGTCATTTCATATCAACTAGTTCAAAGCTGCATCGAAGTCACGCAGGTGTCTTCTGGATCGCGTTCGAACCTACCTTCTTGAATTCGTAACGGAACCGAAACGGTTTGCGCCCCTGTCCCCCGGATAGAGGCACAGGATGAAGAACGTGATGACCGAAACCACGGGAATGAAGAGAGCGATCGCGAAAAAGCCCTCCCTGTTGAAATCGTGAAAGCGTTTCACTGACAATGCAACATGTGGCCATAAAGATGCAGCGAACACAAGCACGAAGGTAGTGCCCCACATCGCCGCCGCCTCGCTCTCGTCGGGAACCAGCAGGAACCGGTAGTAGGGAAACACCACCACGATGGTTACCAGCATGATCGCGAGGAAATACACCCAGCGGCTGACCCGACCGGAGAAGCTGAAGAAAAGCCAGATGTATGAGTTACCGTTCACGACCATGCCCCTGTGCATCGGGAGTTTCGGGGTCCCGACACACGTTCAGTATCAGAGTAGTCTCTTTGTGCCCAGTGTGGCCTGCAGAGGTCCGGGCGCCCGGCCTGCACCAGCAGGATCAGTCGCGCAGCAGCTCGTTGATGGCGGTCTTTGACCGCGTCTTCTCGTCGACGCGCTTCACGATCACCGCGCAGTAGAGGTTCGGGCCGGGCTCACCATTGGCAAGCGGCTTGCCGGGCATCGTACCGGGTACAACGACGGAATATTCCGGAACTTCACCCTGGAACACTTCACCGCTGGTGCGGTCAATGATCTTGGTGGACTGGCCCAGGAACACGCCCATGCTGAGCACGGCGCCCTTGCGGACGATCACGCCCTCTGCAACTTCGGAGCGCGCGCCGATGAAGCAGTCATCCTCGATGATCGTGGGCGAAGCCTGCATCGGCTCCAGAACGCCGCCAATACCGACGCCGCCGGAAAGATGCACGTTCCGGCCGATCTGGGCACAGGAACCAACCGTCGCCCAGGTGTCGACCATCGTGCCCTCGCCCACATAGGCGCCAAGGTTGACGAAAGACGGCATCAGTACAGCGCCCGGAGCAATGAAGGCAGAGCGGCGAACGACAGCGCCTGGAACAGCGCGCAGGCCCGCACGTTCAAATTCGGCAGCGCTCCAGCTGTCGAACTTGGACGGAACCTTGTCCCACCACACAGCTTCACCGGGACCACCCTTGATGACTTCCATCGGGTTCAGCCTGAAGGAAAGCAGCACCGCCTTCTTCAGCCACTGGTTTACGCGCCACTGGCCATCTTCCTGGCGCTCGGCCACGCGTGCCTTGCCACTATCCAGAAGTCTCAGAGCTTCTTCCACCGCCTCTCGCGTCTCGCCGCGTGTGTCGACGGTGATCTGTTCACGTTCGTCGAATGCCTTTTCGACGAGTTTTTCGAGTGTGGCGATATCCGGTGTAGTCATTAGCGAACGGTCTCCGCTATAGGAGCTCTTGAAGCTGCTATGTTTGTGTTTCTGATAGCTCGGTGGACCCAAGCGGCCGGACCCTATGCGAACGATAGAACCGGGTCAATCATGCAATATGCTTGACCAGAGGTGAATGAAGGACTGCGAGAATGAAACCGGAAGACAACAACAACTGGACGCCGCTGCCTCACTCTGACGAAGATCTGAAGCGCGCGCGCAATGTTCCGGACACGCCACAGACCCGATCCTCGACCTACAGGCTGGCCTGGGATGACGAGCAGTTTCTGACACGCCGTGAGCTGCGCGCCGTCCGCCTCCAGCTTGAGATCCTGAAGCCTGAGATGATCCTGGCCGAGCGTGGCATTCGCTCGACCGTCATCATGTTTGGCGGTGCCCGCATCCCTGAGCCCGGGGGCGAGGCATGGGCCGCAAAGAATGAAGTGCAGAAGAAGAACCTCGAAGCCAACAGCCACTTCTATGATGAAGCCCGCAAGTTTGCGCGCCTCTGCTCGGAGCACTCGGCCAAGTCTTACTATCGCGAATACGTGGTGGTTACCGGAGGCGGTCCGGGCGTCATGGAAGCCGGCAACCGCGGTGCAGCGGACGTTGGAGCGCCCAGTATAGGGCTCAATATCGTGCTGCCCCACGAACAGGCGCCAAACCCCTATGTTTCGCCGGAACTCTGCTTCAACTTCCACTACTTCGCCATCCGCAAGATGCACTTCATCATGAGAGCCAAGGCGGTCGTCGTGTTTCCGGGCGGATTTGGCACCATGGACGAACTTTTCGAAACGCTGACGCTCATTCAGACGGGACGAATGGACCGTGTGCCGTTGATCCTGTTCGGACGTTCATTCTGGGAGCAGGCAATAAACATCCCGTTCCTGGCAGAGCAGGGAACCATATCCCCCACAGATATCGAGCTGCTGACATTCGTGGACAATGCCGACGAGGCGTGGCAGGAAATCACGTCATTCTACGGCCTCTAGCGCCTAATTCTTGAGCACTACGTATAAATACTTAGATCAAAAATGATAACAAGGAAGTAGAGAACTATTGCGAATTTACTTCCTATTACTTAGTATAGGCACATATCCTGGGCGGGGAGGCTAAGCGATGCAGTCATACGTGACACCGCACAGCACCCCACGTGCGCTCACATCCTTTGATCGCGCCCTATTGCAAGAAACGGTCCAGGCTTGTGTTGAAGCAGTTACCGAAAACCGCCGTATTAGTCATGTTACCTTTAACATGATTGTTGATTCAACTTTTAGCGGTGAACTACCATACGCATGGAGTACTTTCCCGACGGGCTGGGTTACGCGATATCTGCGCCAGTCCTATATTGCGCATGACCCTGTCGTTCGCGTTGGTATCGGGGCCACCACCCCCTTTTTCTGGACTGATCTGTACCACGAACCCGGTGAACGCCAATATCTTGACGATGCCGCTCGACATGGGATTGGACCACGCGGATATACGATCCCTCACATCGAGCATGGCACGCGGAGTTTATTATCGCTCACGAACCGAACGCTCGAAGAGGAAGACTGGCGATACTACATCGAGGCCATATACCCCGAGCTCCTTGTCTTTGCGAGATGTCTCCATCACCGGGCACTCGGAGAACTCGATCTTGACGGCATACCCCTGGTAGGCTGGAAACCCGACATGCCTTGCCCTCTCGGCAGTCAGTAACACCCGCCAGCCGGTCGGGACCCAGCGAGCGCCCGCGAGAGTTGCGAGTGTAACGGCTCAGGACCTCGCGATGACCGAATTCAGAAAGAGGGTCAGGTCGTCCGTTACGTAGTCGACCTCGTCCTCGCGGCCCAGATCCCTTTCCCAGACTTCCGAATAGGTCTCTTCGAGATTGCGCGGAACGATGAGTACCGTCTTCATGCCCAGCTGCTTGGGGATGGCCAGATTGCGCGCGAGATCCTCGAACATCACCGCATCCGGCCCCGCGATCCCATGCAGGGCGACGAACGCATCATAGCTTTCCTTGGCCGGCTTGGGGATGAGACCGGCAGCGACAATGTCAAAGATGTCTTCAAACTGGTCGAGAATGCCGAGCTGGGCCGCCGCCCGTTCGGCATGGCCACGGTTGCCGTTCGTGAAGATGAACTTTCGGCCAGGCAGTGACCTTATGGCGTGGCCGAGAGCAGGGTTCGGCTTCAGCCAGCTGTAGTCGATGTCGTGCACCTTCTGCAGGAAATCGTCGGGGTCCACATCGTAGAGGTCCATAAGCCCGCGCAGCGTCGTCCCATGGTCCCGGTAGAGATCCTTCTGCAGCTTGCGGGCATCCTCGCGGGACAGACGCAGCAACTCCGAAACATAGGTCGTCATCCGAACGTCGATCTGGGAAAACAGGTCGGCATCATGCGGATAAAGGGTGTTGTCGAGATCGAAAACCCAGCTTCTGACGTGCTCAAAATCGGTAGGGTCTGGTGTGTTCACTGTGCGTCCCTTGGGCTTTCAGTATGCGGCTTCTTGGCCACTCTCTAACACGAAATCATTGTATAGTTTGCCGGCCATGATAATCAGGGCCTCAAGCGCGACGGCGTGACAGTTCTTCTGGCCGGCCCACACAGGTTGACTGGCCCAGATTCTCTCTTCTGCCCACCTAACATGTGATCGCCCGATGGAAGCCTGGATAGCAATAACAATAGCGGCTGCGTTCCTGCAGAACCTGCGCTCTGCGGCCCAGAAATATCTGAAACGTGTCATGGGCACAACGGGAGCGACATTTGTGCGCTTCGGCTTCGGGCTTCCCTTTGCAGCTTTCTACGTGCTGATCCTTTACCTGGTGGCTGGCTATCAGGTTCCGGCACCGACGCCGATGTTCCTGCTCTGGGTCGTCATCGGCGGCGTGTCGCAGATCGCGGCGACCTTCCTGCTGGTTCACCTGTTTTCATTTCGCAACTTTGCCGTAGGAACGGCCTATTCGCGCACCGAGCCGATCCAGGCCGCCATCTTTGGTCTCATCCTGCTGCAGGAAACGGCGGGGGTGGGAGCCCTCTTCGCCATCGCTCTTTCGGTCATCGGCGTCATGCTGATCTCGGTGGCGCATGCGCCCATGAGCTGGCGCAACATTTTCGCGTCCCTCATCAGCCGTACGGCCCTCATCGGTCTGACGTCCGGAACTTTCTTCGGCATCTCCGCGGTCACCTACCGCGCCGCGTCGCTGTCGCTCGGCGGCCCCAATTTCATGATGCAGGCGGCAACCACCCTGCTCTACACGATCCTGCTGCAGACGCTGATGATGCTGGGCTGGATGCTCTGGCGCGATCGTGAGGAGCTGAAGAACATCGGCAAGGCCTGGAAGCCATCGCTCTTTGTCGGAGCCGTAGGCGCAACCGCTTCCTTCGGTTGGTTCATGGCCATGACCCTGCAGCAGGCGGCAATCGTGAAGGCGCTGGCCCAGATCGAGATGCTGTTCACCATCGCTTCCTCGGTCTGGTTCTTCCGCGAGCGAATTAACCGGACAGAGATCGCCGGCTGCCTGCTGATCACCACCGGCATCATCGTGCTGGTGTTGATGAACTGATTGGGCTCTGCCCTAAAAAAGAAAGCCGGAACGCCACCGCTCCGGCCTGTCCAAGTAATGGATCCTTCGGAATGCCTTATGGCACGATCAGCGTGCCAGCGCCGCGCTCCGTGAACATCTCGAGCAGAACCGCGTGTGCTGTCTTGCCGTTCAGGATGACGACGCCTTCGACGCCGCGCTCGATAGCCTGAATGCAGGTCTCCACCTTGGGGATCATGCCGCCGGAGATCGTGCCGTCCTTGATGAGCGCGCGCGCCTCTGAAACGGTGAGCTCGTTGATCAGCTTGCCTTCACGGTCGAGAACGCCCGGCACGTCGGTCAGGAACAGGAGCCGTGCTGCCTTCACCGCTCCGGCAATCGCGCCCGCAAAGGTATCGGCGTTAATGTTATACGTATTGCCGTCACGGCCGGGTGCGACCGGTGCAATCACCGGGATCATCTCGGAGCGCGCCAGGAGGTCGAGAAGCGTACGGTCAACTTCGACAGGGTCGCCAACGAAGCCAAGGTCAAGCACGCGCTCGATGTTGGAGTCCGGGTCCACCACGGTCTTGCGAGCCTGCTCGGCAAAAACCATGTTGCCGTCCTTGCCGCAGAGACCGATCGCCCACTCGCCTTCGGCGTTGATCAGGGCGACGATTTCCTTGTTGATGGAGCCGGCAAGCACCATCTCGACGATCTCAACGGTGCGCTGGTCGGTGACACGCAGGCCGCCCTCGAACTTGGACTCGATGCCAAGGCGCTTCAGCATTTCCGCGATCTGCGGGCCGCCGCCATGCACGACGATCGG
>Ga0180217_1004443_pt1 | contig 11100 bp, 9 predicted proteins | sample eDN3rd37CBELigOP_FD_128521 | JGI IMG/M metagenome (GOLD analysis project Ga0180217, IMG submission 128521) | Enriched Organic Plus compost microbial communities from Emeryville, California, USA - eDNA 3rd pass 37_C BE-Lig OP (version 2) (version 2) ... | reverse complement strand
CTCGCCAAGCGCTAAAGTGCCTCCCCGCGCAACAGCCGCGGCACCTCGCCGGCGGCTCCCGCCGCCTCCGCCGCGAAAAGCTCCTTCAGTCGCGGCGCGCGGTCGACGATCCCGAGCCCGAGATCGCGCAGGAGCCTGAGCGCGTCCGAGCGGTTCGAGAACAGGCGGTTCAGCGCATCCATCGAGAAGCCCATCGCGGTCGTGTCGAACCGCCGCCAGCGCTCGTAGCGCGCGAGCACGTCCGCAGCACCAGGATCGAGCCCGAGCCGCGCCGCCTCGGCGATGCACTCGGCGAGCGCGGCCACGTCCCGCAGCCCGAGATTGAGCCCCTGCCCCGCGATCGGATGCACAAGATGCGCGGCATCGCCGATCAACGCGAGCCGCTCCGCGACGAAGCTGCGGGCGATGCTGAACCCGAGCGGATAGGCGCGCGGCGGCGACAGCACTTCGATCTCGCCGAGCTTCAGCCCGAAGCGCTTCTCGAGCTCCGCGTGAAACGCTTCCGCCGGCAGCGACACGAGCCGTTCGGCCTCCTTCGGCGGCTCGTTCCATACGATCGACGAGCGCCGGCCCGACAGCGGCAGGATCGCGAACGGCCCGCTCGCAAGGAAATGCTGCACGGCGCGCCCCTCATGGTCGCGCTCGTGCCCAATCGTTGCGACGATGCCCGACTGTCCGTAGGACCAGTTGACGGTCTTGATGCCTGCGAGCGCTCGCAGCTTCGAGCGCGAGCCGTCCGCCGCCACGAGCAGCCGCGCGCGGATGACGTCCCCGCTCGCAAGCCGGACATCGATGCCGTCGTCGTCCGCGGTGAAATGCTCAACCGCCGAAGTCTCGAAGCGCACGCCCGCTTCCTGCGCCACCGCCCGCAGCGCGATGAGCACCGCGCGGTTCTCCGCCATGTGCGCGAGCGGCTCGCCTTCGCCGACGTTCTCCTCGAATGAGAGAAAGGTCGGCCGCATCACGTCGTCGAGCCGGCTGTCGGTGATCTCCATCGCGACGATCGGCTGCGGCGGATCGGAGAGCCGGTCCCACGCGCCGATTGCCGTGAGCAGCCGACGCGCCGCCGGCGCGATCGCCGACACGCGGTCGTCCTGCGCCGGCTCGCTCGCCAGCGCCGGATCACAAACAAGGATGGAGAAACCGGGCCGCAACGCTTGTGCAAGCGCCGTCGCAAGCGAGAGCCCCGCCGCGCCGCCGCCCGCGATCACCACATCGGCCCGTTCGATCCGCGATGTTCTGGCCATGCTTGCATCCTATCCCGCCTCGTCGCGCCCGCCCATGCGGCCGTCCGCCCTTGACGGCCCGCCGTTCCGGGCGCAATCCGCTTCTCCCGCCTTTCTTTCTCCGTCCAGGTGCCGACCGAATGACGAGCGCCGTCAAGACCCTCCTCGAAGTGCTCGATCTCGAGCGGCTGGAAGTGAACCTCTATCGCGGCAGGAGCCCGCAGGTCGGCTGGCAGCGCGTGTTCGGCGGCCAGGTGATCGGCCAGGCGCTCGTCGCCGCGACGCGCACCGTCGAAGGCCGCGCCGCGCACTCGCTGCACGCCTATTTCATCCTGCCCGGCGATCCCAAGGTGCCGATCATCTACGAGGTCGATCGCATCCGCGACGGCGGCAGCTTCACCACGCGCGGCGTGAAGGCGATCCAGCACGGCAAGGCGATCTTCTCCATGATCGCCTCCTTCCAGCGCGAAGAGCGGGGCTTCTCGCATCAGGCCGGGATGCCGAACGTCCCGCCGCCGGAAGAGCTGCCGAGCGAGGAAGAGATGAAGTCGCGCGTGCTGCCGATGATGCCCGACCCTGTGCGCCGCTATTACGAACGCGAGCGGCCGATCGAGATGCGTCCCGTGCAGTTCGCGCGCTACCTTTCGCGCGACCACCGCGACCCGCATTTCCATGTCTGGATGCGCGCGACCGAGCCGCTGCCGGAAGACCCGGCGATCCACCAGTGCGTGCTCGCCTACGCCTCCGACATGATGCTGCTCGACTCCGCATTGATCCCGCACGGCCGCACCGTGTTTGAGAAATCCATTCAGGGCGCGAGTCTCGATCATGCGCTCTGGTTTCATCGTCCCTTCCGCGCCGACGAGTGGCTGCTCTACGCGCAGGACACGCCGAACGCCGAGGGCGCCCGCGGCTTTTCCCGCGGGCTCATCTTCAAGCGGGACGGGACCCTCGTCGCCTCGGTCGCCCAGGAAGGACTGATCCGCGAGCGCCGGGAATAGAGAAGGCGTCGGCCGCCCCACGGTCGATCTAGCCATTCTTTGTGCTGAAAGCGCCGTACCGAAGCGATCCGGCGGCTTAATCTTCGCTCATATTGCCGATATGCTTTTCAGCCGGCAGCGGTCGAGTCCGGTTCGGGCTCCCGCGGTCAAGGAGTCCGTTCCATGAAGCTCGTCATCGCCATCATCAAGCCGTTCAAACTTGAGGATGTCCGCGACACCCTCATGGCGCAGGGCGTCCAGGGTCTCACCGTCACCGAGGTGAAGGGCTACGGCCGCCAGAAAGGCCACACGGAAATCTATCGCGGCGCCGAGTACGCCATCACCTTTCTTCCCAAGGTCCGCATCGAGGTCGCCGTGCCCGCCGACCGCGCGGCGAAGGTGGTCGAGGCCATCGCGTCCACCGCCAAGACCGGACAGATCGGCGACGGAAAAATCTTCGTCACGCCGATCGAGCAAGCCATGCGCATCCGCACCGGCGAGACCGACGCCAACGCGCTCTGAGCACGCGGAGCAAAGGCGCCGCCTGCTCTTGAAGATCATCGATGCGCGGATCGCTAGAGCGGATGACGATTCGAAGAAAAGTCACCCGCTCTAAAGGTGCGCGGCTTTTCTGTGGCGGATATTCCTAAAGAAGCTCCAAAATCTGCCTCTAGAAGTATCATTTTCTGCTGCGCTTGATTCGATTGCACAATAATTGTGCTGAATTGGCGCGAACTTAAGCGCGAGTCAGGAGGGTCTGCTCCTTTAGAGGGAGAGGCGGCAGGAATCCCTCACGTTCTCAATGTCGTGAGCGAAAACGGCCAATCTGGCACGCCGTTTGATTCTGTAGGGCTGCAGGCTTTGGTCCCGGGGGCTCGGGTTTCCGACTTCTCGCGGCTTTGGCCCCATTGGAACCCCGGTGGCGCCAAGGCCGAGCCGGGAAATTTTGCGGGGACAGGAACCACATGAAAATTGTCATGGCCATCATCAAGCCGTTCAAGCTGGAGGAGGTGCGCGACGCCCTCACCGGCATCGGCGTACACGGACTGACCGTCACAGAGGTCAAGGGCTACGGCCGGCAGAAGGGCCACACCGAAATCTACCGCGGCGCCGAATACGCCGTGAACTTTCTGCCGAAACTCAAGATCGAGGTCGCCGTTGCATCGGACCTCGTGAAGAAGGTCATCGCTGCAATCTCCGGGGCTGCAAAGACCGGCCAGATCGGCGACGGCAAGATCTTCGTCTATCCGATCGAGCACGCCGTGCGCATCCGCACCGGCGAGACCGACGCCGATGCTCTCTAAATCCCAAAACAAATTCAGCTTTGCGACGGAGTGTACTCCCATGACGATTAGAAACCTTCGCGCGGGACTTCCCGTGCTCATCGCGGCGACGTTCGCCGCAGTGCCTGCGCTGGCGCAGGACACGCCCACGCTCGACAGCGGCGACACCGCCTGGATGCTCACGTCCACGGTGCTGGTGCTGGCGATGACCATTCCCGGCCTCGCGCTCTTCTACGGCGGCATGGTGCGCAAGAAGAACGTGCTCGCCACTGTCATGCAGTCCTTCGCCGTGACCTGCCTGATGAGCGTGCTCTGGTTCCTCGTCGCCTATTCGATCGCGTTCGACGAAAACCCGAGCGAAGGGTTGAACGCCTATTTCGGTGGTTTCGGCAAGGCGCTGTTTTCCGGCATCAACATGGAGTCCCTCACCGGCTCCATGCCGGAGTTCGTGTTCGCGATCTTCCAGATGACCTTCGCGATCATCACCCCGGCCCTCATCCTCGGCGCCATCGCCGAGCGCATGAAGTTCTCGGCGGTGCTCTGGTTCACCGGCCTGTGGCTGATCTTCGTTTACGCGCCGATCTGTCACTGGGTCTGGGGCGGCGGCTTCCTCGGCGGCGCGGGCGTGCTCGACTTCGCCGGCGGCACCGTCGTGCACATCAACTCCGGCATCGCGGCCCTCGTCGCCGCGCTGATCCTCGGTCCGCGCAAGGGCTATGGCACCACGTCGATGGCGCCGCATAACCTCACCTTCTCCCTGATCGGTGCCGCGCTGCTCTGGGTCGGCTGGTTCGGCTTCAACGCGGGCTCGGCGGCCGCCGCCGACGCGCTCGCCGGCGTCGCCATGGCCAACACGCAGATCGCGACCGCGGGTGCGGCGCTCGCCTGGATGTTCGCCGAGTGGATCGTGATCAAGAAGCCGAGCCTCCTCGGCATCCTCTCCGGTGCGATCGCGGGCCTCGTCGCCATTACCCCGGCTGCGGGCTTCGTGGCGCCGGGCGGTGCGCTCGTCATCGGCATCGTGGCGGGCATCGGCTGCTACATCGCCTCCGTCCACATCAAGAAGGCGCTGAAGTACGACGACTCCCTCGACGTCTTCGGCATCCATGGTGTCGGCGGCATCATCGGCGCGCTGCTGACCGGCGCGTTCGCGTCCTCGATGGTGAATGCCGAGGCTGCGGCGGGTGCGAGCGTCGCGACCCAATTCTACGGCATCATCGCGACGATCATCTATTGCGCCATCGCGAGCGCGATCATCCTCTACATCATCAAGGCGGTGATCGGCCTGCGCGTGACGGCCTCCGAGGAAGAAGAGGGCCTCGACGTCGTTCTCCACGGCGAGTCGGTGCAGTAAGCGCCCGGCTTCCCATTCCAGACTGCAAGATCAACCCGGGCGGAGCGATCCGCCCGGGTTTTTCCTTGCTCGCGGGCCATCGGCGCCTCGATGGTTAATCACCCCTTAACCCGCGTTTCCTAAGGTCCCCGCGAGTTCTAGTGTCCCGAATCCGAAGTTCGCTCGATTTTGCAGCCCCCTCGAGAGCGAACTTCGGATTCGAAGGACACTAGCAAGTCTATGATTCTAGTGTCGTTTTGGTTCAGAAATTCGCTTGCAGGACTCGCGGCACCAATGAAGCGAATTTCTGAACCACGACACTAGTGGGGTAGCGGGTAGCAGGCATGCAGAGTGGCGATCGCGCCGCGCGACGGAGCCCGGGGGCGAGCGCCGCCGGCCGCTCCGGATTCGTCCGGCTCACCGAGCTGCTCACCGGCGTCGAGCCGAAGAAGCCCCCGATCAATCTCTCCGTCGGCGAGCCGCATCATCCGATGCCGGAATTCCTCGGCCCCGTGCTCACCCGGCACCTGAACGAATTCAGCCGTTATCCGATGACGAAAGGCATCGAGCCGTTCCGCGTCGCCGTCGCGAACTGGCTCGGCCGGCGCTATCGGCTGCCGCGCGCCGTCGATCCCGACCGCGAAGTGATCGTACTGAACGGCAGCCGCGAAGGACTCTTCCTCGCGGCGATCGCCGCACGCCGCTATGTCGGCAACCGCGGCGACCGCCCCGCCGTGCTCCTGCCGAATCCTTTCTACATGGCGTATTACGCCGGCGCCGAAGCCGCGGGCTGCGAGCCCGTGGCGTTGCCGGCGACCCGGCAAACCGGCTTCCTGCCCGATTACGACGCCCTGCCCGACGATCTCCTTCGGCGCACGATCGCCATCTACACTTGCTCCCCGGCGAACCCGCAGGGCGCGGTGCTCACGCGCGACGCGCTTGCACGCCTTGTCGCCCGCGCCCGCCAGCACGGCGCGCTCATCTTCGCCGACGAATGCTATTCCGAGGTCTGGCTGAGGGACGCGCCGCCCGCCGGCATTCTGGAAGTCGCCGGCGAGACGTTCGAAGGCGTTCTCGCCTTCAATTCCCTTTCGAAACGGTCGAGCCTCCCCGGGCTCCGCTGCGGCTTCGCCGCGGGCGACCGCGATTTCCTTGCGGCCTTTCTCGAGTTGCGCAACGTGGCGGCGCCCCAGGTCCCGCAGCCGCTTCAGCACGTCGCCGCGGCAGCCTATGGCGACGAGGCCCACGTCGAGTGGAGCCGCGACCTCTATCGCGCGAAATTCGACCTCGCGGACCGGATGCTCGCGGATCACCGCGGCTATCGGCGGCCCGACGGCGGTTTCTTTCTCTGGCTTGATGTCGCCAACTTCGCGAGCGACGAAGAAGCCGCGCTCAAGCTGTGGCGCGAAGAGGGCTTGCGTGTCGTGCCCGGTTCCTATCTCGGGCACACTGCGCCCGACGGCGGCAATCCGGGCGCGGGCTACGTGCGCGTCGCCCTCGTCGACGACCTGAAGACAACCGAGGAAGCCCTGCATCGCCTCGCCGGCTGTCTCGGCTGACGCGAATTTTCCGGAACGATTACCATGCGAATGATCACGACCGCTCTACACTTCCTACCGGACGATCTTGTCGCCGCACTGCGCCGCCGCTTCGCGGAGCTCGGCGGCTTGGCCGTGATTGCAATGGCGACAATCCTCGTCGTCGCGCTGGCAACCTGGTCGGTGCTGGACCCGAGCCTCAGCCACGCCGTCGACCGGCCGGTGCATAACTGGCTCGGTTATCCGGGCGCGATCTTCGCCGACATCCTGATGCAATTGTTCGGCATCGCCGCGCTGGTCGTGGTGATGCCGCTCGCGATCTGGGGCTGGCAGATTGTCACCCACCGACCGATGCACCGCCTCCGCCGCCGCGCCTTTGCCTGGGCGCTGGCGGCGATCCTGGCCACCGGCTTCGCCGCGGCCCTTCCCATCACCCAGGCCTGGCCCCTGCCCGCGGGTCTCGGCGGCGTGCTCGGCGATGCGCTCATGCGCGTGCCCGCCTTCATTCTCGGCGGTCTCTTCGCCTTTGAGATCAAGCTCGTCTGCGGCGCCATCTATGCCGTCCTTGCGCTTCTGGCGCTCGCCCACGCCTGCGGCATCGGCGTGCCGCCCGCCCCCGAGTACGACGAAGAGGAAGCCGAGCGCCCGGGCCGGATCGCGGTGACACTGGGCGCCCTCTTCCACGGCTTGTTCGCGCTCAAAGCCAAGTTTTCCGGCCGCAGCGCCGGCGGCGCCACCACTTGGCGCATGATCCTGCGCGACCTCCTGGGCCGCGACGACGAGGCCCGGCCGGCCATGCCCCGCCGCGAGCCGGTGCTGACGGGCGGTGCCGATCTCGAAGACGAGGGATACGAAGAGACGGAAGAAGAAGAATACGAAGAGGAAGAAGAAGAGGAGGAGGAAGACGAGCCTGCGCCGCGCGCCCGGCCGGCATCGCGCCGCCGCGTTCGTCGTGGCCGCTGGGAATATCCGGCGCTTGAATTGCTGGCCGCGGCGCCCAAGACGGCTGCCCCCGCGCTCTCACAGACCGCGCTCGAAGAGAACGCGCGGCGGCTTGAAGGCGTGCTCAAGGACTTCGGCGTGCAGGGCGAGATCGTCAATGTGCGTCCCGGCCCCGTGGTCACGCTCTACGAGCTTGAGCCCGCGCCCGGTATCAAATCGTCGCGCGTGATCGGCCTCGCCGACGACATCGCCCGCTCCATGAGCGCGATCTCCGCCCGCGTCGCTGTGGTGCCGGGCAGGAACGCCATCGGCATCGAGCTTCCCAATCCGCGCCGCGAGAAGGTCGTGTTGCGCGAGCTCCTGTCGCAGCCCGCCTTCGATCGCTCCGATGCGCGTCTGCCGCTTTGCCTCGGCAAAACCATCGGCGGCGAGCCCGTGATCGTCGATCTCGCCCGCATGCCGCATCTTCTCATCGCGGGCACCACCGGCTCCGGCAAGTCGGTCGCGATCAACACGATGATTCTCTCGCTCCTCTATCATCACCGGCCGGAGGAGTGCCGTCTGATCCTGATCGACCCGAAGATGCTCGAGCTTTCCGTCTATGACGGCATCCCGCATCTGCTCTCGCCGGTCGTCACCGATCCGCGCAAGGCAATCGTCGCGCTGAAATGGACCGTGCGCGAGATGGAAGAGCGCTACAAACGCATGTCCAAGCTCGGCGTCCGCAACATCGACGGCTTCAACGCGCGCGTCGCCGAGGCCGCCGAGAAGGGCGAGGTCATCACCCGCACGGTGCAGACCGGCTTCGACAAGGAGACGGGCGAGGCGATCTACGAGAAGCAGGAGATGGATCTCGAGCCCTTGCCCTTCATCGTCGTCGTGGTCGACGAGATGGCCGACCTCATGATGGTCGCCGGCAAGGACATCGAAGGCGCGATCCAGCGGCTGGCGCAGATGGCGCGCGCGGCCGGCATTCACCTGGTCATGGCGACGCAGCGTCCGTCGGTCGACGTCATCACCGGCACCATCAAGGCGAACTTCCCGACCCGCGTCTCCTTCCAGGTCACGTCCAAGATCGACAGCCGCACCATCCTGGGCGAGCAGGGCGCCGAGCAGCTCCTCGGTCAGGGCGACATGCTTTACATGGCCGGCGGCGGCCGCATCGCCCGCGTGCACGGCCCGTTCGTGTCGGACCGCGAGGTCGAGCGCGTCGTCGAGCACCTGAAGGAGCAGGGCGCGCCGGAATATCTCGAGGCCGTCACCGCCGAGCCCGAGGAGGACGAGGAAGGCGGCGCGGTCTTCGACAAGGGCGCTTTCGGCGAGGGCGAGGGCGGCGACCTCTACCAGAAGGCCGTGCAGATCGTGATTCGCGACCGCAAGGCGTCGACGAGCTACGTCCAGCGTCGGCTGCAGATCGGTTACAACCGGGCGGCTTCCATCATCGAGCGCATGGAGAAGGAAGGCATCGTCAGCCCCGCCAACCACGCCGGCAAGCGGGAAATCCTCGTTGAAGGCCAGGAAGACGCTTACTGACAGGCTTTACCTCGGTCGCCAAATCGCCATAGCTTGGGTTTACCCGCTGCGGAATCGCGGTTTCCTCGGAGGACAGAATGCGTCGGAACAATGCGGGAGCTTACGCCGCCCGCGCCGGCCTTGTGGGCCTGATCGCGCTGCTCGGCGCGGCACCCGGTTTCGCGCAGTCCGGCACGGCCCCGGCAGCGGAACAGGCCCTGCCGTCGGTCGCGCCCATGCCGCCCGTTCCTCCCCAGCCCAAGGAGGGACCCCGGCAAGATCCGGCGACGACGCAGTCCGCCGCTCCCCGTGCCGGCAACAATCCGGCGATGCCCAGCTTCTCGCTGTCGCAGCTTTTCGGCCAGACGCGGGAGGCGCCGAAGGTCAACCTCACCGACGCGCAGCGCGCCGCCGTCCAGCGCGTCAACGCCTATTTCAACTCGATCACCACGCTCGTCGGCAATTTCGTGCAGGTCGGGCCCGACCGTCAGCGCCTCGAGGGCGAGTTCTACATGCAGAAGCCCGGCAAGGTCCGCTTCGACTATAATCCGCCGAGTCCGGTCGAGCTCATTTCCGACGGCAGCTCCGTCGTCGTGCGCGACCGCAAGCTCGCGACGCAGGACCTCTATCCGCTTTCGCAAACGCCGTTGCGCTTCCTGCTCGCCGAGAAGCTCGACCTCCTGATGGATACGGACATCATCGCCGTTCACCAGGACGACCTCTTCATCAGCGTCGTGATCGAGGAAAAGCATCCGGTCGTCGGCACGCATCGGCTCATGATCATGTTCGGCGCGAAGGATTCCGAGCTGAAGCAGTGGACGATCACCGATCCGCAGGGCTACGACACCACCGTCGCCGTCTTCAATCTCGACGCGAAATCCAAGCCCGATCCGAGCCTGTTCCGGATCGAATACATGCGCATGGAATAGTCCGCGGCTTCCGCCTTCATGCGCCTGACCGTCGCCACCTGGAACATCAATTCCGTTCGCCTGCGCATCCGGCAGGTGACGCGCTTCCTGTCGAAGCACGCGCCAGACGTTCTCTGCTTGCAGGAAACGAAGTGTCAGGACGAGAGTTTTCCGCGCCGCGACTTTGAGCGCGCGGGCTACACCCACATTGCGCTGCACGGCCAGAAGGGCTGGCACGGCGTTGCCATCGTCTCAAAGCTGCCGATCGCCGACATCGCGCGCGACCGCTTCTGCGGCAAGAACGACGCGCGCCACGTCGCCGTCACCTTCGACGAGAAAGCGACGCGCTCCAAACCTCTGACGATCCACAACTTTTACATCCCCGCCGGCGGCGACGAGCCCGATCCTGCGATCAACGAGAAATTCGCGCACAAGCTCGCCTTTCTCGACGAATTAACGACCTGCACGGCGCATCGCGCCGCCGCAGGCGGAGAGCGCGCGATCCTCGTCGGCGATCTCAACGTCGCCCCGCTCGAGCACGACGTATGGAGCCACAAGCAGCTCCTCGACGTCGTGAGTCACACGCCGATCGAATGCGAGAAGCTTGTGCACGCGCGGCGCGCGGGCGGCTGGATCGATGTGATGCGCAACTTCGTGCCGGAGACGGAGAAGCTCTACACGTGGTGGAGCTATCGCGCGCCCGACTGGGCCAAGGCCAACAAGGGCCGCCGCCTCGACCACATCTGGGCGAGCCCCGCGCTCGCGGGCGCCGCGAAGCAGATGACCGTGCTGCGCGACGCGCGCGGCTGGCAGCGGCCGTCCGACCACGTGCCCGTGCTCGCGAGCTTCGACGTCTAGGTATCGGATTCGGTCTCTTCGCTCGCCTTGTCGTCTTCCTTCGCCTCGAACTTCGGCGCCACCGTGTCGAGGTCGTTGAGCGTCGAGATCAGCCGCTTCGCCATCATGTCGCGCAGCGCCACGGCGGCAGCGGGCTCGCCCTCGAGCGTGCGCAGAAAGACGTTCCGCGGAATCTTAAGAAGCAACGTAGTCTCCGTCGCGGTCGCCGTCGCCGGCCGCATGGTGTTCACCATCAGCGCCGTTTCGCCGATCAGCGTGCCCGAGCGCGCGACCGCCCGCTCGCCCGGCTCGTGATCGTTCAGCGACTTGAGCTCGACCGAGCCGTAGACGACGACATAACCTCCGTCCGCCGGCTCGCCTTCCTCAAACAGCTGATCGCCGCCCTGCAATTGCACCGGCTGGGCGCTGATCGCGATGATGCGCATCGCTTCCCGGCCCAGCACACGGAACGTGGGAATGCGGCCGAGAAAGACGATATCGTCGTCGACTGCCATCGCTAGTGTCCCGAATCCGAAGTTCG
>Ga0180217_1004442_pt1 | contig 11108 bp, 9 predicted proteins | sample eDN3rd37CBELigOP_FD_128521 | JGI IMG/M metagenome (GOLD analysis project Ga0180217, IMG submission 128521) | Enriched Organic Plus compost microbial communities from Emeryville, California, USA - eDNA 3rd pass 37_C BE-Lig OP (version 2) (version 2) ... | reverse complement strand
GGGTCGTGTCCGCGCAGCAGCAGGACCCGGCCGTCCTCGTCGAGCAGCACGACGCGGGCCGACGTGCGTGCCCGATCCGGCACGGGGGTGGTGCGCGCAGCGGGAGCAGTGGCAGTGCCGGAGGCAGGGGTCGCGCTCGGAGAAGGAGCCGTGCCGGGAACGGCCGGAGACGCGGTGGCGACTGCACCCGCCCGCTCGGCGATCTCGAAGTAGGTGGGCAGCGGCGCGGTTCCCCCGAGGTGCTGCCAGCGGACCGGTCGTCGGGTGCGCAGCGCCAGGGTGTCGCGTACCGCGTCGTTGTGGAAGCGGCGGGCGATGAGCACGCGTGCCTCCGCATCGGCGAGTTCGGCCACGAGCTGGGGCCGCAGCCGGCCGGTCTCGAGCCGTGCCAGGGCAGCCGACAACGCGTTCTCGGCCTCCTCGCGCCGGTCGCGGTCGGCCCGCTCGGCGGTGTCGGCGAGCTGGGCGAGTGCGCGTCCCTCCGGGACGGGGATCGACGCGGCGATGCTCCGCACGACCACCGCGCGGCGCGCCAGGGCCGCATCGAGTGCCTGCCAGGACAGATCCGAGCGCACGTGGAGACGGTCGAGCCGGTTGGCGGTGGAATAGGCCCACACACCGATCGCCACGACCACGGCGGCGACCAGCGACAGGACGAGGATCGTCACCGCGCTGACGGTCACGACCGGACCTCCCGCACCGGGCCGGCACCGACGGTGACGGTCTCGTAGACCCGCAGGATCTGATCAGCGACCACCGGCCAGTCGTACGCCTCGACCACCGTGGATCCGAAGTCGACCAGCGCCTGCCGGCGGTCGTCGTCGTCGAGGACCTCGAGGATGCCGCGTGCGAGCGCGTCGGCATCGCCGACCGGGACGAGGACACCGGCCTGTCCGTCGCGCAACACACGGCGGAAGGCGTCGAGTTGGGAGGCGACGACCGCCGTCCCCGCCGCCATGGCCTCGACGAGCACGATGCCGAAACTCTCACCACCGAGGTTCGGCGCGCAGTACACGTCGGCGCTGCGCATCGCGGACGCCTTCTCGTCGTCGTCGACCTGCCCGAGCAGGCGCAGGTGCCGGAAGTAGCGCCCCGCCTCCTTCCGCAACCGCTCCTCGTCGCCGCGCCCCACCACGAGGATCTCGATGTCGGGATGCCGGGCGACGAGAGCCGGCAACGCTCCGAGCAGGACATCCATGCCCTTGCGGGATTCGTCGTACCGGCCGAGGAACAGCACCGTGCGGCCCGGTCGCGGATAGCCCGGCAGCAGCGGGGCGTGCCGGAAGAACGACACGTCGACGCCGTTGGGGATCTCGACCGCGTCGGCGCCGAGAGAGGTGACCTGCCAGCGCCGGGCCAGCTCGGACACCGCGATCCGGCCGCTGATCTTCTCGAGATAGGGCTGCAGGACGCCCTGGAAGGTGCTGAGCACCAGCGATTTCGTCGTCGACGTGTGGAAGGTCGCAACGATCGGCCCTTCCGCCACCTTGAGCGCGAGCATCGACAGGCTCGGCGCGTTCGGTTCGTGGATGTGGAGGACGTCGAAATCGTTGTCGTTGATCCAGCGGCGGACCCGCGCGTAGGAGACGGGACCGAAACTCAGGCGCGCGACCGATCCGTTGTACGGAATGGCGACGGCGCGACCTGCGGAGACGACGAAGTCCGGCAGGGGCGTCGTCTCCGACGCGGGAGCGAGCACGCTCACCTCGTGCCCGCGGCCGATGAGGACCTCCGCGAGATCCACGACGTGTGCCTGTACCCCACCGGGAACGTCGAAGGAGTACGGGCAGACCATCCCGATCCTCACCTACGCCTCCATCCGGGCGCGGCGGGCCTCCGACAGGTCGTCGAGCCACAACGGTTGCAGCATGTGCCAGTCCTCGGGGTGGGCGGCGATGTTGGCGGCGAACCGGTCGGCGAGGGCCTGTGTGGCAGCGTCGATCCCGACGCTCACGTCGAGCTCCGGATCCACACGGAACCCCCAGCCGTCCTCGGTGAACCAGCAGTGCACCGGCAACAGTGCCGCACCGGTGTCGATGGCCAGTTTCGCCGGTCCGGCGGGCATGCGGGTCGGTTCGCCGAAGAAGGTGACCGGGACTCCCTTGCGAGCGAGGTCGCGTTCGCCGAGCAGGCACACGATCCGGTTGTCGCGCAACCGCGCGGCCAGCTCCCCGAACGGAGGCGTCTCCCCGCCGCTCGAGGGGAAGATCTCGAAACCGAGACCCTCGCGGTAGTCCACGAAACGGCGGTAGAGGGACTCGGGACGCAGGCGCTCGGCGACCGTGGTCAATCCGCCGAAGTAGCGGACGCACCACACGCCGGCGAGATCCCAGTTCCCACTGTGGGGCAGCGCCAGGATCGCGCCGCGACCGGCGGCGAGCGCCGCCTCGATGTGCTCACGGCCCTCGATGGACGAATCGATCGACTTCGCGGTCGCGTCGAGATCCATCGACGGCAGGCGGAACGCCTCGCGCCAGTAGCGCGCGTAGGACCGGACCGACCGGCGGATCAGATCGTCGGGCACCTCGTCCGGCTGCACCCCGAGCACCCGCGCGAGGTTGCGGCGCAGTTGCTGCGGTCCGCCGCCACGGCGCGCCGCATAGTCGGCGCCGGCGTCGAACAACCGTCGCGCGACGCCGTCGGGCAGTGCCCGGACCAGGCGCCAGCCACCCGCGTACGCGAGATCGGACGCCTTCTCGCCGACACTCACTGCGCTCCCCCGTCGTCCCGGGTCTCCGTCGTCCCGCCGGCCGGGGGCGTGATGGGAAGCAGTTCGCGCGCACCCGCGGAGTTGCGGACGGCGAGAACCCGCTGGAAGACGGTGATCACCGATCCGACGACGAGCAGCCACATCGCGATGTGGATCGCCCAGTCGAGCCCGAGGCCGGTGAGACCGGCGCCCACGAGCACGATCACGAGCCGGTCGGGTCGCTCGATCAGGCCGCCATCGGCGGACAGACCGCTCGCCTCGGCCCGCGCCTTCGCATACGAGATGACCTGCGACGTCACGAGGCAGACGAGGGTGGCGACGAACAACGGGCGGCTCTGCTCGTGGTAGACGGCCCACCACGCGAGACCACCGAAGATCGCACCGTCGGCGACCCGGTCGCAGGTCGCGTCGAGTACCGCTCCGAAGCGCGTTCCGCCCCCACGGGCCCGGGCCATGGCGCCGTCCAGCATGTCGAACATGACGAACAGCCAGATGACCATCGTTCCCCAGAACAGGTGTCCCATGGGGAACAGGGTCACGGCGGCGGCGATCGTGGCGACGGTGCCGATGAGCGTGACGGCGTCCGGAGTCAGGCCGGTACGGATCAGCGCCTTGCCGAGCGGCGCGGTGACCTTCGACACCGACGCACGCCCGAAGAAGCTCAGCATCCCGCGACCCCTGTCTTCCTGTCCGACCGTTGTGTCCGGAATCCGATCCTGCCACGAGTGGAGCCGGAAATGCGCGGTCGGCCCGCGGTGGATCGGCATGCGAACGGCACCACGGCCGTGCGCTGCGATCGCGACGACTCGGGGAGGGCTGTCACTCGTCCCATGCCGAGGCGAGCAGTGCACGGGTGTCGCGCAGCAGCTGCACCATCACCTTCGACCCACCGAGGACGGTGATGAAGTTGGCGTCGCCGCCCCAGCGCGGGACGACGTGCAGGTGGAGATGCTCGGCCAGCGAGCCTCCCGCCGCGGCACCGAGGTTGAGGCCGACGTTGAAGCCGTGCGGCCGCGAGACGCGCTTGATGACGCGGAGCGCGCGCTGCGCGAACTGCATGAGCTCCGCGCTCTCCTCGGGCGTCAGATCCTCGAGGTTCGCCACCCGGCGATACGGCACGATCATCAGATGTCCCGGGTTGTACGGGTACAGGTTGAGCACCGCGTACACCAGTTCGCCGCGTGCGACGACCAGGCCCTCCTCGTCGGACATCTTCGGGATGTCGGTGAAGGGCTCGTACGGCTCGTCGCGACCCCGCGGGGACTCGGTGATGTACGACATCCGGTGGGGCGACCACAGGCGCTGCAGGTGGTCGGACTCTCCCACGCCGCGATCGACCATCGAGGCGGGACTGTCCTCCGTCGCTGGGATGTCGGCGGGCCCCGGGGTGCGGTCGCCCGTCACGACGGGCTGCCTTCCCCACCGGAGCCGACGAGTTCGGCGGTGGGCGAGGCGTTCTCGCGGCGGCGGACCCATTCGGTGACGATCCGCACGGCCTCGTCGACGGGCACGCCGTTGATCTGCGTGCCGTCGCGGAAGCGGAAGCTGACCGCGCCGGCCGCGACGTCGCGCTCTCCGGCGAGCAGCATGAACGGCACCTTCTGCGTGGTGTGTGTGCGGATCTTCTTCTGCATGCGGTCGTCGGAGACGTCGACCTCGGCGCGGATCCCCTGCGCCTTCAGCTTTCCGACGACGTCGAACAGGTGACCCTCGAAGTCGGCGGCCACGGGGATGCCCACGACCTGAACGGGCGAGAGCCACGCGGGGAAGGCACCGGCGTAGTGCTCGGTGAGCACACCGAAGAACCGCTCGATGGAACCGAACAGTGCGCGGTGGATCATGACGGGGCGGTGCTTGGCACCGTCGGCGCCGGTGTACTCGAGCTCGAAGCGTTCGGGCAGGTTGAAGTCGAGCTGGATCGTCGACATCTGCCAGCTGCGGCCGAGCGCGTCCTTGACCTGCACGGAGATCTTCGGGCCGTAGAAGGCGGCTCCGCCCGGGTCGGGCACGAGGTTCAGGCCGGAGGCCTCACCGACCTCGCGCAGCGTCTCGGTCGCGACGTCCCACAGTTCGTCGCTGCCGACGAACTTCTTGGGGTTCTTCGTCGACAGTTCGAGGTAGTAGTCGTCGAGCCCGTAATCCTTGAGCAGGTCGAGGATGAAGTTCAGGACGCTGGTGAGCTCGTCGCGCATCTGCTCCGGGGTGCAGAAGATGTGTGCGTCGTCCTGCGTCATGCCGCGCACGCGGGTCAGGCCGTGGACGACACCGGACTTCTCGTAGCGGTAGACCGAACCGAACTCGAACATGCGCAGCGGCAGTTCGCGGTAGGAGCGCCCGCGCGACCGGAAGATCAGGTCGTGCATCGGGCAGTTCATGGGCTTGAGGTAGTAGTCCTGGCCCGGCTTGCGGACGGTGCCGTCCTCGTTGAGCTCCTCGTCGATGTGCATCGCGGGGAACATGCCGTCGCGGTACCAGTCGAGGTGACCGGAGACCTCGTACAGCTGTCCCTTGGTGATGTGCGGCGAGTACACGAACTCGTAGCCGGCCTCGACGTGCCGCTGGCGCGAGTAGTTCTCCATCTCCTGGCGGATGATGCCGCCCTTGGGATGGAAGACGGGCAGACCCGAACCGAGCTCGTCGGGGAACGAGAACAGGTCGAGCTCGTTGCCGAGCTTGCGGTGGTCGCGGCGTTCGGCCTCGGCGAGGAGTTCGAGGTGCGCGTCGAGCGCCTCGGTGGACTCCCAGGCCGTGCCGTAGATGCGCTGCAGGCCGGCGTTGTCCTGGTCGCCGCGCCAATAGGCCGCGGAGCTGCGCGTGAGCTTGAAGGCCGGGATGAACTTGGTGGTGGGCACGTGCGGGCCGCGGCACAGGTCCTTCCAGACGAGCTCACCCGTGCGCGGGTTGAGGTTGTCGTAGATGGTCAGTTCCTTGCCGCCGACCTCCATCACCTCGGGGTCGTCGATGCCGGACTTGTCGTCGATGAGTTCGAGCTTGAACGGCTCGTCCTTCAGTTCCTCGCGGGCGTCCTCGAGGCTGTCGACGACGCGACGCGAGAAGCGCTGGGCGTCCTTGACGATCTTCTTCATCCGCTTCTCGAGCTTCGCGAGATCCTCGGGCGTGAAGGGACGCTCGACCTGGAAGTCGTAGTAGAAGCCGTCGCGGATCGGCGGGCCGATGCCGAGCTTGGCCTCCGGGAACTCCTGCTGCACGGCCTGCGCGAGCACGTGGGCGGCCGAGTGGCGGATGACGCTGCGGCCGTCGTCGGTGTCGGCGCCGACGGCCTCGACCTCGACGTCCGCTTCGGGCGTCCAGGACAGGTCGCGCAGCGCGCCTTCGGAGTCGCGGACGACCACGATCGTCTCGGGTCCCTTGGTGGGCAGACCCGCGTCACGGACCGCCGCGCCCGCAGTGGTCCCCGCGGGCACCCGGACGATCGTGGCTGGTTTCGCGGATGCGGGCGTGGTCACTGTGACGGACTCCTCGGCTCGATGCCTGATACGTGGTCGTCGCCGGGCACGTGCTGCGGTCGACGACCGCGAGCACACGGCAACTTCCTCATGCTATCGACATCCGCGCGGACCGCGAACACAGGGAGCCGCGAAGTCCTCAGAGGTGGTTGAGACCCGTCAGTACCCGTTCGAGCAGTTCGACGTTCGGTCCCACCTTGTCGGCGGTGCGGTGCACGGTGATCTCGCCGGTCGCCGCGAGATCGCCGACGAGCACGCGGGCGACACCGAGCGGGATCTGCGCGAGGGCCGCGATCTCCATGATCGATCTCGGCTGGGCGCACAACGCCAGCACGAGGCGATGCTCGTCCATCGCCGGACCGGACTCACTGCCCATCGCGGAGGGGACGGCCGACACGAGCACTTCGAGAGGCAACTCCACCTCGGCTCGGGTGCGTCCCCCGCTCCGTACGAACGGGCGCACGAACGACGACGTCTCTGGCTGGTTCATGTCCTCGATTCCCACACTGGTCCCGGTGCCCGCATTCCGGCCGGCCGCCTGCGCTGCTCCGACCGACTGCGCTCTGTCGACCGGTTGCGCTGTGTCGACCGGTTGCGCTGCGGGCCGGTACACCTCGGCTGCCGTGACCTCGTCCACGACGGGGCCCGGCTCGCGGTGATTCCGTACCGGCACGGCGTGATCCGCCGGCCGCCGACGTCGACGGGACCGACCGGATCCGAATCTCGCTCCGGTCGCCCCCACGACTGGCCATTCGCTGTCCGCAACGCTCATCCGGACGTGTCCTCCTCGACGACCACGATCCTGCCATCACCATGCGCACTTCGGCTACAGGCACCACAGCTGCGTCCACACGACATGCGTGGTCGAGCCCGATGAGGGCCGTGGCGGTTCGAAGGAAACAAGCGCTCGCGGGCGACCCGCCCGACCGGGCGCCACGCACGCTCAACGATTTCATCAAGGTACGAAAAAAGGCACCCCTGCGGGGGTGCCTTTCGTCACTGTCGATCTCGGTGGTCCCGGCTGGGATCGAACCAGCGACCTCCCCGGTGTGAACGGGACGCTCTTCCACTGAGCCACGGGACCGGGCCGCTTCACAGCGGCTCGAACGAGATGGAACACTAACACGCTCCCGCCATGAACACGAATCGCCTGGTGACAGCGTTTCGATGCGCTGTTCCGTGCGGCGCGTCCCCGCGCTGCACGCGCGCGTACGCGAGGGACAGGAGTCGGACCCAGGACTCGGCATCCGGAGCCGGCACCTCGAAGCCGGAGCCTCGGACGATCTCTTCGTCCCGGAGGCCCCGGAAGGTGCAACCGCCGGCGGGAGCGACACGAGATCGACCCCCGAAGCCCGATTCGGCAACCCGATTCGGCGCCTCCCGCGGGGGTCATCGACCCGTCACCTTCGCGAAATCTGCCGGTTTTCTTCCGTTGACCTGCGGATTTGTGTGTTCCGTAGATGCTCGGCTACTGTTTTGAACCGCACCACGGAGAGCAAGACGCCGAACGGTGCGAATGCGGATGTAGCGCAGCTGGTAGCGCATCACCTTGCCAAGGTGAGGGTCGCGGGTTCGAATCCCGTCATCCGCTCGAGAGGTTGGACTCGACCTTTTACGGTGGAGTGGCCGAGTGGTGAGGCAACGGCCTGCAAAGCCGTGCACACGGGTTCGATTCCCGTCTCCACCTCGCGCGATTAGCTCAGCGGGAGAGCGCTTCCCTGACACGGAAGAGGTCACTGGTTCAATCCCAGTATCGCGCACCAGGTTCGACCAGCACGTGGGTCGGACCGGTTCACCGAAACAACGTGCACATGCGGATGTAGCGCAGCTGGTAGCGCATCACCTTGCCAAGGTGAGGGTCGCGGGTTCGAATCCCGTCATCCGCTCCACTCCGGCGATCACCATGCCGGCGCGATTAGCTCAGCGGGAGAGCGCTTCCCTGACACGGAAGAGGTCACTGGTTCAATCCCAGTATCGCGCACAGAAGATGAAGGCCCCCTTCGAATTTCGAAGGGGGCCTTCATTCGTTCGTGGAGTGGGTCGACGTCCGAGCCATCCGGTGAGGAATCCGACAGCGATCCGGTGCGGAGGTACTCCCCCGCACCGGACCGGCGCGTCACGCGCCGAGCTTGTTGATCCCCGCGATCATCGCCCGCAGCGACGACTCGGTGCCGGTCTCGCCGGTGCCCATGACCCAGGCCGTGCGCTCGCCGGAGCGGCACAGCAGGAAGGTCGCGGACATCCCACCGAGGTCGTGGCGATGGAACGACAGGATCTCGATGTTCAGTCCGAGGTCGTACAGCATCGCGGTCATCGCGGCGATCGGCCCGCAGGTCGTGGCGGATGCGGTATGGATGGTGTCGCCGATCGCGATCGTCGCCTCGAAGGCGCTGCGTCCCGCACCGAGGGTCGTCGCAGTCCAGCCGCCGAGGCGGACCGGACCGTGCTGGGCACCGTAGGTGGATTCGAATTCCGTCCAGCTCATGCCGGAGGCTTCCTCGCGCAATCCCCGAGGAAGTGCGCGCCCGTAGCGGGCGAAGAACGGATCGGCATCAGGGGTGCCGAAGGGGAACATCGGAGCGAAACCGGAGAAGGAGGTGAAGGCGTTCATCGTTCGTAGTGGTCTTCCACGAGAAGGAAGGACCGACGCGTAGCTCAACGACCCGCAGCGAGGGGTCGGTCCGAATCAGACCCCGCTACGGCGGTGAACTACGAGTACGCGCTTCATAGCCGCGACGGTACAACGCACCGACATTTCGTGCAAGTCGTATGCACGGGACCGTGTGACGGAACCGTGACCACTGCGGCTGGAACCTGAGGTATCCCTCATGTAGCGTGGATGTTGCCATCCCCCCGATGGTGTCGAACCCCAGCCATGACCCCCCATCCAAGGCTGGGGTTCAGCCATATCCGGCCCTTCTTCGCCTCGTGTCCGGGCTCGTGTCTCCGTCTCGCATCGACACGCCGGGGCTCCTGCCGGATCATCCCGTCCGAGTGCTTCACTGGTGTGCATGTCCATGCCACCACTCGAAGAAGCGGTCTCCGTCGACGAGGCGGGCATCTGGGATGCCGAGGCGATCGCCCAGGTCGCCGCCGCGACCTTCCCGCTCGCCTGCCCTCCGGACGCCGCCGAGGACGACATCGCCGACTTCATCGAGCGCACCCTCAGCGCGGAGAAGTTCGCCGAATACCTGTCCTCCCCCGAACGCATCGTTCTCGAGGCACGCGCAGGTGAGGAGATCGTCGGTTACCTGATGGCAGTGGACGCCGCGCCCGAGGATCCGGCGATCGACGCGATGATCACGGCGCGGCCGGCGATCGAGATCAGCAAGCTGTACGTGATGCCGGGCCATCACGGGTCGGGGGTGTCCGCAGCGCTCATGGACGCGATCGTCGCGCGGGCCCGCGCGCTCGGGCGGGCGGGCCTGTGGCTCGGTGTCAATCAGGAGAACACCCGCGCCCGGCGCTTCTACGAGAAGCAGGGCTTCGAGGTGGTGGGCACGCGCACGTTCGTCGTGGGCGCGCAGACACACGACGATTTCGTCATGCAGCGCACCCTCTGAACGGAATGCCGGCAGTGATCCGGTGATGCGGTGTGAACGACCCGGCGCGGATGAGCGCCGGGTATCCGCTCAGCCCGCGGCGACCTCGAAGCGGGACAACGCCAGGAGGCGGGACGTCGCACGCAGGTACTTCTTGCGGTAGCCACCCGCGAGCATCTCGGGCGTGAAGATCTCGTCGAGCTTGGCGCCGGAGACCGTCACGGGAATGCTCGCGTCGTACATGCGGTCGGCGAGGACCACCAGACGCAGGGCCACCGACTGGTCCTTCGCCGGATGCACACCCTCGAGGAAGACGGCGGGCACACCTTCGACGAGCTTGCCGTACCGCGAGGGGTGCAACGTGCTCAGGTGCGCGCACAGCTCGTCGAAGTCGTCGAGCGTGGCACCCGGGATCGCCTCGGCGCGCTCGGTGAGCTCGGCCGAGTCGACCGGATCGGGTGCGGGCGGCAGGTCGCGGTGACGGTAGTCGGGGCCGTCGACGCGGATGGTCTCGAAGATCGACGCGAGTTTCTTGATCTCGCGCAGGAAGTCCTGTGCCGCGAACCGTCCCTCACCCAGCTGGCCGGGGAGCGTGTTGGAGGTCGCGACGATCGAGACACCGCGGGCCGACAGTTCGGTCAGCAGGCGCGAGACGAGCATGGTGTCGCCCGGATCGTCGAGTTCGAACTCGTCGATGCACAGCACGCTGTGGCTAGACAGCTCCTCGACGGCCTTGTTGAACCCGAGGGCGCCGACGACGTGGGTGAGCTCGACGAACGTGCCGAAGGCCTTGGGAGAGGGTGCGCTGTGGAAGATCGAGGCGAGCAGGTGGGTCTTGCCCACGCCGAAGCCGCCGTCGAGGTAGAGGCCGGCACCCTGCGGCTGGGAGCGGCGGCCGAACAGGCCGCGCTTGCCACCGCGGATCTTCCCGATCTTGCTGACGAACTCCGCAGCGGTCTTCACCGCGGCCGCCTGGCTCGGCTCGTTCGGATCCGGGATGTACGACTCGAAGCTCACCTCGTCGAACATCGCGGGGGGCACCATCTGCGCCACCAACTGGTCAGCAGGCACCACCGGATTGCGGTCGACGAGACGTTCGTGCATTAGGCCAGGGTACGACCGCACCATGCTCGGATCCGCACTCGAATCCGGAATGCGACCTACTTCACACGGCGTTCACCTCGGCGTCACGCTCCGGGAGGACACTTCCGATCGGCTGCTCCACCACCGGTTGCACGCCTCCGTCGGTGAACCTGGCAGGCTGTGCGCATGCGCAGATCGGGAGTGATCGCCGCGATGTTGATCACGGTTGCCGCGGCGTCGACCGCGTGCGGAGCAGGACCGTCGATACGTCCCGACGTCGCCGTGGTGCGCGACGGTCTCGGTCTG
>Ga0180217_1004441_pt1 | contig 11111 bp, 10 predicted proteins | sample eDN3rd37CBELigOP_FD_128521 | JGI IMG/M metagenome (GOLD analysis project Ga0180217, IMG submission 128521) | Enriched Organic Plus compost microbial communities from Emeryville, California, USA - eDNA 3rd pass 37_C BE-Lig OP (version 2) (version 2) ... | reverse complement strand
ATCGGGTCAGCCAGTCGAACATTGTCGGGACCAACGGCGGTAATGACGATCTGCATGGCGATGGGCTGCTTTGAAGTTCAGCGGATCGAATCGGTCTCAAAACATACCCTATCGCAAAACGACTCGAGGGTGGATTGGGCGTCACGACCGATGCGTTCGTTACAGACCGAATTGCGTGGACGGCTGCTTAGACTTCGGCCAGCCTCTCGATCCATGCGCGCTGCGGCCAGCGCATTGCCTCGAAAGAGGGCTGCGGCGGCGTCGGTATCGCCGCAACTCACTGCTCAGTCACTTCCCTGGTCAAGGCGTTGTGCCGAAGTAGCAGCTCGGGGTCGGGTAGCCACCGATCGGGCAGTAAGATCGTCTGCCCAACAAATCGCAAGAAGTTTGCTTCAATCGCGTCGGTCTTAGGGGCTTGCTTGATGTCGGCGTGGATATCAATCAAATAATCCGCGTCAATCGTCAACAGCCCTTTGTCGAACGCCCGGTCATGCAGAGCGCAAAGGCAGAGCCCATTGCGAGGGTTCATCCGAAGCGTGCGATCCTTGGACCAGGGCACGATGTGCGAGGCAACGAGGAGCGACGAAAAGGGGAGTCCGCATACAGCGCATCGGGATCGGTAGCCGGTAACCACAAGTGAACGGAAAAAATGCTGGTTCACTCGCACTTTCGTCAGCGTTTCGACATCCGTGCCCTCGATATGCTCCCACGTGATTGCGTCCGCTACGCGAAGCGGTTGTTGCATCAGTTCGGCATGCAGTTGCTCGGCCTCCAGAACAATCGACTCAGGATCGTGTAGGAATTCTCCCCAAACTTGACGATCGAGAAGCGACGTTTTGGTCAAACCGGCAATGCCGCGCGCCTGAAGACTGCTGTCTAAGGAAGCCAAGTTGCAGCACTTCATCGCCAGGGCGCTCGGAGTGCGGCCCATACGCGTCGCGATATTTTGAATCTCTGGATTGTTTGCGTGCAGTCTGCCAAACGGAGTACGGCAGTACAGGTTGAGTGCGATCAGCGTTTCTTGCCGAGTCCAGCTATTGCGTGGCATGGCACACACTCATCTAAGAACGCATCCTGCGTTTATGTCGCCGGCCACTCGCCCGTTTGGGTCAGGCGGAGGATTTGGGGTAGCAGGGCGCGCATGGCTCGGGCGCGGTGGCTGAGCACTGCTTTGACGGCGGGGCTGAGTTCGCCGAAGGTGCGGTGGTATTCGGGGATCTCGAAGAGCGGGTCGTAGCCGAAGCCGCCGCTGCCTGCTTCGGCGGTGAGGATGCGGCCGTAGCAGTGGCCTTCGCTTTCGGCCCGGACGACGCCCTGCGGATCGGAGAGCGTCGCGTGGCAGACGTAGTGGGCTCGCCGCTGGTCGGGAGGTAAGCCCTTGAGTTCCTCGAGCAGCTTGCGATTGTTGGAGGCGTCGGTAGCGCCGGGCCCGGAGAAGCGGGCTGAGTAGACGCCGGGGCGGCCTCCGAGCGCGTCAACGCAGAGCCCGCTGTCTTCGCCCAGCACCCACTGTCCCAGGCGCCGGGCTTGCTGCGTTGCTTTCAGCGCCGCGTTGGCGGCGAAGGTATCCCCGGATTCGTCGACCTCGATCGCGCTCGGACATTGGTCGAGCGAGTGCAGCTCAAAGCCGTAGGGCTCGAGCAGTTCGACCAGTTCGCCGAGTTTCTTCTTGTTTCGAGAGCCGAGAACGAGGATGCGCCGCTTCATGGCCGCCAATTTACGTTCGGCGGCCCAAATTGACTAGCGTGCGGGCCCAGCGGATTAGCGGAAGAGCCCTTCGCGGTTGTACGCCGTAGCGATCGACTGCCGCGGCACTTCCACCGGCATCGGCTGCGGGTCGAACGGAATGCCTTCGAGCATCCGCGGCTGGAGCACGGCGACCGCCTGGCCGGGGAGTTTTTCCTTGACCGGGCCGTAGGCCTGCATCACGCGGTAGATTGCCGGGTTGATCTCGGTTTTGCCGTCGGCGCGAGGCTGGCCGACTTCGTCGAACGAACCGATGCAGACGATGCTCTCGGTGCGGTCGTGGAACTCGTAGGCTTCGATCCCCTGCTTCCGCAACGCCGCGGTCAGCTTGCTGGCCTTGATCGCCGCCTCGTCGATCTTCGACATCTGACGCTGTTTGCTCGTCAGCTCCTCGAACTCATGCGGCTTCATCGTGTCGACGCCGCGGAACGTGGCTACGCGAACGGTGTACCTCTTCTTATTCTTCAGCAGGCTGTATTCGAGATCCTTGTTCATATCGACCACGAACGGGTCGAGCCCCTTGGCGACGAAGTACTCTTCCGGCAGGAGCGGATTGCGCGTGACAAACGCCGCTCCGAGCGGACCTTTGGTCTTTTGGGCTGGATCTTGCGTCACCTGCCGATAGAACTGCCGCAGCCCGGCGAACCGCTGGGCGGTGTCCTTGGTTGGCGTGGCGCCCATCGAGCCCGGCCGGCAGTACTTGATGGTTTTCAGCGTGCTCTCAACCTGGGGATCGTCCACCGACTGGAAGTCGCCGACGAGAACCGCGATCTCCTCGAACTTGGCGGCGTTGGCGGGCTTCATCTTGCGCGGGCCGCCGTACTTGTTCACGCCGAGGCCGATCTCCGGCTCGGTGAAGTCAAAGTTTTGCTTGAAGGTGTACGCGGTCAGGCCGAAATTCTGCCGCAAGTCGACGACCAGATCCTGCGCCTGCTTTTCGGCGTTCGGACCGGCGAACGACGTGCACATGATGAGCCAGGGGCCGTGCGTTTCGTCCAGCTCGTACGATTTGTTTGGGTCAACCGTGACCCGTTTGAACGGCATTAGCGCCTGCCACGGTGGAGCAGCCGACAGGGGCGACACAATGGCGAGAGTTGCAAGCGTGGCCAGGGCCGCGCGTCGAGAAGCATTGGGCGTCAGCATCGTCAACGAACTCCGCGAACATGTCAGACAAGACGGCTGCAGGGCGACTTGTACGGAGAAATCGCCTGCCGCGAAAAAGCGGGGCGGATCGTAGCGAAGGGGGCTCCGGCAGCCAAGGCCGGTTATCGGCGGTTTTTGCCTGCCCGCCAATTCGTCTGGACAGAAGCAACCCTTTTTGACTACTCTTCGCCCCGTTTCTCCATTTCCACGTGCCGCCGCCAGTTCTTGTGAGGTTCGTGTCATGCCGCGCCGCTTGCTTGAGAAGTTTGGCCTTGTCCGAGTTCTTGTGGCGGCTGCGATCTTGGTCGGCGGACTTTGCTCGCCGCTGGGTGCGCAGGATTTTCGCGTCGATACCGAGGTGTTTCTCGGCGACGAGAAAGAGCCATTCGCCCACACGCTCACGCTGTTCGCCGACGGTCTGGTTTACGACTTTCTCCCGGCGACCGACTCGCGCGAGGTCACCATCTTCGACCCGCGCATGCAGAACTTCACGCTGCTCGATAAAGAACACAAACTGAAAACGATCATCACCGTGCAGGAGGTGATGGAAAGTTGCATTTCGCTCAACGCGCACGCCAGGGAGTCGAAGGATCCGTTTTTTGCCTTCGCCGTCGACCCGAAGTTTGACGTGACCGAAGAGGAAACCAAACTGCGTAGCCAACCGGCGACGCAGCTAACGCTCAAGAGCGATTGGCTGGTCTATACGAGCGTTGGAACGAAGCCGGAACAGGCGACCACCGCGCTCGCCTATCGCAACTTTGCCGATGCCCACAATCGCCTGAATGCTCTGCGACCGGGGGGAATGCTGCCGGCCCCGCGCGAGAAACTGAACGAGGAACTAGGCAACCGCGGCCTGGTGCCAGCAACCGTGACGCGGGTGATCCTGCCGCAGAACCGCTTTCAAAAGAAGCTCGAGGTGCGGAGCGAGCATCTGTACAACTGGTCTCTCTCGCGACTCGATCGCGACCGGATCGACGAGGTCGGCGGCTGGCGAGTCAGCTACGAAAGCGTGCCGTTCGACCGGTACCGGGAGATTCAGAACGAGGCGAAGCCGCAGCAGCAGGCAAAGCGATAGGCCGCGGGAATGCGGAATAGGATTTGATTCCTGCCTGGTTCCTCATTTCATTCCGCATTTGCAATTCCGAATGCCGCATTTCCCAGCGTTTCTAGCATCGTCGTCTCCGAGCAGTTACCATTGACGCCGAGGTCCGCCTTTTGACGCGGGCCTCGACGAACCTGGTAATTCACTCTGTGAGAGGCGACTCCATGAGCTTGCGTACGCTGCTGAGCGTTTCGGCTGTCCTTCTGGCCTTGGGCTGCGGGCTAACCGCCCATGCCGGCGAATTCGCGGTCAAGAAGACCGACGAGGGCGTGGAGGTGACGCTCGACGGCAAGCCGTTCACCACCTATCTCTTCAAGTCGGGCGCCAAGCCGGTTCTCTGGCCCCTGCTGAGCCCCAGCGGCAAGGAAATGACCCGCGCTTATCCGCTGCGCGAAGGGGATCCCAACGAGAAAACCGACCACATCCACCAGCGGTCGGTCTGGTTCACCCACGGCGATGTGAACGGCGTGAGCTTCTGGGACGAAAACAAAGGCCACGGCAACATCGTCCACGACGAACTGGTAACTGCCGAAGGGGGCAAGACGGCCCGCATCGTCACCCGCAATAGCTGGAAGTCGCCTGAAGGCGAAACCATTTGCAAGGACGAGCGAACCCTCACGTTTGGCGGCGATGACAAGCAGCGCTGGTTCGATTTCGACGTCGTCGTTACCGCGGTAGCCGACGAAGTGAAGTTCGGCGACACCAAGGAAGGAAGCTTCGGCATCCGCGTCGACGAAGAACTGAAGGTCGACGCCAAGAAGGGGGGCAAGATCGTCAACAGCGAAGGGCTGACCGACGGCGCCGCTTGGGGCAAACCGGCCGCCTGGGTCGACTACCATGGTCCGGTCGACGGCGAGCATTTGGGCATCGCCATCTTGAACCATCCGACGAGCTTTCGGTTTCCGACTCACTGGCACGTGCGGACTTACGGCTTGTTCGCCGCGAATCCGTTCGGCTTGAGCGACTTCACGAACAAGAAGGAAAACGGCACGCTCGTGCTTAAGAAAGGGGAGTCGTTCCCGCTCCGCTACCGCGTGATTGTCCACTCGGGGGACGAGAAGGCTGCGAACATTGCCGATCAGTTCGCCAGGTACGCCGCCGAGAAGAAGGACTAACTTCGTAGGCGAGCGTCTATTGCGGGCGGAAAATCGCAATGCTGGCCGTAAAGCCGTGCAGAAAGTTCTGCCCGCCGATGGGGCCGATTTCGCCTTGGGCGAAGAAGCCCGCTAGAGGAATGTTTCCGAGCGCCCGGTCGATCGCCAGGGCATCGTGATCGGGGCCGCTGAACATGTGCGTTCCGCGGCCATTGCACGTAAAAAGCAGCGCCGCAGCCGGGGGCGGCGCGCTGCAATCGCGCACTTCGCCGAGCATCTGCTTGAGCTCGCCGTCGGCGGCTTCCTGGTCGCGCACGTGGAACTGCACGGTTTGCCCCGTGCGAATGTAGTCGCCGATGGCGATGGCCCCTTCGGCCGGATCGATACCGATCACGTTGCGAACGAGAAAATCTCCCTGCTCGAACCGTTCGCGATACTCGCTCACGACGCGGCCGACGTGCAAATGCCGCTGAACGAGGATTTGCTCGCGCGTCGGCAATTGGTCGAATAGCTCCTTGAGTTGCAAGAGCGCTGGCTTGCCGCCTAGTTCGTGCATGACGTTCCGCTCTGCGCGCGTCACGACGTACGGCTTGCCGATTGGCCGACAGCCTTGCGAAACGACCGTTTGCAAACGAATTGGTCCGTGAATGAGCGCCGCCACGGCGCCTTCGGCGAGCGCTTCGCGGCCGCGAATCAGGCGATTGCTGCCGGGATTGTGTCCGCCGCTCGCCATGCCGCCGATGATCGGCACGCCGGGCCGGTCTTCGTTCATGCGCTCGAGCAGTTGCTCCGTCGGGAACGAAAACGGATCGCCGAACAGCAGCAAGAAGCTTCCCTCGGGCCATTGGTCGGCCAATTCGTCCGGCCAGCCTTGGATGACGCCTCCTTCCGGAGTGCGCTCGAACGAGAGCAACATCGAGTGAGCCGTCACGCCGGGCCAGCTCGCCAGCCAAACTGATACGGCTGGCTCGTGTTCGATCTCGCGGCGCACGCCAACGATCGATTCGCCGGAACAACCCAGCACGTTTTCGGTCCCGAGCGCATCGCAGGCCGTCGTCGCGATCTGGTCGGCCAGCGGGGCATGGTCGGCGGAGAAGAAGATCAGCGCCAGATCGGGCGTGGCGCCCAACTGATCGAGCGCCGTCGAGCAGGCTTCGCGAACGGCGCTCAGGGTGTCGGCAAGTAGCGATAGCGAGGATGCAAAACGCATGGAGCAATGAGCTGTTGTGGTTGGATCGAGCTTTAGGTCTGCTCTTCCGGCATTGCGCCTTCGCCGAGCGTTATCCTCGCTGAGCCTGCCCCGAGCCCGAAATCATATCGCTTCGACTTACAAATGACTATTCTCCCCTAATTCGGTTGACGCGGTCATTTTTCAGGGGAAGAGCGACCGTAACGCCGAACGTGGGAGTTCATTCGAAAGCCGAGGGGGACGCGTCCAATGGATGGACGCGGCTCCGAGGGGCGAAGTTCCCGATCTCATGCTACTCGAAGCCAGGTTGCGGGTTCTCCTACCTTTACCCCACAAGCGTGGTTTCGCGCGAACCCGCAGAGCTTGCCTCACCGGCGCATCTCCCGTGGCGACTTTTGGCAAACTGCGCGGTGAATGGCAGTTTTGCGCCAAACCGGAGCGAGCCATTGCCGTATTCGGCGGCAATTCCGTTCGCTTCGCATCATCCGCCACGACGTGGAATGTCGACTCAACTACCTGACGAACGCAGGGACGCATTGAGACGGTCGTGCAGGACGGCACTGGCCAATTGGGCGTCTCGCGTGCATGGACGGTGCGAATGAACTTGTGGGTCAATCTTGCGAGCTGCCTGGCGCTGGCCGTCGCCATGCCCCGTTGGGTTGTGGGGCTGCTGCGCGGCCGCTATCGCTGGCAAGATGTGACGGCACGGCTATCAGGACGGGTTCCCTACCGTAAAGGCGACGCAGCTTGCCTTTGGCTGCATGCTGCCAGCGTGGGGGAGGTCAATGTCCTCGTGAAGCTGCTCCCCTCGCTCGAACGTCAATATCCCGAGTACGAGTTTGTCGTATCGTCGTCGACGACGTCCGGCTTTCAACGCGCGACGAGTGCGATCACCGACCATGCGGTCATCTGGTTTCCGATGTCGTTCTCGTGGGCGGCAAAGAGCGCCATCGAGCGCATTCGGCCGACAGCCATCGTGCTTGTCGACTTCGAGCCGTCCCCCACGCTAATCGAAGCGGCCGCTGAGGCGGAGATTGGCCTGTTCGTCGTGAATGGTCGCCTGAGTCAGCGGCAACAGCGGATGCTGCGAGCCTGGCCGAAGACAGCCGGGCATGCGCTGCAGCAGTTCGACCGCATCTTGGCCCAGTCGGCGGACGACGCGGTTCAATTTGTCGCTTTTGGAGCGAGTCCAGAAGCGGTGGAAGTCACCGGCTCGATCAAGTTCGATTGCCTCGACGCCGATCGCGACCATCCCGAAGGCCTTAGGCTGCGCGAACTCGCCGGTTTGACCGACGACGACCAAGTGCTGGTGGCCGGCAGCACGCGGGCTGGCGAGGAACGGGCTGTATTGCATGCGTTTCGCCAGTTGGCGGAAGAATATCCTCGCCTGAAGCTGCTCATCGCCCCGCGAAACGCTTCGCGCTTCGAATCGGTGGCCAAACTGATTGCCGCCAGCGGCTTCAAGTGGCAGCGGCGATCCGAGCTGGAAACACGCGGCGCGGCGCCGGATAGTCGCATCCTGCTGGTCGATTCACTCGGAGAGCTGCAGCACTGGTGGGCCATGGCCGATGTGGCGTTTGTCGGCAACAGCCTGCACGGTCACGGCGGCCAGAACATGATCGAACCGGCTGCCTACGGTGCGGCGGTCTGTTTTGGGCCTCACACGGGGAATTTCCGCGACGTCGTATCGCTGTTGATCGCGGAGGAAGCAGCCGAAGTGGTTCACAGCGACGAAGAACTCACCGGCTTCGTGCGCCGCTGCCTCGAAGATCCGCTCCACGCCGAAACGCTCGGCTGGCGGGCCCGGCAGGTCGTGCAACAGCAGTCGGGGGCGATCGAAGCGACCATCGCAGCCCTCGATCGCGATCTTCTGACGCTTGCTGAACGTAAAGCGGCCGCCACGGCGCCGGCTCGGCTGCGTAGGCTGGCCGCCTAAGTCTTTAAGCCGTCTCCTCATCCGATAGCGCCCGTGGCGCCCCCTCGTCCGCTAGACCGAGAGGCTTCTCCGCGATACGGTTACGGATGTTCCACGAGAAAGCATGGTCCGAGCACGCGAAGGAGTTGTCATGGCTGAAAACCTCGACCGGCGGAAGTTCAATCGACTGACAGCCGCCGCCTTTGGCGGGCTCGCCGCAGGATCGCTCTTGGGCTGCGGTGGCGGCGAAAAGGCGGACGCCGTTGCCGACGCTACGCCGAAGCCCACCGGCGACGTCCATCTTTGCCGCGGACTCAACGACTGCAAAGGCAAAGGGAAAGGTGGCGACAACGCCTGCCGCGGCCAAGGCTCATGCGCCTCGTTCGAAGCCAGTTGCGGCGGCCAGAACGAATGCAAAGGGCTCGGCGGTTGCGGCTCGAATCCCGGCGCCAACGACTGCAAGGGACAAGGCGGCTGCCATGTGCCGCTGATGGCTGGCGCTTGGGAGACCGTGCGCAAGCGGCTCGAAGTGGAGTGGACGGCCAAAGAACTCGCCTTCGGTGAAGCGCCCCCGAAGCCAGAAGAAGCCAAGCCGTAATTGCCTTCGTAGCAGTTTTCCGGTGAACTCCACTACGGTTACTGTCAGACGCCGCCGCCTGATCGAATGATGCCATGACCGCACCACGACTGGGGCATCCGAATCTCGGATTGGGCGTCGGCCTTCGCAGCCCACACTTCAGTCATATCCTCCAGCACTCGCCGGCGGTCGATTGGTTCGAGATCATCTCCGAGAATTTTCTCGATTCGCACGGCCGGCCGCGGTACGTGCTCGAGCAGATTGCCGAGCGATACCCGATCGTCATGCACGGGGTTTCGCTGTCGATCGGCAGCACCGACCCACTCGACTTCGAATATCTGTCGAAACTCAAACGGCTCGCGCATGAAGTGCGGGCCCATTGGGTTTCCGACCATCTCTGCTGGACGGGCGTCGCAGGACGCAACACGCACGACCTACTGCCGCTCCCACTGACCGAAGCAGCCCTGCGGCACGTCGTCGAGCGAGTGAAGATCGTTCAGGACCACTTAGAACGGCCGCTCGTGCTCGAAAATCCCAGCACCTACGTCACATTCGCCCAGTCGACGATGCCAGAGTGGGAATTCCTCAGCCGACTGGCGGAAGCAACCGACTGCGGCTTGCTCCTCGACGTGAACAACGTCTTTGTCTCGAGCGTCAACCACGATTTCGACCCCGAGGAATATCTCCGCAATATCCCGGTCGAACGCGTCGTACAGTTCCACCTCGCCGGCCATACGAATCTCGGCACGCACTGCATCGACACGCACGATGGCGAAGTCGTCGATCCCGTCTGGCGTCTTTATAGGCTGGCACACGAGCTGACCGGCGGCGCTTCGACGCTCCTGGAATGGGACGCCAAACTGCCCCCCTTCCCTCGCCTGCACGCCGAAGTGCTCAAGGCAAAGTGGCACGTTGAACAAGCGTGCGGGACGGTCGCTGCCGCCACCGCCGATAACTCGGCGGCTGCGCCGCTCGCCGAGCAGTCGTCCGCCGCTCCCCTGCCCCACCCGCTCACGCGCGTCGCCGCCGAAGTCGTCTGATGACCGCCAGCGAGAAGCCTGATCCGACGCTCGACCAGTTGCAGCGCTGGCTGCAGGCGGCGATCACAAATCCAGCCGGCGTTCTTCCTGGGCTCCTTTCGGACGAGGCTCAGCGGCAGATTCCGCTTTCGCCGGATCGGCTGGAAGAAGTCGTCTTGCCCAGCCGACGCATGTCGGCCGACGAGCGACTCGCCGTCTACCAGCGGGCCTACTTCGCCCGGCTGATCGAGGCGCTGCAGGAGTTTTTTCCTTGTTTATCCGCGAGCCTGGGGGAAGAAGTTTTCACCCAGTTCAGCGTCGGCTATCTGCAGCAATACCCGTCGCAGTCCTACACGCTCCACCGGCTTGCCGATCGCTTTGCCGCGTTCCTCGACGAGACGCGGCCGAAGGATTCGAGCGCCGCAGCCAGCCTGACCGGCTTCTACGTCGACCTCGCCCGCTTGGAGCTGGCGATCGACCGCGTCTTCGACGCCCCTGGACCGGAACGCGACCCGCGGCTGACGTTTGAGAAGCTCACGTCGATCTCCGCCGAACGCTGGCCGGAAACCAGGCTCAAACTCTGCCGCGGCTTCGAGCTGCTACGGTTCGATTTTCCCGTCGGCGAGTACTATTCCGCCTGGAAACAAGGTGAGTCGCCAGCTGTTCCGTCGCCGAGGCCGAGCTTCGCTGCCCTTCTTCGCCGCGACTTCGTCGTCCGACGGTTTGAGCTCACCAGCGTGCAGCACGAACTGCTCCAATCGCTTGCCGCCGCTCTGCCCGTGGGGGAAGCAATTGCTCAGGCTGCCGCACTTGAGAGCGACCACGACGCGCTGGCTGCGAACTTGCAGCACTGGTTTCGCCAATGGGCCGCCGAAGGTTTCTTCAGCGGGATTGAAGCGTAGCCTGCTCCGACGTCACAAAGCTTCGCAGGACCTCTTCCGTTCGCCGCGCCATCGCCGCCGCACTTCGCCGCTCGTTCACGGCCAAATGTCCCTCGCGACCGAGCGCCGCCAGTTTCTCGCGGTCGCTCAGCAGCTCGTGCAGCCGATCGGCCAGGTGTTGCGGATCTTCGGGCTGATGCAGCAGGCCGCCGCCCAGCTCTTCCAGCATCTCGGGAAAGCTGCCGTGGCTCGGTTGAACGACCGGCACGGCTGCGGCAAGCGCTTCCAGCACAAACAGCCCCTTCGGCTCGCGATAGACGGTCGGTACTGAGAGAACGTCGATCGAATGCAAGAACTCCAGTTTGCCTTGCCGGTCGACTTCCCCTTTCAAGTGAACCGAACGCTGCGCGCCGGCGTCTTCCAGCTTCTTCAGCGCGTCGGCGAT
>Ga0180217_1004437_pt1 | contig 11119 bp, 11 predicted proteins | sample eDN3rd37CBELigOP_FD_128521 | JGI IMG/M metagenome (GOLD analysis project Ga0180217, IMG submission 128521) | Enriched Organic Plus compost microbial communities from Emeryville, California, USA - eDNA 3rd pass 37_C BE-Lig OP (version 2) (version 2) ... | reverse complement strand
TGCTCATCCCGATCTGCCCAGGCAAAAGGTGGCAGCAGGACTGCGGCGAGTCCGAGGGCGAAAATGGTGCGTCTGGTCTTCTGACTCATGCGCGAAAATACACATCCGCACCTAACAGTTCGCTGACATGGATCAACAGCAGGGTGAAAGGCCTGTGGCACTAATGGTGTTGTCATTGATCTGGACACCCCGCCCGGATCACAATGACAGGAGATCGATATGCGTACGATCATTGTGACAATGACACTTTTGCTGACTGGTGCAGCTGTGCCCGCCTTTGCTGGTGGCCAAGACTGCCCCACCCCATTTAACGCACAGAGCAAGGTGATGCCGGTAAGCGAAGTCGCCCGCGCACTTGAGGATATGGGTTACCGCGTTCTCGAGATCGAATTCGAGGATGGCTGCTACGAAGTCAAGGCCGTCAATGACAGCGGATATCCGATCAAGGCGCTCTACGACCCGGCCACCGGTGAGCTTCTTGGTGCGGGATTGCGCCCGACGGAAAAGAACAAGCAGGCCAGGTAAACTCGCCACCTGATCAGTGCTAAGCGGCGACCGGCGACGGCCGCCGTTCTCCGTCCCAACCAGTCCAGAAGTCTGCTCCATATAGTCGAAGGAGGGCCCGCATGGGCCGTATCAAGATAGCATTCTGGGTTTCCCTTGCCCTGCTCGCCGGCCTCTGGCTGATCATTAATCCCGGGATCCTGCAGACGACAGGGGTCTTTCCCCTGCGCGACCCGATGCTGCAGCTCACCGGCGTACTTGCCATGGGATGCATGAGCATCGCCATGATCCTTTCCGCGCGTCCCCGCTGGCCTGAGCCCTGGCTGGGCGGCCTCGACAAGATGTACCGCCTGCACAAGTGGCTTGGTATCGGCGGTCTGGTGCTGTCGATCGCGCACTGGCTGTGGGTCGAGGGGCCGAAGTGGGCCGTCGGCTGGGGTCTTGTGGAGCGTCCTGTTCGTGGCCCCCGCCAGCCTGTGGAGGGCGTGGTGGAACCATTCCTGCGCTCGTTCCGCGGCATAGCCGAAGACGTTGGCGAATGGGCCTTCTACACCACCGTCGTGCTGGTGATCGTGGCGCTGGTCCGCTGGATCCCCTACCGAATCTTTGCAAAGATCCACCGGCTGATGGCGGTCCTCTACCTGACGCTGGTCTTCCACTCGATCATTCTGCTCAGGTTCGACAACTGGTTAACGCCGATTGGCGTGCTGATGGCGGTCGTGTTGGCCTTTGGCACGGCTGCAGCCGTCCTGTCCCTTTTCGGCCGGATCGGAGCTGACCGTAAGGCCAGGGCCACGATCACCAGCCTGCAGTACTATCCGGAAGTACACGTGCTCGAGGGCGAACTGGACATTTCCCAGGGCTGGGCGGGACACAAGGCAGGTCAGTTTGCGTTTGTCAGCGGCGAAAAGTCCAGGGAACCCCACCCCTTCACCATAGCCTCCAGCTGGGATCCGTCCGAGCACCGCTTGACCTTCATCACCAAGGAACTGGGTGACTTCACCAGTACCCTGCGTAACAGGCTCGCCATCAGCCAGAAGGTTACGGTTGAAGGCCCCTATGGCTGCTTCACCTTCGAAGACAAACAGTCATGCCAGATATGGATTGCCGGCGGCATCGGGGTCTCACCCTTCATCGCCCGGCTGAAGCAGATTGCCCGGGAGCGTCAGAAGAACCCTGCTCCCTACCCGGAGATTCACCTCTTCTACGCCGCCTCCAGGCTGAGCGAGGAGGCGCTTGCGAAGCTTACAGCTGATGCCGAAGCAGCCGGCGCTCACCTTCACGTCAACTATGACAAGCGGGATGGCTATCTTACCGGCGAACGGATCCGTGAGATGGTTCCCAACTGGCGCGAGGCGAGCATCTGGTTCTGTGGGCCCGTGAGCTTCGGCAAGGCCATACGTCAGAACTTTGCCGGTCAGGAATTTGACGTGGCCAAGCGCTTCCATCAGGAGCTGTTCGACATGCGGTAAGCCTGTGCGCCGATAATTCCGCCTGCAGAAGTCCCGCTCTCCAATAGCACGCCGCCTCCGTGGCCTGCAGCATGGAGGCGCGCATGTTCATCAGGTCGCCCTGCTGCGGGGTTTGTCTACTGACCCGCCACAACCCGCGAAGGAATTCCAAGCTCATAGGCTGTCGGAGCCCGTCTGGCAGATTTGTGACCCGGGCGAGGCGCCTGCGCACTCGGCAGGGGGGTAGACGCCTTCCTGGTTCCCGGCGGGTCCTGCCGCCATCCCTGCATAGCCATGCAGTTCTTGATGAATTGCTGCTCGCGGATGGCGTTGTCGATCGCATTGCCGATTGCGACGCCTGTAACATACGCAGCACTGCCGAAAGCGAAATAGCCCTGGTTTGTGGCCGGTGCCAGCATGTTGCACTTCGCCTGGGCATATTCGAGCGGAGGTCCGGGCATGTATTGCGTGTAAGTGGCATTGGTCTGGCACCCCGCCAACACAAGTACTGGCGCGACAAACACAAGCTTTACGAATCTCATCTTGCCCCCAAGCATTCCCGCCCTGGGGCCGAACATAGTCAAGGCTTGCGGGGGTGCAACGGAAAAAGTAGGCCACGGCCTGGCATTTAGAAGAATGCTTAACAAGTCTGAACCTCATTGAATAAACTTCGGTTAAACTTGTATTCTCCTGCCGCTGCGAATGTGTCCCGCGGAACTATTCTGCCCGTTGGTTACTGATGTCCAGTGGACGAGGTCCCGTGCACCATCGTCGGTCCGCTTGCGGGCGCGACCATCATCGTGACGCTGCAGCACTATCTCCCCCGGATTCGGCGCATGGGCGCCATCTGCTATGCCTTCTGGTCTTCCGCGAGGGAGATGGGCAATGAGGCCGTAGGGCCGCGTGCAAAGCGCCTTGCACAAGGGCGGCATCAATCTACTATGTGGCTCACCGCGAACCCCTGAGGGCACACAATGAAGACGCTCGACGCGCAGGCAACGGAGCAAAGCCTCGACTTTCCCCGGCTGATTGAAGCGCTGCGAGAAGCGTTCCGGGGGAAGGTCGAGGTTCCCCTGCGCCATACGCATGCGGTTGGCGGCGGCACATCGCTGATCATGCCCGCATGGGATGAGAGCTTCTACGGCGTCAAGATCATCAATGTCTTCCCCGGAAATTCCGCCCGGGGCCTGCCCGGCCTTCACGGCACCTACGTGCTGTTCGACGCGAGGACCGGCGTGCCTCTCCTCAACATCGATGGCGATGTTCTCACCGCCCACCGGACGGCCGCCGCCTCAGCACTCGGGGCGTCCTATCTTGCACGCGAGGACGCGAGCGATCTTCTGATCGTGGGGTCGGGACGCGTCGCCAGCCTCATTGCACCAGCGATGTCCGCCGTCCGAAACATCAGGCGGGTCCGCGTCTGGAGCCGCACCCACGACAATGCGGCAGCTCTGGCGAAAACGTTGCGGGGGCAGGGTTTCGATGCCAGTGCCATCAGGTCGCTCGATGACGGCTATGATGCGGACATCATCTCGTGTGCCACGCTTTCGACCGACGCGCTGATCCAAGGCGCGAAGTTGGAGCCCGGGACGCACCTCGACCTGATCGGCAGTTTCAAGCCGGACATGCGGGAGGCGGACGGAGACTGCCTTGCGCGTGCGGCCGTCTTCGTCGATACCGACGAAGCACCGGCCAAGTCCGGCGATATCCTGTCTGCCGTTGCCGAGGGCAATTTCAGTCTCGACCGGATCGCTGCCTCCCTGACGGATCTTGCGAGTGGCAGGCACCTTGGACGAAAGAGCCACGATGAGATCACCCTGTTCAAGGCTGTCGGCAACGCAAGAGAAGACCTGGCGGGCGCGGAGCTCGTCTATGGCAAGCACACCGACCCAGCGGCAGGCTGACCGGAATTATTGAGCGTCGGGGATAGCGCGCGCGAATTCCGGCAGCGTCCGCGCCGTCGACGCGAGGGCACGAACGCGCACCCTGCTACCACAGCATCATCCCTTGCGGATTGTTCGCCGGAAAATTATCGGCCTTCTGCTCATCCATTCGTATTCCAGCCCTTTGCGCGCGCCACCTGGACCCGGATCGACGTTGATGAACGAAATTGTTTTGGAGCCGGACGCTTATTTTCGCGGGCCAATTCTCACTGTCACCGGAGCCAGACCATCGATCCTGACGGTGCAGACATCACCCGGGACCAGTGGACCGACACCTGCTGGTGTCCCGGTGAAGACCAGATCGCCCGGCATGATGGTCACGGAGGCCGAGAGTTCCGCGATGATCTCGGGGATTTTCCAGATCAACGTGTCAATGGTCGCATCCTGCCGGGATTCATCGTTGACGGTCAGCTGGATGCGCGCCTCTCCCGGGAACTCCTTTCCCGGCATGGGCGTGATCGTTCCCACCACGGCAGAGGCATCGAATCCCTTGCTCCAGTCCCAGGGACGTCCGCGATCGCGGAGCGCAAACTGGAGATCGCGGCGCGTCAGATCGTTACCCGATGCATAGCCGTAAACATAGTCGAGGCCTTCCGAAGCCGGGATGTCGGCACCGCTCTTGCCAATGGCAATCACCAGCTCCGCTTCGTGATGAAGGTTCTCGGTCAGCGGTGGATAAGGGATCGTGCTTCCATCGGCCACCAGTGCATCGACCGGTTTGGTGAAGAAGAACGGAGGTTCCCGCTCCGGCTGGAACCCCATCTCCTTGATATGGTCAGCATAGTTGCGGCCGACGCAGAATATGCGCCGTACCGGGAATTGCCGCTCCTCGCCCTGTACCGGAATGCTGAAGGTTGGCATCGGATCAAACAGATAGTTCATCAAACAGCCCCTGAATTCTATTTCGTTACCGCACCAGGACATCCATCCGGCCGAAGCCGGAGATGTGCGCATGGAATCTGTCGTCCGGATCGACGGGAGCCACTCCTTCCAGCGTACCGGTGAAAAGCAGGTCGCACGGCATCAGCGAATAATACGACGATGCCCGCTCAATGAGCATCGCAATATCACGCAACAGGTAGGACGTGGAAGCCTTCGGGCGGGTTTTCGCCGTTGACAGTGAACACCATCTCAAGGTTCGACGGATCGGGGATCTCGTCGGCAGCCCCGCCTTCTCGATCAGCAGGATGGAAAGGCCGCCATGGCCGCGCACCTCCTGTCGTCCCGCTCGAAGTACCGCCACATTGGATGCGCTGCAGAAGCAGCACCTCGGACTCCACCATCGACTGGGACGAACAGGCTGCAATCCACAGGGTTTTCGCTCTTGCCTGGCTGAGACGATTGAATTGCCCACAGCCGTCCGCTACCAAGAGCAGCATTGAATTGGCTTCCTGTCGGTTGCGACGGAGATCCAGAGCCTACTCCCTTTGGATGACCCCTACTCCTTTAGGATCTGTTGAAGCCCCCACGCTTCCGGGCGAAAATCGTTTTACCATAACTTGTGGTGGGGGCCTGTTATGCGTCAAATCTCCATTGCGCTTGTTGACGATCATCCAGTCCTGCTTGGCGGACTGGCTCATATTTTTTCAGAAATTCCACGGTTTGAGGTGGTAGGCACTGGACGTTGTGCTGCGGATCTCGACAAGATCTCGGAACAGCGTCCTGACATCATCCTGGTCGATCTGAACATGCCCGGCGACGCCTTCTCGGCGATCCGGCGCAGTCATGAAATCTCGCCGCCGACGCGCATCGTCGTCTTTACGGCTTCGGCGGGCATAGATCACGCCGTCAAGGCGCTCGAGGCCGGGGCGACGGGGTATGTGCTCAAGGGCAGCACGGATGACGAGCTGATCCAGGCAATCGATACAGTGCTCGCGGGCGAGACTTTCATCACGCCGAGCTTCGCCAGCAAGGTGATTTCGGCGCTGCGCAGCACACCCGTTCGCAAGCCGGCCGACCAGTCGGTAAGGCTTACCGTCCGAGAAGACCAGATCGTCCGCCTGCTGCTGATGGGCCGTACGAACAAGGAAATCGCGGAACGGCTGAAGATCAGCGAAAAGACGGTCAAACACTACATGACCCTGCTGATGCAGAAGCTGCATGCACGCAACCGCGTGGAAGTGGTTCTGGCAGCGCAGGAGCTTGGAACATTCGACGCCCGTCCTCAGGATCAGCGGGGACCGCTGCTCAACTGACCGGATCAGGAGACACCCGCAACCAGTGAATTCCTGGCGACCGATGGCGCCGCAATCGGGAGTTCGACGGACACTGTCGTGCCGTGGTTGTCGGTGTGGATATGCAGCCCGCCGCCAAAGGTTGCCACGCGGTTGCGGATGCTGTGCATGCCAATCTTGGTGCGCTCCCTGCCCTGCTCCTCCTGCTCGACAGTTCCACGTCCGCTGTCAGCAATGGTGAGCAGGATGCGCCCTCCCTCCTCGCGCGCCGCGACGCGCTGACCCTCTCCACCCGCATGCTTGAACGAGTTGTTCAGGGACTCCTGAATGATGCGGTAGATGCAGATCTTGAGCGCATCTGACACATCTGCAGGCAGCTCACCCAGATCGACCTCCACCGTGGTTCCAGTGAGATTTTCGTGGCGCTCTGCGGCATGGCGGATCGCATCCTCAAGGCCGATCTCCCTGATCTCGGGCAGGACAAGGCCGGCGGACAATTCACGCAGTTCGTGTATCACGGAGGTCATCAATTCCTTTATGGAGGCGGCGTTCGCCACTTCCTCAGGGCTCATGGCTCCCCCACGCAGACGGCCGAGGCGCAGCATCATGAGACTGAGCAGCTGGATCGGTCCGTCATGGATGTCGAGGCCAATACGGCTGATCAGTTCCTCGTTTGCTGCGTTCGCATCAAGGCGTGCCTTGTCGGCTGCAACGCGCAGGTCCTGGTTCATTTTCGCAAGCGCAATCGACTCGTGGAACCGGGCCTGCAATGCAGAACGCTGGGTCTCGATCAGGCGGCTGCCTCGGCGCACGATCAGATACAGGAAACTCAACATCACGGCCGTGGTGAAACAGACAAAAATCCATGTCCGAAAGGCGCTTTCCTCCAGCTGCTGATCCAGAACTGTGGCGTTCTCGTAGACCTCGCCAACTGCAAAGATGTTCCCAGCGGCATCGCGCAGAGGTGCATAAACTTCGATGAGGGACAGCCCCAGTGACTGTTCGTGCGCGCTTTCCTCGCTCTTCATGTCCTCGAACTCGGCCACCACCTCGCCAGCCGCAGCTTTCGCCACATCGGTCGATGCGAACTGTTTGCCGATGAGCGACTTCGGCTGGTTGACGTAGAGCACCGTTCCGTCCGGACGCCAGAGCTTGAGGGTTACAAAGCTCCGCAGGATCGGTTCGCCCTCTGCGAAGATCGCGTCCAGTTTCTCATGAACGTGAGGCGGCAGTTCATCATAGGTTTCGAGATCGCGGATCACCGGCTCGACGAAGGCCTGCAGGAAGCCGACGGCGGCCGCACCGGATGTCGCCAGCACGCTGCGGGTGATCTGGTAGTTTACCCAAGTGCCAAGGACCGCCATCGACACGCACAGGACCACGGCCGCAGCTGCCATGAACTGTGCGGAGAGGCTTAGGCCAAAGACGCTCCGATCTCTTCCCGTATGTGGCATGAATGATTGTCTGCCCCACCCAACGGGAAGAGATTACTACAGGTCATCTGCTTCGTTAAATGCTCAATTCAGCCTGAAACAGATTATCTTTCGCGCATGGCCTTGCTGAGCTGGTCAGTGATCGGCTTGACGAAATAGCTGAGCGCGGTGCGCTCGCTGGTCGTGACAAACACCTCCACCGGCATGCCGGGGATGAGTTTGCTGGCGCCCAGCTTCTCGATCTCGCCAGCGCTTAGCTCAACCTCTCCCTTGTAGAAGTAGTGGCCACTCGCCGGATCGCGGGAGGTGGCCGGTGACACATGCGAGACACGAGCGGCGAGTTCCGGCGTCGTGCGCTGGTTCAGGGCCGGCAGCCGGATGCGGGCCGAACTGCCCACCGCCACCTGGTCGATGGAGGTTGGGGGCAGCATGACCTCGACCTTCAGCCTTGCATCGACCGGCACGATGGTGGCCAGCACTTCCGCCGGCGTGATGACGCCGCCGATCGTGTGGATGTTGAGCTCGTGGATGGTGCCGTCGATCGGAGACCGGATGTCGGTGCGCGACAGACGGTCCGAGATGGCCATGTGCCGGTCCTGGAGCTCCGACAGCTTTGTGTTGACGGTCGTCAGTTCACGCTGTGCTTCGGTCCGCGCTGTTTCATCAACTGCGAGGATCTGCAGCCGGATCTCGTTCATCTTGGTGCGCGCACGGGCGATCGAAGCTTCGATCTCGCCCCGTTCTCCCTCAAGCCGCGTTACCTCGCGTTTGACCGAGTAGAGCGGTGTGTTTTCCAGCAGCTTCTTGGAGACAAGATGTTCGAGCTTGGCGCGCTGTTCGTCGACCAGCTTGATCTCGTCCTGCTTGGCGGTGAGTTGCGCTTCCAGTCCCTTGATCTCTTCGGTCACCTGAACGAGCACCAGTTCGAGCTGCTGTTTGCGGCTTTCACGGTTGGTCAGATTGCCTTCGAACAGCCGCTTTTCACCGGTCACAAGAGACTGCACATCGTCCTTCACGAGCGTAAGGGCTGACGGAAACTCTATCCTGTCGAGCAGGTCACGTTCCGCCAGAAGGCGGGCGCGGCGGACGGTGAGTTCCAGCATCTGCGCCTCGATGATCGAAAGCTCTGCCCGGGTCTGCGTGTCGTCCAGACGCATCAGGATCTGTCCTGCCTCGACGTGGTCACCCTCGCGGATCAGGATCGCGCTGATGATACCGCCGTCATGATGCTGGATCGCCTTGATCTGCTGGTCGACGGCCACCTGGCCCTGCGCGATCACCGCTCCCGCCAGCTGCGCGGTGGCCGCCCAGCCGCCAGCGCCGCCCACAAGCAGTATGCCGAACACGGTACCTGCAATTACCCGTGATCCGATACGGAACGTCTCGTTTCCCTTTTTCTTCATGGCTCAACCCCTTCCTCAAGCCTGTTCGATGATGACGAGAGCACGCGTGCCTTCGAACATCACGACGGTTTCCCAAACCCCGTCGTTGTTGAAATCCGCCTCAATGACCGTCTTGTTCATCTGGTCGATGTTGTCGTGGCGGTAGCGAATAGGAATGTCGTCGTCGTCGAAGTCGTCGCCGTAGATCGCTTCAAAGTGGTCTTCGAACTCGTCGAGAACTTTTTCAAAGATGTCGTATCTTGACATGCGAACCCGGTCGCCGACGTTGAAGTCGAGGATGGTGTAGGTCGATGTCGTGGCCGGTGCCGTCGCTTCGACCGCTGCAGGTTGCGGGTTTGGGACGAACTCGAAGACGTCGTCGCCGCCACCGCCGGCCAGCGTGAATTCACCTTCACCGGCCACGAAATGATCGTCACCCGTCCCGCCGACAACGGTCTCAAATCCGGTGAAAGTGTCGGTGCCGATGTCTCCACCGGAAGCAACACCTTCCACCAGGTCGATCATGATCCCCTGGCTTGAGTCTCCGTAGTCCAGGGTGTCAAAACCTTCACCACCGTCGTAGTAGTCGTCGGCGGCGTCGGCAGATGCGATCACCAGGTCGTCACCTGCACCGCCCAGAACGATGTCACTGCCAGCGCCGCCTCTCAACGTATCATTGCCGGTCCCGCCATCGAGCTGGTCGTCGCCGGTGCCTCCATCCAGGAAGTCTGCGCCCTCACCACCGAAGAGGCGGTCATCCCCATCGCCGCCCATGAGAACATCGTCACCTTCATCACCTGAGAGGTAGTCATTGCCTGCCTCACCATAGATGTGGTCGTCTCCACGCCCCCCAAGGATCATGTCATTGCCGTTGCCCCCGTAAACGATGTCATCGCCATCCCCGGCAACGATGTGGTCATCCCCGTCGCCGCCCCAGATGATGTCGTTACCGCCCTGGGCATCGATGTTGTCGTCGCCTGCGAGTCCGTGGAAGTTTTCGGTCCAGTCCGTCCCGATGAGATTGTCACGGGCTTCGGTGCCTTCGATCTTTGGGTGCTGGACGTGGATGTAGGCGACCTGGTCGACGGCCTCCGTGCCATCGGTAACCTGGTATTTGACCACCACGATGCCCTGGAAGTTGGCTTGACTCTGGAACGCCAAATGCTTTCCGTCCCAATCGAGCGTCCCGTGAGATGCGCTCACATTCTGGATCGTGAGCGCATCGCCATCGGGATCGGAAGCATTGCCGAGAAGGTCGGAAAGTCCGATCAGAAAGGGCGCGTAACCGCTCAGATCCCACAGCGTCACTGGTCCCCCGCTGCGGGGTGAGCGGTTAACGCGGTCCTCCTCCTCGTCCTGGCCTGCTTCCTCCTGTTCATCATCGTCCTGACCCAGGTCCTCAGGAGTCGACGGTCCCTCGGGGGCCCCACCCTCGGCCGGATTGGGATTGGGGGGCAGTCCGGGTCCCGAAGAACCGGGGCCACCCGAGGTAACTGGGAAGTGGTCATTGTCGTTTGCCACCAGCGCTGAAACGATCAGCGGCTTCGTCTGGCTGAGGCTCACGGAATCGATCTCGTATGCCACTGGCCCGAGCGCGGACTCGTAGAAAATCGCCGGGGAGAATTCGTCCGTCAGCATCGGGACCTGTTCGACTACCTGGCCGATACTTCCCTTCGGCTGCTGGACCGGCAGTTCGATGATCTCCGCCCCCATCTGCCCGGCAATCGGATCGGCGTCGCCCTGGGATTCCTCCCCACTCTTCTCCCGGCCTGCGTGCATCTCGGGTTCGGAACCGGTCAGGAACGATTTCAGGTAGAGCACGAAGCTCATCAGAATCATGCCGACCGCGAACGGCGTCTGCGTCTTCCGGTTCGTGTCGGACAGCGTGAACTTCTGTGCCGACTCCTGTTCGGACGGTGTCTGCCTGGTGCCTTTGACATTGATAATCATCGCCCTACGCGCCCTTAGCCAGCGGCGCGCTCCCTGACCTTGGTCCCTGCCGTAGCGGCTGCGGGAGGAGTTGCGTGAAGGACTGCGGAAAGGATCTCTTCCTTGGGTCCGAAAGCGGTCATCCTGCCGTTCTGCACCACGCCCACGAAATCGACGGCGGCCAGTGCACTCGGTCGGTGCGCGATGACGACCACAATGCCGCCCCGGCGCTTGACGCTTTCGATGGCGGCGGTGAGCGCCGCCTCACCTTCAGAGTCGAGGTTCGAGTTCGGTTCATCAAGC
>Ga0180217_1004436_pt1 | contig 11119 bp, 12 predicted proteins | sample eDN3rd37CBELigOP_FD_128521 | JGI IMG/M metagenome (GOLD analysis project Ga0180217, IMG submission 128521) | Enriched Organic Plus compost microbial communities from Emeryville, California, USA - eDNA 3rd pass 37_C BE-Lig OP (version 2) (version 2) ... | reverse complement strand
TGAAAAAAAGTTAAGTTATCCCTTAAAAAGTACTTAGAAGATTAAAACAACACCAAACGACTCTGTGTGGAGGTTCTACACAGAGTCGTTTTTTTCTTATAATAAATAAAATCCAATTCCCATAATGGCGTATGCAGCTAAGAGAGTGCCACCTTCGAACCAGTTCGTTTCACCATCATTTGTTAGTGCAATAGTTAAGAATACCGCTGTTATCATAGAAATAAGTTCTGGCATCGAGAAAACAAGTGACATTTGTGTGTCAAGGAATAATGAAATCAATACCAGTAACGGCGCAACAAACATCGCTACCTGTAACGTTGAACCAATTGCTATCTCAATGGCAACATTCATTTTATTTTTATAAGCCATCATAACGGCTGATGCATGCTCAGCAGCATTTCCGACAATTGCCACAATAATAATCCCGATAAAAATTTCACTCCAACCGAACGCTTCCGCCACGATATCAAAGGTATGAACGAGGTTTTCAGACACATACCCTACCGCAATCGTTGACAGCGCCAAGATAATTAATGCCTTCCATTTCCCCCACTCAGGTTCTTCATGCTCTTCATTTTCTTTTTCTACCTGTTCGGAATCTTCCTGATAAATGCCTCGATGTGAAACAAGCTTAAAGAAAAGACCAGCTAAGTATAACATGATTAAAATGATTGAAATTCCAACGCTTAGTGTAAATGTATCACTATCATTCATGTCCATTGAAAAAACTTCTGGAATAACAAAAGCAAGTATGACAGAAAAAATTAATAGACCTGAATTGTGTCGCGCATCATGTACACTAAATTTCTGCCTTTTAAACTTAATACCTCCCACTAAAAAAGAAAGACCCCCTACTAGTAATAGGTTACCAAGCACTGAACCAGTTAGTGATGCAAGCACAACTGTGACAAGCCCCGCTTTTAAAGCAAAGATAGAAATAATAAGTTCAACGGCATTTCCAAAAGTTGCGTTTAACAAACCACCAATTCTTGGACCAGCAATAATGGCAAGGCTTTCCGTCGCTCTTCCCATAAATCCAGCCAAAGCGATAATGGTTAAACAGTACACAATAAACATGATAACAGCTGGCCAATGCAGCAGGCCTCCAATGATAGATAAAGGTACACCGATAATCACCATAATCAAGAAGATTCGATTCATAGGAACACTACCCTTCTTTTAACTTAGCGAAACGAAAATGTAAAAAACTACGCCCATAATTAGCGTAGTTTTTATCTTTAAAAATTATGTTCTATTTAAGTATTTTTATGCATCCACAATCTCAAATGTTTCAATAATGTCGATGCTTCCCTCTACGGATTGGGCGATCGGACAATTTCGATGAGCAACTTCAATCGAACGCTGGATTTTTTGTTCGGCTAAATCTTTTCCTTTTATCACATAGTGAATGTAAACTTTCTCGACCCGGTTCGCATGAGCCTCATTGCGCTCCACTTCAGTTTTAATGGTGATATCCTCTACCTGCATTCTCTTTTTTTCAAGGACCTTGCGAAGTGTTCCCCCACTGCAAACTGCGATAGACGAAACGAGAAGCTGATATGGTCGAAACCCATATGCCTCGTCTCCTGCAACTTGTAACTTACCAAATTCAACATCTGTATAAAAGCCGACTTCTTGCATCTTAAAAATCATGGAAAGTTCCCCCTGTCTTTGTCTGATATCTTTAGTTTACTCAAATTCTCCTAAGAATGAAAAGAAAAGAGAATCATTCTTTTCCATTTCCAACCCCTGATTAATTTTGTATCATTAGATTGTGAAATGAAACTGGGGGAAATACAACATGAAATTAAGGTTTTGGATATTAGTTAGTATTGTTGCAGTTTCTGGGTTTAGCCAGGGTATGCTGCTTCCTTTAATTGCGGTTATTTTTGAAAATAACGGAATGTCATCTACTTTAAATGGATTAAATGCAACTGCACTATATATTGGTATATTACTTGTTTCGCCATTTATGGAGTATCCGTTAAGGAAATATGGCTACAAACCAGTCATTCTATTTGGAGGATTGCTCGTTGTCGTGGCACTTGCCATGTTCCCATTATGGAAATCATTCTGGTTCTGGTTTGTACTAAGACTCTTGATCGGAATTGGGGATCACTCCTTGCATTTTGGAACACAAACATGGATTACATCATTTTCTCCTGAAAATAAGCGTGGAAGAAACATTTCCTTATACGGATTATTCTTTGGGCTTGGCTTTGCAACTGGTCCGTTAATGACACCTTTGGTTAATATTAATGAAACCCTGCCATTTATTCTATCTTCTGTCCTTTGTTTAATTGGTTGGTTCTTTTTATTTCTACTAAATAATGAGTTTCCGGAACAGGATTTAGGGGTGAATTCATTTAGAGAGACATTCAATCGTTTTTCTAAAGCCTGGAAATATGCATGGGTTGCCTTTCTACCGCCAATGGCTTATGGCTTTCTTGAGTCCTCTCTTAACGGAAGCTTCCCGGTTTATGGATTACGGATTGATTTAAATGTGGGATTTGTTTCAATTCTACTAACTTCATTTGCGCTCGGTAGCATCATTACCCAGCTTCCATTGGGAATTCTAAGTGATAAGTTTGGTCGAAGAAATATTTTAATGATTGTACTGTTTTTAGGATTTTTAAGTTTTACCATTGCAAGCTTCCTTGAGCATTCTCATGTCGGACTTTGGCTCTGCATTACGTTTGCAGGAATGGCAGTTGGATCAACGTTCTCACTTGGAATCTCTTATATGACAGACTTAATGCCAAAGAATTTGTTGCCGACCGGAAACCTTCTATGTGGCGTTTTCTTTAGCATCGGAAGCCTTGTTGGACCGTTTGTTGGTGGACTGTTTATCCAATTCTTTGAAAGTATCAGCTTTTTCAATGTCATAGGTACGATTCTGTTTTTAATATTTATTATTCTCTCTGTCTTTGGTACGAGGACGGCAACCAAAACTGTTGAAAATTGACTTCCTTTTTAGGGAGTCTTTTTTATTATCTAGCTCAAGGCGCCATCGGATCGAGGTCATAGGCCAATCGTTAGGCACCTGAGCTATTATTGTTTTTCTATGATTTTCTGCCTATTTTTCAGAATCTTATTGACGCTTTTTGAGAATCTGTTATATAATACATTATAAATTAATATACTGTTCTAACACAGGTGTATTGAACGAAAATTAATTTAAGGGGATGATTGTAATGAGTAGGCAAGAGCGCAAAAACATGATGGAGTTTATTGAGAAAGTTAGGGGAATTACTAAAACGGAGCTTATGTATATGACCGATGCAGATATTGAGCATATCTATAACACCACCTATTTTCACTATGAGGAAATCGCAGAATAAAAAGATGAACAACTCGTCATTCGTTGGCGAGTTGTTTTTTTATGAACTTGTAAGCTTATTTAAAATTATTATAAAAAACACTTTTAAAAATTGGGTAGTGTGTTATAATTAATAATAATTATAAAGTAAAAATCAATTAAATTAGTAACTGCTATCGAAAAGATTGCAGTTTTCTTGTTTAAATGGCCAATTGATTGTGATTCCCTTTCTCAATTAGCATTGTCAAGTTGATTTTTATTCTCAATTAGATATGTATAATTGATTGTTTTTCTCAATTAGAAAATGGAGGCGAACGAAATGAGTACAGAAGTAAAGACTGCGCCAAGACGACAGCATGTATATAAAACAGATAATGAATCTTTTCCGCTCCTTGAAAAAGTAAAGCAGCACGGTGAATTAATAGCAGCGCTAACGAGTGGTGGTTTAATTGCGATTGCCTGGACATTAGGGCATTTCGAACACAACACCACCTCCATTGTTATGTATCTTCTCGCGTTTGTAATTGGTGGTTATGCAAAAGCAAAGGAAGGGATTTCTGATACGATTGCGGAAAAAGAATTAAATGTAGAAATGTTAATGATTTTTGCAGCCATTGGCTCTGCGATCATTGGATACTGGAATGAGGGTGCAATTTTAATCTTTATTTTCGCATTAAGTGGTGCTCTTGAAACCTATACAATGAATAAAAGTCATAAGGAAATCTCTTCACTTATGGGCCTTCAGCCTGAAGAAGCGACACTTGTTGTAAATGGCATTGAGAGAATCGTCCATGTTTCTTCTCTACAAATTGGCGATGCGATTTTAGTCAAACCAGGTGAGCGCATTCCAGCTGACGGTAAGCTTTTAAAAGGCGACACAAACGTGGACCAGGCGGCCATTACAGGTGAGTCAATTCCTGTACGCAAATCCCTTGGTGACGATGTATTTGCGGGGACAGTTAATCTTCGTGGGTCCATCACTGTTGAAGTGACAAAGCCGAATGAAGATTCATTGTTCCAAAAAATTATTAAGCTGGTCCAATCCGCTCAAAGTGAAAAGTCCCCTTCCCAGCAATTTATTGAAAAATTTGAAGGTACGTACGTCAAATTTGTTTTAATTGCGGTAGGTTTAATGATGTTTCTTCCACACTTTGTATTAGGTTGGACATGGACCGAGACCTTCTACCGAGCAATGATTTTATTAGTAGTTGCATCCCCATGTGCTCTGGTCGCCTCCATTATGCCAGCAACATTATCGGCGATTTCAAATGGAGCAAGGCGCGGGATCCTGTTTAAAGGTGGGGTTCACCTTGAGCAGTTAGGTAATTTAAAAGCTATTGCATTTGATAAAACAGGGACACTGACAAAAGGAAAACCTGTCGTAACCGATGTGATTGTATCTGATTCAATTGATCATAACGAATTTTTACAAATTGTATCTTCAATTGAAAATCAATCTACACATCCATTAGCACAATCGATTGTGAATCATGCTAAGACAAATGGTCAGAAGCTTATCTCGATAGATGGCATTGAGGATATGCCTGGATATGGAGTTAAAGCAATTGTCGGTGAGACTCCTTGGTTAATTGGGAAAGCTGATCTTGTTGGAAAAGAAGCTGTAGCTACTTTTAAAAATGGTATCGCGAAACAACTGGCTTCTGAAGGTAAAACGATTGTTTATGTAAAATCAGGTGAAGATATTGCTGGTATTCTCGCACTTAAAGACGTTGTCCGCGATGATACAGTTTCAGCTATTTCTGACATAAAAGACCTTGGGATTTATACCGTTATGCTTACTGGAGACGGCGAAAAAACAGCTGAAGCCATTGCGGCTGAAAGTCATGTTGACCAACATATTGCAGAATGTTTGCCAGAAACAAAGGTGAACCACATTAAAGGCCTTATTTCTAATTATGAGACTGTTGCGATGGTTGGAGATGGAATCAATGATGCACCTGCTTTGGCAACTGCGAATGTTGGAATTGCAATGGGTCAAGGAACGGATGTTGCGCTTGAAACTGCTGATGTCGTGCTGATGAAAAATGATCTTCCGCGAATTGCTGAAGCCGTAAAGCTTTCAAAACGCATGAACCGTATTATCAAACAAAATATTATTTTTTCTATCAGTGTGATTATGCTGTTAATCCTGTCAAACTTCTTTCAAATCATTGACCTCCCATTTGGCGTCATTGGCCATGAAGGAAGCACCATTCTCGTTATTTTAAACGGACTACGCTTATTGAAGTCATAAAATAAGGACTTGACCCCATCGGTCAAGTCCTCTTTTTAGTGATAGCCGTTACTGCCGTTTGCAGAACTGCTAGTTTTTTGTTTTGGGCTATTTTTCTTCCCCTTTTGCTTTGTTCCACCGTCTTTTTTAGACATAATAAAGGCCTCCCTTGTACTGTACTTACACCCTCTATTATCTCTCGCTACCTCACATTCCATGAAGGTAACTTACGGTAAAATTAACGGCCATCCCTAATTCGATGGCAATTCAAAATGGCATTGATTTCTCCTCCGATGATGATGATCATTGCTGATAGATAGAACCAAATCATCAGTACAATGATGGCACCTAGACTGCCATAGGTCGTGGAATAATGGCCAAAGCTGTTCACATAATAGGAAAACGCCAGGGAAACGAACATCCAACCGAAAGTCGCAAAAAAGGATCCTGATATGATTTCTTTAATTTTTAATGGACGGTTCGGTGCCACCCAGTACAAAAACGTAAATACAAAAAACAGGATAGCTGCACTGACAATCCAACGAATTCCATTCCACACATCTAGGAATTCATCAGACAAGCCAAAAGACGAAAACATAAAAATCCCAATTTGTTTTCCGAAGACGGGTAATAATAAAGCGACTATAATAACAAATATCATCCCAAATGTGAGAAGTATTGAAATCCCACGAGTGATAAAGAAGTTCCGGGTTTCTTTTACATCATATGCTTTATTGAACGACCTAACGACCGCGTTGATTCCATTGGATGACGACCACAATGTACCAATGATTCCTATTGATAATAGCCCGCCTTTATTTGAATTGACTATAAAATTCAAGTTTTCTTCAATCATATCAACTGTGCCTTCAGGTGCATACTGTCTCACAAACGCCAACACATCTATTTGGGATATCGGCAGGTATCCAATAAGTGTCACGAGAAAGATTAAAAATGGGAATAAAGAAAGCAAGAAAAAATAGGCTAATTCTGCAGACATACTCCCTACTTCATCTTCCTTATATCGCAAAATTAATTCCTTAATAAACCGCAAATCTAAGGTTCGAACTTCGGTCATTTCTTCACCTCTCTATATTATCGTCCCTCATACCTTCCGTTTTATTAGCAATTACATCCTTTGTTTCTTTTACAACTTCGACAATTTCTGGTGTTGTTTCAACGATTTCATTTACTTTTGAGGTTACGATACGAACATCCTCTGCAACCTGCTCCACTGTTGTACGAACGGAATTGAACTGTTCCTTAACAAGATCTGTATATCGTTGTGGATTTTTCATCACTTCAACTGCCTTTTTACTCACTCTTTTACTAGTATGTAAAAATTGCTCTCTTGTTTCCTTATCAAGTAAAGAAATTGCTGCACCAATGGCAGCACCTATGACCATGCCTTCCACCATTTTATTACGTTTCGCCATTCGTATTACTCCTTTCCAACTAGGTTTTCCTTTTTGATGACCTCTAACAATCGTTTACAACCGTTGGTCACAAGCTCGTACACCTCATCAAAATTCCCAGTGTAGTACGGGTCAGGTACATCTGCAACCTTACTATCATCAACAAAATCAAGAAGCCGTTGAATCCGACCTGTTTTTTCGCCAGTTATCATTTTTTGAAGGTTTCCTAAGTTATCTGAGTCCATTGCAATAATATAATCAAATTGACCGAGATCCTCCGGCATCACTTGACGTGCCTTAATCCCTTCAAATGAGATATTATATTTTGTTAAAATGGTTTGAGTGCCTTTATGTGGCGGATGTCCAATATGCCAGTCCCCAGTTCCCGCTGAATCTACTTGGATTCGATCCGCGAGCCCTTCTTTTTGTACTAAATCACGAAAAATAGCCTCTGCCATAGGTGATCTACAGATATTCCCTAAGCATACGAATAATACCTTTATCATTTTTGTCCATTCTCCTTCATGTCATATTTTTCCGTACCTCGCCATATTAAATAATAGCAGAAACGTGTTACAATAAGAATACACTGAAAATTGAAAGGATGAAAACATGGATCTCTCACAAAAGTCGGTCGAAAACGTAGAGTTTATGATAGAAAAAATCAAAGAAAAACTTAAAGTTCTTAACCTTGGTGCCATTAAGCCTTCCCATTTTGATGAAGAAATGTACGAAGAATTAAAAGACATTTACGACCTTACCATGAAAAAGAACTCATTTAGCCCTAACGAAATGCAGGCACTTGTTGAAGAACTCGGAAGTTTGCGCAAAAACAAATAATACATAGAACCATATATGACTATCTGGACATTTTTGTTTGGATAGTTTTTTTGAGGGAAAATGAGGGATAAAATGTTAATAAAATCATTGAAATACCGTGATATTGAAACGGAAAGGTTATACCTAAAAGTGCTCACATTGGAGCATACCGAAGAGGTTTTTCAGCTATTTTCCGATGAGGACATTACACGTTATATGGATATCGAACCATGCAAAAGTCTTACTGAAGCGGAAGAAATTATTACTTATCATTTAGAAGATACCGGTTGCCGTTGGGGAATATTCACAAAAGAAAAAGAGGAGTTTATTGGTACCTGTGGTTTCCACTATATTAGAAATCATAATGAATTTATTGGTGAGGTTGGATTTGATCTATCCAAAGGGCATTGGGGAAATGGGTTCATGTCTGAAGCTATGAAATCATTATTGGAATATGGATTTAATGCAATGTCCCTTGAAACCATAGACGCAACCGTAGACCCACGTAATGAAAAATCAATTGCCCTAATAAATCGCCTAGGTTTTAAAAGAGACGCCGTCCTAAGAGAAAACCTAATTTATTTTTACCTTACAAAAGGAGATTGGACCCAAAACCAAAATAACCCTTATTAAAATCCGCTTATGGCGGTTTTTTTATTGTGGCGCTACATAATTTATAAGATTATGTCAATAACTTTTCCCCCTTGCATATATCTATAAAAAGGGCATTGTAACTTTGGGACAATGGACCTGTCCCTGTGTCCCATCTAAAGGGGGGAATACATTTGCTAGGACTTTGGCTAACGCTCATTGGCATGTCTGTGTTGTATTTTATCTCCGCTGGATTCTGGTTTTACTTTGTCGCCACTTCGATGGATAACGATGATTCAAAAAGAATCGACCCTCTACCGAATGAAAAAGAATAACGTTTATGAAAATGAGCCACACCCTAAGGTATGGCTCATTGTTTATTTTGTCAAATGGTAGACAACGGATTCGTATGGACGTAATTTGATTCCTTTTGAAATATCTATTTGCGAATTCTCATAGTTGGAAACGAGTAAGTCACTTGTATACTCACTTACATTTAATCCTGCAGGAATTTCAAATGTTGTTTCTCTTCCATAGAAATTGTTTACAACTAGAAGCTTCTCATTCTCACCATTACGAACATACGCAAAGATTTCAGGATGGTCCTCATGCAATAATTCATAATCTCCATACGTAATAATGTCATAATCCTTACGGAGCCTTATCAATTTTTGATAATGATAGAAGACTGAGTTTTTATCCTCTAACGCATTTTGCGCATTGATTGTTTTGTAATTTGAAGCAACATTAATCCATGGCGTTCCGCTTGTGAATCCAGCATGTTCACTTGCATCCCACTGCACAGGTGTCCGAGAATTATCACGAGATTTATGTTTAAGAATCTCGATAATTTCGTCGTTGCTCATTCCTTGTTCTTTTTTAATATTGTAGATATTGATGGACTCAACATCACGATACTCAGAGATGTCATTGAACTTCGGATTGGTCATTCCAAACTCTTCACCTTGGTAAATATAAGGCGTACCTTGCATCATATGAATGGTAGTTGCAAGCATTTTTGCGGATTCCGTTAAATACTCACCATCGTTCCCATATCTTGAAACAATCCGTGGTTGGTCATGGTTGCACCAGAACAGTGCATTCCAACCTCCACCCTTATGCATTTCAACCTGCCACGTTGAAAGGATTCTCTTTAAGGCTTGGAAATCAAAGTCGGCAACTGTCCACTTATCACCGTTCGGATAATCCACCTTTAAATGATGAAAATTAAAGGTCATGCTCAATTCTTCACGGTCAGGATTTGAATATTTAATACAATCTTCAATGGTTGTTGAGGACATTTCCCCAACAGTCATACTATCGTATTTCGAAAAAACATTCTGATTCATTTCGTGCATGAACTCATGGACGCGCGGCCCATCTGTATAAAACTTCCGGCCGTCACCTGGAGGGACAGATCCGTCATCATCCGGGAAACTCTGGTCTTTTGAGATAAGATTGATTACATCTAGACGGAAACCATCTACCCCTTTTTCAAACCAAAAAGTCATCATGTCATATACTTTTTGACGAACCTCTTCATTTTCCCAATTAAGATCCGCTTGGGTTACGTCAAAAAGGTGGAGATAGTACTGACCTGTTGTTTCATCATACTTCCAGGCATTCCCCCCGAACTTTGATTCCCAATTCGTTGGCTCACGACCATCTTTAGGGTCTTTCCAAATATAATAGTCGCGATACGGGTTGTCCTTTGACTGTCTGGACTGCTTGAACCATTCGTTTTCAGTCGAGGTATGATTCACAACGATGTCCATGATGATTTTAATACCGCGTGAATGAGCTTCCTCTAGCAAGCGGTCAAAATCCTCCATCGTACCGTATTCTTCTTGAATCGCAAAATAATCGCTAATATCGTACCCGTTATCCCGCTGTGGAGATTTGTAAATCGGCGTTAGCCAAACGACGTCCACACCAAGGTTTTTCAGGTAATCAAGCTTTTCAATGATCCCTTGTAGGTCACCGACACCGTTTCCAGTTGTATCTTTAAAACTCTTTGGATAAATTTGATAAACCACAGACTTCTTCCACCAAGGCTGCTTCAATTGCTACACCACCATATAAGTAATTCATGTTTGTAGTATTTCATAAAGGAAACAAACTTATTTGTAGTTGTAGTTTAACTTGTATATACAAGTTAGTCAAATAATTGCTATTATTGATTTGGTGGAAGGTAGCAACCTGATATGGTGGATTTAATTACTGATACAGGTGCTATTTCAAAATAGTGCCACTATCGCAGAAATACTACCGCTATTTCAAAAATACTGCCACTAACTCTGAATTACTGCTGCTATTTCAAAAATACTGCCACTAACCCTTTTGGGCCTCGTCCATTGCATGTACCAATACTTCCTTTAGCACGACCGCTTGGTTATGTACTTCATCCTTTGCACCATACAAAAGAGTAACTTTTTCTTCCTTCGCCATCTCAAGCAACTGATTTAGCGCCATTTCTTTCTCCTCAGTCTGTTGCAGTTCTTTTATGTAATGTTCCTTAAATTCTTCAAATCTTTCGGGTTTGTGGTTGAATTCTTTGCGAAGCTCGGTGCTAGGAGCGATTTCTTTCATCCACAAATCGAGTTGTGCTTTGTCCTTTGAAATGCCCCGTGGCCAAATACGGTCAACTAGGATCCGTTTTCCGTCTTCTTTACTAGCTGGTTCATAAATACGTTTTAACACTACATTTTCACTCATAACTCTCTTTCCCTCCTATAAAAAAAG
>Ga0180217_1004435_pt1 | contig 11120 bp, 11 predicted proteins | sample eDN3rd37CBELigOP_FD_128521 | JGI IMG/M metagenome (GOLD analysis project Ga0180217, IMG submission 128521) | Enriched Organic Plus compost microbial communities from Emeryville, California, USA - eDNA 3rd pass 37_C BE-Lig OP (version 2) (version 2) ... | reverse complement strand
GGGTGGATGTCGCAGCCGATCACGGCGGCAAAAGCGCGCACATGCGCCCGGGCGACAGGATCCTTCGGAAGGAACGGCGGTTCGGGATGGATTTCGTCGAGATATTCAATGATGGCCGGCGATTGAATGAGGATATCTCCGTCATCGAGCACCAGCGATGGGACGCGGGCTTGCGGATTGATCGCGCGATAGTCCGTCGCGTGTTGACGTCCGCCGTCCTTGGTCAGATGGATCGAAATATCCTCGGTCTTCATTCCCTTGATGTTCAGGGCGATCCGCGTGCGATAAGCGGCTGACGAGCGAAAATAGGTGTAGAGCTTCACGAAGCCTCCTTGCGGCAGACAGGGCCTTGGCGCCGGACGTCTCGGTGCGCGGCTTTTTGATCTGTCCAGTCTAGCCTTGACGGGCGGACTTGGCGAATTCCTCGGCCAGCCTTTCCGAGCGCTCCGTGAGGCGGTCCAGCGCCCGGTTGAAGGCCGCGCCGTCCTCCATGCCCACGGCCTCGGCCAGGCGGCGCGCGAAGTCCAACGCCACCGGCGCCAAGTCCTCATACATCCGCCGGCCTTCGGCCGTCAGCATCAGGAAGGATTCTCTCAGGTCCTGGCGGTTCGGCCGGCGGGCCAGCAACTGGCGCTTCTCCAGCATCGCGACAGCGCGGGAGACCTTGGTCTTGTGCATGTGGCTGTGCGTGCCGATGGCCTTGCCGGTCATGGTGCCGAACTGACCGAGCGTCACCAGCACGCGCCACTCCGGGACGCCGATGCCATAGCGTTGGGCGTAGATGCGAGACAGCGCCTGGGAGGCCAGGCTGGCGACCACGTTGAGCCGGTAGGGCAGGAACGTTTCGAGCCGCAGGGGTGCGGCTTCCGGTTTCCCATAGGGCGTTTCGGCCCGGTCGGATTCTTCGGCGACATGGCTTTCGGTCATTTGTTCCTCCCGTCCGCCTGGCCAGCGCCCGGCGTCGGCTTGATCGGGCGGGAGATTGGCCGAAGCGCCTTGCCCAGGCAACCGGGACACCTGTCCGTTGACTTTTGCGAAATGATCCGCCGCCTTGTCCGAACATGCCCGTGTGATAAGGGAATAGGGGCAATTGGTTTCGTTTGAAACCAAATCGACGGAGGTCTCCATGCCTGCGGCTTACATGTCCGGCTTTGGCAACACGTTTGAGACCGAGGCCTTGCCGGGGGCGCTTCCCATCGGTCGAAATTCGCCGCAGAAGGTCAATTACGGGCTCTATGCCGAGCAATTGTCCGGCTCGCCGTTCACGGCGCCCCAGGCGACCAATCAACGCTCATGGCTATACCGCATCCGGCCGTCGGTGCGGCACACGGGGCGGTTCGAACGCATCGGCAAGGGCCTGATCCGGACCGCGCCCGAGCGCGACGATACGAATCTCCCGATCGGCCAATTGCGTTGGAGCCCGACCCCGATACCGGACGAGGCGCTGACCTTCGTTATGGGATTGCGCACCGTCACCATTGCCGGCGATGCCGAGGCACAAAGCGGCATGGCCGCGCATGTGCTGCTGGTGACGGCACCCATGGTGCACGAGCATTTCTTCAATGCTGACGGCGAGATACTGATCGTCGCACAGGAGGGGGACCTTCGCTTCATCACTGAATTCGGTGTGATCGAGATCGAGCCCGGTGAAATCTGCATCATCCCGCGCGGGGTGATCTTCCGCGTCGAGCCCATGGCGGGAGTTGCGCGCGCCTATGTCTGCGAGAACTACGGTGGTGCACTGACATTGCCGGATCGTGGTCCCATCGGCGCCAATTGTCTGGCCAACGCGCGGGACTTTCTGGCTCCGGTTGCATCCTACGAGGATATCGACGCACCGCATCGGCTGATCGTCAAATGGGGTGGCGAATTGTACCGCACCGCATTGCCGCACTCTCCGATCGATGTCGTGGCCTGGCATGGCAATTATTATCCTTACAAATACGACCTGCGGCGTTTCTCTCCTATCGGCGCGGTGCTGTTCGATCATCCCGATCCGTCGATCTATACGGTCATGACGTCGCCGTCGGAGACCCCCGGCACGGCCAATATCGATCTGGTGATTTTTCCGGAGCGATGGGGCGTGGCGGAGAATACGTTTCGCCCACCCTGGTACCATCGCAATGTCATGTCGGAGTTCATGGGCTTGATTTATGGCGTCTATGACGCCAAACCGGAGGGTTTCGTGCCCGGCGGTTTCAGCCTTCATAATCAGATGTTGCCGCATGGGCCGGACAGCGAAGCTTTCGAGCAAGCCAGCAACGTCGAACTCAAGCCCGTCAAGCTCGTTAATACGCTCGCGTTCATGTTCGAGACCCGTTACCGCCAGCGGGTGACGAAATATGCGGCCGGACTGCCCACCCGCCAGGACGATTACGGCGATTGCTGGCAGGGTCTTCAGAAGCATTTCGATCCCAACCGAAGAGAGCCGAAATAAGCGATGAAACTGGCCTCCCTCAAAGACGGCCGCGATGGCCGCCTCGTTGTCGTATCGCAGGACCTCACGCGTTGCGCCGGCGCGACCGCGGTCGCCTCGACCATGCTTTCTGCGCTCGATGATTGGGACGCGGCAGCGCCGCGCCTGCAAGAGATCGCCGATGCGCTCGAAGCCGACCGCATTGCGCACCAGCCGTTCGATCCCGCAAAATGCGCGGCCCCGCTACCCCGCTCGTTCGGATGGGCGGATGGATCGGCTTACGTCAATCATGTCGAACTGGTGCGGCGGGCGCGCGGAGCGCAGCTTCCGGAATCGTTCTGGACCGACCCGCTGATGTATCGCGGCGGCTCCGATGGATTCCTCGGTCCGTGCGACTCGGTTCCGATCGGAGACATCTCGTGGGGCGTCGATCTCGAGGCCGAGGTCGCTGTGATCTGCACCGGCGTACGCCAGGCAGCTCCGCGTGAGGAGGCCGCCGCCGCCATCAAGCTCGTGATGCTCGTCAACGATGTCAGCCTTCGCAACCTGATCGCTCCGGAATTGGCCAAGGGGTTCGGCTTCGTTCAAAGCAAAGGCATGACCGCATTCACGCCGGTGGCCGTGACCCCTGACGAACTGAGGTCCGCCTGGGACGGAGCCAAACTTTCCCTGCCGCTGCTCAGCGCCGTCAACGGCAAGCCTTTTGGGCGACCCAACGCGGGCGTGGATTGCACTTTCGATTTCCCGACCTTGATCTCCCATGCCGTGAAAACGCGGCCGCTCGGTCCTGGCGCCATCATTGGCTCTGGCACCGTTTCCAATCGCGACGCCGATGGCGGACCGGGCAAGCCGGTCGAGGAGGGCGGTGTCGGTTATTCCTGCATCGCCGAGATTCGTTCGGTCGAGACGATCCGCTTCGGGCAACCGAGGACGCCATTCCTCAACTTTGGCGACCGGGTGCGGATCGAGATGAAGGACGAGGCCGGCCGCTCGATCTTCGGCGCCATTGACCAGGACATCGTCCGCGCCGGCTGACCGCGCGCGAGGGGACGGCGCGATCAAGCGCTCCGGTCGGGCATTCAGCGGTGCATATCGTAAGGACAACTCTGACGGGTGCGTTCCTCCATGGTAGCCTTGCGACGCTGGTCCGCCGATTCCAACGAGCGGGCTGTTTGGGAGGTTAGCCATGACCACAGTGGACGGCACTGAGGGCGGTTCCTCGCGCTATTACATTCCCGCCCTTGCCAAAGTTTATGCATCTTTCGACACCTACATGCTGCCGATGTTGCGGATCGCGCTGGGCGTGATCCTCATTCCGCATGGCTGTCAGAAGCTGTTCGGATGGTTCGGTGGCATGGGTTTCGAGAAATTCTCCGCCTTGTTCGACAAGATCGGCTACGAACCCGGCTGGTTCTGGGTGGCGGTCGTCGGTCTGACCGAACTGGTGGGCGGCCTGATGCTCGTGTTCGGCATCTACACGCGGGTCGCCGCGCTGGCTGTTGTCCTCTTCATGCTCAACGCGGTGTGGTTCACGTCCGCCAACGGATTCTTCTGGACCGCGGGTGGATTCGAGTTCCCGTTGCTTCTTCTGGCCGTCGCGCTTGTGTTTCTCGTAAAGGGCGGCGGCGCCTTTTCGGCGGATCAGAAGATGACACGCGAGTTTTAGGGCTGCTAGCGAAAGGCATTCCCTCGGGCTTGGCCCGACGTTGGGAACCGATTGCCGGATAGCGTTGGCGCCTGCCTCAGCTTACTTGGGATCGGGCTCCAGAGAGCCCGATCGGAGCGGTATGGGGTGTTCAAACACAGCGGAATCACTGAAGTACCGCCCTTGAAGCGCCGTGGAGCGGTTTGCACCCGCGAGCCGCTTCCGGCCGCTCTTTCGCGCCACCCGTCAGCCCGGCATCCTCAGGGCCAATAGCATGCTGTTGCATGCTTCCGCACACGCAACGCATGCTTCAGAGCAAACGCGGCAGTGGTCGTGATGATCGGCATGACGGTCGCATTCGGCGGCGCAAGCTCGGCAGAAGGCAAGGCAATTGGCCAATTGCGCTTCGAGAAGCTGGCGGTGGCCGGCTTTGTTGGCGCGCGACATGATATTGCCTGTGGCATTGCACACGGCGGCGCAGTCAAGATTGAGCCGGATGCAAGCCACGAGATTGGCAACGTCGCGCTCTGACAGGCAAGCGTCGGCGCAAGCCGTGCAGGTCTCCACGCATTCGTAACAAGCGTCGATGCAACGACTCATAGCATCAGCATGAGCCGGCTGTTCCGGATGCGATTGGACCATGGCGTGAACGGCGACGGCGGACATGAGCGGCTCCTCTAGCCTGGGAGGTGCCGGCATTGTCGGCACCATCCTTGCTGGTTGCAGTCATTTCGCCAGATGCTGTTCAAACACTGATATTCAAACGGCCAATGGCGCGCCCCAGTCAGCCATCTCATTAACCCCAAGGCCGGCGGATTGGTTCCTTTTCGAGGCCCAAGCTTGCCCCCGGTTCAAGCAGGAAATGAGAAACGGAGAGTCAAGCAACGAGGCGCCACACCATTGCCTTGAGAGACATGGACGGATCTGAGAGATGAATGTCGCCTCTCACTTTTTGTCGGGTTTCTGCTGTTTCGAGGCTGCGATGGCCGCTTTGACCAGCTTGGAGAATTCGGCCTGCCGCTGGGTCTGCTCCTCCATATAGGTTCGGAAGGCGGCTGGCGTATTCTCGCTCGATTTCGGCACGCTCATGCCGAGTGCCGTCACGCGTGTCGTAAAGAGGTCGCTGTTGATCGCCTCGTTGAGGGCCTTGTTCAGAAACGCGATCACCTCTGGCGGCGTCTTCGCCGGAACGCCAAGACCCACGAAACCGCTATGGTCGAAGCCCTTGAAACCGGCTTCCTCCATTGTCGGCACGTCCGGCCAATCCGCGATCCGCTTCGGTCCGGCGATGGCGAGAGGCCGCACCTTGCCACCGTCCACCAGCGGCTTGGCTGATGAATAGAATGTGAAAGTCCCTTGGATGGCGTCGGTGGTGACCGCCGCGGCGGCTTGTCCTGAACCGCGATAGGGCACGTCCTGGATGTGCGTGCCGGCGGCGATGTTGAGTTGCGTCAGCGCGACCATCGGCGAGCTGGCTGGGCCTGAGGTGCCGAAACTGATCTTCTTCGGATGAGCCTTGGCGTCCTTGAGCAATTCGCCGAGCGTCTTGTAGGGCAGGTTCGCGTTGATGATCAGGACCAGCGGCGGTCCTTCGACGATCTTGCCGACAAATTCGAATTCCTTGATCGCGTTGTATGGGACATCGATGTAATGTAGGTTCTGCGTGTCGGCGACGGCGTTGGCATGAATCGTATAGCCATCGGGCGCGGCGCGCAGCACATGACTGGCTCCAATGACGCCGGATCCGCCGGGTCGATTTTCCACCACGATCGGCACGTCGATATTGGTTTGCATGATGGTGGCCATCATGCGCACGGGAACGTCGGTCAGTCCGCCTTGCGCGAACGGCACGATGAGGGTGATTGGCTTGTTCGGATAGGGCTTCTGGGCTTGGGCCTGAACCGACAGGCCGGGGCTCAGCATCAGGATGGCAGCGGCGGCGCCGAGCATGCGGCGCGTGGTCTTGCATCGATGCGACATGATGGGTCCTCACCCGGTTTGAGTTGAAGCGCTTTCCTTTCCAAAGGTCCTTTCAAGCAAGCGACATGCCAGAGGGCGGTTGCTGCCGCCTTCTATTGTCAGACTGCGGCGATCGCCTCGATCTCCAGCAGGAAGTCGGGATGTGCGAGGCCGCGAAGGATGCACAGAGTGCTGCCGGGCGGATGCTCGCCGAAATAATCCCGAAGAATATTGCGCGCCTTCGCGACGTCATGAGGGTTGCAGATGTAAATCGTCACCTTGGTGACGTCCGACAGCTTCGCGCCGCCGGCAGCCAGGGCGTTGGTCAGGTTCTGCATCACCATCTTCGCCTGAGCCTCGAAGTCGGTCGGCGGCAAGATCTTGCCGTCGATATCGGCGGCCACCTGTCCGGCACAGAACACCAGTTTTTGCGCCCCTTCGGCCGTCACCGCATGGGAGTAGTTCGAGAACGGCTTGGAGATCGTATCTGGATTGATCCGGGTCAGCTTTGCCATGCGAGCCTCCTGCCTTGCTTTCAATACGCGGCATGCGGTCGGCGTGTCGCTCTACGGTGCCTTGCGGTTGCAGATATCGAGAGTGAGCGCGAGATAGACGTTCGCCGCCGTCACGCAATCGTCGATCAAAACGTGCTCGCCGAAGGCATGCATGGGCGCGCCGCGCGTATCCGGATGAAGGCGTCCGCCTGGACCGAAGGCCAGGCAGGGCACGCCGTAGCTTGTCAGATGCACGGCATCGGCGCCCGGGCGGCGCATGATCGGCGTGGGTCGCGATCCGGTCACCAGCTCTTGTGCGTCGCATGTCGCTTGAACGATAGGCTCATTCTCGTCGAGCAACAGCGGCGGATCGGTCACATAGAGATGCAACTCGGGCTCTTCGATCCCTTTTCTTTCGGCGAAATCGCGGAGCATGCGCCGCAGATCGCGTTTGATGCTGTCGGGCTTCTGCCCGGGCACCGTGCGGATATCGAGATAGATGCTGCACTCATGCGGATTGCGCGATAGCCGCCAGGGTGCGCCACCGCGGATCGCGGCGACGGTGACGTTGGCGTTCTCGCCCAGGAACGAATTGTTGGCGGAATAATTGCTGGCCCATTGCGCGATGTCCGTTTGCAAGTCGTGCATCACCGCGATGGCGTTGACGATGCCGGGCCTGTGGCTGTTGGCGGAATGCTGGACCGTGCCGCCGACCGTGATGCGCAGCCAGATCACGCCCATATTGGCGCGCGCCACGCGCAAGCCCGTGGGTTCGGCGAGCAGGGCGCAATCGGCGGTCACGCCATGGGTGACGAGGTGACGCGAGCCGATGCCGTAGCCGGAATACTCGATGCTCTGAAACTCCTCGATCGCGGTCTTCTCGATCTCGCCCACGACGCCACCGAAGGAGATGTCGCCGTCGAGACGGATGCCGGCCTTCACGATCGCTTCGATGGCGACGAGCGCGCAGGCCAGTCCGCTTTTCATGTTGTTGGCGCCAAGCCCCCAGATCCAGCCGTCCTTGAACAGCGCCTTCGGCCGGAATCCGTCGCCGTGCAGGTGCTCCTCGCTTCCGGAATAGGACGTGTCCATGTGGCCGGTGAACAGCAGGTTCAGCCCATCGCCTTTGCCGCGAAGCAGACCGACGGCGTTCGGTCGGTTGTCGTCGACGAATTGCAGATTGGTGGCAAGGCTCGAACGCTTCATGCGCTCGACGAGATAATTCGCGACACCGGCCTCGTGTCCGGTCGGACTAGGGATATCCACCAAATCGATCAGCAGATCACGGATGCCGTCGGCGCTGATATGGGCCGCGGCCTTGGCGAAATCGGGATGGCTCATGGCTCCTCCTGATGGTCGATCGTAGGCGGCAGGGACCGGGCTCGGCAAGCGTCCACAGGGCGAGAGGACACATTCTCCCGGCTTGTCTCCGGTGCTAAATAGGCATGGTTGTTTGCAAGGAATGCGCCGAATGATGCAGCGAAATGGATCGACACCGGCAAACGCAATGATGCCGCCGCTTTCACGCGGGCTGATCGGGCGGGTCGCCGTGATCTCGCTGGCTCTGGCCCTGGCCGGCTGCGCGGGGATGGCACAGCTTGAACGGACACGCGAAAGCGAGGCGGCCGGAAACATTCAGCCGCGCGATCCGACGGGCGATATCGTGGCTTTGATGCGCAATTACCTCAACAACCCCGAGGGGGTGCGCGGCGCGTTCGTGTCGGAGCCGCAAGTTCTCGAAGTGGCCACGGGGAGGCGGCGATATGCATCCTGCCTGCGCTATGATGCCCGCAACAGCAGCGGCCGCTATGCCGGCAGCAAGGATAGCCTCGTCATCTTTTGGAACGGCAGGCTCGACCGGATCACGAGTGTCCCGGACGATCTGTGCAAGAACGCCCAGTATCGGCCGTTCCCTGAGCTGGAGCGTATGACGCGCTGACCCGCGATCCTCGTTCGAGGGGTTTAGGCTGTGCGCGGCCTGCCGCGCTTGGGGCCGACGATCATGGCTGCCAGTTGAAAGAGTCCCGCGACAAGTCCGATCGTGCCGGCCGCGCCCAAGGACAGGTCAAACCCCAGCAGCGCCGGCCCGAAGGCCGCGATCAGATAGCCGAGCACGCCGCTCGCGAGGGCGATTATCACCGACAGCATGACCTGGGTGTGCAGGTCGTCCGTCAGCATGCGGGCGGCGGCAGGCGGGCAAACCAGCATGGCGACCACGAGGATCACCCCAACCGCTTCGAGCGAGACCACGGCGGCGAGCGCGGCCAGAGCTGTGATCAACCCTCCGATCCAGCGCGGCGAGAGGCCTGACACGCGCGCGAACTCCGGATCGAAGCTCACCAGCCGCAGCTCCTTGAAGAGCAGGGCGATCGCGCCCGCCACAACGAGCAGGCCGAAAGCGAGCCGGGTGATCTGCGGAGGCAGATCGGACCATGCAGCCGGATCGAGCAGGGCGGAGGGGCCGGCGACCGCTGAGGGCCAGATCGCCCCCTCGATATTGCCGAACAGAATGTGGTGAACGTCAAAGCTTGTTCGCGAAACGCCGGTTTGTTCGAGCAACACGACGCCGAGCGCGAACATGGCCGTGAACACGGAGCCAAGCGCCGCGGACGGGTCCATGCCGGCCACGCGTCGAAAGAATTCCACCAGAATGACGGTGACGAGGGCCGCGCTCGCAGCACCCACCAGCATGACCCAGGTGGCGGTCGTACCGGCGATCAGGAATGCCAACAGAACGCCCGGCAGGACCACATGACCCACCGCGTCGCCCAACATGGCCTGACGGGTCAGGATCAGGAAGTTGCCGACGATGGCGCAGGTGACGGCGGCCAGCGTTCCCACCAGCAGGGCCGGCAAGTCGATCTGGAGGAAGCCGATCATGGGGCACTGCCTTGCGCGCGCAGGCGCGCCCGGCCGATGGCGCGGGGCAGCAGCCCTCTCGCCGAACCGAACGCGACGCTGATGAGAAGAAGCGCAAATGCCACCAGAACGATGACCGCGCCGGTCGGCGTCTGGGGATGGACGGCGGAGACCGCCGCGCCGGTGTACGCGCTAACCGCGCCTAGCAAGGCGGCGATAAAGACTATGACGCTCGCGTGGTGTGTCCAGAAGCGCGCCGCCGCCGGAGGTATCACCAGCAACGCGACGATCAGGACGAGACCGACGATGCGCAGTCCGATGACGACCACCGCCAGGACGAGACCGAGGATGATGAGATCGAGCGTGCGGACGGCAAAGCCATGGGCGCGCGCGAATTCGCTATCGAACGCAACGAGAACCAGCTCTTTGAACAAGAGTGCGATCATGCCGGCGATGACCAATGAAAATACGCCAAGCGTGATCGCCTCGTGGCGCAGCATGCCGGCGGTGGCGCCGAGCAGGTAGGCATCGAGTCCGGCTTGGCCGCCGGTCCGCAAAGTCTGAATGATCGAGAGCAGCACGACACCCAAGGCAAACGAACTGGCCAGCACGCTGGCGATCGCGGTGTCCTCGGGCAACCGCGTGCGGTTGCGGATCGCGAGGATGCCGAGCGCTGCCGCGAGGGCGGCCAGCGTGGCGCCGCCCAGCAGAAACGGCAACGAGCGGCCAGGCAGGCCGAGGGCAACGGCGCAAAGGAATCCAAGCGCCACGCCGGGCAGCGTCGCGTGGGCGACCGCATCCGCCACCAGAGCCCGCCGCCGCAGCATCGCGAAGACGCCGACGGCACCGGCCGCTCCGCCGAGCGCCGCGGCGCCCAGCATCACGACCATGGTGTTGTAGCCGGCATCGCGAAGCAGCAGCACGGCCGCGAGATCGGTCCAGAAAGCCGCAGACAGCCAGTTGGTCATGAGCGCATGCTCAACAAACCGGCGCCAAGGGCAGCGGATGCGGCTCCTGCGGCATGCCATAGGCCGTCGCCACATTGGCGGGCGTGAATGTCGTGGCGGTTGGCCCCGCCGCGATCAGGCGGCGGTTGAGCAGCATGACATGGTCGAAGATGGAGGCCACCGAGCCCAGATCGTGATGCACGACCACGACCAGAGAGCCATTCTCGCGCAATCCACGGAAGACGTCGGTCATGATCCGGGATGTGGTCGCGTCCACGCCCGCGAATGGCTCGTCCAGGAGATAGATCCTGGCGTTCTGAGCCAGCGCCCGCGCGACAAACACGCGCTGCTGCTGACCACCGGACAGCGCTCCGATCTGCCGGTCGGCTAGGTCGGCCATTCCCACGGCATCGAGATGCCGACGGGCTTCTTCATGATCGGCTCGCCGAATGGGCCTGAGCCAGCCGATCCGGCGGTACAGGCCCATGGTGACGACATCCAGTGCGGTGGCGGGGAAATCCCAGTCCACCGAAGAGCGCTGCGGCACATAGGCGATGCGTTCGCCGCGTCCGGCGGGCTTGCCGTCGATCGTGATCGTGCCGTGAGCCTGCGGCACAAGCCCTAGAATGGTTTTCAGCAGCGTCGACTTGCCGGCGCCGTTGGGGCCGACGATGGCGACGAGACCCTCCGGGGGAGCATCCCATGAGACCTCTTCCAGAGCCGGACGACCGTCGTAGAGCACTGTCAGATCACGCACCGCGATCGGCGGCGTCATCGCACCCGCCGGCTCGGCCCGGATC
>Ga0180217_1004433_pt1 | contig 11122 bp, 10 predicted proteins | sample eDN3rd37CBELigOP_FD_128521 | JGI IMG/M metagenome (GOLD analysis project Ga0180217, IMG submission 128521) | Enriched Organic Plus compost microbial communities from Emeryville, California, USA - eDNA 3rd pass 37_C BE-Lig OP (version 2) (version 2) ... | reverse complement strand
GATCAAATGCGCATTGGCGTATTTGTGCCCATTTGGACTTCTACTGAATATGTCAAACATACTTCTAATTTATGCTCAAGAATAGTACTTTTTGCCTGTTTTTGTGCCTATTATTCTTGATTTGTTTCATTTGTTTAAAGCGCGAAAATAATGTATCGTAGACATTATGTGATTGAGCAAAAGTGAGATAGAAAGTGGGAAGATGAAATGAAAGAACGTAGCCTAATTTTTTTTGACATAGATGGGACACTCTTGAACCATAATAAACAACTTCCGCCTTCCACAAAGGAAGCCATCTTTAAACTAAAGGAAATTGGACATGAAGTTGCGATTGCTACTGGTCGTGCTCCTTTTATGTTTGAAGACCTTCGCGAAGAGCTTGGGATCGGTACATATGTTAGCTACAATGGGCAGTACGTCGTGTTAAATGGAGAAGAGATTTATACGAACCCATTAAATGAAGAAGCCCTTATTCAATTAACTGAAAAGGCACTTGCCAACAATCATCCTATCGTTTACATGGACCACGAAGACATGAAAGCAAATGTGCCCGAACATGAATTTATTACGGAAAGCATTGCAACATTAAAAATCAAAAGTTTTCCAGCCTATGATCCAACGTATTATGAAGGACGGAAATTGTTCCAATCGCTTTTATTTGTCCAAGAAGGCGAAGAAGGTCAGTACGAAAAAGAATATAAGGACTTTGATTTTGTGCGCTGGCATCCGGTTTCCGTAGACGTAATCCCTAGAGGGGGTTCAAAAGCTAACGGAATAGAGAAGCTTGTTGAAAAAATAGGTATTCCTTCAGAACGCATTTATGCTTTTGGTGATGGGTTGAATGATATGGAAATGCTCACCACTGTTCAAAATAGTGTAGCCATGGGGAATGGACTTGACGAAGTAAAAGAAGTAGCGAAGTACGTTACCAAATCAGTTGAGGAAGATGGAATCCTACACGGACTAAAAATGGTGGGGTTGTTATAGAAATAGTTGCAAACCAAAAAAAAAGAGCAAAAGCACGAAAAATCTTGCTTTTGCTCTTTTTATGTTTCAAAACTCATGATTTAAAGATATTATCTATATCCTGGATTTCTTTTGGCGTTAATGTAATTTCTAACGCTTTAAGGTTACTAACAATTTGCTCTGGTCTTTTTGCCCCAGGGATAACAGAATCAATTCCATCACGTGTTAAGTACCAGGCAAGGACAAGATGTGCCATTTCAACATTTTTTGATTCGGATATGGTTCGTAATTTTTCTACCTTTTCAAGATTTTGCAGGTATGATTCCTCTTTAAAATAAGGTAATCTTGCTCGAAGGTCAGTGAATGTGGAGTCCTTTGAAAACTTACCAGTTAGTAAACCGGCTGCTAAAGGGTAAAATTGTATAAACGAAATATTTTTTTCAATCGTGTAAGGTATTATGTCATTTTCTAGTCCTCTGTCTAACAAGTGATAACCACCCTGGTATACATCTACGTAACCGTCCTGGTTCGCTTCTCTTAGCTGATCTATTGAAAAGTTTGACACCCCAATTACTCGTAGTTTCCCTTCATCTTTAAGCTCTTTTAAAGCACCGATAGCCTCAGCTTTTGGAGTTGTTTTATCGGGTTTGTGGATATAATAGATATCAATATAATCTGTTTTTAAACGCTTTAGGCTTTCTTCTACCTCTTGCTTTAGGAAGGAAGGGGAGTTATCAAATTGTATTTTTTGATTAATAAGTTTGGGGCCACCCTTTGTTGCAATAATGACATCAGATCGATTTCTCATCTCACTTACAACTTCACCAATCAATTCCTCTGACCTTCCAAACCCATAGCTATATGCCGTATCAATAAAATTTATATCATGATGAAATGCTGTTCTTACTAAATCTTTCCCAACCTCATCATCAAGGTTTGAATAGATATTATGACCACCAATCGCATTTGCTCCCAACCCGATTGGATTAATATAGATATCGGTTTTACCTAAACGAACTTGTTTTGTCATTTTAAGCATCTCCTCTAAGCAAAAACATTTTATTTCAAAGGCTTATAATCAACATCAACTTTATCCTTTTCCTGATAAGGGGAGAGCATGAAAGCAGCTTTAAAAATTGTTTCCCCTGTATTTACAAGATAATGAACTTTTTTTGGCTCGACATGGATAAAGTCGCCTTTACTGCAATTGAAAACTTCTCCATCGATGTGGATTTCCAATTCGCCTTCAAGAATAAAGAAATTTTCCTCCATTACATTATGGTAATGGGCAGGGAAGTCTTGACCAGGTTTTAAAACCACTACACCAAAGTTCATTCTTGGACCTCTTTGAAGATACTTCGGACCACTATCACCAAATCTGTATTCCTTTTCGTTCTCATTAATAACCGTCATTGTTATCACTCCAAGTCGCTTATTTTAAGACTAAGAATCGGGCGCAAATTCGCAAAGGCTCATTTGATTCCAGGTGCTATCCACATATGCTCAGTTAAACCACTATCTGCTAATTCAAGTTGATGTTTGTATATGCCCTTCCACTTACTGTATAACTCATCATAAACTTCCCGATTTTCTTGATTTGGTAAATAGGTTCTTTCGAAATGAATGACTTTTGCTATAGCATCGTTAAAATCCTCATAAATCTTTGCGCCAACACCTGCACAAATTGCGGCACCTAGGGCTGTCGATTCCTTTACAACTGGAACTTTTATAGGCGTATTAAGGACATCGGAAACTATCTGACACCACAACTCACTTTTCGAAGCCCCACCCGCAAAAATAATCAGTTCAGGAGAAGTATTTGTTATAGCATTAACCAATTCGATATTCCCCTTCGTTACAAAAGCTGCATTTTCCATAATAGATCTATAAAAGCTTGCTTTGTTATACTTGTGGGAATCAAGTTTAAAGTTAATAAAACCAGGTGCGGCATGCTTCCAAGTTTTATAGTTCATTTGATCTGAAAAAGTGCATAGCAACCCAAAGCTTCCGGCAGGAACGTTTTGTGCTCGTTTTTCCATCTGAATATAAATACTTTCTCCGGTTTTATCTTGAATGTCCTTTTCAAGCTCACAAAAACTATCTCTAAACCATCTCATCACTAAGCCTGGAAAAAAGGCAATTGCTTCGTATTGCCAAGTATTAGGTGCAGCATGGCAATTAATTCGTACTCTGCATTCATCGTCGATTTCAACATGATTTGTAGTATATTCGTATTGCCAGAAGCTTCCTCCAAAGATAGCAGCATCGCCTTCTTTAATAACCCCTACGCCAATACAACCAAGCTGCGCATCTCCACCTCCAGCAACAACAATTGTTTGAGGGTTTAATCCTGTAAGCGTTGCCATTTTGTTCGTTACGTTTCCAATTACCGTACCACTTTCGTATACGATTGGAAAAATATCATTTCTCAGGTTTACTTTTTGGGCGATACTTGGATCCCATAACCTGCTTTTTAAATCAAAGAGCCCAGTAGTACAACCGTTTGAAGGCTCGACTGAGATAATATCTGTGAGACGATAGGTTATCCAGTCATTAAGCATCGTTATATATTTTATCTTTTCGTATGTGTCAGGGAGATTATTTTTAACCCAAAGTATTCTAGGGATGGCACCTAAGGAAAACGTCTGACCAGAGAGTTTATAAATCTCAGATTCTAGTGAATCGCTCTGGCTATATAGATTTGCAACTTCATCGTTAGAACGTGAATCAACATTCGCACATGCCCATATTTCCTTGCCCTTGTCATCATATAAAACGATGGCTTCTCTCATACTAGTCGTAGAAATGGCAAGTATATCACGTGGGTCTATTTTGCTTTTGTCGATCGTTTCTTTGATGAGGTCAGTAATGATACTGATATTTCTATTGATATCAAAATCCATAGAGCCTGGATATCTTTTATCTTCATGGTGTGTCCATTCAGCCTGTGAAACGCATACCTCTTGGCCAGTTGTGTCAAATATGATTACTCTCACACTGCCAGTTCCAGCATCGATAGCCATTAGGAATTTCCCCTTCATTCCTATTTCCCCCTTATCAAAAAAAGATAGTGTTCACTCTTTATATCAATCCTTGGGCAACTGATTCATCAGTAATTAGAACATCAATATATCCCCCCTTAAGTGCACCAATTATTGCATCCTTTTTTTCAAGGCCGCCAGCAACAGCTACTACATGATTAAGGGATTTTAGTACGTCAATTTCAGTACTAATAAGTTGTTTATGAAAATCTAAATCTAAAACATTACCATTGATATCGTAAAACTGGCATAATAAATCGCCAACTGCCCCCTTTGACTTTAATATTTCAAAGTCATTTGTATTGAAATAGCTTTCTTTAATTAAGGTGGCTCGATCATTCAGAGCGCCTATTCCGATTACTGTTAAATTCGTATATGGTATCATATCTAATATTTTGCTTACTGATTGTTCCTTTCGTAATTGCTCTGCAATATTTTTAGAGGAAATGATTAAGGGGGAAGGAACAATGTAATGATTGTAGTTAGGGTTCGTATAATAGTCTGATCTCGTATCGATAGCGGTAGGCATGTAGAACTTTACACCGCCAGAAAGTGAAACAAATGTCACTTTGTATTTTGTTGAGATACGCAAATGTCCTAAAGTTCTAGATACAGCTTCTCCGTAACCAATGCTTAACATCGTATCACTTGTAATTCGATCTTCAATATACTGGGCAGCAGCAATCGTTAAACTTTCAACATTCTTTTGATTTGAAGTAGGTACAATGATGATATCCTTTAGTTTATATTTTTTCTTAATCTTATTTTGGAGACTAAGATTCTCAATTTCTTCCAGGTTGATTTTAAATTGGATCACATTGTTTGTTTTTGCTTTTTCAAGGTATTTAATAACCTTCATTCTTGATAAATTAAGAGATTCTGATATCTCATTCTGCGTTAGACCTTCAATATAATATTGCCACGCAATTTTTACGATTAAGTCATTTTCATAGTTCATCGTAATCACTCTTCTTAGCTATATTTTTGGTTAATACAATTTATTCATATGCCAACAAATGTTCAAAAATGATACAAACATAACATCCTATTTCCAAAATTCATGAAAAACCATTTACAGAAAAATCCTTTTATTATTATGCGAATAATCTCGGGCCTGGGAATATATATGTAATATAAAAGTTCTATGGTCTATAAAATTTTAATAATTATGAAAATGAATAATTTTATCCTGCCTTAATAAAATGTTTTAACTTTATTCAGCAGAAGTCCCTACTTCTATAAGTGGGGGATGAATGAAATTTTGAGTATTCAATCAGTGGTGGGTTTAAACCCCGACTGAATAAAGTGAAAGCCTCCGGCGGATGCCACGATTTTTCAGGGGTAGTTTTTCGAGCGAGCTCGAAAAAAACCGGGCGCAAATACGCCAAGGCGCATTTGATAATCAATCTAAAACCGTTAAAAGAAAGCGATTACAAAAATAGAGAGATTTGTAGGCATGGGGGGGTTTTTATGGAAGTGAAAAAAAGGCTTGTTAGGCTAGACAATATCTATAAGACTTTTAACCAAAATGAAGTCCTTAAGGGTGTCTCTCTAGAAATTTATGAATCTGAAGTAATCTCGATTATCGGTGGAAATGGTGCTGGAAAGAGTACATTGATGAAGATTCTTACAGGAGTCTATAAAGCGGACAGTGGAAGTATAGAGGTAAGTGGTGAGAAGGTGAACCAGTTTAATCCCTCTATTGCACACGAAAAAGGAATCTATTTGGTGCCTCAAGAACCTTTATTATTTCCAAATATGTCAGTTGAGCAAAATCTCACAATTGGGTTAAATAGGAAAAAGCAAGTGGTAAGGGAGCAGGCAAAGAAATTAATTCACCAACTAGGTTGGGATCTTGATTTGAATAGATTTGCAAATTCATTGTCAATTGCTGAGCAGCAACAAGTAGAAATCATAAAAGGTCTGCTAAGGAATGCGAAGATTCTTATTTTAGATGAACCAACATCTTCTCTAACATTTGCAGAGACGAAAAGCTTATTCGAGCTAATTGAGAAGTTAAAGGCCGATGGTGTAGGTGTTTTTTATATCACTCATAGACTTGATGAGGTTTTTCAGATTTCGACACACGCAGTCATTCTTCGAGACGGTAAAGTGACATTAAAAGGAGAAATCCATGACTTTACAAAAGAAATGTTAATTAACGGATTGTTACCAGAAGAAAGCGAACGAAATGGTAAAGAAGAGTTTAGGAAAAGGTTCATAAGTCGTGAAAAAGAAGAGCCGATTCTGAAGGTCCAAAATATTTGTGGTGATGGTTTTAAAAATATAAGCTTCGATGTTTATAAGGGAGAGGTAGTCGGTCTTGCGGGACTCGTTGGGGCAGGTAGAACTGAAATTGCAGAGGCTATATATGGAATTAATAAAATAACTAGCGGGAAAGTTTATTTGAATGGAAAGGATATTACTGACTTACCAGCAAACGAAACAATTGAAAGTGGCTTAGCCTATATTCCGGAGGACCGGTTTTTAAACGGAACTTTTTCAATTAGTTCGGTAAGTAGTAATATCACAGCACAGGTAATCAAAAATCAGGGATTTTTCCTAAATAAAAATTTGGAAGAAGCAATTACAAATGAATATGTTAAAAAGTTAAGCATTAAAATAAGTAGCCAAAATGAAGAAATTAAATCATTGTCTGGCGGAAATCAACAAAAAGTAATCATAGCAAGGATTTTAGCTACAAATCCACAACTTATCATAATGGATGAACCTACAAGGGGAATTGATGCAGCAGCGAGGAGTGATATTTATTCGATTATCACACAACTAAAAAAACAAGGATATTCGATTTTGTTGGTCTCTTCAGATTTAGAAGAAATTGAAAGAATTAGTGATCGAATATATGCCATATATCGTGGTACGTGTGCGGACTGTCTTGGATTTGATGAGATTAATGCAACAAATGTGATGAGTGCTGCATTTGGAACATATAAAGGAAGAAGTGATAGGCATGTCTAAAATCACTGGCATAACGAAGTATAGGGAATTTAGAACCATTATCTTCTTGATTATTATTTTTTTGCTGGTGGGTATAGTTAACTCTGACTTTCTTGCTTTGGAAAACATACTAAATTCTGTGAAAAATAGTTTGCTATATATAGTCCTTGCGGTTGGATTAACTTTCGTTCTATTGACAGGAGAAATTGATATCTCTGTTGGAGGTACCTTAGGACTTAGTGCTGCAGTAAGCGGTGTGATTGTAAGGGACGGAGGAAGCATCTTTCTAGCGATTATTGTAGCTATTGTCATTGGGGCTTTGATCGGTTTAGTCAATGGAATAGGGGTTACAAAACTAAAAATATCTTCATTCATTATGACTCTAGGTATGTTGGAAATTGTAAGGGTTGTACAAGTAATATACACAGATGGAAAATGGATTGAGAATCTTCCTGCAAATTTCAAGCAAATCTCACAGATTAATCTACTGGGAATGAATCTATTAGGAATTATCGTGATTTTAGCCGTTATTATCCTACATCTTTACTTGTCAAATAGTAGGAAAGGGAGGTACTTCTCGGCGATTGGTGATAACGAGGATGGAGCTATATTAATGGGAATACCCGTAATAAGGTATAAAATCATATCATTTGTCATTTGCGGAATCTCAGCTAGTTTAGCTGGACTCATCTTTGCAAGTCAGGTTGGTTTTATTTCAACCACTGCGGGATTAGGGATAGAGATGACGGTAATCGCAGCTGCTGTTCTTGGAGGAGTCTCCTTAAGCGGTGGCATAGGTTCTGTAGTTGGTGCGGCGATTGGAGCCATTATTATGAGTTCAATTAATTCAGCTTTAGTATTCTTAAAAGTTCCAGCATTTTGGAATGCCACAATCTCAGGGTCGCTATTGATCGTTATTGTCGTAGTTGATGTCCTCATTTTCCGTAGAGCTAATAAGAAGGCGAAAAAGGAAAGGTTAAATGCGAGAGTGCTAACTTTAAAGGAGGAGGTGTGAAGTCTGGGATGCTGAAAAAAATACCGAAGTGGAATTTGATCCTTTTACTAACATTAGTTGGTGAAATTATTATATTTGGTTTAATTAACCCGAGATTTTGGAATCTAAATGTACTTCTAAATAGTTTTAATGACTTTGTGGGAATTGCCATCATTGCTTTTTTTGTGACATTTGTCGTTATTACAGGTGGTATCGATATTTCAGGGGGATCTATTATCGGGCTAACTTCTGTAGTAACAGGTATGCTAGCACAATTTGTTGGAATGAATATTTGGATTGCCGCCCTATTAGCAGTACTAGTTGGAGGACTCTGTGGTTTGCTGAATGGAGTACTTATCGCATATGCCAAAGTTCAGGCCATGGTTATAACGCTAGGCGGGATGCTTTTATATAGTGGAATTGCAATTGTATTAGTTGGTTTATCGGGAACAAGCACATATGAGGGAATTTCTGGATTTTCACAAGAGTTTATAAATCTAGCAAATGGAAAAATTCTTGGAATACCACATTCCGTTATCCTCTTTCTTGTAATACTAGTGATTGCCTATATTCTACTTCATAGAACGAGATATGGGAGATATGTCTATTTAACTGGGATTAATCAGAACGCAGCGGATTATTCAGGTATCGATACTAGGAAGATTATTACAAGTACTTATATTTTATCAGGGTTAAGTGCAGGTATTGCGGGTGTAATTTTAACATCGTATTTGGGAAGTTCTCGAGCTGATTTTGGTGCGGAGTATTTAATGCCAATTTTAACAGCTGTTGTCCTAGGAGGAACATTAATAACTGGAGGTAAAGGGGGTGTTATCGGCACTGCACTTGCAAGCATAGTTGTTGGTTTCTTAAAGCTAGGATTGCAAATGGGAGGAGTTCAAACACAATATATAGGCTTAGCTACAGGATTGCTCTTAATCACTTCGGTTGCATTCTTAGGTGTTCCAGGATTCAAGTCCAAGGTAAAAAGATTTTTAACGATTAAAAAGGACAGAGGGGGAAATCTACATGCGTAAATCCAAGTTTTTTAAACTATTAACGGGAGTGGCTCTTTCCACATTGTTATTAGCAGCCTGTAGCGGTGAAGATTCTGGCAAAAGTACAGAAAATGGTTCTGGCGGAGAAAAAGATGCAAGTGACATTGAAGTCGTTTTTATTCCAAAAATGACGGGGAATGCATTCTTTGAATCAGGTAATGACGGTGCACAAGAAATGGCTGAAAAGATAGGATTTAAGGTGAAATATGATGGCGCACCAGAGGGTACAGTTGCAAATCAGGTGCAGATTATTAATAGTGCGGTCAATAGTGGTGCTGATGCAATTGCGATATCATCAGTTACCTCTGATGGATTAAATCAAGCTTTACAAAAGGCATTAGATGCAGGAATTAAAGTTGTTACTTGGGATTCAGATGTTGACCCGAAATATCGAACTGCATATATCAATCAAGGTACACCTGACATCCTTGGTGCAATGCTAGTTGACATGGCAGCAAGTCAGCTTGAAAATCCCGATGAAGCACAACAGATTGCATGGTTCTATTCAAGTCCAACTGTGCCTGATCAGAATTCATGGGTTGATTATGCGAATAAATATATAAAAGAAAAATATCCTAACTGGGAAGTTGTAACAACACAATTTGGTGATGGGAATGAACAAAAATCTCTCCAAGTGGGTGAAAGTATTCTAGATTCATATCCTGACATCGATATTATTATTTGTCCTGACTCTACTGCTTTACCTGCAATGGCACAAGCGGCACAAAATAAAGGATTAAATAAGGAGGATGTAATCATTACTGGATTTGCATCTCCAAATTCTATGAGACAGTATATTGAAAATGATACGATCGAAAACCACGGTTTATGGGACGTAAAAGACCAAGGGGCTCTCGCAGTCTACATTGCATACTATTTAGCTCAAGGAAATGAACTAAAAGTAGGTGACACTGTAGATGTTCCGGAACTAGGGGAAGTAAAAGTAGAACCAAATTCTGTTCAAGGCTATGAGTACGAGGCAGAAGATTCCGGAATTATTGTATTACCTGAAAGAATCGTATTCACGAAGGATAATACAGGCGACTATGATTTCTAAAACCTTATAACAAAATTTCGCTTATTACTATCGATACGATTCTAGATATCTTGTAAGGAGAGGAAGAAAAAATGGCTGATGTAATTGGAAACAAAGCTGCAAAGAAATTTTTAGAAGAAACTCCTTTTGCCAATAATGGTAACTTTCATGTGAAAGGAGCAGCTAATTTAGATTGGGGAATGAAAGATCGATTATCAAGAATTTTTAATCCTAAAAGTCAAAAGACAGTCATGTTGGCTTTCGACCATGGATATTTTATGGGACCAACATCAGGCTTAGAAAGATTAGATATCCTTATTCCGAAATTAGCAAATTATGCTGATTGCTTAATGGGAACTAGAGGGGCAATCAGAAGTAGTGTCCCCCCAACCTTTAATAAATCAATAGCACTCCGGGCGTCCTCAGGCTCAAGTGTATTGCAGGATGACTTGAGTCACGAATCGATGGTTGTTGATATTGAGGATGCAATTCGAATGAACGCAAGTGCGATAGCCATCCAAACCTTCATCGGGGCAGAGGGGCAAAAGGAAACAATTGAACAACTAAATAAAGCAGTCAATTTAGGAACTAGGTACTCAATACCAACTATGGGTGTTGTTGCTGTCGGGAAGGAGATGGAACGCACAACCCAATTTTTCCTCTTAGCAACTAGAATGTTAGCAGAATTTGGTGTGCAAATAGTCAAAACCTATTATTGTGATGACTTTGATAAGGTAGCATCTGCTTGTCCTGTACCATTAGTAGTTGCGGGTGGAAAGAAAATTCCTGAAAAAGACGCACTCTCGTTGGCGTACAATTCTATCCAAGGTGGTGCGGCCGGAGTTGACATGGGAAGAAATATTTTCCAATCAGATTACCCTGAAGAAATGATTCAGGCGGTGGGAAAGGTTGTGCATGAAGGATATACGGATAAGGAAGCATATGAGTTTTTCATAGATTTAACGAATCAATAATGCTAATTTATTAGAAATCAAGCTTCTACTTCGATAAGGGTAAAAGCTTGATTTTTGTTTGTCCTTTTAGAAAATATTTTAACTTTTTAAATTAG
>Ga0180217_1004432_pt1 | contig 11123 bp, 9 predicted proteins | sample eDN3rd37CBELigOP_FD_128521 | JGI IMG/M metagenome (GOLD analysis project Ga0180217, IMG submission 128521) | Enriched Organic Plus compost microbial communities from Emeryville, California, USA - eDNA 3rd pass 37_C BE-Lig OP (version 2) (version 2) ... | reverse complement strand
GTTTCCTCCGGACCGTAGGCTTGCTCGGGAACGTTCATGCTCTGAGCCTGGTCGGCGAGCCGCTGGGCCGTATTCAGGTCGCCCTTGTCGAGAGCGATACGGGCCTGAGCGATAAGCCGCTGAACTTCAGCCTTCTGCGCCGAGGCGTTTCCGCCCTCCGGCACGTTCTGATAGACGCTGCCGGACTGCGGCGGAGCCGCGATGTTCTGCATGTTCGGATCGAGCGGGTTGTTGCCAGCCGGCAGTCCGTACGGCGTCGGAGCGGCGGCGGGCAACGCGCCCGGAATGTTCGATTGGGGCAACAGCGGCAGGCGATCGTCGCCGGCCGGAATGTCGCTCGGCTGCAAGGCGTAGGGCGAGCCAGCCGGATTGGCCGGAGCGGCGCTCAGGCGGCTGACGTCGACGCCCATCGCTTGCAGATCGGCGGCCAATCGCTGCGGTGAGTCCTCGTTCGGACCGAACGTCGCGTTGAGGCCGATCGCCTTTTGATAGGCCGACATGGCTGCCAGCTTGTCGCCGCGCTGCATCGCCTCGCGAGCTTCGCGAACCAGGCTCACAGCCTTGGCCTTCGCGTCGTCCGTCAAACGGGCGACAACGTCGGTCCCTTGCTGTCCCTGGAAGGGATCGCTCGGAATGTTCTGCGGCGTCGGCTGCTTCGGCTCTCGCGAGAGGAGGGCCGGGAAGCGCGAGCTGGGCTTTTCAGGGCCCGAAGCTTTGGCTCGCTCTTCGGCGAGAAGTTGCCGCATCTTTTCCGGGGTGTCGACGAACCGCGCAGTGAGCGGGTCGTATTTCACTCCGGTCTTTTCGGCCTGTGAAATCAGGCTCTCAGCCTGATCGAAGGCGCCTTCCTTGATCGCTTTGCGCGCCTGACGAAGCAATTCGTCGGCTTGTCGCCGAGGATCGGCCTCCGCGCCCGATTGTCCGGTAGCTGCGATTGCCACGACTACGCCAGCCGTGGGCACGGCTGCCGAAGCATGGATCGCCGGGAGCGTTGAACCTAGTGCCACGCACCCAATCAGCAAATGCACGCTCGCTTTCAAAGCGATTCTCCTGTTACGCGATGTCCCTCTCGCGAGAAGGTGCGGCAAAAATTGCTTGCCCTCTGCGCCACCGGCCTCCGTCCGACCGAGTCGCCGCCAAGTACGCTGGGCCATCCTGGCCGTGGCGTCCTCAGCCTGTCAGCCGAACTCAAGGCCAGCGGCCCGCAGCCGCTCGCTCAGGCTCGACGACCTGGACAAGACTTGATGGTGGTAGATGAGGTTGGGCTAAGTACCCGAACCAAGCTGAACCGGTCAAGAGCACTTTTGGACGTGCTCGAAAAAATTTTTGCGGCCAACCTCGCCGCGACCGGATACGCGTAGAAACGCGGAGAGAAGGGGGCACTTTATGGTCAGTGCCCAGCCGCCACAAGAGGGATTTTTGTGCGTCTTTTCCGGACGTGAATTAACGACCGGAGAAGGGCGGGGCGGCGGGCTGCTTCGCTGTATGTTGCGGGTTGCCTTGGGCTTAGGGACGCCGCTCCTTCAAAGGGCACTGCGAGTGCGTCCGTTCACCGGCCGCTGTTAGCAGCCGGCTAAGGGTAGCTCTTAGAGCCACTTGGGCGGGCGCTTTTCGAGGAAGGCAGCCAGGCCTTCGGCGGCGTCTTCGGTCGTGCGGGCGGTTGCGCTGGCTGCGGCGCCGGCCGTCAAAAACGTGCTGAGATGTTCGGCCACCGTTTCGTTCAACATTCGCTTGGTCTGTTGCAAAGCCGACGGCGAGCATTCCTCGATTTCGCCCGCAATTTCCTGCGAGCGGGCCCAGACAAATTCGCTGCCAACCACTTCATGCGCCAGACCAATGCGATGCGCTTCGGCAGCATCGATCAGATGGCCGCGCAAGAGCAGATTCGCCGCGTGCGATCCGCCGAGGCGAAACGCGAGCAAGGGCGAAACCATTCCGGCCACAACGCCCCGCTTCGGCTCCGGCAAGCCGAACCTGGCCTCGCGCGCCGCCACGACAATGTCGCTCGCGAGCACCAGGCCCATTCCGCCGGCGACCGCCGGCCCGTTGACGGCTGCGATGATTGGCTTAGGAAAGAGGAGCAGCTTGTCGATCAGATCGCGATAGAGCATCGCGTCTTCGTACCAGACGTCGCGAGCGTTTTCCTGCTGACTGGTCTCGTGCATTTCGGCGAGGTCCATGCCAGCGCAAAACGCGCTGCCGGCGCCGGTGAGAATCACCGCGCGCACCTTGCGTTCCTGATGCAAGTCGTCGAAGGCTTGCATCAAGTCGCCGATCAACTGTCGCGATAGGGCGTTTCGCTTGTCGGGCCGATTGAGCACGATCGTGCCGCTCGGCAAGTTCTTCTTGACGATAACCGTCATTACCGGTCAATCCTCGCGCTGGGGAAGAAAGAGAGTCAATTCGAGCAGGGCTGTCGCGAGCAGTTTACCTTGCGTGTCGATCCGCAGGCTACGACTCGCGCCGCCGCCAAGCACATCGTAGAGCAGAAAATTAAGTGCCAGCACGTTCGGAAGCTCGAAACGCTCGACGCGCGTCACGCCCAATTCCTTGAAGTAGTCCTGCACGCGCACAGCCGTCAATCGGCTGAGCAAAATGCCGTACGCCGCTTCGTCGCGAGCTACAACGCCAATATTAGCGTGGTTTCCCTTATCGCCGCTCCGCGCGGTCGCCAGTTCGCGCACGCGAAGCGTTCTGCCGCCGCCACTCATTGCAGGCACTCCTTCGCCGGACGAACTTCAACCTTCGGCTGAACTAGCGACTTGGGCACGAGCGTCGGCCAATAAGAATACACAGGCCGAACCTGTGGCCGACCGGTCGCATAGCCCGCCAGCCCCGCCGGCCCGCTGGTGATGAGCGGAGCAATCTCGCGAGTAAATCGCTCAACTGCTTCTCGCCGAGGATCGTGTACTGTCACTCGCAAAACGAGTTCCCCCGGCGGCTGATACTTGCGCCAGAACCACGCGCCCGGCACTCCCGCGCCGACGCCCATCAATTCGATATTCGTACGCGCGAGTTCGAAGCCGGCGGCGCGAACGCGCTCGAGGATCATCTCGCCGCACGCTTGCGCCTTCTCGCGGCAATCGACGCCGTAGACGAGCAGTTGGCCGCTCGCCATGAAGCCGTCGCGATAAGCGAGCGAAACCTTGTAGCTATCGGTTGCCGGATTGCCCGATGCGCCGGAAACCGCAACGCGATCCGGCCCAATCTCGCGCACGTTCACCGTCGTGAAATCGCAATCAACATCGGGCGTGAGGTAATGCGAGGGATCGCCGATTTCGTAGATCAGTTGTTCAACGACGGTGGTCCGGTTCACCGCGCCGCCGCTACCGGCTGGTTTGGTGATGACGCAATCACCGCTCTCGCCCAGTTCGGCGATCGGATAGCCCACGTCGGCGAGGCGATATTTTTGCCAGTCGACGGAGTAACCGCCGGTCACTTGCGCGCCGCATTCGATCAAATGCCCCGCGACGCTGGCTGCGGCGAGCTTGTTCCAATCGTCCCACCGCCAGCCGAACTTGTGCATTGTCGGCCCGAGCGTCAGCGAAGCGTCCGCAACCCGCCCGGTGATGACCAAGCGGGCGTCCCCCGCGAGGGCCTGCTGAATCGGCTGAGCGCCGAGATAAGCATTGGCGCTAACGACCGCCAGCCCAGCGTCGGCCAGCGGCTGGCCCGTCTCCAAGTTGACGAACTCGCAGCCTTCGGCCTGGAGCTCCGCCAGTCGGCTGAGGAGATCGTCCCCCGTCACGACGCCAATCGGCAGGCCCCCCAGTCCTTTCTCCGTCAGAACTCCCGCCACAGCCTTCGCGCATGCAGGCGGATTCATGCCGCCCGAATTGGTCACAATTTTCAATTGCGACTGCGCATGCAGCGCCGGCGTCAGGTCGCGAACGATCTCGACGAAGTCGGTGGCGTAGCCCGCCTGCGGATCCTTCTCACGCAGCCGAGCGAGGATCGACATCGTCAACTCGGCGAGATGTTCGAGCGTCAGGTAGTCGACTTCGGCCGACTCGACCAAACGCTGGGGCGCGTCGAGGTTATCCCCGAGGAAACCGGCCGCATTGGCAATGCGAAGGACGCGCGACATGCCAGGAGTCTGGATTCGGAGGTCAGGGTTCGGAGTTCGCGACTCTGAGGATCGCAGCAACGTCAAAGCAAGGGTCGCGTGAAATCACCCGGTTAGCGACGCTCCTCAGAAGCGTCCGCCCCACCAACACCTCACGCCTGGCCGTCCTCGTTGAACGTCGCCGCGCACTGTTTGAACGCCTCGTAGAGGGGCGACATGCGCTCAATCGCATCCTGGAACGTGGTGTCCACCCAATCGGCGCCGATCGCTTCCATGTGCTTCGAGGGATGGGCCATGTATTCCTGCAACCGGCGATCGATTTCGTCGCTCGGCACGCCGACGTTGTAACGGTCGGAGTAGGTGCCGGCGATGCTCATGAATACCGGATACGAGATGATCTGGTCCTTATACTTCAGCCACTGGCAGGCGATCCAGTCGCGCGGATACGACTTGAAAATCTCGGGCGGCGGCTTTTGCTTGACGTGCTCGTAGATCGCGTCGATGGCCGCCGACGCGTCGTTTGCCTGGCTCAGATTGACCACCCAGTTGGGCAGGTCAGGATCGCGCAGCTTCACTTCGTCGGCCCAGGGACGATAGTGCCGCCGATCGATCAGTTCGGTGGCCACCATCGCCAGCAATTGCCAGATGAAGCGTTGGTCGAAATTTTGAAGCGGTAAAGTCATGCCCAATTGTACGCACGAGCCTAGACTTGATACACACCCACCCGGAACGGCTCGTCGCTGGCATGGCGGGTCACCACACTGAGGGCCTGAATCAACGTTTCACGCGTTTCCGCGGGTTCAATGACCGCGTCGACCCACAATCGGGCCGCCGCATAGCGATAGTCGGTTTGCCGCTCATAGTCGCCAGTCACTTTCTCGCTCAGCCGGGCAAGCTCGTCCGCGTCGACCTGCTGCCCCTGCCGCTTGAGACTGGCAACCGTGATGTCGAGCAGCGTTGAGGTGGCCTGCTGGGCTCCCATCACCGCCATGCGAGCGCTCGGCCAAGCGAAGATGAATCGCGGGTCGAACGCTTTGCCGCAAAGAGCATAGTTACCGGCCCCGTAGGAGCCGCCGGTGACGAGGGTGATCTTGGGAACGCGGCTGTTGCTGACGGCGTTTACGAGTTTCGCCCCGGCTTTGATGATTCCTGCCCGTTCGCTGTCGCGGCCGACCATGAAGCCGTTTACGTCCTGAAGGAACAAGATCGGCAGCCAATCCTGGTTGCAGTTCATCACAAAGCGGGCGGCTTTTTCGGCGCTGTCGACGTAGATTACGCCGCCGAACTGGTACTCCCCCTTGGCCGAACGGGAGCGCTGCCGCTGGTTGGCGACAATGCCGACCGGATAGCCGCCAATTCGGGCCGTGCCGCAGACAAGCGATTGCCCAAACTCGGCTTTGTATTCGTCAAAGCTCTCGGCATCGACGACGCAGGCGAGCAAATCGCGCACGTCGTACGAGCTGCGAGGATCGGGCGAGACGACCTGGTTGATCTCGGCCGTGGGGCGAGCCGGCTCGACCGCTTCGCGGCGGGAAAACGGCGCGGCGGGCGTTTCCGGATCGGCGGGAGCGAGCGAGAGCAAGCTCCGCAGGCGAGCCAGGCAAGCTTCGTCGCTGGGTTCGCGATAGTCGATCGTCCCGCTGATCGCCGCGTGCATTTCCGCGCCGCCAAGTTCTTCGCTGCTGACGTCCTGGCCGATCGCGCTTTTCACCAGCGCCGGCCCAGCCAGGTAAAGCCCCGAGCCTTCGGTCATAAGCAGCTTGTCGCAGAGCACCGGCAGATAGCCGCCGCCGGCGACGCAATTGCCCATGATGGCAGCAATTTGGGGAATGCCGGCAGCGGAAAGGACGGCGTTATTGCGAAAGATGCGGCCAAAATCGTCCTCGTCGGGGAACACGTCTTCTTGCAGCGGCAAGAAAACGCCTGCCGAATCGACGAGGTAGACCAGCGGCAACCGATTGGCGAACGCAATCCGCTGGGCGCGCAACACCTTCTTCGCGGTCATCGGAAAGAACGCACCCGCCTTCACGGTCGCGTCGTTCGCGATGATCATCTGCCGGCGACCTTCGACCATGCCGATCGCCGTCACCACGCCAGCCGACGGCGCGCCGCCCCACGCGTCGTACATGCCGTCGCCGGCGAACAGCCCGAGTTCAAGTAGTTGGCTGTCTGGATCGACGAGCCGAGCGATTCGCTCACGTGCGGTTAGTCGCCCCTTTTCATGCTGACGCTGGATGGCTGCCGCGCCGCCACCGAGTCGGAGGCGGTCGCGATGCTCGCGCAGCTCGTTAACAAGCCCATCCCAAGGAGTTGCGCGGTTGCCGTCGGGCAAATTGGTCATGCAATCACACTTCAGGAATTGCGGCTGAATGACGAACGACCAGGCCCCAAATTAACAAATTCGGTCGGCCGCACTTCGGCGAAATCACCCTAAAACGTGGCTGCCCCCTCAGATAGGAAGCAATTCGCGAAAAAACGAATCACTGGCATGCGTGCTGCGTTAGTCCTCTTTTAGCGTCGTCGGCCAAGGCCGACGACCTCCTCGCAACAAGCATTTACTTGAAGGATTAAGCCATGAAGATTCGCATTCTAGCCTTTGCGGCGCTCGTCGCCATCGTCTCGGTTGGCAGCTCGTATGGACAGACTAGTAGTAGTCGTGGTGGAACGGTCGCCCCTGTCGACCTGCTGCATTCGGACGATCTAGGTGGCGGCTACATCATCGGTGGCGGTCATTCGTCGACCTACGAAGAAGGCGTATTGCGCGGTGCAGGCGCACTGGCCCGCGGCGCCGGCGATTTCAACTACCTGTCGGCGGAAGCCCTCAAATCGATTGAGCAGGCAAGGTCGCTGAACATCGACAACCGGATGCGCGCCTTGGAAAGCTACTGGCAAGCCAAGCAAATGAACTACGAGAACACGCTCGGCAGGATCAAGCGGTTCTCGACCGAGCAGATGGCGGCCATTGCTCGTAAGGAAGCTCCGGATCGCCTGGCCCCGCACCAGTACGACCCGTTCCACGGCAAGCTGCATTGGCCCGTCGCTCTGATGACCAAGGATTTTGAAGCCCACCGCGAAGCGCTGAACGAGCTGTTCGCCACGCGGACGACGCACGACGTCGGTCCCGAAACACAGTTCCACGCCGACGTGCGTGAGCTGACCGCTGAGATGGAATCGATGCTGCTGGCCCGTATCGAAAGTATGCCGCCGATGGAGTACACCGCGGCGAAAAAGTTCATCAACGGCCTGGAGCGAGAAGCGAGCCTGGTTCCGGGTACGGCGACCACCGATCTGGTCAGCCGGTAACGTATCGCGAGGAGGGGCGTCCGGCCGCCATACAGGCGGTCGGGCGTCTTAATCTTCCTACCCCGCCCAAGCCGATTGGCCGGCGGGCGAAAGCGGCTCAGTCGACCGACTGGGCCGCTTTTGCTTGCGCGCAGCCGGTGAACTTGCGATTTATAATGGCAACATGCCCCGCAAGCTTTCTCCCGACAAGCTCGTCCAACGCCTGCTGCAGTCGGCCCCCATGCCGGTTTACTTGCTCGATCCGAGCGGGGAGATCGCGTTCGTCAACGCAGCCTGCGCTGCCTGGCTGGGGGAATCGGAAGATTCGCTCTTGGGCCGGAAGTGTCCCTACGAATCGGCCGCCGAGCCGTCAGCCGACACGCTCCCCGGCCTCGCTCCCCCCGCCGAAGCTTTCGCCAAGGGAACCACGCTCGGCTACGTCGCCAGCCCAACCGACGGCGGAAAGGTGCGGGCGTGCCACTTCCACGCTTTGCCGACCTCGGCCGACGAAGGGACGCACTTGCTGGCGATCGTCAGCGGGGAATCGCAAAGCGCCGTGGACCAGACCGCGACAAACGGCGCCGTTCCCGACACGCGGCTGTTACACGCTCAACTGCTCGAACTCCGCTCCACCTGGAAGAAGCACTACAGATCGGCCAACTTTTTAGGCGTTAGCCCGGCTGCCGAAAGGATTCGAGCCCAGATTCGCCTGGCCGCCGCCGGCGCTCGGCGCGTGCTTGTCGTGGGGCCGGTCGGTAGCGGACGGGAGTTCGTGGCCCGCGCTGTCCACCACAGTCAACCAACCCCCGGCCCGCTCATCCCCATTGCTTGCCGATTGCTCGACGCGGAAACGATGCAGCGAACGCTGGCGTCGTTTCTGAAGCAGCATCAAGGCGAGCGAGCCGTCGGCGCGGCGATCCTACTGCAAGACGTAGATCAACTCTCGCCGACAGCCCAGCAGGAGCTGAGCGAGTTCTTGCGGCTGCCGGGCGTTGAACTAACGTTGCGAGCAACCTCACGGCGTTCGCTGCGGCGACTGGCCGCGCAAGGACGCTTTCGCGCCGACCTGGCCCATGCGCTCAGCACGCTCACGATTTCAGTTCCAGCTTTGAAAAACCGGTCCGAAGATATTCCGCTCCTTGCGCAACACTTTGTCGAACAGGCCAACGCCCGTTCGGAGCGCAAGTTCAGCGGCTTTGCGGTCGACGCGCTCGACGAACTGGCAGCCTATCGCTGGCCGGGAAACGTCGCCGAGCTGCAGCGCGTGGTGCAGCAGTGCTGCGAGCGAGCGGCGGGGCCGTACATCACGCCGGCCGACCTGCCCGACGCGCTACGGCACGACCGCTTCGCAGCCGCCCATCCTCCGCGAGTCACCGAGAAGATCGATCTCGACAAGTTCCTGGCCGAAATCGAACGCGAAGCGCTCGAACGCGCCATGGCAGCCGCCGGCGGCAACAAGACCAAAGCGGCGAGTCTGCTGGGCATCCACCGGGCGCGGCTCATCCGCCGGCTGGTGCAGCTTGGCCTCGTCGAACCAAGCGTCGCCCGCGAGCGGGTGGAGGCGGAGGAGGAAGTCGTCATATTCGAACCGCATCCCGACGAGACGTGATGCGGCCGCTCCGCGTATCGGCCCCACCACAAATCCCATTCAACCTTCCAATCTTCTCCAATGGCAACCAAGCCGCACTTGATCGTCTGCGAACGAACCCAGCGCTGGGCGACGGCGTGGCGTCGCGCGCTCGGCGAGGGGGTAACGGTCGGCGAAGTGCGGTCGCTGACGCAGGTGGACGAGCGGTTGGCGGGCCTGGCGCTGCCGATTGCCGTCGACGCGAGCGCCTTTTCAGCCGAGCGGCTGCTGACCGGCGTGGCCCGATGGTCGCAGGCCGGTTCGCCGGTCATCGTTCTTGGCGCGACGGGGCAGCTCGCCGAGGAATTCGCCTACCGGGAGGCGGGGGCTGTGCATGTCATCGCTTCGCCGCGGCAAATCGGCTCGGCGGTGGCGATTGTCACCCGCTACCACCCAGCAGTGCCTGCTCCCAAGCCGGCCGAACTCCCCCTGGAGCAGGCGGCGTTCGAACGGCTGCCGTGGGGCCGATTTCGCAAGGCCGGGCAACCGCCCGCCGGCCAACATTCGTGACGGCCCCGCCCTGCCGAAAACGGCGTAAAACGCCTATCTTGTAGGGAGTCGTCGCACGCTTTGCGCGACGCCGTTCCGTGACCGTTTATCTGCCGAGGTCTGCCTGATGTCCGCCGGTTCCCTGGATGTTACTGCTGTTCAAGAAGTTGTCGCCGATTTTAAGGACCCCGAAACGGGCCTCTCGGCGGCCCGCGACGGACAGATCCGCGACATCTCGGTCTCCGGCAGCGTGGTGTCGCTCACGCTAGCCCTGCCGAGCATGGCTGCCCCGATCGTCGCCGAACTGCACGAAAAGCTGCGCGACCAAATCCGCAGCCGACTGCCGCAAGTGACCGAAGTGCAAATCACGCCAGCCGTGCATGAGCGCCCAGCGAAACGACTGGGCCAACTCGGACTCACGGTGAAGAATGTCATCCTGGTCGGCTCGGGCAAAGGTGGCGTCGGCAAGAGCACGATTGCCACGTCGATTGCCCTGGGCCTCAAACGCGCGGGAGCGAAGGTCGGCTTGATGGACGCCGACGTCTACGGCCCCAGCGTTCCGCACCTGCTCGGCGTGGACGGGCGCCCCAGCGTCAGCGACGACAAGAAGATCATCCCGCTCCAGGCCGACGGCATGCCCGTCCTCTCGATGGGCTTTCTGGTGCCGAAGGAAGACGCCGTCGTGTGGCGCGGCCCGATGCTGCACGGAGCGATCACGCAGTTCCTGCGCGACGCCGAATGGGGCGAACTCGACTATCTGATTATCGACATGCCCCCTGGCACGGGCGACATCGCCCTGACGCTCTCGCAGTTGCTGCCGATCACTGGCGCGGTCGTCGTCTGCACGCCGCAGGAAGTCGCCTTGCTCGACGCCGTGAAAGCGATCGCCATGTTCCGCAAGGTGAACATCCCGATCCTGGGCATGGTCGAAAATATGAGCGGCTTCATTTGCCCCGACTGCAACAAGCGTTACGACATCTTCGGCAGCGGCGGCGCGAAGCAGAAAGCCGACGAGATGAACGTCCCCTTCCTCGGCGAAGTGCCGCTCAACATGCAGATCCGCGTGAAGGGGGACGCCGGCCAGACCATGTCGAACTACGACGACCCGATCGTCCGGCCGTACCTCGAAAAGATCGTCGCCACGCTGGTGCGCAACCTGGCGCAGGCGAATATCGCCAGGCCGCCGGCGCTGCAGTTGCCGACGCTCGGTTGAGGCTAAAGCGGAGAGCCGAAAGCGGAAAGCGGAGGGATGGGGCTTCCGTAGCTGAAAGCAGGTTCGCGCTGCTGGACGAGCCTGCAGTGGCGCTGGCTTAGCTTTGAACAGAGTACTCCGCGCCCAGTGCCGAGTACATAATAGCCCTAGTCACTCCGTTCGAATCGCTGAATCCCTATTCAAACCGCATTCGCAGCCATCGCTTCGTCTATGTCTTCCTCCCCCTACGAGTACGACGTTCTCGTCATCGGCGCCGGCCATGCCGGCACGGAGGCGGCTCTGGCAGCCGCTCGGCTGGGGGCTCGCGTCGCTTTGCTGACGACCAATTGCGACACCGTCGCTCAGATGAGCTGCAACCCGGCGATCGGCGGCGTGGCCAAGGGGCAGATCGTCCGCGAGATCGACGCTCTCGGCGGCGTCATGGGCCAGGCGATCGACGCTACGGG